>ORJL010181405.1_pt1 | contig 55783 bp, 58 predicted proteins | sample 1779941 | NCBI WGS metagenome assembly ORJL01 (sample SAMEA104232317, study PRJEB22302) | groundwater metagenome | biome: forest; feature: aquifer; material: groundwater | place: USA | collected 2011-08-07 | depth 5.8 m | reverse complement strand
CAAATTCCGGATTGTTTTTCATGCGAAAGCACCTCTTTTACTCTGAATCATGAGTAAAATCTGGTGCCTTCGCACTTTTTACGTCTTTTGTCGTCTAAAGCAATATCTTTTGTCGTCTATCCGAATTAAGCGATTGCCTCAGCTTTACTTAAACGCCCCTGTAAAGCCTTTCTGCAAGAAACCTCGGGAGCTTTGCCCTGATTATCTTCTTTGCAGCAGCCGCTATATCGTACTCAACCCTCACTATCGCGGCTTCCAACGATTTCGTGTCAAAAACGCAGTAAGCTGCTCTGTTATCTTTGTCTCTTGGCTGGCCCACAGAGCCGGGGTTAATGACGAGCTTTTTCCCAATCTTCCTGACAAATGGCATGTGAGTGTGCCCAAAGACCAGAACGCGCTGCTCAACCAGCTTCAGCAGGGGCTTGATTTTTGATTTCGGATAAACATACTCGTAAACCGGCTCCCTCGGCGAGCCATGCACTATCATGAAGAGCTCTGTCTCCAGCAAAGGCGGCAGTGTTGAGAGATAAAACTTGTTTTTTTCTGTCAGCCGGGAGTTTGTCCAGATAATTGCCTCAGCAGCAAGCTCATTGAACCACTCCAGGTGAATCATTATGGCCGCATTCAGGTCATGGTTGCCCATCACAGAAACTATTTTCTTTTCCCTGAACACCCTGATAACTTCATTAGGATTTGCGCCGTAGCCGACAATGTCTCCGCAGCAGTAAACCTTCCTTATTTTCCTCTTTCTTATATCCGCCAGAACAGCGTTAAGAGCTTCAAGGTTTGAGTGTATGTCCGAGATAAAGGCGAGCTTCACCAAAGCCACAGTGGCTATAATCAATATAAAGCTTTTTAGCAGCGGAGCTTTGCCCGAATAGTTCCTTGAAAGTGCCTTCTGACTGATAAGTGCCCAAACTGCCCGAAAAGTCAAAGTCTGAGTTACTTACTGGGCAAAGCCGAAATATCAACAATTAATTACCTCTGTTAATTTGCGTTAGAAAATAAGTTGAGTAGTAATTACCGTTTCAGTTGAATCTTGGTCTTTCATTACTGTTACGGATTTGTCCTTTCCATATTCTGAAGCGATTTTTTCGGCTTTCTCAACATTATCTCGTCCTAATCCGTGTATTAGCAGCTTTCCTGTTCCATACCTTCTAAGTCTTTCGAGTTTAACTTTTACTTCAAGTTGCTGTTCATCAAAGGATTTGTATTTTGTCATGAATACGGTATAAGGCGATGACTTCACTATAGTGAAAACCTTTACACGATAGTTTTCAATTTTGAAATCATTTTCGGCTGCCATACTAAAATATAGTTCTTTAAAGTGCTTATGAAAGTAGTCTTCAGTTACCATATTGCACATGTTGTTGCCAAAAAGAGGATATTGCTTAGCTATCTTTATTTTAAATTCACTGATATTTTCTCCCTTTTTATTCATTTGTCGAAGAATTAGGCATGGTTCAAGAGCCTGATGCATCTCGGGCACAAGCTTCCCTTTATAAAATTCTAACAATTCAGCATCTTCGTCATTGGGAAGATTCTTGCTTATTTTTTCAGCCAATATTTTAGAATCTTTTACCAAAACTATTTCTTCTTCCGTCTGAATTAAAAAATCGAGGCTTTCTTTAATTTGCCTTTTTTCCTCAAGGCTTGCTTTAGTTAAATCTATGGACAGAACTCTTTGATCTTTTGCTTCGACGACATAAGTTGTATTTCTTGAAAAGTCTACTAAAACGAATTTATTATTTTTGAAGATTTCCTGAAATTTTCCTTCAAAAAGAGTTTTTAGCTTATCAAGAATTTTCACTTCAGCTTTTTGGCAAGTTCAACTAAAGTATTGGCATCTCCCTTGATGAATGATTCAGACCCTCTCATAACGCCTGCCCATTCTTTTATGTGGAGTTCTTCTCCATTGGGAGTAAGAACCCTTTGCTCAGGATGACCTTTTTCTACAATGAATCCTTCGGAATCAATTCCTTTTCCAAAAAGGTCAAGCAGGTCTGCTTTCGCTTGCACATCAAAGGTTAAGGTACTTAATTTCATTTGCCCCTCCTTTATAAGAAGGTTTTATTAGTCTCTTTATCAATTTAACTTTTTCTTTTCCACCTTATTAAATCTTCCGATTGTGGAAGCTTTGCCCGAATAGTCCCTCGAAAGTGACTTCTGACTGATAAGTGCCCAAACTGCCCGAGAAGTTAGAGTTACAATACAGTTATCGGGCAAAACCCAGCAGCGAGAAGTTTTCCATCCGTTTTCCAAAACCTATATAAACATTACATCAGCCCATAAGCTTATGCCTGGTGACAAGGAGATAAAGGCCGAGTTCAGAAAAAAGGCGTCAGAGCACCCTGAAAGATATTATGCCGTGAACACGCTGAAAGAGGAAGGGTTCGCGAGGAAGAGCTGCAAGAACTGCGGAAGGCATTTCTGGGCAACAACCGATTCAGGATTCTGCGGGGATGCAAGCTGCAGCGGCGGGTTCAGGTTCTTCGGAAAAAGCCCTGCAAAGGAAGAGATGAGCTACATAGATGTCTGGAAAAGGTTTGCAAAGCACTTCCAGAAGCTCGGGTACGAGCCAATCAAAAGGTATCCTGTTGCTGCGAGATGGCGGGACGATACGGACTTCGTGCAGGCATCAATATATGACTTCCAGCCTTATGTCGTTTCAGGAGAGGTTGAAGCCCCGGCAAACCCTCTGGTCGTGCCGCAGTTCTGCCTAAGGTTTAACGACATAGACAACGTAGGAATAACAGGCGCGCATTACACAGGGTTCGTCATGATAGGGCAGCACGCATTTATGCTGCCAAAGGAATGGAACACGGAGGACTACTTCAGGGACATACACAGCTGGCTCAGGAAAGGGCTTGGGCTGCCAAACAGCGAGATAACCTTCCACGAGGACGCATGGGCAGGAGGAGGCAACTTCGGGCCGTGCATGGAATACTTCAGCCGAGGCCTGGAGCTGGGAAACCAGGTATACATTCAATACGAAGTAACCCCTTCAGGCTACAAGGATCTCAACCTTAAAGTGCTTGACATGGGCATGGGACAGGAAAGGAATGCGTGGTTTACAGCGGCAAAAAGCACGAGCTACGAGGCAGTTATGCCGACTGTGTGCAAAAAGGCCTTCAAGGAGACAGGGATAAAGCCCGATGAGAAACTGGTGGAGAAGTTCCTTCCCTACGCTTCTTATTTAAATCTTGATGAGGTTGAAAGCATAGAAGCTGCGTGGCAGAATGTCGCGAAAAAAATCGGTGTTGAAGCTGATGAACTTAAGCAGAAAATACTCCCGCTTGCGGCAGTATACTCAATAGCCGAGCACTCAAGAAGCTTATTGGTAGCTATAAGCGACGGCGTTCTTCCATCAAACGTAGCAGGCGGCTACAATTTAAGAGTGATACTTAGAAGGGCTTTGAGCTTCATAGACAAATACAAATGGCAGCTTGACCTGTACGAGATTGCAGAGCAGCATGCACGCTACCTGAAGCCGCAATACCCTGAGCTTTCAGAGCACCTTGAAGAAGTCAAGGAGGTGCTGGAAGTTGAGAAGAGGAAATACCGCGAGACCAAGAGCAGGACTGCGAAGACAGTAAGCCAGCTGCTTAAGAAGGGAAGCATAAGCGACGAGAAGCTCGTGGAGCTTTACGACAGCCAGGGCATAAGCCCGGAGCTTGTTGCTGAAGAAGCAGGAAAACTTGGGAAAAAGGTTTCTGTGCCTGAGAACTTCTATGGAAAGGTTGCAGAAAGGCACTCTGAAAAGAAAAAGGCAGAATCGCAGCAGAAAGAGGAGATAGACCTTAAAGGCATAAAAGAAACCGAGATTCTTTACTACGATGACTATAAAAAAACAAGCTTTAAGGCAAAGGTTGCTGCTGTAATAGGCAACAAGGTTATTCTGGACAAGACATATTTTTACCCGACTTCAGGCGGGCAGGAGCACGACACAGGCACAATACAGGGCGAAAAAGTTGCAAGCGTGCTCAAGCAGGGAGGCATAATAATTCACGTTCTTGAGGAGTTGCACAGATTCGTGGAAGGAGAGCAGGTAAGCTGTGAGATAGACTGGGAAAGAAGGAAACAACTGAGCCAGCACCACACAGCAACGCACATCATAAACGGGCTGTGCAGGAAGCTGCTTGGAAACCACATATGGCAGGAAGGCGCTGCAAAGTTCGTTGACAAGGCAAGGCTTGACATAACGCACTACGAAAGCCTCACAGACGAGCAGCTTGCGAAAATTGAAAGCGAAGCAAACAAAATAATAGGCAAGAACCTTGCCGTGAGGAAATACTTCCTTCCAAGGACAGAGGCAGAGCAGCGTTTTGGGTTCTCAATATACCAGGGCGGCGCAGTGCCAGGCAAAAGGCTCAGAATCGTTGATATAGAAGGGCTTGATGTTGAGGCATGCGGAGGAACGCACCTTGACAGAACAGGGGAAGCTGAGCAGATAAAGCTGATAAGAAGCACAAAAGTTCAGGACGGGCTTGTGAGAATAGAGTTCGCTGCAGGAGAAGCTGCAAAAAGGCTTTCAGAGGAAAAGCAAAGGATTGCGAACGAGCTTGCAAAAATACTTGAATGCGAACACGAGCAGATACCCTCAAGGGCTCAGGAACTATTTGATAAGTGGAAGGAAAAGGCAAAGAAAGGAAAACAGGTTGAGCCAAAGCTGGCATCAACAGCAACATACGAAGGCGACACAGCAGCCATAATAGAAAAAACAGCAGAGATATTCAGGACGCAGCCAGAGCACCTTGTGAAGACTGCGAAGAGGTTTATGGAGGAGCTGAATAAATAATTCCGAAATTAACTTACCCTTTTTCTTCAAGTGAAACATTTGCCCATGCCAGCGGCTTTTCCAATCCTCCCCAGTTCAGCGATAGGGTCCTTCGCTATCGGCACAAGCACAGCCTCCCACCAGCAGCCACTACTGCAAACTGCCTCCCGAACCTGTCCACTATCTTTGTCCCCAGAGTAATCCTTCCCCTTAAATTTTTTCTTTTTGTGCACCTACAAACAGCAAACCGAAACTTATATATATCCAGAGCAGCATATAACCGCAGTCAGTTTGTGGGGTGATATTTATATGGCTCAGAAAAAGAGGGCTAAGGCTTCCGGGGCAAAAAGAGCAAAGGCGAGGAAGGCAGTTAAAAAAGCCAGGTCAGGCGTTTCTAAGAAGTCAACGGCAAAAAAGGCATCTTCTAAGGCAAAAAGCGCAAAAAAAGCGCCTGTTAATGCAGCAAAGCCGCAAATGAAGGCTGCAAAGCCGGTCATGGCAAAAGTGGTCACAGGAAAGCCAAATCTTATTGTAACTTACGACCCAAACCACAAAGGCACCGCCCAGGTAGAGATAAAGGAGGCGTTTGGAAGGATAGGCGAGAGGTACGAGCTTATTGACACAGACGTTGATGGGCTGTTCAAGCTCAAAACTCAGGACGCCAGAAGGGTTGTCAAGAAGCTCACAGACCTGTGCAGGAGAGAGCGCCAGATACTGACAACAACTCACCACTACACCCCGATAGACGGCTGGTGCAAATCAGACATTGCAGACATGCAGAGGCTTGTCAAAGGGCTTGTAGCCAACATAGGCCAGAACGAGCGCTGGAAGATGGGCATAAACAAGCGCCACTGGGACAAGCTCCACGGCACAGAACTCATAATGAAGCTTACAGAAGTCATAGACAGGCCCAGAGTGGACCTTGAGAAGCCTGAGAAGATAGTGCAGATAGAGATAATAGGTGATGATACAGGGGTAGCTCTTCTAAGGCCGGACGAGCTTCTTGATGTTGTACAGGCAAAGGGCTAATTCCGAGTTGGGACAAAATGGTTAGTGGCTTGGTTGGAAAACTGCAAGCGCCGCAAACTAATGCCCCCCATTCTATGGTGGCGGTTATATTATGCCCCGATATGTAAAGGAAAAGGTGACTGAAATTTAGAACTTTCATAAATACCTCCAAAGCTTAGCCTGCCTCAAAGAAGCAAGAAGCCTGCTGCTTTTTAGAATCTCTGCAATGTGAAGGTAGCCAAACCGCATTCTTATCATTGCTTCTGCGTATTTCAGCATAAGCTCCTTTGACGAGAACGAAATCGGCTTTGCGGCAACAGCTTTCCTTACTGACTCGCGGCACACCCACACGCCAAGCGGCAAAAGGTATTCTTCCGTTATCATCCTTATAACAAGCACAGAAGCCTGCCTCTTCATTTTGGAAAGCCGCTCAAGAACAGGAAGACGCGCAGCATAATACCCTCCGCTGCAGTTCTCAGCATACGTTTTCCTGCCAGAATACGGCTCATAGTCAGTTGAAAAGTCACTGCCTTTCGCGTATGCCTCAAACAGCTCGTAGCTCCAAACCTCAGGAAACAGCAGCACAAGGTAGTAGTTGCCGAGGTAGCCGCCAAAATAAGCGCTGCACTCGTCAACTGTTTCACAGCCCCTGACAGCCTCAATCAGCCTTTTTCCTATAATATCATCAGTTGCTGTTATTGAATAGCGCGTTGGCACAAGCTTCCTGTTTGTCTTTAGTCCTAGTGTCGCGACTGACAGGAGCTTGCTCAGGAAGTTGACATCAAAGCTGCTTCTGTAAAGATAATTAATGGCGTCAGCAGCCTTCAGGCCAGTGTCTGAATAAACTTTCTCAACTTTCGCATGGATTTTTGGATTGGAAGCAAGCTCCGCTTTCTTCATCTCAACAGAAGGGCCAATAGGAGAGGAAAAGCTGCTGAAGCTCAAGCCCAGGTTCGGCTTTTTGACAAAAGATATCTCAACATCAACAGGCTTTGAAGACATGGCAACATCCCTTCCAAGCTCAGCAACCCTTGCGCCGCCCTTAACCAATGCCTTTGCCCTTGAATTGACAAGCGCAGCCCTGTAATCAACCACCTTAGAAACAGAAAGACCTCTTCCTGCCCACTCCTCAGGCGCATCATACAGCTGCACATCATCCCCTGTCTCGCCAGGGCTCAGAATGCCGACATTCACAAAAGGGTATCCAAACCTTCCGACAAAAGGCGCAGGGCTTGCCCCGAAGAATCGCTCACCGCTGAGCTTCTCCTTCAATCGGCTCACAACAGCTTTCCTCGCGCAGAAAGGGCACACAAACTCAGCATAGTAGCTTGACGGGAACTTTTTCCCACAGGACTTGCACGAGACCATTCTGAATATGTTCATGCCGCGTAAAAAGGCAGCAAGCCAATAAAAACGTTGCGGCAGCAGGAGTCCAGTGTCCAGTGAACAATTATTTATAAACAAGCACCTCTTCCAAACTCTTATGCTTCTGTACGACTTCAGGCACGCTGAATGCGAGGGAAACAGGGAATATGGGCTTCCCAGAGATGACTCGCCACTTACAAGGAGAGGGCTTGTACAGGCCAGGGCTGCAGCAAACTATGCATCCGGGAAAGGCATAACTGCCGTATATTCAAGCCCCCTATTAAGGGCGCTAAGGACTGCCGAAATATTGGCAGAAAAGTCTGGCTGCCCAATTACTGTGCTTGATGACTTGGCAGAGCTTAATTTTGAAGAAGATGAAAGCCATGAGAGCCTACGTGCCCGTGTTGAAAAGGCGTATGAAAAAATCACTGGTTCAGGAAACGGAACTGCTGCAATCGTCGCCCACCAAATAGTTAACCAAATGCTGGTTGCGGTTGCAACTGGTCTTGAATTTAGAAAAACAATGGAGTTATATCAGGACCACGACCTTGTTTACCTGATTGACTCAGAGCAGCGCACCGTAAGGTGTGAACTTGGCAGGGCGAGAAAACCGAGGGCATATAGAGGAGACTTTTGGATACGAAAGGCAAATGGTTTTCTGAGTAATATCGCAGAATAAAGAAGGAAAATATATAAATCCCCTATTGTAAAACAGTTATATGACATGGAAAAAGGAGCTTGGAAGGAAAGTCTTTCATCTTTCATGGGGGCTTGTTCTCCTCAGTTACCTTCAGCTTGAGAAGAATCACGGCAGCGCTGCGCTCATTTTCCCTTTCTCCCTATTCATGATATTCCTTGCTATAGACTACTTCAGGATACAGCACGGCTTCAAAATACCGCTTTTCTGGAGGCTGCTGCACGACAAGGAAGCTAACACGCTATTCACGCCCACAACAACGATGGCTGGAATGACGATGGCGCTTGCAGTGTTCAGCAGGGAAATAGCTGTTGCGGCAATAATGATGATGGTGTTTGGGGACATTGCGGCAAACATAGCAGGCAAGCTGTTCGGCAGGACAATGATAGGCCAGAAGACCATGGAAGGCGCGGCAGCAGGGCTGGCTGTGAACTTGGCTGTAGGATTCCTCATATTGAGCAACATATTTGCAGTTGCCATAATGGCTATAACTGCATCTGCAACAGAGCTTTACACCACAAAGCTTGACGACAACATGCTGATAATCCTGTTCGCAGGCTCTGTAGGGCAGCTTATTCTTTTTGCGCTATGATTGCTCAAATTGCAGTTCTTATAAAATAAACCATGAGGATTGCTGCCAGGATTCCTGCAACAGCAGCTTTTCTCTTTCTCAGTCTTGGGCTTGTAGCAACAGCATAGCCATAAAACACAAGCCCGACAGCCAGGCTTGCCCATGTGCCGAAAACAAGCATTAGCAGCAGGAATGCGCCAGAGCCAGCAGCAACGCCCTTGCCGCCCTTAAAACCAAGGTAAAAGGGAAACCTGTGCCCTATCACTACAAGCGCTGCGCATGCATAAGCGAAAACAGGCTGCAAGCCCAGATAAACAGCAAGATAAGCTGCGGCAGCGCCCTTTAAAATGTCAACAGCAGCAACAGCCACGCCAAGCTTCCATCCGAACAGGCTGCGGACATTGCTCGCCCCGTAGTTACTGAACTTCCCCTTTTTGCGCACATCAACGTGCTTAAACTTCCCCAACAGATGGGCAGGGCTTAAAGAGCCGAGGAAATAAGCAACAGCAAGAACAGCCAGCTCCTTCTCATAAGCCATAAAAGCGTTTTTTGCGAAAGCAGTATAAATACCTTTTCAATACATTTAAAAAACAGCCAATAACAATGAGAACATACAGCCCCGTGGTGTAGCGGCAATCATACCAGCCTTTGGATTGGATTCAAGGAGAAAGCTGGGGACGGCGGTTCGAATCCGCCCGGGGCTATTAACAAATCTGTTAAAAATTAGGGAACATTTTTATAGTTTGGGCACTATTTCTTGGTTTATGTCGGAAAGAATTGACCTTCAGAACGCAGGCAAGATGTATGCCAGGGCACTGGCCCGCCTGCCGCATGACGATACCATCCTGCCTGAGAACCGCAAGATAATGCTGCGCTTTCTTAGGGATGCAGAGCTTGGGAAAACAATCAGGAATGCGCAGAAAAAGAAAATTGGGTATGGTAGGCTTCTAAGGTCTGTTGGCATTCTCAAAATAATGAGCCGGGACTGGTTCAAGAAACCCTTCCCTGCGGTGACCTCTAAGGACATGGAGGATTTCGTTCTCCAATTAGAGAAGGGAAAGGTAAAGAACCAGCACGGCAACCCCTACAAGTCCGAAACACAGAAGACAATCAAGAAGTTCATCAAGAAATTCTACAAATGGCTACTTGGAAACGGAACAACATATCCTGAAATGGTTGCGTGGATAGACACGTCAGGCCAGATTCCCGAAATTCAGGCACTAAAAAGGGAAGAAGTAGAAAGACTCGTGGCCAGGGCAGGAAACCCCCGAAATAAAGCCATTGTAAAGCTCTTGTTTGATTCTGGGGCCAGGATAGAAGAGTTCCTGAACGTCAGGATGGCAGACCTGGATTGGAAGGGCGATTATTACCTGGTCAGGATACAACACTCCAAAACCAAGCCCCGCACTATAAGCATTCCACTAAGCACCAAGGAGCTAAATGACTGGCTGGCAGAACACCCAGACAGGAAAAACGGCAATGCTTTCCTCTTTGACATGCGATACCACCAGATAACTATGATGCTCAAACGGCTTGGAGAAAAAGTTTTGAAAAAGAACGTAACACCGCACATACTAAGGCACAGCTCTGCCACGCACTACGCAAACTTACTCAAACACTACCAATTCTGCTACCGATATGGCTGGAGCATGAGCAGCGACAGCCCAAACAGATACATAGACAGAAACGGAATCTACGAACAGGAAACCGCAGAAGTGGTCAAAGTAGATGAGATAAACAAGTTCAAGAAGGAAAACGAGGTAATCAAAGAAGACTTTACCCTGCTAAAGGAGCGATTTGATAAGATGAATGACATAATGGTAACTTTGATTAAAGACAAACAGGTGGCAAATATTCTGGTCAAGAAGATAGACAAGCTGAAATTAGGGGATAAGCTTAGGTAAAATATTCTTTTCATCGAATAGTTAATGGCTGAATAAGAAATTATTAATATTCCTTCTGATTTTTAAGATATTATGGGTGGACAAGGGCCAAAAAAATTTTCAACAAAGAGAAGCTATAATAGATATATTAAAAGAGTAGATTCTGCCCTTCAAGGCGAAGATATCGCCAATGCCGCAAAAACACTGGCTCCTTTAATAGGTGCTGTTACAGGATATGACCAAGTCGCCCCAGTAATCTCTGCGATAGCAGATGCCTATATTTCGTACAAGAAAGATGGAGATGCAGCAAAAGCGGCATATGAAGGAGCAAAAACTTATATTAAAGAAACAACACCAGGCATGATAGCAAGTGAATCAATCTCCAAAATAGAAAAATCCGGCGGTGTAAAATTCGACTCTTCAACAAAAGACTCTTTAAACTATGCGCTGACAAAAGTAATAAGTAAAGCGGAAGATGAAATTTTCAAAAAGATAGAAGGAAAATAAAATGGAAAAAGATTTTGAAAACTTTTTAAGGGAAAACCTGAAACTCTTTTTCAGTAAGAGAGCCGAAGAATTGATAAGAATAAAGACCGAGCATTTTTATGTAATTAATTCAAACTCCTTGAGAACTGAAAAAGATCAAAAGAGGATACTGGAAGAGATTGATAGAGAAATAGAGACCGTTGTCGACATTTATATCAAAAGATTAAAAGATGCAAAATTAGATACACCGGAAAAATTAAGAAACGATACAAAAAATGTTGAGAAAATAACGAATGAAATTGAGAAAGAGTTAGAAAAAAGGTTGAAACAATGAAATCCTCAAATATACTGAAATTTTCCATAGCTAAAGGACTCTATACATACAATATAGGTGAAAAATCCGAGCAGATAACCGATATACCAGATTATGTTAAGGAATTCACATACATGGGTTATTGTTTATATTATCTAGAAAATGCAAAAAAGGCTCCAGATACACTTGAATTCGAAACCACAGATATCAAAAGGTGGACAAAAGTTTTGCCCCAAATACGCGAATTGTTTTTTTTCCTCACGGGAAAATTAATCGACATCTACCCTTTAAGTTCAAAGAAAAGTAATACTTCTGAAGCAGCATTTAAATATGTAAAAGGCGACTATGCATTAGCTCTTTTTTCAGGAGGAGCTGACAGTTTTGCAGGGGCTTTTGAACTCTTCAAAAATCACAAAAAAGTAATATTATCACATACTACGACCGCCCCATTTATGCAATCTATTGCTAAAGAGTTATTTGATGCATCTTTTGATAAATCAAAAACGAATCTTTACATTACTAATTATGCATTTCCTAAAGAATTAATGAATTACAGTTATCCTCAATTAAGATCAACACTTTTTTTGATGAATACGGCGCCGATAGTTGAGAAATTCCAACTTTCGGAAATAAACATACCTGAAAATGGATACATGATGTTGAATCCTCCTGTATCTTTAATAGCTCGATCTACGAAGTCAACCAGACCTGAAATACTTTTATTACTTCAATCAATATTTACTTCATATTTTGGTAGAGAGATAAAGATAACCTCTCCTTTTACAAATAAAACCAAAACCGATGTTTTAAGAAGCGTGCATAAAAACAAAGGATTTGATATTACGTCTTCATGTTTTAACTATAGATGGGGCAGATTTCATGGAAGATGTGGTAAGTGTTTTGGATGCAACATAACCCGTTTATCTTTGTATTCGCTTGGCAGTAAACCAATAAAAAAGTATTATTATTCTCCATTCGATTTAAAACAAATACCTTTGAACGAAGAAGATAGGAAAAACTTATTTTTATATTCTGATTTTATTGATTTAATAAAAAATTATGTTTTCAATTATGCTGGCTTATCCGATAATATGAAGGATTCTATCAGCAGCGCAGAAATAGCATATAAAAAAATGGGTTTAAAGGTTGATATTAAGGAGCTCCTCGAAAGATTTGGATTGGATATGCTGAGAGGCCTTAAAAATTACTATCTTTTGAATAAGATTGAACCAGAAGATACTCTTCTGGGCAAAAAATATGTTTTGATAGTTAAAGAAAATAAACTGGGAATTTGAATTTGGCATTTTAAGATTTTATGGAGAAAAATATCATTTAACGGACTCTCCTCTTTCCTTTTCATCAATTACTATTATCACTATTATTTTCGCAGATGGTATAATTTTAATTCAGGCAAGTCAAAAGGGTCATTAAACTTCTCCTTAACCTCAGTCACAATAATAAATATCTCAAAGTTCTTTTTATCTTTGATTATTTTTTTCGATTTCATTTTGCTATAAGAGTCTCCTGATATACTTTTTTAATGCTGAATAAACGCCTCCAGAAGGGACACTTGTTATTCTTTTCCTGTCAAGGAACTGCTGAAGAAAGATAAGCTGTTTGAATCTAGGGTTCTCCAACATTTTTTTTACCAGTATGAAATTCGTGATGTCATCAATTGCACTTTTTGCCGAATTTTTATAGTTCAGATATGACAATCCCTTTTTTGAGATGAAATAAACAAACTCTGTTTTTCGTTGAGGAAGCCTTCTTCGGATTAGCAGACCCATTTTGAAACTTTTAAGCAAATCATTTGAGGCATGGGCCAGCCTGATTCCTGCAAGAAGGGAAAGTCTCTTGGATGTCAGGCCAGTATATGCAGCTACCAGTTTAATTGTTTCCCTAAAGTTCATTTTTGAAGCCTTTTCGTTTTAATCGAATCTCTTTGTTCAATATATATTCCCTATATCGTCCAGCAAGAATTTCCAAGAAGGTTTCACTGGTTTCAACTTCCTGTTTATTTTGCTGCTTATTTATTTCCATAAAAACATATTAAGAAACAAGCTTTTTAAACCCCTACTCCATATTTACTAAAAGACGGTGTAGCCATATGGTAACGATAAACCAATTAGAAGTATTAAGATACCTTAAGACTCATCCAAATAGTACTGCGTATGCCGTATCCAAAAATACATGCATAGATGAGGCCACCTGTTACCAGATATTTGATTCATTAAAAAATAGCAAATATATTAATGCCAAAAATCGATTAATCGAAAGAGGTGAAACAACATTAGAATTTCATTCCCCAAAAACAATAAAATCGGAGGAAATTAAAGGCGAAATGACAATAAATCCTAATCAATATAACCAAATGGTAACAGTTAACGAAGCAGGAACAGTAAACGTTATAACTTTCACTACAAACGGTCTAAAAGTAGTTCCTTATTCAAAAAATCAAAGAATTTATCTAGAAATGGGAGCAGCAATGTAACTCTCAAAACTGTCAGTAGCTTTACACTTTGAAAGCTTAACATTTCCTATCCTTTATAGAGTTTTATAGGCTAATAATCGTAGTAGAGAAATTTTTGAATTCTTGATGGTAAGCTCTGTGGGATATCAAGATAATTTGTTTATTTTTGCTTATTTGTTCGATTGCCTTTATGGTTTTCTTTAATCTGGAGTCGTCAAAATTGTGGAACGGGTCGTCCAAGATAAGTGGGATGTTTATATTTCCACCCAATAGGTCAGACATTACTGTTCTTAGAGTAAAGTATAGTTGGTCTTTTGCTCCTTGGCTTAAATAGAAAACATCTACATATTCTTTTGTTTCTGGCACCAGTATTTTGATGTCTAGAGTATCCTCTTCTATTTTTAAGTCGGAGTACCTTTCATTCGTTATTTCTTTTAATAGGGGTTTTGAATTTTTTTCCATAGAAGGTGTAAACTTTAGTCGTACCTGTGCTTCAGCCAACTCTAAAAAATTAGCGGCGATATCGTGTTCTTTAATTTTTTTGTTTAGATTATCTATCTTTTCTTCGATTGAATCTATATTTTCTCTTATCTCTTCTGGGCTCTCTACTAAAGAGATAGTTGTCTTAATGCTAGTTTTTAATTCAGTGTGTATTCTCTTTAATTCTTCAACACGTTTATCTAATACTTCTAACTCATCAAAATCTTCTTGATTGAAAGTCAAAAGCTTATATTTTTTAAGATTGTTTTGTGTAATTGTAAGTTTATTAAGATAATCATTCTTCTTAGCTTCTATTTTTCTAAGGTTTTCTTCCTCATTTTTTTCTACTTCGTTCTTTTCTAATTCAGCTTTTGCTAAGTCATTTATTGACATCGAAAGATGCTTATTATCCCCTAATAATTTAGAATACTTACTAAAATCATCTGGAAAAGTGTTTATGTTGAAGTCTTTAATGACCTTACATTTAGTTATGAGCTTATCGTTAGTTGAAGATATCTCTTCTATCAATTCCGCAATTTCTACTTCCTTATCTTCATCTGTTATCTCCTTTTCCTCTTTAATTTTCATTCTCTTATAGGCATACATAGCAAGAGGAATTCCTATTAAAATAATAGAAAGCAACAATCCGAAGATAAATAAAATGACATAAGGTAGGTTTAGTTTTTCTTCGACAACCTTCTTTTTTCGGTTGGATTTTTTTAATGTGCTTAAAGTAGTCTCACTTTTTTCAATGCCTTTTATTGATTTTTTTATATCCTCAAAATCTGAATCTGATATTTTATCATATCCCTTATATTTTTCAATCTTTTCAACCACACTTTCTTTTTTCTTCAGGTTTTCTTTGATACCAACTAGAACTTGGTCTATTTTTTTAATTTTTTCATTTAAGGACTCTTGTTCCTGCGTCAGGACTTCCTTCGCTTGAAACCCTTTTTGATTCTCTTTTAATCTATTCAATTTTTCTGATTTTTCTCCTAATTCTTTAGTTATTGTTTCATAGGACGTTGACTGTGAACCTATTTTTTCCTTTGTTTCTTCAGCCGATGTTAATTTCTCTTTTAACTGTGTATGTCCGACTTCTAAACTAGCAATATCTTTTAATGAATCTTTAGCAATTTTTTTTATTTTAGACAATGCCTTTGTTGCGGAAGCCTCTGATCTCCCTACAAAAACTTCTTCAATCATATCTTTAATTTTATTTCTAACAGAATTATCTTCCAATATTGCCATCTGCGATTGCCTTATGAATGCAGTATTTTCAAAAACTTTTTTATCATCAAATCCGAAATGCTCTTTTAAGTACGGTTCTATATTTTTATCTATTGTTGCTATTTCTTTAGGTTTATTTTTATCAATTTTTTCTAACCTTCTTCTCCCTGATTTATGATCAGCTATTATTCTAAAAATATCACCTTTATCTGTTTGATATGTCAAACCAGTTCTACAAATATTATTATTTTTCCAACAAAAGAAAGGGTCAATTTGTGTTTTTGTGTATTTGAAAATAGAAGCCATAATCGCTTCGAGGATTGTGCTTTTTCCTGATTCATTTAAACCCGTGATGAAATTTATACCTGATCCAAAATTGATGGTCTTTTCTTTGTCGAATTTGCCGAATCCTTCAATTTCCAATTTTATTAAGTGTACCATTCGATCACAATTTTTTATCCAAATACCCGACTCCTAATCTCAAAGCATTTTCTAATCTTTTTTTCTTTTCTGCATCTTTTTCTTTACTAATCTCTAATTTGATTAATTTAATGAAATTTCCTCTAATTGTTTCGTCTTCGGCTAAGTTTTCCGGCAAGTGAATACTATCAACTATCTTGAGGAAAAAATATTTCGAGTCGAATTCTTTTATGAGAAATTCGATATCTAAATTCAGGTCTAATGAAGGGCTACCTGTTAAAATTAATCTTAAAATCTTGTTATCTCCTTTATTTTTTTCTAGTAGCTTTCTTATTTCTAAATCGGATTCGAAATTAGTGCAATCTACTTCTAAAGTTGCGAAAGTTTTAATATTTGTTTTTATGGGGTTTATTGTTATATTTCCATCACTGTAAGAAACCAAAAGAACGCAACTATTTTTGTTATTCTTGAAAGTTAGAGGTTCAGGGCATCCAGAATAAAAACATTTTACCTTACTTTTTATTTCTAAAGTATCATGAAAATGCCCCAAGGCAATGTAATCTAATCTTGAATTATCTATATCGGTCTTTGTAATCCTTCTGTAACCCTTCTCTGGTTCTTCATCCCAATTAATATTTGTTGTTGAGCCGTGGATTAAGCCTACTTTGAATGAGTCTGAATCATCGGCTTTAAATCCTCTTAAAGGTTCTTTTGTATCGTTAGTGTAAGCTAATCCATAAACGATTAAGCCCTCAATTTCTTTAGGTTCTAAGTCATTTGAGCTGAAAATTATAACATTTGAGGGAAACTTGTATTCAATCCAGGGGCTTCCTTTTTTGTAAGGGTCGTGATTTCCTGTTGAAATAAAAACTCGAATTTTTTGTTCTTCCAATCGGCCTAATTCAGATATGACGAATTTCACCAGTGATTTTTGAGGGTCAGGGGTGTCAAATAAATCTCCAGCTATTAAGAGGGCGTTTACTTTTTCTTTTATGCACAAATCCACTATGTTTGAAAGAACATTTTGACAATCAATCCTATGAAGTTTTGATTTGTCTCCTAAAACCTTGAAAGTTGAACCTAAATGCAAATCTGAGGTATGTATGATTTTAACGCTTTTCATTCCCTTCATAGAGTATTTGTTTACATTCCTTTATAAGTGTTTTTAAGCCAATTAAATGACTCTAAAGCAAATTCAAAACGCAGGCTAGAATCCCGCTTTTTAACAGAAACGCCATTAGTCCACCCAGCCTACTTTTTATTAAAATCAATATTAAATCCAGTGTCAGTAACATCTTTTATTCTCTTTTTTTCCGAAGGTAGAAGCGCTCTTATTTTATGGTTGCAATTGGGGTGTAATGGAACAGTTGGTTTATATGGGGCGCCTGATTCTTTCCCATAGTTTGCATAAATGTTTTTTTCGAGAGTTTCAACTTTAAATACTCTCCCATTGATTGATGACCGACAATCCGCACAAATATCTGCATTTTCACTTAATTCAACATAACAATAAATTTCTTTTCTAGATTTTAATTCAGCCATTCTTGCCAGAGACAAGATTTTACTAATTTCAGTATTTGCGATAAACTCGCACAAATAAGGCTTTTTTTGGGGGAATGATTGGATCATTTTTCTTATCAATTCTCGAAGGTCTATAGTTCTCTCAAAGAATGATTTAAGAAGATTTTTTAGTTTTTCTCTATCTTGATCAGAAAAGTTAGTGATTTTTTCGAATTTTTCTTTATTTAACACCCAAACGACGAATTTTGAAAAATGGCCTACTGTGTCGGAAGTCACCAATTTTAATTCTAAACAGATTCTTTGCTCTGTTTTTGACAGCAAATTTTTCCAGTTCGGAAGTTTATCTCTGGCTTCCTCAATAAGCTTTTCCCGTAATCCCTTTTTTCGATTTAAATCCATCTCGCCAATACTTTTTATTTCAGTGTCTAACATATTAACATTACGGATTATATCCTCCTGACTTCTTGCATTTTCAATTGTAAGCCTAAACTGATTGATTAAATACCTTAATTTAAGCCCTCCCACTATCCAATCTTCTATCGTTGGCCTAGATGTTTTGCCGATGTATGCACTTGTAAACCTATTAAGATTGGTTTTTATATCATTTTCTTTCACGTCTATCTTACACAATTCAATTAGAGTTTCTTCTATATGAGTAATGATTTCTGAAGTTGAATAAGTAAGGCCCCTGTATCTAATTTCTGATTTTGCGATTCTTTCAAACGAATATATGAGATCACTAATATCTTCAGCGCTCATGTTTTTGGATAGCTTAATCAAGTCATAAATATGTTTTGGAATTTCCTTTATTTTTTCTTCATCTCTTATTCCTACGCTTTTTCTCGCTAGTGTCAATAATTTATCCGCAATTAAACTACCTTTTGAAATCACTGGAATTTTTTCATCCAATCGCATAGCGAATAAGTCCACTTGGCCAAAAGAAACAATCTTATAGTCTTGCAGTTTTTCAAAAAGCACATCTATCTTTATAACAGATGATTTTTGATTTATTACGGATTTTATTTCCAATTTGTATGTTTTAAGTGGCAAATCTTCTTTTGATCTAATTGGCACATGTAATTTTGCCCCAAGTTCAATCATTATTTTTTCAACTTCTTCTTCCGTTAAATCAGTGACCAAATCAATATCTATGCTTGCCCTCTGTTCGCCTGATCGCAGATATAACTGCGCAGCTGACCCGCCTTTTAATATAAATCTATTACTTCTCTTTAATAACTCGAGAAATACCCTGTAGTCTTGAATTAGAAGTTCTACAAGTACCGGGTTAGGAAATCCGCTAGTTTTTACTACTTTTTCAATATGTTCCTTATTTAGATATTTTTCGAAATCCATTTTAAAACCGTTTTTGGCAATTCAATTTCTAGGGAAAGACTCTTCAAAAAATGATTTACCTCGTCAGTTACTTTTCGTTCATGTGCATAATTGAACAAAATAGAATAATTAACAAGTTTATCGCATGCAATTGTTTTAAATATTTCTTTAAGATCTGTTTCAAAATAAGGCAGATTTTTTCTCGTTATTTCAAAAAATAAATCTATAAATGCGCTTTCTGGTGAAGCCAGACCAGCCGAAGAATATTTAAAGTACTTTCTTTCTTTTACAATCAATATTTTTTTTGCGTTTGTTTTATTTATCAATAATTCTAACTCTTTAGAAGTTACCTCCGGAACGATTAGTATATCTGTTTTAAATTCCTCCAACTTCCTTATTATGTCTTCACTGCTTCCTCTTTCAACAAAAAGTGTATATACTAAAACTGTGGGAACGTGATGCAGGAATGACTCCAAAATACACAATCCGGTAAATTTGAATCTTCTTGTTTCAATCTTCAATAATAAAGACCTTAAGTCATTAATCTCTTTAGAAGGTTCAATTTTTTTCACTTCATAAAATGCGTATGTTTTAGGTGCTAGTTTTGTTATTTCACGAGTCAACAAAAGTTTTCTAATAATTGCATAAACAGTACTAATTGGGATATTTAGAAGTTTGGAGGCTTCAGACACACTAAACTCCGTACCGCCCAATGTTTCCTTAAAATATCGTTCTGATAGGTTCATCTACAAGTTTTAGTATTGGAAATATATAAACTTTTCCTTTTTTTTATTAAAATGATAATAAAGAGGAATTTATGTTGGTTTCAGATACTTTAGTAATTAGATGAAACTCAATATCAAAAAAATCAGAATCCCTCTTTTTAACAGAAACACTAAGTGTCCGCCCGGGGCTATTTTCCAGATATTACGGTAAGAAGCATGAGGAGCATTTGTTAAATAAAATTGAAGATATGAGTTATTGGATTAAAATTCAAGGAAGGGCTTAAGATGAGCTTGTCTTTTTAGCTCAATTAATCCTTTTGCATCCAGTCCTTTTTCCGATGAATCTTTTATTTGGCCAGCCTGGAATGCTCTGTTTATCTTTGACATTAAGAACTGCCTATCTGAAACAAGGCTTTTGATTTCAGAATTAAAGAAGAATTCTGTTAAGTTTTCTTCAATTCCTAATTTTTTCTGTTCCTGTTTAATTATATCGCAGCTGATGTGTAAAAATCCTTTTATGCACCTGGTGTAATCTTCCGCATCTAGGCCTTCAAGGAAAATTCGGATGGTTTCTCTTTTGGCTTGTAGCTTAAACTGCAAGTGTTTCTCAGTATGACCTTTCTTGTGGTTGTGTATCATGGCTTCCTTGCTTTCTGTGCTCTCAACATGATACTTTGCGGATTTTAAGGAAAGATTATACTCTTCTTCAATTAAAGAGTTGGTCTCGGATAACTCGATTTTTATCCCCTGGCTGTTGTAACTTATTGATAAGGTGTGTTCGACTTGCCCTCTACTTTCGACCAGGTTTTCCCGGTTAGCATAGTTTTGAAGAACATAAATAGACCTTGGCTTTGACATAATGGTTACCCTTGCTTTCGTTCCAGCTTCTTGATTATATCTGTGTTTAGGGAATCTCTCGACAAGTTATTTCTATTGTATGCGGCAATCCACGCATCTAAGTTTAGAACGTCATAGTCAATAGTTATTTCATAGAGAATGATGCTAAAAGATTCCTCAAGGATTTGCTTTAGGCAGATAAAGTATAACAGCAACTCTTCTTCAGCGTCCAATTTGGTAGGAGATTCCCATATATCTATTCTCTTTACATTGACAATTTCCAGCTCAATTTCCCAATCAATCGGGTTTGACTTATCTATGAGCTGCTTATTTGCGTTGCTTGACAAGGGATTATAGGTTGCGGCAGTATGAGATCTGTGGAGAGCAGGTGTGTGTAAATAAGAATTTCTGAATAAATTGCTCCTCATTAAAGACATTATTGACAAATCATTATAGGTGCAAACAACAGAATAGGGTTTTCCTTTAAGAACAACATCTATGGTTTTATGCTTTCTAAGGTATTTTGTCCCAATAGTGTTTCCTTTTGGGATTATTTTAGTGGCTTCTTCCATTGAAAGGGTATTCGCTAACTTTAGGAGCCTTAGGACTACCTCTTCATGAGTTTCTGAGCCTATGGCATGAGCAGCCAGAATTTCCCTAGTCTTATTGCTAACTCTAATGCTTGATGGCTTTTCACTGTCCACAGTTATTTTCCGTTTTTTCATATTCTTTGCATGCAATGCATGCATGTTATTAAGTTGTATATTTAAAGCTTTTGTTTTAATAAAACACAAGGATGCTGTAAAAAAGAACCGTGAAATAACCAGAAACAGCGTAAGCGATGTATTAAGGCAGTTTGTAAGGAAGAAGCTGGCCGTTTGCCTAACCCTGAAGAGAAAAAGGCAGGATATATGACCTTACCAGGCAGGGAAAGACTATAAGGAAAAGACTGACAAAGCCCTTCTTTTTAACAGAAACAGTGAGTATCCACCCGGGGCTACTTTTTCACAAGAAGTAGTTCTCTCTTGCCAAAAACAATCTAAAATATGAACAGGTCGATTCTAGTCGTTAGCGGGGAAGTTCCGATGCATAAGAATCAGTATATTTTTAGCATCTCCGGGTATACAAGCATCCAGAGTATTGAGGGTAGAGGAGTGAAAAATGATTTTAATTAATGCTGGTGATTGTATTCTCCGGAAAGAATCAATTGCCTGGCTTCCTCAGCGTTACGGGGCTGCGAATCTTGGTAATGCTCATTTGTATAGACAGCGTTGCCTGTTAAACCGAACGAAATCTGGCCGTTTTTATTCATGGAGCCTCGAAACAAGCCACGACCGCATGTGCAGGCATAGATTTTTTTGAAACTTAGAGAGGAACCTAAGCAGTAAGCATAATTGTGAACTCCACCAGGCACCATATCATTTGCCCCTGGTTTTTTCCATGTTGCACCACCATCACTCGTTTCCACAACATTTTCTCCATGATGTCCCACAATAAGATGATCTGGATTTTTTGGATCAATGAGGATCATTTCATAATTAGGCAAATGGCCGAAATTATAGAGCCAGCCCAGGAAGTCTTCTTCCCTCTCTCCACCTTCATAATTTCTAATTCCCGCAGTAAGATCCTTCCAGGTTGCTCCACCATCCTTGCTTTGAAAAACCCCACCATATTTTCCCGATATTTGTTCCTCTGAGGAAAGTTGTCCAAAAAAGACATTGGAAGAAGCAACCAGCACGTTTGGATCTGTTGGAGACATTGCTAGTCGGTAGGTGTAATTGAGCTTATCGGTTCCAAGTGGTGTAAAGTGACTACCGCCATCAGTGCTCTTAAATACCCCTCCTCCCAACGCTGAGGCATATACTATGCGTGGTTCATTGAGATGAAAGAGAATGGAATAGACTGCAAAATTGCCAATCCCCTGCGCTCTGGTCCAGCTTTCTCCTCCATCATGCGATTCCCATAATCCTTCTCCCGGAGGTGTTTCGGCTGTTTCGGCACCAATGCCAACGAGTATATGGTTAGAATCAGCCGGGTCTATGGCAATTGATTTTATGATTGCACCCTTACTTCCCGGTTTTGATTTTGCCGAGAAAGAGCTTTCTTCTTTTGAAACAGTACCTGCTACAAACTGTTCGCTACCAAGATACACTCTTGAAAAATCATGAGGGTCAGGTTGTAGAGTTATAACGCTAAAATCAGTTGCTATACGTTTGTATCCTTTCCCACCATTTTTTGACCAATAAAAACCGAGCCTGTCCCATGTTCCAACGTATATTTCGTTTTCATCTTTTGGATTAACATACACTTCCCGCGTTGCAATGGAAATAAGATCTCTGTTTAATTCCTCAAAGCTAGTGCCATTATCTGTGGATACATAGATGCCATTGCTTCCTACACCAACATATATTTTTGAATCAAGACTAACAATTTCACCGATCCACGCCGGAGGAAGGTTTTCTGATGTTGTCTCACGAAATGAATTGCCATCAGTTGATATCCAGAGTTTCGGGTCTGGATTCCAAGTCCCGACGAAGAGTGTGGTGCCATCTGTGCCAAGACCAGTAACTTGTTCAAGCCCAGGTACTTTTTCCCATGATAATCCGTTTGGAGCCAATTTATATAACTCACCTCCCATCCTAGCATTAAATTGCAGTTGTGCTCCGAGTAAATACAAAGTATCTTTGAAGTTTACAAAACGCGCCGTGGTTAAATCTTTGAGTCCATTGTTGAACGGAGTCCAACTTTTTCCTTTGTCAGACGAAACAAAAATGCCATCTTCACGCGTGGCAAGATACATTCTAGAATCGAAAAAAAAGAGGTGATTAAAATCATAATGCTTATCAAAGATGAAACGTTTTTCCCAGTGTTCTCCTACATCTTTGGAAACAAGAAGCATGCTTGTTTGATCGTGTGTATGGCCTGGTACGTACAATATCTTTGGATTCTCTGGATCGAGTGCCAGGGTGTGTGAGTTGAAATTAGGTGCTTCAATATCTCTGATCACCTGATCGCATAAACCCTTCCAACTAACTCCTTTATCGGTTGTTTTTGCTACACAAGCAATCATTTCCGGAACGTAGGCAATGTTTACATTGCTTGGATCAGCCACAATGTCAAAGGCGCGTACTTCGGGAATACCCTGTCCAACGGCAATTTGTTTCCATGAATCATCTGGCTGGAGTTCGTAGATTCCTCCGGAATAGAGGGATGCCCAAATAGTTCCGGCGTGGGGAATCATTCTAATCACAGTTCCACCAATTGGTCCAAGGGTCTGTGTCCAACCCGCCGAATCTTTATCTGGCGGAAGATTGAAGGCCAAATCATCTTTTTCTTCTATAACAGGCTCTCCATTTATTATTGATTTCTCTTCAATTTCTTCCATTGACTGAGGTTTCTGAACAGGTTCTGGCTCTTCCGCTGCTTCTTGTTGGACATCTTCAACAAGGGGTTCGGGCACATTCTCTATAGGAACTTCTTGAGGAGCGCAGCCACTACTCAGAATAACCAGAAAAATAGCGCAAATTGCCAGCATCACTTCTTTTTTCATTTTGAGTTATTATATTTGAATCTGACAGGAAACGTCTATTTTTAAAGCTTTATGCAAATTTGTAGCTATTGATTAAACTCAAAAAAGCCCTTCTTTTTAACAGAAACAGTGAGTATCCACCCGGGGCTACTTTTTAAGAAATATTTCTATGTATGCAAGAACTTTTTCTTTCTTTTGCAGATTAATTGAAACCTGTTCTCCATAGTTTGTCTTTTTTGGAAGAAGAATTCCTTCCTTTTTCAGTTCTTGCAGTAGTTCCTTTACCCTGCCAACCAAATCCTTTGGAAAGCCTTTTTGCAGGTTTTCAATGGCAGTATGGCTGGCTTCAAACTTCCCTGCCCTTGTAAGCTTGTGCAGGATTTTCCCCTTTATTTCCACATCAGACCAATTGTCCATGTATATGGACTTTGAAAGGAAAGATTTATATACTTTTCTATCGTTCATTGTTCTATGGAAAAATCATTGCTACTGCAACTGACTGGAGAACTGCCCTTGTTCAAGATAGTTGATTTTCTTGTTGAAAACAAGGGTATGGACTCAACAAAGAAGGACATAGCAGAAGGCTCGGGCATTGCAAGGGCATCGCTGTTCAACTACTGGCCAGAGCTGGAAAAAAGGCAAATAGTGAGAGTAACAAGAAAGTTCGGAAAGACAAAGCTTTACACCTTGAACTCAGAAAGCCCAATAGTAAAAAAAATACTGGAGTTGGAGATGACACTCATATCTCAGGCAATGGATGCCGAAATAACAAAGAAGAGAGTTTCCATTAAAGCATGAATCCCGCTTTTAACAAAAACGCCAAGTGTCCGCCTGGGGCTATTTCTGTCATGGCAATACGACTTCAGGGGATAAAAACAAATACTTTTTATTGGGCAACGCACTCATTAAGGCAATTCATGGCCTAAGTCATGAATTATCAGCTAATTGGGAGGAGAATAAAAATGAATTTTGGAAAAAGAGAAGGCGGTTTTGGACAGCGAGAAATGCATGATGCAAAGTGCTCAGAATGCGGAATAGATACGCAGATACCATTTAAACCTTCAGAAGGAAGGCCTGTATACTGCAGAGACTGCTACCAGAAAAGAAAGTCAAGCTACTGATTTGTCAAAAACCACCGATCAGAGACCTGTGGAATGTTGCATCTGGCTACATGCTCGGTGGTTTTTGAGCACAATAAATCCCCCGAGGATTTATTTGCATGCTCAGAATTTTTAGCAAAGATATTTAACCGCATGCCAAATTCCTTGCCTGATGAAATATGACGGGCTTGAGCTGGATAAGTTCCAGGAAGACGCTATAAAGGCAATTGAGAAAGGAGACTCGGTCATAGTTTCAGCTCCAACTGGCTCTGGGAAGACCTTAATAGCGGACTACATAATAGACCGGGATTTTAAGACAGGGACGAGGGTCATTTACACTGCGCCAATCAAGGCACTCTCAAACCAGAAATTCAAGGACTTCTCAAAGAAATATGGGCCGGAGAACGTCGGCCTGATAACTGGCGACCTTGTGAAGAACTCAGAGGCGCTCATCCTTGTAATGACTACTGAAATTTACAGGAACATGGTCCTGACAAAGGATGTGGCTATTGAAAATGTTTCGTATGTGGTATTTGACGAGATTCACTACATCAACGACGTTGAAAGAGGATATGTATGGGAAGAGTCCATCATTTTCTCAAGCGAAAGGACAAGGATGCTGTGCCTCTCAGCTACAATACCAAATGACAAGGAATTTGCAGATTGGATAAGATCCATAAAAAAGCATGAGGTGACTGTAGTAAGGCACGAAACAAGGCCGGTGCCCCTTTCAGTTTTCTTTTTTGACGATGCTATGGGAATTGCAACCTTCAGGCATCTAAGCGAAGTAATAGACATTCCTGACTATAAGCACGCTATGGGTTCGTCTAGAAGCAGACGAACGTTAAGAAAGCCTTCACATACAGACTTGATATCCGAAATCGGAGACAACCTCCCATGCCTCTTCTTTGCATTTTCGCGAGGACTGTGCCAAAGCATGGCAAAAGAATTGCTGCAAAAAAGGCTTTTCCGGGAAGACCCTAATATCACAGCATTCATAAGAAAAAAGCTCTCCAATTATTCCCCTGAGATAAACAAGCTGGAAACCGTATCATTGCTTAGGCAATCTCTTCCCTATGGAATCGGATTCCATCATGCAGGCCTAATCCCGATTGCAAAAGAAATTGTTGAAGAACTGTTCTCAATGGGATTGATAAAAGTCCTTTATGCCACCGAAACATTTGCATTGGGAGTGAACATGCCTGCAAGAAGCGTGTGCCTTCAGTCCTTAAGAAAGTTTGACGGCCAAAACTTCAGGATGATGAACTCAAAAGAATATTTTCAAATGGCTGGAAGGGCAGGCAGGCGGGGAATTGACGAAAAAGGCTATGTGTACTTCATGGTGAACAGGGCGGATTTTGACGTGCATAAAGTAAAGCGTCTGATTTCAAGGGACACAGAACCTATAAAATCCCAGTTCAGGCTCTCAATAAACACTGTCCTGAACCTCATAAGGCTGCACAACGATGAGGAAATCAATGTCATACTGTCACAAAGCTTTGACGCATTCCAAAAGAAAAGAAAAAACCTGTCCAGTTATCCTTTTGAAAAATTCAAACGAGACCTGGAGAAGAAAGGCTTTCTGAAAAACGGCAGATTAACCGATAAAGGCCAATTTGCAGCCAAGATTTATGCCGATGAGATAGTCGTTTCAGAAATATTCGCCACTCGCATATGTGAGAATCTCAACCATTACCAGGCATTGCTTATTTTTGCATGCATCTGCTTTGAAGCTCGCGAAACAATTCAGTTCCACAAGACATTCCATTCAAGGGATGTGGCAAGGCTAAAAGCTATTTTTGCAGGGAATGAAACACTGGCAAAGGAAAAGAAGTTTATGGAGCTTGAACAGCTGTCTTCAATAATCTTCCCGTGCTACAAAGGCGATTCCATATTCAAGCTGATGGAATTCACAAGCATGGTTGAAGGGGATTTGCTAAGATTGTTCAGGCAAATGCTGGACAGGATGAATCAAGTGAAAAACGCAACAAATGACAACAACCTTCGTGACTTTGTAGGGAACTGCCAGGGCACCATATTGAAATGCATAAAAGAAGTTGATGGAATCTGATTAATAACGCTTATTTTGACGCTATCTGATTTTACCCTTCTGCCATTCCTGGAGAATCAGCCTTGCCATTCGGCTGGAATCAGGTTCTCCTCCTTTGGCCAGGACCCTTTTTTTCAGGGCGATTATTTCAAGCGTTTCTTCCCTGTCATCCGAAGCATCTACCCCATAAAATCGCTCAATGAGTCCTGGATGAGAACCCAGCAGCTCGAAAAAAACAGTCTCGGGGTCCTTGACTTTGGTGAAATCAACGCTGCCAATTGAGGCAAGCTTGACCTCGTCCTTGTCATCTGATGGAATGACTCCGGGAGTGTCAATCAGAGTTATCCCTCCCCTGCTCCTGATAGTCCTTACAGACCTTGTTGTTCCAGCGACGTTGCTGGCAGGGGCTGCATTTCTTGTGCTGAGCACGTTAATCAGGGAGGATTTTCCGACATTAGGATACCCGAGGACACCAACAACGATATTCCCGCCTTTGACTTTCTGCTTGCTTGCCTCAATCAAAATTCTCTCCCGAAGCAATCCAATGCCCCTCTTTTCTGAAGCAGAAATGAATACACAAGGAGAAAGAAACCTTGAAATTTCTGCGAGAGATTCCTTGTCAACAAGGTCGCTTTTGTTAATTACGAAAATCAGTCCCTTTCCGTTATCGGCAATTATGTGCTCTACCCTGGAATTGCGGGTTTCATCAGGAGCCCTGGCATCAAGAACAAACAGCAGGATGTCTGCCTTGAGAATTACAGAGGTAACCTGCTTAACAAAACCCGCCATGGAGAAAGTAATCTGTACCACTATATAAGCTTTGCACAACATAGCCCGTAAGAATATTGAGAGGTTTGAATAACCCACTAAAAATATCAAACCCCTCAAAGAAGGACTTTGAATTTTGAAGTAAATGGGGGTTATTCAAAGTCCTCTATTAAAACTTACTCCTTGGAAACGTTGGATGCCTTAGGCCCTTTGTCCCCCTGTTCTACGCTGAACGTTACAGAGTCGCCTTCACGAACAGAAACTCCTGCGTTTAGACCGGAGCTGTGGACAAAATATTCCTTTCCGTCCTCCCCTGCTATGAATCCGAATTTCTTTCCTTCGTTGTAAAACTTCACTTTTCCTTTCATTTTTACCTCCATACTATTTAAGATTAAGGGCTTCCATGATCCTATCAAGCTTTTGGTTGATTTGCTCCAATTGGTTTAGGTTCGGTGTTGCGGTCGCCTTGTTTTTTGCCTCGTAGGGCTTCTTGAAGCAGTCCCTGCAATAGACTGGCTTGTTCTCAGTTGGCGTGAATGGCACTTTCGTATGCTTTCCGCACTTGTCACAGATTACATCCGTTAATTCAAGCTGCTTCCGCTCGTCCCTGTCTCTAGGCCGAAACCCGTCGCGATGGTCCTTGTTGAACCTTCTGCCGCTCCCTGCAGAGCGCCTTTCCCTTCCGAGTTTGTTTCCAGTTCCCTTGAAATGAGCCATTTTTGCTATAAAAAAGGAATTCGGTGCACTATTTAAATCTGTGCAATAAAGCGCTTCCACAACAAATAATAAGGAGTTGTGTGGTTGGAAGGTTATGCACGAGACTGATTATTTGAATGTCCTGAGAGCACTCGAAGAACTCCCGTTCAATGTCGGAAAGAATTTGCTTGCCGACTTCCTGGTTGGGGATAGGGAGAACGATACCATAGAAAAGCACCGTCTTTACAAGCTGAAGTCGTTCGGTTCATTGGCCTTCTCTGAAGAGGAACTGATGGCCATGATTGACAACCTAATAATTAACGACCTTATCCGGCATTCTGCATTGTCGCAGAACAAGTTCTGGAAAGTCCTGTCACTAACAGAAGCTGGGAAGGAAGAGATAGAAAACCCCCGGCTGTACAAGAGGAAGCTTTCGTTCAGCTTTAAAGAGGTAAAAACAGAGATAACCGGCAAAGACCGTGAGTCATTCAAAGCCCTTGACTTCTTTCTCAACGGCCTCAATGACGAGCAGAAGAAAGCCGTTATCAGCCCCTCCAGTAAAATTCTTTGCATTGCAGGCGCAGGCTCTGGCAAGACAGCTGTCCTCACAAAGCGGGCAGAATTTCTTGTAAAGTTAAAGTCCATTGCACCTGAAAAAGTCCTTTTAATCACCTTCACAAGGAAGGCGAGGCATGAGATGGCTGAAAGGGTTAAGAACACTCTTGGAAAGGATGTCCACATTGAAACCTTCAACTCTTTCTGCGAAAAGATTCTTCAAATCCACAATGACATTGCTTACGGGAAGAAAGTCTCGGTCATTTCCTACGCTGAAAAGATAAGGCTTGTTAGGAGAGCTCTCCAGTCAATGAACACTGACGTGGAAAAGGCCATCGGGGCTTATTTCAGCGCTTCCCAGAAAAGAATCAAGACTCCTGACCAGCTTGCCCTGACTTTCATCAATGACTGCTTTGAAATCAGGGATTATTTCAAGTCAAAAGGGCTTGACCTTTCCGAGCTCCTCAAAAAAACAAGGAACCGTGACAGGAAGCTGGACTTTTTCACAGGAGGATTGGACAGCGTTGACATGGTTTATAATGTGTGCAGGTTCATAGAGTCACAAATGGATCAGCATGGCCTGAGGGACTATACCGACCAGTTATTAGATACCATCAGGCTTTTCAAGTCGCATACTGAAATAATGCCTAAGTACGAGCACATCCTGATTGATGAGTACCAGGACATCAACCAGACACAGATAGATCTGGTGGAGCTGCTAAACCCTGAAAATATGTTCACTGTCGGCGACCCGAGGCAGTCTATTTTTGGCTGGAGGGGCTCTGACATCAGGCATATCCTGCAGTTCGAACAAAAATATCCTGACTGCGAAATAATTACGCTGACCAAAAACTACAGGTCAACAAGCCATATTGTTGATTTGATGAACGCCGCGATTAAGGACATGAAGCTTCCAAGCCTTGCTGCAGTCAACGAGGGAAACAAGGAAATCAGGCTTCTTAAGTTTGAGAATGAGCAGGCAGAGAACGAGTTCATCATGCAGCGCGTTGAAAACTCTAATGAAAAGGCCTTTATCCTTGCACGGACTAACAAGCAGCTCTCTGTGCTGTCTGAGTCAATGATAAAAAGAAACCTCCCCCATTCAATCAGGAACGAGTTTGATTCAAGCCATGAAGAAGCCCGGGTTACCTTAGCAACAATCCACGCAATAAAGGGCATGGAGGCTGACACTGTTTTCCTTATCGGCTGCACTAATTCAAACTTCCCCTGCAGGGGCTCAGAACACCCAATCATAGAGCTGTTGGATGAAAACGACTATGACAAGGAAGAGGAGGAAAAAAGGATTTTCTACGTTGCAATCAGCCGGCCGAAAGCAGCCCTTTACCTTACTTACTCGGGAAAAGGCATTAGCCCGTTCATAAATGACGGCATGAAGGCAATGCTGGAGGAAAAGAAAACTGCAAAGACAGGGGCGAAGGCAACAAGTGCTGAGTCAATTTTATCTAAAGACGCAACGAGACCTAAGCCGAAGCAGGGCAGCATGTTTGAAAAATTGAAAAACTGGCGTTACCAGGTTAGCAAGGAAGAGGGAATCCCGCCTTACATGATTATGCACGACCGCACTCTGCTTGAGCTTTGCGAGAGGATGCCGATAAGCAAGGAGGAGCTTTCAGAAATCAGGGGGATTGGCCCTGCCAAAATCCGAAGGTATGGCAGTGGACTATTAAACGTTCTGCACAGCTGATAGTAAAGAAAAACAACAAAAATGCCCGCAGCCCTTCCAAGGGGCTACTTCATTTCAATAATTCTTCTTGCACCTTTGAACGGATTCTTCAGTTTCATCTTCCTGTAAACAGCATCAGGAACTCCTATGTGAGCAACAAACAGCTTTCCCACATACGGCTTTGCCGCTTTTTCCAGCAAGCCCTTCTTCGGAAGGCAAAGCGTGGCTGTGGCTGATGCTTTGATGCACGGATTATAAGCCCGCCCTGTGTCAGGGTCAAGCCCTGAAGGCAGGTCAACTGAAAGTATTTTCCTGCCGCTGCTGTTGGCCTTGCTAATCATGCCTGAAAAAATGCCCCTTGGATTGCATCTTATGTTGTAGCCAAGAAGAGCGTCAATAATCAGGTCACAGCCTGCAAAGTCAGCCCTGCCGTATACAATGCGGGCATTCATGCCTTCCAGCGCCTCAAGCTGCTTTACAGCGTTCTCATCAAGTTCGTTTCTTGCATGAGCCAAAAAAACCTTCACCCTGAAGCCCCTGTTGAGAAGATGGCGGGCAGCGCACAGACCATCACCGCCATTGTTTCCCTTGCCAGCAAGCACTGCAACGCTTCTGTTATCGGACATGCTTTCTGCAATTTTGGCAACAGCAAGCCCGGCGTTCTCCATCAACATAGGGACATCTGTGCCTAAGCTTACCGCCAGCCTGTCAATAGCCGCCATCTGTTTACTGTCAACTGCCTGGACCATTTTAAGCAAAATTTATAAACGAACCTAAAAACCTTTCTATCAGAATGGCAAGGATGTACTCAGGGAAGAAGGGAAAGGCAGGTTCAAAAAAGCCGCTGATCAAGGCAAAGCCTGTCTGGGTGAGATATACTGACAAGGAAACCGAGCTTCTTATTGTGAAGCTTGCCAAGGAGGGCAAAACACCCAGCCAGATAGGCATGCATCTCCGCGATACATATGGCATACCAAGCGTCAAAATTGTTTCTGACAAGAGCATAACGGCAATAATGCAGGAGAAAAAGCTTCTGCCAAAGCTGCCTGAAGACCTTATGGCTGTGATAAAAACAAACATCACTGTAAAGAAGCACATGGAATCAAACCACAAAGACATGACTGCAAAGCGCGGCTTCCAGATAACTGAGTCAAAAATCAGGAGACTGGTCAAGTACTACAAGCGCTCAGGAAAGCTTGACCAGCAATGGAACTACGACCCTGAAAAGATAAGGCTTCTTATAGAGTAAGTTTAAATATAGGGCTTATGCCTTAAATGATTGATCGCAAATTGGAAAACTACTCAGGGTTCTATGCAAATATAAGGAAGGCTGCAGACAGGTTCAGGGCAATACCTTCAAATGAAGTCATAAGAATAGTGTCGCACCTTGACGCAGACGGGATAAGCTCGTGCTCAGTCATTGTAAAGGCAGTGACGAGGGCAAACATGCAGTATGTTGTTTCAATAATGCACAAGCTTGACCAGGCAGCAGCAGCAAGCCTTGCAAATGAGAACTATAACTATTTTGCATTCACAGACCTCGGCTCAGGGCAGTTCAGCGTTCTCAAAGAGCACATGAAAGGCAAGAAAATCTACATTTTTGACCACCACAGGCCAGATTCCATTGAGGAAATGGAAAGCATTGTGCACGTCAACCCCCACCTGTTCGGTATAGACGGCTCAAAAGAAGTGTCAGGAGCAGGGGTTGCTTACCTCTTCGCAAAGGCTCTTGACGAAAGAAACATGGACATGGCGCACATAGCAATAATAGGCGCAATAGGCGACGTTCAGGAAAGCAGCGGCTTTCAAAGGGTAAACTCAGAAATACTTGCCGATGCTGTAAAGGCAGGGAAAATGAAAGTGATTCCAGGCCTGAAGGTCTTCGGAGCCCAGACAAAGCCCCTTCACATGCTGCTCGCATACAGCACAGAGCAAAAAATACCGGGGGTTACAGGGAGCGAAAGCAGCGCAATACAGTTCCTTAACCAGCTTGGCATAAGCCCGCAAAAAGGAAACAGCTGGAAAAAGCTTGTTGACCTGGAAGAAGAGGAGCTTCGCAGGTTGGTGGCTGGAATACTAATCAGGAGGGTAAATGAGAAGGAGCCTGAGGCAATAATAGGGCCTGTGTACATACTTTGCGAGGAAGAGAAGGAATCGCCCCTGAGGGATGCAAAGGAGTTTTCAACCTTGCTCAATGCATGCGGAAGAATGGACAAGGCAGCGCTGGGCATAGGCTGCTGCCTCGGCGACAAAAAGCTGAAGGCAAAGGCAATAGAACACCTTGTGGACTACAAGAAGGAGATAATGAAGGCTCTTAACTGGTTTGAGGAAAACTACAGCACAGGCAGCTCGAAGCACCTCATAAAGGGCAAAAACTACATAATCATAAACGCAGGGCGAAACATAAGGGAAACAATGATAGGCACGCTTGCATCAATAGTCGCAAAGTCAAACTGGCTCAGCGAGGGCACGCTTATACTCTCAATGGCGCTCATGGATGACGGCGACACAAAAGTCAGCCTGAGAATAGCTGCTGACGCAAACGGCCACGACCTGAGGACAGTGATATCAGAAATAGCAGGAAAGGTTGAAGGCAGCTTCGGAGGGCATACAGGGGCTGCTGGAGCAGTCATAAAAACAGAAAGAGAGCAGGAATTCATAGAAGAGGCGAAGAAGGCGTTTGAGCTTCTGGTATAGATTATACCTATCGTTGGATTAAAATATACCTGAAGAAAAACATTACTTCTATTCCCTGAACTCAATATCATCAATGATGCCGTCAGAGTCAAGGTCAATGCCCTCAACTACCTTTGCCTTAACAGAGCGGCTGTGAATGTTGCCTGCTGAAATCTCCTTAAAGCCCTTAAGGAAAGCAATGATTGCAGCCCTTGTGCCCATGTATCTCTTTCCAGCAACCAGAAGTATGTGCCGCTCAGCGTCAAAAGGGTTCTTTGCCTTCACAACAAGCCCTGACTCGTCATTTGGGTAAATGTTGCCTGAAACCGTTGACTTTATGCCCCAATGGCTCTCCTTGTCAAACCGCACAGGAAGCTTTGAATTAACCATTGCCGTGATTTTGTTCACAACAGGGCCGCCAATCAGGATAAGATTGTTCTTAAGATCGCTTTCCTGAACTTCTGTGTCCAGCTTCACATAGAAATTTGGCACATAGTTAAGGAAAGTGCCCAGAAACAAGGCAAGATCCATACCATAATAGCCGTCCCTTGACCTTGCCTTTTCAGGGCCGTGAGGGTCAGGGCTTCCAACAACTATCAACGCATCAAGCTTTCCGTCCTTTATGAATGGCTCAAGAAAATCAGTTTCTGCGCCCTGATTCGCAAGCAGCTTGTTCGTCTCCTCAAGCTCCTTAAACCTCATGACAAAGGCAGGCTTGTCAGCAGAATAAAACTTTGCGACAGCACCCTGCCTGCCCTCCTGCTTAACGACTTTTATCGCTCCGCACTTCTCTAAGTTGCGTATGTGATAATAGACCTTCTGCTCGTGAACCTTCAGCTCCTTGGCAACCTCAATCGGGTACATCGGTCTTGAGGCAAGCAGCTTAAGGATTTTTATCGCCAGCCCGGAACTGAATTTCCCTGCGTCTTCCGGCGATATTTCCTTGGCAGGAAGAGACATCACGCCTTTCCCTTTTTTCCCTTTCACAAACTCCACTACAAACATATTCATAACACCCTTAAAACGAGAACTATAAGATTTTATTTAAATGTTGCGGTTTTGCCAAAAATCATATTCTGCCAAGAGCCACCCTCAATTCAGCCACGCCTGTTGGACCCAGGTTTTTTATTTCCAGAAGCTCCTCGTCGCTCATAGCGCGCACTTTTTCAACAGACTTTATGCCAACCCTTGTCAAAGGGTTAACAACATTTTTTCCGACCAGTCCACCGATCCTTTCTTCCAAGTCAAGCTGAACCGGCTCATTTTCATCAGATGAAACACGATTGCGTTCAATAGCTTCGTAGTTGATGTTAGCTGCCTTATAGAAATCTTCGTAAAACTTTGCAAGACTTTTTGCATCAACAAAATCGCCGCCGCCTTCAACAGCACCATCAACGAGCATGCTGTAAGCTGCCTCTGCCAAATAGGACTGCACAACAGTTCCAAACAATACCTTACGCAAAGCCCTGCTTTGGTACCTGCTCACATTACTTCCTTTTATGCCTCCAAACACAGGCATCTTTGCAACTCTTTCCAGCGTTTGCCCTCCAAATACGTGTTCTTTAATAGCAGCCTTTTCCCTATCGGTTAACATAGTACCGCTCTCTAATTCATTAAGGCATTCCTGCAAATACCCGGCAAGTCCTTGTCTTCTGTCCCCTCCTTCCTGCATAAAGCCGCCTCGGGATATGTAGCCAACCACTTCATCCAGTCTTCTTGCCAAAGCACTGACTGCTGTCTTCCTGTATTCGGCGTCACCAATGTTTTCAGGAGGATTTCTTTCAACATATTTCTTCACAACAGGCACCAGCCCGGAGTTCATAGAGAATAGTACTGTGCGAGTGTCAATCAGAAAGGGTATTCTAGGGCTGTATACACGGACTGCCATAACATCTTTCGACCAGTTTCTAGTGCTGCTTCTTATGGCGAGTTCCAAACCCGCCGATATTGCCCCTACATGTTCATTATATCTTTCGCCGCCTCTAATTGCCCCTTTCGGCACTGAGACATTTTCACACCTTTTGACAGATTCATATCGCTCTCTCAAGTAATCTACGGCTGTTTTAGCTTCAGCAGGCGTAGAAATCTCTGCAATGGATCCTCGTGTATACAACATTATGACCATATGAACCACCAACAATTTTATCACTAAACAGGGGTTATTTATAAAGTTTGCGGGTTTTTGCGGCGGAAAAGAATAATTTTATATAAAGCGCTCAATTGCCGTGCAAAAAGGGCAAAAGAGGTTATCTCGAGCAGGATATGGTGTTTTTATGTACAGGATAGCAGTAATACCCGGAGACCTCATTGGCCCTGTCGTTACAGATGCGGCTTTGCGCGCTCTGGATGCTGCGAAACCAGCATTCAAAGACCCCTCTTTTGAAGTTAAAAAATTCCCTCTTGGGGCTGATTTCTATTTGCAGCATGGCGGAGCCTTGCCCCAAGAAATATTATCCGAACTTGAAGGTTATAGCGCTATTTTGAAAGGGCCTGTTGGAGACCCTTCAAAAGTGAACCCAGGAGTTTTGGAAACACAAATAATAATCGGGTTAAGGCAATATTTTGACCAGTATGTTAATTTACGCCCTGTCCGCCTGCCGGAAGGAGTGCCAAGCATACTGGCTGGCAAGGGTCCTGCCGAAATAAATTTTGTGATTGTAAGAGAAAATACTGAAGGGCTTTATGCAAGGCATGGCGGCGCTTCTTATGTCGGGACTGACAGCGGGGTTGCACAGGACATAATGGTTGCAACCCAGCACGGAGTTGACAGGGTTCTGCGCTATTCTGCAGAGTATGCAATGAGGCATCCAAAACCAGGAGAGAAGCCAAAACTAACAGTTGTGCATAAGATAAATATTCTTGTCAATACAGCGCAGATATGGAATGAGGGCATAAAGAGGGTAAAAGCAAGTTATCCGGACCTGGCAGTGGAATATAGCCATGTTGACGCTTTTGCAATGCGGATGCTGTCCAATCCTGAAACTATTCATGTGGCAGTCATGGAAAACATGTTCGGAGACATACTGTCTGATATGGGAGCGGTATTGCAGGGAGGCATAGGCTCTGCAGCCTCCGGAAACATCAACCCATACGGCGTTTCCATGTTCGAGCCCATCCATGGCTCTGCTCCTGACATTGTGGGAACTGAAAAAGTAAGGGTTGAAGCAATGGTCTTAGCAGCTGCCATGATGCTGGAGCACCTTGGAGAAGAAACTGCCGCAGCCATTATCAGGCAAGCCGCTCTTGAAAACATAAGAAGGCCTGATTATGCGAGCAGAGGAACTACACAGCTTACCGAAGACCTTTTAAGCCGAATACGACAAACGGCAAATTGACAAATTGATAATTTGCAATAAATGCTTGGTGATAAATTATGTCCGAAGGAACACTGTATGACAAGGTATTTGATGCCCATGTTGTAGATAGGCTTCCTACAGGGCAGCTGCAGGTCTTTATCGGGCTTCACTTGATACATGACGTGACAAGTTCTCCTGCATTCGGCATGCTAAGGGAGGCAGGCATGCGCGTGGCATTCCCTGGAAGGACATTTGCAACTGCAGACCACATGGTTCCTACACACAGCCTTCTAAGACCTTTCAGCGACCAACAGGCAGAAACACTCGTATCAGAACTGGAAAGGAACGTAAGACAGTATGGCGTCACATTCTTTGCGCCAGGTTCGGACAGGCATGGGATAGTACACATTATCGGTCCTGAATTAGGGCTTACCCAGCCCGGTATGACTATCGCGTGCGGAGACAGCCACACGAGCACTCACGGAGCCTTTGGGGCGATTGCGCTTGGTGTAGGAACAACTGAAATCAGGTATTTATTAGAAACGCAAACGCTCCCTCTTGACAGGCTAAATGTCAGGAGGATTAATGTGGACGGAGAGCTGCAGCGAGGCGTGTATGCGAAAGACGTAATCCTTGAGATAATAAGAATTCTTGGTGTTGGCGGAGGCAAAGGCTTTGCCTATGAATATGGTGGAGCCGTAGTTGACAGGATGACCATGGAAGGAAGGATGACGCTGTGCAACATGAGCATAGAAGGCGGAGCCCTGGTTGGCTATATAAACCCTGATGATACAACCTGTGCCTACATTAGAGGAAGAGAATATGCTCCTAAACGAGAAGCTTTTGACCGTGCAGTTGCGTTTTGGAGCTCTGTGGCTTCTGATCCAAACGCCAAATATGATCACGCCGTTAATTTAGATGGGAGCAAGCTGGAACCGATGGTAACATGGGGCACTAATCCCGGGCATGCAGTAGGCGTTACACAGAGATTACCAAGGCTTGAAGACCTGCCAGAATCAGAAAGGGGAACTGCAGGGCAAGCTTATGAGCACATGAGACTTACACCCGGCGGATACTTAGTCGGGACACCGGTAAATGTTGCATTCATAGGCTCATGCACAAATGGCAGGATTTCTGATTTGCGCGAGGCAGCAGCAATACTTTCAGGCCGCCACGTTGCAGAAGGAGTCAGGGCATTGATTGTTCCGGGATCACAGTCAATAAAGTATCAGGCTGAGCAGGAAGGGCTTGACAGGATTTTCATGGAAGCAGGAGCGGAGTGGAGAAGTGATGGCTGCTCAATGTGCCTGGGAATGAACCCCGACAGGCTTGCAGGAGATGAGCTATGCGCATCTTCGTCAAACAGGAACTTCGTAGGAAGGCAGGGAAGCCCCCTTGGCAGGACAATCCTTATGAGCCCGGCAATGGTTGCTGCAGCAGCTGCTGCAGGAAAAGTTGTTGACGTGAGGGAATATGCGAGGTAAAAACTATGCCGATTGATGATTTGATAATTGTGACGATTTCAGGAACAGCAATACCTTTAGGAGGCGACGACACAGATACAGACACGATAACGCCTGCAGACGCAATGAAGGAGCCAACATTTGACCATGCTGCAGACTACCTGTTCCGTGATGCGAGAAAAGCAAACCCAAACCATCCTCTTAACGATCCAGCTTATAATGGCGCGTCCATACTTATTGTTGGGCGAAACTTCGGCATAGGATCTTCAAGGGAAACTGCGCCGCAGGCAATACAGCGCTATGGAATAAATGCGCTTGTAGGCGAATCATTTGGACCTATTTTTGCAGGCACCTGCAAGGCATTGGGAATGCCAGCAGTAACAGCAACTCATGATGACGTTGCCATGCTAATGCAGCTCACAGAAAGAAATCCAGGGACAATGTACACTCTTGACTTGACAACGAAAACACTGGCTTATGAGGGAGGCATTGTGCATATAGAAATTCCTGAGCCAACAAGAGTGGCATTAATGACAGGAAGCTGGAACGCCTTGGCAATGCTAAAAGCCAACGCAGGCAGAACAAGTGAAGTTGCTGCAGGATTGCCTTATATGCACGGATTTGCTGAGTGAGTTATTAGAAACCAACAAAAACTCAAAGCAGGTTCCTAATCCCGTTTATGTGCTCTGCGATTTCGTTGCCTGCCTTTGTAAGAGTCAGTATCTTTAGCCTGCCCTGCTTCTCAAAGTTGACAAGCCCTGCCTTCTGCATCTCCTGAAGAATCTTGACAACATGCGAATAAGTGCAGTCAATTGACTTTGCCAGGCTGGAGGCGTAAACAGCGCTCTTTGCGTTCTTCAGCCCTATAAGCATCATTGCCGGCTTTTCCCTGAAAAACACGTTGAAGATTTCCTTGTTCTGCAAATTCGCCACCCCTTATATTTTGTAAAATCTATTTTATGGCACATATTTAAATCTTTTGCTTTGCATAAAATTCACGACGAGAAACAGCTGCAAAGACTCTTATCTCCACATAGATATTGCTTCTTCCTCAACGAAGTGAAGCTCTCCGGGAACTATGAGGCATTGAGGTGGAGCGCCAAAATCGTATACAAGAAGCTCTTTTGCAGTGCCTACCCTGATTGCGAAATCGCTTCTCCCAATCCTTGCGCATCCAACGCACAGCGTGCTTTCAGTGAAAAGCTGCTCTTTCCTTTTTTTTTCTATATCCAGAAGAATTCTTATTGCAGAGTTCACAGTCATGAATTTATTGTCAGCAGGCTTCAGGTCAAGAATGAGAAGCGTATGCAATCCGAGTATCCTGTTCTGCTTCAGGACTTCGTAGGCGGTAACTGGCTGGAAATTGGTCTCAGGGAAAGGAACAGAAGTGGTCTTGCCGAACTTGTAAATCTGAAGCCCTGTTATGCCGACTGACGTAAGGATTGAGGCATTGTTTATTACCTCAAACTTTATTCCGCGCTTTTTAGTCCTCAGCATAATGTCGATATGAGTTGTTGCCGCAAGCGGGTCGCCAATCACGAGCAGCGCGACTTCCGAAAAGGAAGCCCTGTCAACTATCTCGTCGCTCTGCTCAACAATCTCCCGACGTGCAGGAATGACTTTTTTGCCGTAAAAGCGCTCAAGGTCTGAAATGCTACAGGCAAGAGCGCTGCTGTAAGTTTCCAGATAAACGAAGCTACACTTTCTTATTGCTTCCAGTCCCCTGACTGTGATGTCCTTCTCGTCGTTAAGCCCGATGCCGATAAGGTAAAGTGACATGAGGAATTGAGAAAAAGCAGCTGCTTAAAAATGTTTATTTTCCTCAAATCCGGCGGTTTACTATTACATCCAAAGTAAGGTAAAACCTTTCACCATCATATCTGACATCTTCAGCTGCAAATACTGCGGCGGCTTGTCTATTATCACTAACATACAAAACATTTCCATTATGAAGAATGCCTGCGGCAGTCAATGTGGTTCCGCTCTCAGGCGGAATCCCTCTGTAGCTCATATGCCGCAGAATCCTGCGTGCGTGTTCATTAAACAATGTTCCCAGTTCTCCAGGAATGTACTTTCTGTGAATTCTTATCCCAGGGTCTCCGAAATCATTTCCTGTGAGGCTGTCGTTGGGCTTTATTATCATTTTTGGCTCACCTTTTAATTCGGGAATCGTGCTTCTTGGCATTTGGAATCTCTAATTTACAACGCTCTCGGTTGCATAATTTGATGAGAAAGAACAGCTTTGCCGCCGCTCAAGACGTACTTGGCACTATAAGCCGCTGTGCTTGTGGAATGATGACCAAAAGGATAGGTCAATACGGCAAACTCAACAGACGGCGCGCTTGGAGGCCAACCCTCACTGAATACCTTATCCGCTAATTCTGCCGCGTGCCTCCACACTTTATGAATGCGTCCCTCCCTGCCTGCCAGATAGCCCTCGGCAATTTCGCATCCGATTTTTGCAGCATCAGACACTCTTAAGATAAACTCAGGTTCCTGTACCACTGAAACCACATATTCAGTTCCGGGGAGCGCCCTTTCAACAACCTCCTGTTCATCTCTTAGCAGGCTTCTTGGGTCAAGAACTGTTACAATCGCTTTTTGCTTGGCGTCTTTAAATTCGTAGTCGCCCTGTGGATAAAAACCGTGTGTTCTTAATACTTCGCCGACAATATCCGCTATAGAATCAGTTCCTCTTCCTTTAGTCTTTATAAGCAGGTCGATATCAGGCATTTTCGCACCTTTGGATATACGAACTCATATATAAACCTTTCCATCATACCCACTTAATAGTAGTGACTTTCGAAAGGTTTATATACTGGAGATTCCAGTGGTAAAGGCATGATAAAAAGAAGCGTGCAGATACTGGAAGGCATGAGGCACGAGACAGGGCTCTTTTCAGCCGCCGCAAAGCAAGTAAAGACAGGCTACAACAGGGCATGGATAAGGGACAACGTCTATGCAGCCCTTGGGCTGGAAGCTGTAAAGAGCACAAAGGCAAAAAGGGCCGTTGTAAAGACCTACAGGGCTCTTCTGGACATACTTCTGAAGCATGAGTACAAGATAGACTGGATGATAAAGGAACCTTTACCAAAGCACAGCCACAGGTATATACACGCAAGATACGACCCAGCGACTATGATGGAAATCTATGAGGACTGGGGAAACAAGCAGAACGACTCAATAGGGGCTGTGCTGTTCAAGATAGGCGAACTGGAAAGCAAGGGAATGAAGATAATACGAAACAACGCAGACTTGCGAATACTGCAAAAGCTGGTAAACTACCTTGCAGCCATAGAATACTGGCATGATAAAGATAACGGCATGTGGGAGGAAAACGAGGAGTTGCACGCTTCATCCATCGGAGCATGCGTGGCAGGGCTCAAGGCAATAAGCAGAATAGTTGATGTAGATACGGGGCTGATAAGGAAAGGAGAAGAAGCACTAAACAGGCTGCTGCCGTTTGAGTCAGAAACAAAGGAAACAGACCTTGCGCTGCTCTCGCTTATATACCCGTATAATGTTGTCAGTGATAAGCAGAAGAAGCAGATACTCAGGAACGTAGAGAAAATGCTTGTCAGGAATCGCGGCGTAATAAGATACGAAGATGATAAGTATTACAACAACGGCAATGGAGAGGCAGAATGGACATTCGGCTTCCCGTGGCTTGCAATAATATACAGGCAGCTGAACAAGCCGGCAAAGTATGCGTACTACATGAGGAAAACATACGGCGCGATGAACAGCAAAGGCGAGTTACCTGAGCTATACTACTCAGGCACATCTGTGCACAATGAGAATTCTCCGCTGGCATGGAGCCAGGCAATGTTTATCGTGGCAAAATCAAAATAGCTGAAATAAAAACAAAAAAAGAAAAAGAAAAAAAATCCATGAATTAAAAGCCAAAATCAGTAGCTTGACTTTCTCTTCTGGTAGCAGTCCCTGCAGTAAACAGGCCTGCCCTCTGCCGGCTTGAAGGGCACTTGCGTGTCCACGCCGCACTCAGAGCACTTAGCGTTGTGAAGCTCCCTCTGCTGGAAGCCTCCCATTCCTCTACCGCCAAATCCCATTCTCAATCTCCTCCTAAATCAGTTTTTTATTCTCTATTGCTTTATAAGTTATAAGAACAAGCAGCCTAAATGTCCTGACTTATCCCATCTTATAAAACAACTAGTTCTGCGGTAAAAACCCTCCATATATAAATTTTACGGCTTTTCGCCTCAGCACGACCTGCTGAACTCCTCTTTCATGTCGTAGAATATCCGGCAGAACTTTCTGGTTGCAATTTCAACCTCTTTCCTGCCCTTCTTCGTGAGCCCATACATCTTTTCCTTGCCTTCGCTCTTTTTTTCCCTTATGAAGCCTGCCTCGCATAGGCTCTTCAGGACAGGGTAAATCGTGCCAGGGCTTGGCTTTGTGCCGCGCCTTTTCCTGAGCTCCTGCATTATGGCAGTTCCTGACATGGCACTCTTGCTTATGAGCCTCAGGACTATGAAGCTCAGGAAGCCCTTCATGTCGCAGTATTCTTTCATCAGAACCTTAACCCGCATCAGTGTTTATAATCTTTTGCCAAACCTGTATATCGCACAACCGACATATTTATATAATGGTATCGTATGCCCGATATTCATGGCTTTGAAACAGAGGATTCCGGATTCTAAACCCGTGTGGGATGTGCCTGCTGATGAAAACAGCGTGGAAAAAGCAGCCGCAGCACTTAAGGAGAACGGCATGAAGGCTTACGTCGCTAAGGACAGGAAAGAGGCTTTTGAAAAGGTTTTTGAGCTGATTCCCGAGGGCTCAGAGGTTTTGGACCTTACTTCTGCAACTCTTGACGAAACAGGCATCTCAAAGGAGATACAGGAAAGCGGAAAATACGTTTCTGTAAAGAAAAAAATAATGTCTGTTGACCAGAAGGACATAAGGGATGCCATGAGAAGGATGTCGGCATCTGTTGACTATGCCGTTGGAAGTGTTCAAGCGGTGACTGAAGACGGAAAGGTTGTTATTGCCTCAGCTTCAGGAAGCCAGATTCCGCCTTATGCGTTTGGCGCGCGCAAAGTCATATGGGTTGTTGGAACACAAAAGATTGTGAAGAACCTTGACGAGGCATTCAGGCGAGTATACGAGCATTCATTTCTGCTTGAAGACCAGCGTGCAAGGAAGGCTTACGGCATGCCAAGCAGCGTGAGCAAGCTGCTCATAGTTGAAAAGGAAGCAAGCCCTGAGCGAATATCTGTGGTTTTTGTAAAGGAGAAGCTCGGATTCTAGCTATTGGGTTCTGGGAAAGCAGCCGGAATGCACTTTTTAGTGGTGGCAAATCTTTATAAATTGCGCGAAAATAGCCTTCTTTGGGGTGGTAAGCATGAGAATAGACTTCAGCATACCAGTTGTAATGATAAATCCGAACGAGTTCAAGTGCTACTGCAAGAAAAGCTCCATGCGAGAAGTGTTCAGGGCACTGAAAGGGGATTATGACTATTAGTTCTGCTGTTGGCGCGTGCTAATAAATACCTACAGTAACCTACAATATGAAACATGACTTAGCTCTGTTTCTATTTTCTTTTTTTCAGATTTGCATCAACTGTTTTTCAACTCATGCTCAAGCTCAACATACAGGGCATTGCTCCACGCCTGGTTAAGAGAGCCTTCTGCGCGCTGCTCCTTTGCAGAGCTGAGCTCAGAATGGCAGCCAAGAGCGCCTTTCCAGAGAATGTCGTTCGTGCTTGCCTCGTAAATCCTTTTTATGTAGCCTTTGAATCGCTTTCTGTCAATCCTATGCATGACTATGGCTGCGAGGTTGTTTATCCAGAACCAGGAATCGCCCCTATGGTAACTATAAGGCGGCTCACCCGTATGCTCATTCCTGAAAAGCGGGCTTTTTTTGTCAATAGTTGAAAGCCCGCCCCATTCAAGCCATAGGCTGCCAAGAAGGTTCCTGAAGCAGAGCGTCCATTCCTCTTTGCTGAGCAGCTGCGGGTAAACATAAGCAGCGATGAACACGTTAGGCCTGGGCGTAAAATCATCAAGACCGTCAGCCAGAATCCTGCTGTTCCAGAATTTTTCCCTTACTTTTGCCGCAAGCTTTTTTTCCAGCTCAAGGTACTCGGGCTTTTTCGTCAGCCTGTAAAGAAGCTCGTAAATGGCAAGCTGTAAAGACTGGATCTCAATCCTGAAGCCCTCTCTTGTGTCGTTGCTGACCGCAGTGTCCATCCACGTTTCCAATCCGCGGTTGTAGATAAGCCCGTCCCTCTCGTAGCTTTTCCTCAGATTAGAAGCCGCTTTTTCTATCGCAACTGCGGCAAGCCTTTTTTCAGAAGGACTAAGCGCTTTCATTTCCAACAGGTCTTTAACACGCACGCACACCCAGCCTATGCCGTCAGCAGAGCTGCTCGGGGCTGCGCCGATGGAATCATGATAGCCGCTTCCTGTGACATTAGGAGTCCTGCCGTCATTAAGAACTGCCTTGAGCTGCCTGAGAAGAATTGCCTTTGCAATGTCCTCTTTGCCTGTAAGCATCAAAGCCCTGCTGCTGACTGCCTCGTCCCTGCTCCAGAACTGGAAAAACCACGGAAGCCCTGCAAACAAGCCATTAGCGCCATTGTCAACGTATAAGTTATCCAATGATTTTGAAGCGCAGCTGTATGCCAAATCCCTGCCTGCAAATGCCTTGCAGCCGGACTTCTGCTCATTAAGCAGCTTTGCGTGATTACTGTACACATAATTAGCTTCCCTGACAGCAGATTCCCTGTCAGTTGAAACTGCGAAAACAAGCCTCTTTGCAACAGCATTAACTGCATTAAAAACATACCTTGTGTCCGGAAAGCTGTTCCGTGCCCTGTCATAAGCATAGCTCCTGTAAACCCACCTTTCTTCAGGGTGCGCCTTTCCGTCGTGCCTTATTGCGAGAAAAAGCTCATACTCCTTTGCACCGTGACCGAGGTCCTCAAGGATGTGCGTGCTCTTTGTGAAACTCACAACAGCAAGCCCTTCGCTGAGCTGGATTTTATAGCTCCTTCCCCACTGCCTCATGTCGTAAGCCTTCCTTATGTCAAGCGCTATGCTTACAAGGTAAGGCTCGCTGAGCTCATAAACAAAAGCATCCCTGCCCTGAGGAATGAAAAACCTCTCGGAAAGGTTTGCACGCTTTCTGTCAGCGCAGTAAGGCCTGCTAACAACTTCTGATGGCTGTGGGCAGTTAACCAGCTGAATGTCCTCTATAACCCTGAACATATTGCCTGAGCTGTAAAAAAACCAGCCGTTGTACTTGCTCACAGGCCTGTTTGCAAAATGAAGAAAGCCTCCTTTTCCGTTGGCAAGGAAAAAGCTGCAGCTGTTCGCAACATCATTTGAAATGGCGCTTTTGCCAAAAAGGTAAGTGGCTTTCATTTTATATCCCCCTCACTTCGCATCCATCACTCAAACTTCGCCCCTGTAAAAAGCAGCGGCACTCTCAGGCGTTACTGAGTTTATTGTTGCGCCTGTTGAAAACTCAAACCCGGCCCATATGGAAAGCCTCGGGATAATCTCTATATGCGCATGCAGGTCCTCGCCCCTGATGGCATAATGGAGGAAAAAGTTGTATGGTGCGTTTATTTGCTTTAACTTCTCCAGCACCCTGCCGAGCACTTCAGCCAGCGCATCAAACTCGCTATTGTCCAGCTCGTCAAACCGCCTTATATGCCTCTTCGGAAAAACCCAGACCTCGTAGTTGAACCTTGATGCGTAAGGCGCAAAAGCAGCAAAGCTACGGTTCTCAAAGCAGCGCCTGAAGCTTCCCTTTTCAACATCAACTATCCTGCAGTAAGGGCATGAGGAAAAGCGCTTTGAGGCATTGGCCTCATTTGTTACATCAGGCGGCAGCATGGCAATTGAAGCGATTTGCGTGTGGGAATGGGCAAGAGAAGTTCCAGCTTCCCTGGCGTGGTTCTTGAAAACCGTCACGTATTTTATGCCTGGCAGCTTTTCAAGCTCATTAATCCTGCCTGAGTAGATCTTAAGGAGCTCTACAAGATGCTGCCTGCCCAAATCCCAAAGCTGCTTACCATGATCAGGCGTGTCAACAACAACCTCATGCCTCCCATAAGCGGATGCGAATGTAAAGAACTCATTGTCAGTCCTGGCATCAGCGGATTCAGGACTGCTTTCATCAACAGCAGGAAATTTATTCAGGAACCACCTAATCAGCCACTCATCGCTGCCATTTTTGCCATCCTTGTTAACACGCCCAATCTCAGGCGGCGTCAAGGACTCGTTTCCCGGGCAGAAAAAGCATGTTTTGCTTTCCTCTATTATCTCCCTTTTGAACTCCACAGGCCTTTTCTTCCTTTCAGCAGCGAGATAAACCCACCTGTCAAGTATGTAGTCCTTACGCAGTTCCATTTTGCAAACCGCTACTTAGCAGCGTCTCCGAACCTTTTCCTGGCAGCCTGGTTGTGTGCCTCAAAATAGTTGCTTATCAGCTTCTTCCAGTCAGCGTGGCTTGACAGGTGCTTGGCCTCTATCTTGTTCCTTACCCTTTCTTCCCTTTCCATCTTTGCGTACCTGTACATTACATCTGCCAAATCACCAGCCACGGCACTGTCAGGCCTGTTAAGCCTCTTAATCACGAATATGCCTTCCTCCTTTCTTTTGCCCCTTACCTTTTCCATGTACTTTCCGAAGCCTGCAAGGTCTGTGGTCACAGAGGCAATGCCCAGAGCAGCTGCCTCAAGCGGAGTGTATCCCCACGGCTCGTAAAAGCTCGGGAACACGCCAAGATGCGAGCCTTCCATCGCCTCGTAATAATTAAGGTCCAGAAGGCGGTCAGCGCCTGTAAGATAGATGGGGTAAAAGACGACCTTTACCCTGTCGTCTTCTCTGTTGTTAAGTCCGAGCTTCCTGAAAAGGGAAAGAATCTGGTCTGAGTTCTCATTGTTCAGGTCGTGTGTTGAAAGAGGCGGCGTTCCTTTCTTGAAAAGCTTCAGCACCTTCTTCTTCAGCTCAAGCCCAAGGTCCTCTCCAAGGAGATCTTCGCCTGTAACCTTTCTCTGTGCAATGGAGAGGTAAAGCAGCATCTCCTTTATGTAATCCATTGCGTCATCCACAGACTCCCTTATGTCCTCATACAGAGTCCTGCTCTCAAGCAGGTCAATCTTTATTGCCCTTATGTTGCTCGGAATCCAGAAGAACGCGACAACAGTCCTTTTAGACTTCTCCTGCTTCAGCCTGTTGTTAAGCTTCGCCAATGCCTCAATGAATATGTCAACGCCCTTGTCATGGAACTCATACCTACCGCTCAGGAAATAAATAAGAGTCTCATCCAGATTAAAGGTGTAATAGGGAAAGAAGTAGTAGGTTATGAACTCATGAATCTTCCTCTTCAGGTGACGGTGCCTTATTGATGCATCCTCAAAAGTCGGGAACTTGTCAAGGTTAAGGCCGTTTGGCAAGATGATTTCAGGCTTCCTGCCAAGAAGGCTTGTTGCCTCAAGACCTGTTATCTCGCTAACTGTCGTGAATATGTCCGCGTTTTGGGCAGCTGCCTTTTCTGTCAGGTGCTTTGCCTGGAGCCCCATACTGCGAGCCTCCTCATCAGGCTTTATCTTGCCAAAAACACCATACAGGTCTATGTTGGCAGAAGACATAGCCCTGCCAAGCACGGTTGCATGGGTTGTGAAGACTGTTGCGGCATTTGCCTTCCTGCTTTTCAGATAGAGAAGACCTGCGCCTGAAAGCCACTCGTGGAAGTGAGCCACAGCCCTCCTTTCCTTTGAAAGCAGCTCAATAAGCTTTCCTGCAGAATAAGCCCAAACAACAGGCTCGTCAAAGTCAAAATACTCCGTATTCAAGGAGTCAATTTTGTAAAGGTTCCACAGCTCTGTCTTTATGTCGTTTGTCCTGCCGGTGAACCCTGAGAAGTCTATCAAAACAGTATTTGGCATGCCCTCAACAAGCCACGTGCCGTAGTGGCAGATTATGCCTTCAGACTTCAAGCTGTCAAAAACCCCTTTAAGGGAATCAGGGCAGGGTTTTTCCTGGAGCTCGCCAATGGCTTTATCCACAAAATAAGGCCCCACAACAAAATAATTGGCACCATATCTCTCAACCATCCTGGCAGCCTTGGACTTGACAACGGTGTAGATGCCGCCAACCTTGTTGCATATCTCCCATGAAACTTCAAACAAAGACGTGTCTTCAGCCATTCTACAGCCCCGCATGCATAGCATGCATACTAACCAGATGTATTTACCCTTAACCTTTATAAAACTTTTATACCACTTTAAAGTGACTTTTTAATGTGACAAAAGTATTTTATACTGCTTTCAAGCAATCGCTGCATGCGAATTATGCCCGCCATTACAGCAGCACTTCCGCTACTCTGGACTCTGCTTTTGATGCAAGATGCGTATGCATCGCATGGTTTGTTCTCTGCAAGCCCAAATTATTCTGCAGCGCCCAATGGAACAGTTAAAGGCATTACAGCTGCATGGATAGCTCAGTATGTGTATCTTGGAGAGGTGGCTGTGGACGGACCGAACATAACTGTTTTGTCAGATATAGCATACAATGCGCCAGAAGGTTCAGGCATAGCGCGATTAAGGAAGCCCCTGTTCAGGCAGATGTCCGGATTCGCGGTTAATGAGTCAGGAGCTTTAATTCCTGTAAGTGATTTTGGGCAGGAATTGGAATGGTTTGGCAACTTTTCCAGGAAGACTCAGCTTCTGTTTGATATTCTGCCGCCGAAGAAAGCAACTTTGTCCGTTGTGGGCACTTCTGACTTTTACAGGAAGGAGATTGCTGTTTATTCAGACAACCATTTTGATTCTGCCACCATGTCTCTGCCTGTGAACATGTTGGCTGATAACTGGAGCATTTACGAGCTTCAGAATGAATCCTGGGCTGATGTAAGTTCCGTGTACAATTTCAGTGTTGTGAAAAGGCTGGCAAGGCTTTCCGGGTTTTCGCCTTCTGGCAAGGTGTTCATCATAGAAGGATACAGCCCGTCATACAGCTACATGGGAAGAAGCACTGATGGCTCTGGAAGCAGTGGCTCAGTATCAGCAAACAATGCAGGCTCATCAGGCACATCAAGCACATCAAGCACATCAAGCACATCAGGCTCGGCGGGCTCAGCCAGCGTAAGTAGCCGCGGCATAGGCATTAGAGATAAAGGCATAGATGCTGGAGTTGCCGGAGTTGCTGGAGTTTTGCAGACAGAATCTGAGGAAGAAAGATTGGTGCTGAGAATAGATGCGCCTGACACAGTTGAGTCAGGGGAGTTTTATAAAGTGAGTGTTTTTGCGCTCTCAAAGACGAGCGAACACCTTAACTTGGTTCTGCGATTGGATGGCTCCGGTCAAAACCTGAGCCTTGAGCCGTTCAAGGAAAAAGCTGTTTCGTTCAGCCCGAGGGCGCCCATGGCAAACGGCTCGTTTGAAATAACCGCTGAGGCTGGAAATATTTCAGCCAGCAAGCGCATATCGCTTGACTTCAGGCCTCTGCGTTTGGATGCAAGCAACGTCACTATTAGCGGCAAGCAATGGATTTCGGCAAATGCAGAGGTCTATAGCAGTGGATTAACAGTTGGCATTGCTATTTACAGGGATGGAGAAACGCTATATTCTGATGCTGTAAGCGATATGAGCTACAGCTCAAGAATAATGGTTCAGGCGCCAGGAAATTATACGGTTGTTGCGACAGCAACAAATGCAGACGGGAGCGTTGTGGACATTGATGCTGCCGGGCTGCAACTGGTCGCAGGAAGATATAATGAGTCCATATTGCCCGCATTTTTGATTGCAGCCGCATACGTGGCAATAGCGGCGCTTGTTGCAGTTGTGTTCATGTCTAAGAGTGACCGATAACCGCATCTATCAGCAAAAACGATATTTATATAAATATTGCCCAATAATCATGATAAGAAATGGCAGCAATAGACCCGTTGATTGGAGCGCGGCTTGTGTACCTTCTTGGAATAATCAACATTGTAGGGCTGCTTCTCGTGTTTTTCTCATGCAGGTGCCTTATGGGCAGCAGGCTTGCAAAGTGGCTCAGGCAGTTTGGATGGTATAAGAAATTCTACAGCATGCACTGCTTCTACTGGTGGCTTTTCTTTGTTTCAGTTGCACTGCACGCTGTGCTGGCGATAATTGCTTATGGAAACCCGTTCCTTGCTAAATAGCTGCGTCAATCTACTGCCTTTTCGTTTTTATGCGCCGCCTGTGAATGCGGTGCTGTACGCATTGCTTAGAAGCTCAACCAGCCCGTCGGGGCTTGTGCCAAAAGCCCACCTGCCTGAAAGGGTTAATTCCGCATGCCTTGACCTTGCGGCAACATCCCTTCTGTCGGAAGCCATTGGCTCATCACACCAGACATACGCGTAGACGGCAAAATTTGAAATGGAATAATCAGGGATTATTTGAATTTCACGGTGGACTCCATCTTCACCAATTCTTCTGATAATCCTCGCATCGGTTGAATGCCTGTTCGCCAGAGCCAGTCCTCTCTGGGCAGCAAACTCCTCAAGTAAAGGATCCATCACAGAATAAACCTCTCGCAGCCTGCTCTCTGCTGCTGCCATATACTTACCAACAACATCTTTTCCCATTGCGCACCAGCCTAATCAGTCTACTAACAGCAAATATTTCACATCATACTTCTTCCTCAGCTCCCTGTACGCCTTTCGTGTTATGAACATGGAAAATATTCCTGTTATCTCTGCCTTTGCCTGCCCGCAGATGCTTGTGAGCGCGTCAAATGTTGTTCCTCCCCTTATTACGTCGTCAACTATAAGCACACTCTCGTTTCTTTTAAGCAGATTTTTTGGCAGGTAGAAAGGGCTTGACAATGGCTTTGCAGGCGTGCTTTTTGACACGTAGTGGCCTGACAATGCAAGCTCCTGTGTTTTCTTGGCATATATGCAGCTGCAGTTAAGCACGGATGCTATTTCTGTTGCAAGAGGTATGCCGTCAACTGCTGCTGTGAAGACCTTGCCTATCCTTGCGTTCCTGAACAGCCTGGAAACCCTGTGGGCTATTATGCTCAGGAAGAATGGCTGTGAGAGTATGTCGGATGTGACGATGAACCTGCTGCCTTTTATGTGCGCTGCCTGTATGAGCCTGTCAAAGTAGTTTTTGCTGAAGTGGTCAATAATCTTTTCCGCCCTGTCAGGCTTTGGCAGCACTGCTCCGTTGATGTAGCGGTTAAGGACTCCAGCAGGAAGCCCTGTCTCCCTTGAAAGCTGCCTGAACGTCTTCTTCTGCTTCATTGTCTTGAGGCAGCTCACTGCAAGAATCTTCACCTTGGCTTCCTCAAGGGCGTTCATGCAAAGCGGCATTAGTGGCAAAATATATAAAAGGTTTGGTTTTCCTGCTTTCCGGGTGTATCTATGGCTTTTATTGCTCACGCAATCATTGTAGAAACTGATATTGCTGCAATCAATTATTTGGCCGTCAGCGGCCTTACAAAGAGCCAGCTGGAAACTATTGTTGACTATGCTGACATGAACATAAGCGGCAATCATTCACAGCCACTGGTAGCCCAGCCACAAGTAACAAGAAACACATACGACTGGTTTATGGAAGCCATTGGTAGGCGGAGGGCGGAAAGGCTGGTTGATATGTGTGTGCGTGGCCATGTTGATGAAGTTTTAAGTTTACGGGAAAAATTTGTCGGGTTTTATAATTTCTACCTTGGGACAAAAGTAGCCAAAGACTATGTCAGATTAGGAAGGCGGGTTGACTTCACTGTGCAGGGTCCGGTTGAAATTTACCTGAAATGGGTTGCCGAAGGCATGAACAGCGCAATGGGAGGCGACCCTTCCAGAGGTCCGTGGGCTTCTGTTCTTCCTTATCATCCTATAGGCAGCCAACAGGGAGCGGCTGGCGGAAAAGTTGTCAGGGTTGATTTGGGCCGCTCAACAACAGGTGTCGGGGACATTCATGACAAACTGGAGCAGTACATAACGTTTTCGGGGCAGGCAGGCAAAGTCGGTTTCCTTACTCCGGCAGCGCAGCATGGTTAGTGAAGATATTTCATAAGCCCTTCATAGGTGGTATAAATCAGAAACACGGTAGTTGTAGGTGCGTATTGGGGTGATGAGGGCAAGGGCAAGATTATAGATTTGCTGGCTGCTGGTTCTGGCTGGGTTGTTCGTTTCAACGGAGGCGACAACGCAGGGCACACTATTGTTGCAGAAGGCAAGAAAGTTGTGCTGCACGTCATGCCTTCTGGCGTTCTTCAGGGAAAAAACGTCGCCATTGGCCCTGATGTTTTCTTTAACCCAGAAACCTTCCTGAAGGACTATGAGACTGTTGTGAGCAGCGGCTTCAGGATAAGCGGCAGGATACTGATTGACGAAAGGGCTCACGTGATTATGCCTTACCACATTGCCCTTGATGCAGGGCTTGAGTCAGAGGGAAACATAAAAATTGGCACTACAAAGCGCGGCATCGGTCCTGTTGCAAAGGACAGGGCTTCAAGAACAGAGGACATAACTGTAGCGGACATTGTAAGCCCTTCTTTCAGGGACAAGCTGCTGTCAGTCCTTGCTGCAAAAAAGGAAGAGCTGATAAGGCACAAAATAATAAGCGGAAGTGAGGAAATAAGCAGCTATGCAGACAGAATCATTGCCAAATATTCAGTATATGCCGAAAAGATAAGGGCTTTTGTTGGCAGCGTTTCTTACGAGCTTAACAATGCAATGGCGAACGGCTCTTCTGTGCTGCTTGAAGGCGCTCAGGGCGCTTTGCTTGACATAGTGCACGGCACAAGGCCTTTTGTGACGAGCTCAAACACAACAGCAGGCGGGGCTTTTGCAAACCTCGGCTTAAACCCGAAGATGTTTAAAGTCATTGCCGTGGCAAAGGCATATCCTACAAGGGTTGGCGAAGGCCCTTTCCCTACAGAGCTGAATGACGAACTGGGAAGGCAGATACAAAGTGAAGGCGGAGAATTCGGCGCAACCACAGGAAGGCAAAGAAAAGTTGGCTTCCCCGATTTCGTGGCCTTAAAGTATTCAGCAATGATTAATGCTGTTGATGAGTGGGCTATAACCAAGCCTGACGTGCTTGCAGGCAAGAGGTTCAGGGCAGCGGTTGCCTATGAGAAAGGCGACGAGAGGACAGAGCAGTTCCCCTTCAACCTTGAAGGCTGGAAGCCCGTGTACAGCGGCAAAACATATTTTTTTGAAAAATTCACAGAGGCAGATGCAAGGCTTATGGCAGAGAAAGGCTACGCCGCTCTTCCGGAAGGCATGAAGGAATACATAAAGGACCTGGTACAGTACACAAAAGTGCCTGTAAGCATGGTAAGCCTGAGCCCGAAGAGGGAGATAACTGTTGTAAAGGGTGTTCTGGAGAGCACAAGCACTTATCTTAGGTGATATGATGGCTGACGACATCACATTGAGGATTGTATAATGGCAGTTAATGATCTGGTAAAGGTAAGCACTGCAGTCATAAGCGTTTATGACAAGTCAGGCATAAAGAGTTTTGCCAGCGAACTGATTAAGCTGAACCCAAAAATGAGGATAATAAGCAGCGGCGGGACTTACAGGGAGCTGCAGGATGTTGCTGCTGGAAACTTGGTCGAAGTGTCTGATTATACTGGCTTTCCAGAGTCTCCTTCAGGTGTTGTCAAGACGCTTCACCCAAGGCTGCACGGCGGCATACTTTGCTCAGATTCAGAAGCTGCTTTTATGCAGAAGCACGGAATAGGGAAGATAGACCTTGTTGTTGTGAACCTTTACCCTTTCAAGGCAGCTGCTGCCGGGGGCGTTGCTGAAGGCAGCAAAATAGAGAATGCAAGGACAAATATTGACGTTGGCGGAGTGGCTCTTATAGAGGCGGGCTGCAAGAACTTTTTGAGAGTGTCGGTTATTACAGACCCGTCTGATTACGTAAAGCTTCTTGAACAGCTAAGGAGAAATGACGGTCAGACAAGTTTTGCTTTCCGGCTTATGCTTGCGAAGAAGGGGCTTGCTCACATAAGCAGCTACCTTCAGGCGATTGGCAAGTATTTTGAAGGGATTGATGCGAAGAAGGCAGAATCAGAATATCTTGGCAGGTAAAATGGCGACAAAGGATTACAAGAAGGACTATAAGACAATTGTTGGTGAAAGCTTCCCTGATGCCATTAGGATAATGGTTGGGGAGCAGGAGCTTGTTTACAGAAAACGATTATGGGCGGTTTATGACGAGGAAAAAAAGGCTAATGTGAAGAGGGGACTTCGCTACGGCGAAAACCCCGGGCAGGAAGCGGCAATGTATGAGCTGATAAACGGCAACCTTGTGCTTGGAGAGTGCGAATACATAAAGCCGGGAAGGCAGCTCGTAAGCGGCATAAGCGAGGACGACATTCTACAGATAGGCAAGCACCCGAGCATGAACAACCTGACTGATGTTGACAGCGCGCTTAACATATTAAGGCGTTTCCACGAGAAGCCTACAGCCATAATAATAAAGCACAACAACCCGAGCGGCGTTGCAACAAGGGAAAAGCTTGCTGACGCGTACAAGGAGGCAAACCTTGCAGATGCAGTTGCCGCGTTCGGAGGCGTTGCCGTGTTCAACAGGACTATTGATATAAAAACAGCTTCAGAAATAAGCAGGAATTATCTTGAGGTTGTCTGCGCCCCTGATTTTGAGGCTGCGGCGCTTGAAGAGCTTAAGAAAAAGAAAAATCTCAGGATAATAAGGATTGGCAACATAAGAAATCTGCAAAAGTATGCCTACTCAAGGCATCTGGACATAAAGCCTCTTATTGACGGCGGGCTTATACTGCAGCAGTCGCCTTTGATGAAAATAAGAAGCAAGGCGGATTTGGCAGTTGCCTCTTCCGTGCATGAAGGAAAAGAGTATGCTGTGAAAAGGCAGCCCACTGAAGATGACTACAAAGACTTGCTGTTCGCATGGAAGGTCCAGCAGGGCGTGACAAGCAACTCTGTTATTTTTGCAAAAGATGAAGCAACAGTAGCTATAGGCACAGGTGAGCAGGACAGGGTGGGGGTTGCGAAGATAGCTGCGTTCAAAGCATACGAAAAGTATGCTGCCCGGCTTTCAATTGAGCGCTTCAACACGCCTTACTGGCTGCTTCAGGATGAGAAAAAGAAAAAAGAGATAGATGCTGCTGTTGATAAGGAAAAAGGAAACCTGAAGGGCGCTGTGATGTCCTCAGACGGCTTCTTCCCGTTCCGCGACACAGTTGACGTTGCTGCCAAGTACGGAGTTACTGCGATTGTCCAGCCCGGCGGCTCAATAAGGGACTGGGAAAGCATAGAGGCGTGCAACCAGCACGGCATAGCAATGGTTTTCACAGGGCAAAGGGCTTTCAGGCATTGATTCCGGCTGTGTGTAAGAAGTCTACCATTCTGTAGGTTCAATATCTAATTCGTAGTAGGCTCGGCTTAGTATTGTGAAGTTGTAGGCACACCAAGATAGGTGACTTTCTTGCTCTTTGGCGATGTCGTTTTTGCAGCGAACTGCGTCTCCAAACTTGCGTTTTTTAGCACTGTTTGTGCATTCAACATTGCTTCGGGTATGATACTCCGTATCATACTCTTCTGGATGTTTTTCAGCGTATGTTAGCATCCGTTTCCAGGCTGGATGCCCTTTTGGTTTTTTGGTAAGGCCTTTCTTGAGGTGGAATCTGGGTTTTCCTCCTGCTTCTTCAACCGCAGTACAATTTTCTCTTGAAAGGTAAACACCATCGCCGCTGTGAATATTAATAATGAAGTCTTTCTTTATTTTCTTCACGTGTTTCCTGAAGATGATATTATCTTTGCCTTTTTGTGCAAGAACATCGATTGCCGTTACCGGATGCAGCTCGCATCCGGTTGTAATATGCACATTGAGATGATCTCTTTTCTTTG
>ORJL010769410.1_pt1 | contig 55785 bp, 53 predicted proteins | sample 1779941 | NCBI WGS metagenome assembly ORJL01 (sample SAMEA104232317, study PRJEB22302) | groundwater metagenome | biome: forest; feature: aquifer; material: groundwater | place: USA | collected 2011-08-07 | depth 5.8 m | reverse complement strand
TGGCCAACCCCCTGAAGACGAAGAGAATAATGAAATTGTAGTGTCCATAAAACGATGTATTTGCCCGATTTCGTATTCGATTTCGGAACTCGATGGTAAACTTGGGCTAGCGCAACTTTCATTCTGGCAAGCCCGTCATGTCCAACTGCATTCCGTCATACCCCCCAAAAGGTTGACCCGTTCCGCTCTCAACTGCTTCCTTGCTTTCCCCATATCACGACAAAACCATAAGCCGAAGCGGACAAAAAGCGTATTGCAGGTTGATGTTTTGTACAGGCGCAGTCGAAGGCCCGCATATGGCGCTCTTGGCCGCCAGGATATTACCCGATCGCCTGCAATACCGCTTTCGTGTCCTTCAAGTTGTCCAAAAGGAAGTCTGGATTTGATTGTTGCAGCATGGCTTTTGGATGGAACCCGGTGGCAACTGCTATGGTTAATGCTTCTACTTCTCTTCCTGCCTGGATATCGCGCAACGAGTCCCCAATGACTGCGACATCTTTTCCCACAAATCGTTTCCCGGTTGCCCGGGAAGCCTTCTCGATTGCCAGCCGGAGCATACCAGCCCTGGTAGGAGCGTCCGTCCCGTACACAGCGAACTTCAAGTACTTTCCCAATTCGGTCGCTCTGAAAACGGTGTCCACAATCCCTTTCGAATCGCCAGTATATAGCACGTTGTAGTTGTTCGTCTCGCCCAGAGCGGCCAGGAGTTCCAATGCTCCGGGCAGGACGTACTTGCCTGCATCTTTTGGGACACTCCCGGCGAAGATTGCCTCGTACTCCTGGAGCAACCGCGGCGCGTCTTCCTTCAGGCGGTCTCGGGGGATCCCCTTCAGCCTTCCCAGTTCGTTGAAGTTTTCAGTCAGGCTCTTTCCGGAAAAATCGATTTCGGTGAGTCTGGCTTCGACTCCATAGAACTCGCAGAAGATAGTCTTCGTTGCTTCATCATGCAAAGGTATGATGTCGATCAGAGTTTGGTCCAGGTCAAAAACGACTAGCTTCATCAGATCTCCTTGGAAGATACGCAATTCAATTCTAGCATCGCACCGGGATATGATATTCATAGCTGGTGCTATACTGGAAATGATGGGAATAAGGGGGAATCTAACGGACCTGCAAGAAGAGGCCTTGTGGAGACGGGCCAAAGCCTCTGGTTTCACCCGGCGTGCCTTCCTAGCGGTGCTGGCTTCGGGTGGAGTTGGGGCTTTGGTCACGGCATGTTCCCCAAAGGTACCAACAACTACGCCCGGCACTTCTGTGACGCCCTCCCCCACAACGGTTCCTCCGGCCACGCGTCCCATCTACAAACCTACGCCCGACCAGTTCTTCGTCAATTTCGGGACTAACGCCGAGATGCGCTTAGAAGTCATGGCCAACCGGGCTTATGCGACGCCGAACTCGTTCTTTTTTGTCCGCAGCCATACCGCTGCGCCGTTCATCGACGTGAAGTCATGGAAACTTAGCATTCAGGGGGACGGCGTAGAAAAGCCGTTCGAGATGACCTATGACGATTTGCTCAAGGCTCCATCCAAGACCGTTACCCGATATGTGGACTGCGCCGGGAACGGCCGGTCCTTCTACGATTCTATGATGAAGAAACCGGCGACCGGGACGCAATGGAAATTGGGGGCATACGGAGTCGCGGAGTGGACGGGTGTTCCCCTGTCCGCGTTGTTGAGGCAAGCAGGGATCAAATCAACTGCTGTGGATGTCATGCCAACAGGGTCGGACAGCACCCAGATCGAGAGGCCGATGCCAGTAGCCAAGGCAATGGAGGATGACACCATTCTGGCCTACTTGATGAACGGCGAACTGCTGCCGGTGGACCACGGTTTCCCCGCAAGGGCCATCGTCCCGGGATGGGTTGGCGTCGCCAACATAAAATGGGTCTCAAGGATAACCGTCTCCGAGAAGCCGCTCTTCGTCGACAAGAATACCAACAGCTACGTATTCATAGGGCCTGACTATGCGCCGCAGTCGTCTGCGAAGGGCCAGATACTCTCCAATCAGGTTATCAAGAGCGCTTGCGCATTGCCCTGGCCGGCGACTTTGGCAGCGGGGCGGCAGAAGGTGGTGGGATATGCGTGGTCGCCATTCGGCAGAATCTCCGGAGTGCAGGTCAGCCTTGACGGAGGCAAGACGTTCCAGCAGGCTACCCTGACCGGGCTGAATATCGAACGCTCAGGCAGTCGTTGGGAACTTATCTTTGATGCCAGGGCAGGAGACATGACGATCACACCCGGTGCTTCTGACGAAAAGGGGAACACACAATATGACCTATCCCAGCAACGATGGAACGAACAGGGGTATCTCTTTGGCGCAATGGTGCCACATCCCGTCAGAGTGGTCTAGCCTCAGAATGGCGTTCCTGGCGATGTCAGCCCTGGTCATAGTCGTCCTACTAGCGACAGTGGGGACGGCCTGCCAGCCTTCGGAGTCAAAGAAGGTCGTTACCTTCGGCCAGTACGCGGACGAAGGGAAAGCAGTTTTTACGCAGAACTGCGCCAAATGCCATGGCGACCAGGGCCAGGGTGGCGTAGGGCCCGCGATCATGGGAACATCTGCCACCCTGCAGAAGTTCGACACTGCGCAAGGGTTGAACGCCTTCATAACCGTTGCTATGCCCATGGACGCGCCCGGCACCCTTTCACCGCAGGACTACCAGCGGGTCTTAGGCTACCTGATGGTGCAAAACGGGTTCGCCGTCAGGGACACGCCTTTCAACGCCGAGAAACTGCAAGACTACCAGTTGAAGAGGTAGAGCAGGACAATCAGCGCACTATCTTGAGGGACGCACACCTTTGCACGCCTGCCACACCTGACCAGTCAAGCTCCGGGTGATAATGAGAACGGCTCATGGGCCTAATGGCGGTATCGGGATGTCAGACACGGTGAATGGAAGCTTTGGAGTTTGTCCCCGCGCATTGAATTGTGAGTTTACCACCAACATCCGTCCGTCAACCTTCGCTATTGTCGTTGGGTAGGCAAAAGAGGAATCACGGAAGTTGTCCCTGATCGTGCCCCGCGAGAAATCTGCCGCCATCTGTATTCGGACAATCATGTCGCTTGTCTGAGTGCGCGTCAGCACATACAGCAACTGGCCATCAAGCACCATGCCATCGCCTCCCTGTTGCGTTCCGCCGAGGTCGACTTCGCGGACTTCTTTGCTGGCCATAGTAATGCGGAAAAGCTTTTGGGCGCCGGAATGGACGACCACTATGTAAGCTCCATCCGGGCTGAGCACAATGCCGTTAAGCGCCGTTGCGCCTGCAGTGAACTGGATGGCTGTGCCGGAGAAGCTGAGCCAACTCTCCACCTCGCCCGGCTGAGCGCCGGCACCGCTGATCTTAAATAGGACAGGCCGCCGCGAATCGGTAAAGAAGGCGTCGCCATTCGGGGCCAGCGCGACATCGTTCAGGAATGTCTGTTCCGCCGTGGGAGTGGCGTACTTGCGGATTAGCGCCCCGGTGTCGACGTTGTACACGAACATCAGCCCCGTGGCGCCGCCGGCAACCCACAGGCGCCGGGTCTTGATGTCCGCCTTCATGCCTATCGCCGCAGTGCGCCCGTCCGCGCCGCCTGGAGAGAATATTGTCACCTGGCCAGTGGAAAGACCACCACGAAATATGGTGCCATCGCTAGTACTTCCAGTGAAGAAGGTGTTACTGGTTGAGTCGTAGGCAATGCCTTCGGGGAACACCTGGTCGCCGGGAAGCGCATAGGTTCTCGTCGAAGCAGAGGCAGCCGGAGTTGGGGTTGCGACAGTGGTTGGCAGCGTCTTGGTTTGAGAGCATGCAGCAAGCGCAGAGACTAGGGTGAACAACACGGTGAAGCAGCGCAGGGATCGTCTCATGGTAGACCTCCTAACACTATCGTAGCACGGGAGTCACAAGTCATGATCTGTCAAATACGCAAATGGCAGCATTGGCGATGCGACATGGCTGGGACCTCACAAGGTATTGGTCGAACGGCATCCCTTCTCGCCGGGAGATTAGTCATAAAGCCCATCATGTCCGTTAGCGTTGACAACGTAGGGACAACCCAAGCAATACTATGGGCGATTCGGCGAAGAAGGGGGTTGTGGTTACACCGGCCACGAATGCGGAATTGACGGTGAAGCGTGAAAACGCCTACCGAAAGAGGACCCCCAGGTCATTTGTCGCCTTCCAATCGGCGATGAAGTATTTCCCTGCCGGCAGCGACCGAAGCGGCACTTTTTACCGGCTGTACCCAATTTGGGTTGACAAGGCCGAGGGATGCCGGATCACCGATGTAGATGGAAACGAATACGTCGACTTCCACAACTGCTTCGCGGTTACAGTACTGGGCCACTCCAATATGGAGATCGTGCGGGCAACACAGGGCCAGGCCGCCAAGGGCGTAGTCCATGGCGGGGCAACACCTTGACAACGAAGCCGCTGAAAAGGCGTTAACTCAGAAGAAGGACCGGCTGGCAGCCGTCGTTCTGGAGCCGATGATGGGCAGGACGGGACAGATCCCGCCAAGGAACGGCTACCTTTCTTTCCTGCGCGATCTCACCACCGCCAACGGTGTACTTCTGATATTCGATGTGAAATACACAGCTTCCGCATCGATCACGGTGGCGCAGCAGATACAAAATATGGCGCGCCTAGGGGGATTCGAACCCACGACCCTCGGTTCCGAAGACCGATGCTCTATCCACTGAGCTATAGGCGCTCTCGCCCTGACGCTTACCCGACGGTTGCATGAGTGTGGGGTGGACGGAGGGGTTCGAACCCTCGATCTCCAGGGCCACAACCTGGCGCCTTAACCACTCGGCTACGCCCACCATGAACAGCCGTGCAAGTATAGCGAAAACCGGCCCAGCATTTCCAATATGATAGCATAGGTCCAGCCGGAGTCTGGAAGGCGAGTCACCGTCACCCCGCACCAGTGTACAGGCCAGGCCTCTTGGCCCCCCTCCCTGCGAGTGAGAGGGAGCGTGGCCCGTGTCCTGATTTACACATAACACAATGGTCCACGAAGAGCAACAACGCCTGTTTCTTTTCGTTGTTAACCTTGGGCGCCAATCAGCAGCACGCCTGACAACGGATTTCCAGTTGTAACCAAATAAACCAAACAAACGGTCCATTTTTGTATTTGTGCCGGGAGTTGTTCGGGAAACAATCCGATACACCGCGCAGATATGCGCCAGCTTGCGGTGCGGGCTTCTTAAACAGCATTTTTTTCTGTGCCATCTTTTGTAACCTTGGGCGGGGCGGCTTCAGCGGGGCCGCCAGGCAGAGAAACGACTCCGAACGGCACTCCAATTTCCGTCATGACCTTGAGCATGGCCTCGTTGATCCTGTCCTGCTGGGCGCCGCCAAACTGGCAACGGGTCTTCAATGGCCTGCCCAGTATGCTGGCGGCCTGAAGTTGCAGGCTTAATAGCCGTTCTCGCGGGCGTTCTGGTTGCCGCGCGGGGGACCTCCGGGAATGCCGACCTCCTTGTCCGGACAAGCCCGAAACCTGAAGCTCGAAATCCGAAATGCGAAACATGTTCAAAGCTCCAACCATGTCTTTGCAAAGCGTCCGAAGGACCGGGCAAACCGTGCCCATCCCCAAAGTGCGGATTGCCTTGCCATCTCTGTCCCGCAAGGGCGGGACTCCGAAGTCACGAATGACACAGCCCACGGCTTTGGTCATGCCTGGAATCGTACGCTGCGCGCTCGGCCGTGGTCAACAGGGTCTTGTCGCGCCGGGGTTGCGGAGGGAGCCGGGCGTCCGCGGGGGAGCGGCAGAGAGCAAGAAGCAAGTGGCAAGTACCAGGCAGCAAGCTGTTGACATAATAGGGACGAGGCCGAAAGCATGCTGAGGTATCTGAACGCCTCTCTGAACGCCTCTTGACAGTTACCATATCCGACCATAATATGAACTCTGGCACGGTGAAACGGGAGAGGAGTCGGATGGATAGTCTGGAGAGAAGGCAGCGCAGGATCGACGAAAAGGCGGGCCGTGGAGACGTGGACTTCGCCGGCATAATCGGCAAGCTGACCAGGGAGCAGATGCTCGGCTCTGTCCACGAGATGCTCACAGATGTTTGCTACGAAACGGTCGCACCGGGACAGGTCGGCAGCGTGACACCCGACTTCCGGGCCAGGCGTCAAGGCGAAAAATGCGCCTACGAGATCGTTGGGGTGCTGTGCATGTCGCCCGACGAAGTGATCAAGGCCTACGAAAAACTCGTTGAAATGGAGAAGGCGCTGGGCAACAAAGGCCGAGTATGCCATGGCAGTCCACCAGATGCCTGAGTACCTGCTCTACGATATCCTGGAGGCGGACAAGGGCAGGCTTTACATCGAAATGAAGGAACGCATGTTTATGATGTGGGTCTGCTACATCACCACCGATGGCCGGACCAGTACATGGTGCTTCCTCGGTGGCAGCGGCGACAAACTGCTCGAGGACCGTTTCTCGACCATCCGTCAACTGACCGCGGAGGCCATAGTGGGTCCCAGGGTGACGGATATGCTGATGGAGGAAGAAGATTTCTAGAAAGAAATGCGAAAGCGCAAAACCGAAACCCCGAGCCAAAACCAGAAATCCTCAATCCGGAATCCCGAGCACATATCTGATATAACGAAGCCCCCGGGGGACTGACCCACCGGGAGACCTCAAGACTACTTGACACTTGATGTACAATTCAATCGGGTACTTCGTATAATGTACCTTTACCGAAGTTACGGGGAATTGTTTTGACAAGGCGTTCTTTGCTAAAGCTTCAAAGTCTCGCAGTGACAGGCCGGGGCGGGTCTTTGTGTTCACAGCCTATCCAGCAAGAGAACCGTCCAAATCTTAAGCAAAGGTGTCAAACAGTTGCCAACTTCCAGGAAACCCTTGGGGAAAATATTGTGTTTGTCACGGACTCAAAAAGGGGCACCGAAAAATGAAAAACGATGAAACACCCATCCTCGGTCACTTCAGGGGCTTTTTTGAGCACCTTGATGTTGAAAAGGGTCTGTCCGTCAGAAGCCAGCAGACCTATGCCAGGTTCCTGGGTGTATTCTCCCGCTGGCTCGATCAAAACGGGCTCCAGGACCTGAAACCCCATGAACTGGATGATGCCCACGTCCGGAAATACCGCCTGTTCCTTTCTCAAACAATAAGCCGGAACAAAAAGGAGCCGCTCAAGAAATCCACTCAAGGTTACTACCTGATCGCCCTTCGAGCGCTGCTCGCCTATTTCGCTGAACGAGATATCACATCGTTGCCGTCGGACAAGGTTAAACTCGTCAAAAAGGCAGGGGAGAGGTCGTTGAAGGTGCTTACCCTGGACCAGGTGGAAAAGCTGGTCACGGCACCGGACGTCTCAAAAGTTATCGGCCTGCGCGACCGGGCGATCCTGGAGTCCCTTTTCTCTACCGGTACGCGCATTGCTGAGCTGGTCAGCCTCGACCGCGAACAGTTGAGAATTATGTCATCTACCCAGGACATCGAGATCAGTATTGTCGGGAAGGGTTCTCACATAAGGACGGTGTACTTCTCATCGCGGGCTGTCGAAGCTTTGCGTTGTTACCTGGAGACCAGGCATGATCGTGAAAAGGCCCTGTTCATTAATTACCGTGGCGTCAAGCACAACCCCGGTGGACGCCTGACTGCGCGTTCTATCGAGAATATGGTAAAGAGGTATTGCATGCTGACGGGTTGCCCCATGAGCACCACTCCGCACGTGTTCCGTCATAGTTTCGCCACGGACCTGCTAAACAAAGGCGTGGATATCCGCGTGGTACAGGAGTTCCTCGGTCACCGGAACATCGCCACTACCCAGGTCTACACCCATGTGACGTCCAAGCGGTTGAGGGATATTCATCGCAGGTACCATGGCGGTCCAGAGATGGGGAAGTAGGCGCGGACAGCCGTTACTGTTTCTGCACGCGTCCGGATAGGGTCTCGATGATTTCCTTCAATAGCCTGTCGATACCGAACCCTGTTGCGGCCGAGATGAGAACCGTCTTCTCACCCGGCTTGCAGAGTTGCTCTGTAAGGCGGACTACCTCTTCCGATTGGACGAAGTCCCCGGGCCTATCTGTCAGTGCGTCTATTTTGTTCAGCGCTGTGACCCGCGGTTTGTCCTGGACGTGCAGCGTGGCCAGCGTCTTTTCCACTGTCTGACACTGTTCTGGAGCGTTAGGATGGGTGACGTCCACGACGTGCACCAGAAGGTCGGCTTCCTCCAGTTCCTCCAGGGTCGCCCGAAAGGCTGCGATTATCGAAGGTGGCAGCTTCTGGATGAATCCCACGGTGTCGGTCAGAAGGAAGGGAGCCCCAATTGGCGGTGTGATGCGCCTGGTAACCGGGTCCAGTGTGGAGAATAGCTTGTCTTCCGCAATCACCCCGGCCTCGCCCAGCCGATTGAACAGCGTGCTCTTGCCGGCATTGGTGTACCCGACGAGTGATGCCACAGGAACACCGGACCTCCTCCGCCTGGTCCTGTAGAGCGTCCGCTGGGACCTCACATCTTCCAGTTGCTTCTTGAGCCGGGATATCCTGCCCCTTATCAGCCGACGGTCGGTCTCGAGCTGCGACTCGCCGGGGCCGCGAGTGCCAATACCGCCACCCAATCTTTCCAGGTGACTCCACTGGCCAGCGAGGCGTGGCAGAAGGTACTCATGTTGTGCCAACTCCACCTGAAGCCGGCCCTCCCGCGTTCGGGCACTGCGGGCGAAAATATCGAGAATGAGCGCGGTGCGATCGAGGACCTTGACCTCCAGCGTGTCCTCAAGGGAACGCTGTTGCGCCGGTGAAAGTTCATCATCGCAGATGACCACTGTATAGTCTAGCTGTTCTTTGGAGGCGAGCAGTTGCTCCAGCTTTCCCTTGCCCAGGTAAGACTGATTCGACCGTTCCAGCCGCTGCACCATGGTGCCCACGACCGTGGCTCCCGCCGTCACGGCCAGTTGGGCAAGCTCCTTCAATGAGCTTTCTACAGTCCAACCGCCCGAACTCCTCCCGACAGCTACGCCGACGAGGAAGGCGCGTTCTGCTTCTTTCCTCGTGGATGACATCGCGGCACTAATGAGGCGTCACCTCGGCATCGTCCCAATCCCGCACAAAAGCTGTTATGTCAATCCCTCGATCTCTGGATGTTGAACGAGCCTACTCGCGATTTCCATGCCTTAAGCCGTTCGACACCTTCGAAGAGGTCAGCGTCCGGGGTTGTAAGGGAGAGCCTGACATATCCTTCGCCGCTCGGGCCGTACCCGTTGCCCGGAGTTACGGCAATGGCAGTTTGGTCCAGCAGTTCCGCAACAAAACTGACTGAGGTGTGGCCCTCGGGCACCCTCACCCAGAGATAGAGGGAAGCTTTAGGAGGGGTGAGCGCGAGGCCAAGGTCCCTCAGTGCGCTGACCAGAGCGTCCCGGCGCCTCTGATATATGGCATTATGTTCTGCAATGTTATCCTGGTTCCCGTTGAAAGCTTCGATAGCCGCTAGTTGCACTGCCTGGAAGATGCCGGAGTCGACGTTGGACTTATATCGCATCAGGCCGTTAATCAGTTCAGGGTTCCCCACCGCCATGCCGATGCGGAAACCGGTCATATTATAGGTCTTGGAACAGGAATGGAACTCTATCCCCACCTCCTTCGCTCCCGGGGCCTGAAGAAAGCTTGAAGGCTGGTAGCCATCGAAGGCGACATCCGAGTACGGTCCGTCGTGGCAAACCGGAATGTCATGCTTCCTGGCAAAGTGCACTACCTTCTCAAAGAAGTCCGGTCCCGCCACAGCGCCGGTAGGGTTATTGGGGTAGTTGATCCACAGCACCTTTGCTTTCCTCGCCACTTCGTCCGGTATGGACTCGAAATCAGGCAGGAAACGGTTCTTCTCGGTCAGTGGCATGTGGAACGGCGTACCACCGGCAAACATTGTCCCGATGGAATAGACGGGGTATCCGGGATCAGGTACCAACGCCGTATCGCCCGGGTCGATCAGGCACATTGCGATGTTGGCTATGCCTTCCTTAGAGCCGATAAGGGGCAAGACTTCCTTGTTGGGGTCGAGCGATACGGCAAAACGTCTTCCGTACCACCCGGCAATGGCCTTCCTCAACTCAGGGAGACCTTCACTCTCCGGATAGCGTTGGTTAGCCGGGACATGAGCGGCCTGGCAGAGCTTCTCGACTATGTGTGGTGGAGTCGGTATGTCAGGGTCTCCGATGGCAAAGGAAATGACCTTTTCGCCCCTGGCTCGCTTTTCGGCTATTTTCCGGTTGATCTCAACGAACAGATAGGGGGGTAGTTGCTGAATGCGCCTGGCAAGTTTCAAGTCCTTATAGTCCTCCCTGGCTTAGCCAAGTTCCCTTGAAGACCGTCTCGGGGCTACCAGTCAGGGTGACGTCCCCGTCACCATTCCATTCAACGCCAAGTTTGCCGCCTGGCAATAGAACATCTACTTTGTCGCCTGCATACCCGTGCAAACGGGCCGTAACGGCAATAGCGCAGGCACCGCTGCCACAAGCCATCGTTTCGCCTGCCCCCCGTTCCCAAACGCGAGCTTCTATCTGCTTCGAATCGATCACGCGTGCGATCTCGAAGTTTACCCGCTTGGGGAACATGGGGTGATTCTCCACTACGGGACCCAGTCGGTTGAGGGGGAAATCGTACACTGGCTTGGCCGTGAAATATACCGCATGAGGATTCCCCATGGAAACCAAGTTAAGCAGCAATTTTCTGTTTCCGGCAAACACAGGATAATCAAGTATCGGCCCGGCTATTTCTCTGCCCAGAGGCCCCCTGACCAAGGCGGGTATTTCGTCCGGTTGGAGTCGAGGCTTACCTATGTTGACCTGCACCTGGCTCAGCCTGTTGCCCTGTCTCAACAGCTTCAGTTTCTTGATTCCAGCCTTCGTATCTACACTCACTTCTTTGGCCGCGGGTTTGACTATGTCGGACTCTATTGCATACCGACCCAGGCATATCAAGCCATTACCGCAGATCTCGGCTTCCGATCCGTCGGAATTGATGACCCTGACTTTGAGATCCGCCTTCTTGGAAGGAATCACCACTAATATGCCATCTGCACCGATGCCCAAGCGGCGTTCACATATCGGCTTGGCCATGCTGGCCCAATCCTGCCCTGATTCCTCTTCCCGCACGATGACGAAATCATTTCCTGACGAGTGCATTTTCACGAAATCCATGGTCTTCTCCGTACTGACTATGAAACCAGGGCCAATGCCGCGTCCAAGGGGTGCTCATCGGACCTTAGCCAGTGTATCCTCCCATCATCCAGGCCAAACCAAGCATACTGGCGGCGCGCCAGGTGGTGAGTCCGGTACTTGATCCTGCTAACTGCAGATTCCAGATCGAGCTGGTTTTCCAAATATGACGAGATTTCCCTATATCCTATCCCAGTCATGGGAGCGAGGTCAACGTGATAGCCCAGTTCACGGAGTTGGCTGACTTCGTCGATCAGCCCCCCGCCAACCATGTGGTCAACTCTAAGGTCGATTCCGCGGTACAGCTCAGTCCGGGGCTGAGTAAGTCCCACAATGACAGTGTCGAACGCCGGTTTTCTCTTCTGACGCCAGCGAGAGAAGGGAACACCGGAGCTGTGCCACACTTCCAGTGCACGGATCACGCGACGTACGTTCCTGGGGTCGATCGACTTTGCCGACTCAGGGTCTATTTCCATCAACCGCCTGTGCAGCATATCATGTCCGCGCTCTCTGCCTTCCTTTTCCAACGCCGCTCTGAATCTTATGTCAGGAGCGATCGGGGGGACAGTCCAACCTTCCACCAGTGCCCAGACGTACTGTCCCGTGCCCCCAACCAGTATGGGACATTTCCCTCTAGAACTTATGTCTTCGACGGCCCCGAGAGCCTTTTCCTTGTACAGCGCCAGGCTGAACTCTTCATCAGGAGTAATTATGTCCAGGAGATGATGAGGCACAGCGGCCTGCTCGGCTTTGCTCGGCTTGGCCGTGCCGATATCCATATGGCGGTAGATCTGGCGGCTATCTGCGTTGATGATTTCCCCGCCAATAGCCAGCGCAAGATCAATGGAAAGCCGGGTCTTGCCTACTCCTGTTGGACCCACAATGGCAACCAGTCGCACCATCAACACCTCTTAGCGGCTGCGCTCTGTTCTACTATTGAAATGAAATCCGCTGCTTTGAGGCTGGCGCCGCCGACCAGTGCACCATCGATGTCGGGCTTCGCCATCATTTCTGAGATGTTGGCCGGAGTCACGCTGCCACCATAGAGAATACGTATCTGGCGTCCGACCTCTTTGCCCAGGGCCTGAGCAGCTTTGCCCCGGATAAGCGATATGGTCTCCTGGGCCTGACCGCACGTGGCCGCGCGGCCGGTTCCGATCGCCCAGATGGGCTCATAGGCAATTACCACGGCGTCCGTTGGCGCAACGCCATCAAGTCCCCGGAGCACCTGTTCCGTTACTACCTGCTCGGTCTTTCCGTTCTCGTTCTCTTCCAGCCGTTCTCCAACACAAACTATAGGCTTAAGGCCTGTCTTCAGGGCCGCTTTTACTTTCTTGTTGACCAGTTCGTTGGTCTCGTGGAAATATCCTCTGCGCTCCGAGTGTCCGATTATGACAAATTCGCAGATTCCATGGAGCATCGCAGGCGATATTTCTCCAGTGTAGGCACCCTTTTCCTCGAAGTACATGTTCTGCGCACCAACCTTGACTGTGGAACCCTGCAAGGCCTCGCGAACCGCAGCGAGCGACACAAATGGCGGGCAGACGGCCTTGTCTACTGACGGCACCGCGTCAAGCCGTGCACGCATTTCCCTGGCCAGGGATGCGGCCTCATTCAGAGTGGTGTTCATTTTCCAATTCCCGGCAATAAACGGAGTTCTCATTAAAGTCCTTTCTATTTGTGGAGAAGAGTCATTGGGACGACGAGATCATGCCCCATACTTCGTCAGCTTCAAGGCATGGGCGAGGGCAAGTGCCATGACATTCTGCGCCGGAATCCTGCCCAGGTCACCCCGAAGGACTGCTCGCTCTGAAAACTTCTCTACGTCGTTGCCGCGACACCAGTTGGACCATATCAGGAATGGGACAGGATGCCAGCTATGCCCCTGCATCGCAGCCGGAGTGGAATGGTCGCCAGCAACAATAATGACATCCGGATGGAGGTCGATGACGGCAGGCAGCGCGGAGTCGATTTCCTCAATGGCCTTGACCTTCATCGCGAAGTCGCCGTCCTCACCCGCCATGTCTGTCTTCTTATAGTGGATAAAAAAGAAATCGTGCTCCGAAAAACGCTCCCCCAATGTTTTGAATTCGTCCACTACCGTGCTGCCCGTATTCAACAACTTCATGCCCACCAGTCTTGCCAGCCCACGGTACATCGGGTACACGGCAATCGCCGCCGGGTTTAGCTGGTACAGGCTCGACAGGGATGGGTGATGGGGCCGGTGCGAGAATCCCCTGAGTAAGAACATGTTCGCAGGTTGATGCTCCTTGAGCAGTCTTCGCCCTTCCTCGACAAACCTGTTGATGAGCGAAGCAGTCCTTTCTGATTCTGGAGACAATGCCTTCACCTGGTTCGGCGGGACTCCAATCCTCTGAGGATCGGTATCGGTCAGCCTATCGGACAATCCCTCCCCGCGAAGGACCATGGCGAAACGGTGGGCCCGCACTGGCAGGACGAAGAATTGGATTCCATCGGCGCGCCTGATGGTCCCCAACAACTTGCATAGCTCAGTAGACTTGTCCGTGTTTATGCGGCCCGCGCGCCTGTCTGAGATCAGCCCCGCTGCGTCCAGGGTACAGAAATTGCCCCTGGCAGCAACGTCGCCCTCCTGAAGTTCAAAATCTATTCCTACAGCCTCCAATGCCCCCCGGGGAATGGCATATTGGAATGGGTCATACCCAAGCAGAGCCAGGATGCCGGGCGCGCTCCCGGATGTTATCCCGACCCCGACAGGATCTGTCAAGCCACATGAACCCCGTTTCGCGAGGAAATCCAGATTCGGTGTTCTGGCGGTATCCAACTCCGTCCTTCCGGTATTGGGATCTGGCAGCCCACCCAGTCCGTCGATAAGGACCAAGACAACGCGGGAGTCAGTTTTCTGGCATAAAGCCGATATCTTTTTCAGTTCCATGTAGCACCTTTCTCCCTGTTTTGGCCTATTTGTCCGCCAGAGACGCAACGCCGGGCAGTTCCTTGCCTTCCAGGAACATCAGGGATGCACCACCGCCTGTAGAAACGTGGGTCATTTTGTCCGCAAGGCCGAACTTATCTACGGCTTCAGCCGTGGAGCCTCCGCCTATTATCGTTATGGCCTTGAGCTCAGCGATTGTCCTGGCCACTTCTTCAGTCCCGCGGGCAAAGCGCGCCGTTTCGAATATCCCCATCGGCCCATTCCACAGGACTGTCTTACACTTCGCCAGTTCGACCTTGAAGTTCTGTATGGTGCGTGGGCCGATGTCTACTATCGACCAGTCCTCCGGCACAGCATCTATCGATACCTCTTTCGCTGTCTCAGGTGAGTCAGGCCCCCTGGCTACCACAGCATCAACGGCCAACACAAGTTTCGCCTTTTTCTTCCTGGCCGTTTCGATGACTCTTCTCACCGAGTCCGTTGTGGCATCGTGACTCGCAGAAGTCATTGCCTTCAAGAAGGCGGCGACCATGCCGCCACCGACAAGAAGCATGTCCACCTTTCCAACGATGTTTTCCAGCAGTTCCAGTTTGTCCTCGACCTTGGCTCCGCCGGTGACGGCAGCAAATGGACGTGCCGGTCTCTCAAGCGATTGACCCAGCGCTTGAAGTTCCTTGTCCATAAGAAACCCTGCAACGGAGGGCAGGTGCTTTGTGACTCCGGTGGTTGAGGCGTGTGCGCGGTGGGCAGTCCCGAATGCGTCGTTTACATAGATATCAGCCAGCCCGGCGAGGTCAGAGGAAAACTTGGGGGCGTTGTCTTCCTCTTCAGGGTGGAACCGAAGGTTTTCCAGCAGCAGTACGTCGCTTTCCTTCAGCCTCGCGGAAGCTCTTTCTGCCTCGGGCCCGACGCAGTCTTTGACCGTCATGACTACGATTCCAAGCAACTCGGACAACCGGGCCGCGACAGGGGTCATTCGCAGTTTCTCCACTACCTTGCCGTCGGGCCTGCCGAGATGAGAGCATAGAATCACCTTCGCACCTTTTTCCCGGAGATATTGGATTGTGGGCAAAGATGCCCGGATGCGGATATCGTCAGTGATCGCCCCGGACCTGTCCTGGGGGACATTGAAGTCCACGCGAACCAGGACTCTCTTGCCCTTGACTTCAATGTCTCTAACCGACTTTTTCGCCACGATGCGCCTCCTTGTAAATGCCCTCCAGCCTGTCCTTTATCTTCTTAACCTCCTCCACTGCGGCAGGAGCATGTTCGTAAACTCCCTTGCCCAGCCTGTCGGCTTCGGCGAGTTCTGGATTGAAGCTGATGAAGCCAAGTACATCGGCACCAGGCATGTTCTGCTCAACATATATCCGGTCCGCCTCGTTCCTTACTTTGGAACCGATGACGTAGAATTTCTCGATTCCGATGTCATGGGCAAGGCGCTTTACCGCCAGGGCGGTCTGAACGCTCCGCTGCCCGGGCTCGACGATCGCAATGAAGGCGTCTATCCCCCGTGCCGTGCCGCGTCCCAGGTGCTCAACACCAGCTTCCATGTCCATGATCACTACGTCCTTGCGGGTCAGGATTAAATGGGACACCAGCGTCCGGAGCAGCACGCTTTCGGGACAGATACAGCCGCTGCCGCCCTTGGTAACTGTGCCCATTACTATCAACTTTACCCCATCCACCCTGGCAGCGTACTTATCAGGTATGTCGTCCACCCGCGGATTCATCTTGAACATTCCGCCCATGGTACCTGGCTTGGCTCCGGTGCGTTCTTCGATTTCCTCTTTCATTTCGGACACAGGAACGATCTTTTCAGCTTCCTCGGGCGGGATTCCCAAAGCCATAGCCAGGTTAGGGTCAGGGTTCGCATCAATTGCCAGAACATTCTTCCCCTCGGCGGCAAAAACGCGGGCCAGGAGGGCGGTCGCCGTTGTCTTGCCAACTCCACCCTTACCGGTAATCGCAAGTTTCATGACATTCTCCTTGTGGTTACGACATCGGGGTCAGAACGAAATCCACGATGTCCATAAGTTCTTGAACTCCGACTTGATTGGGAGCCGAAGCCAATTCATTGATGGCAAGTCGTTTGTGCTGCTCGACCAGACTGGTTGCCTGGCTGCGTGCCCCGTTTTGGTCAAGGATAGAAGCTATTTCTTCTGCGTCCTCAAGGGTCATGGTTACGCGTCTGTAGAGAGAGGACAGGCGCTCACCGGTCGAGCCTGCAGCGCGCGCCATGCCATAGATTACCGGAAGCGTCTTCTTTCGACTGAAGATGTCTTCGAACCTTGTCTTTCCGGTATGTCCGGGGTCTTCCCAGATACCAAGTATATCATCCCGAATCTGGAACGCTATACCAAGGTGTTTGCCGAAACTGGACATGCATCCAGCTACCCGAGCGTCACCTGAAGCCACGAGCGCACCGATACTGGCGGAGGCACTGATAAGAGCGGCAGTCTTCCCGGAAACCATCTCCATATATTCATCGACGGAAACATCGGGCTGGCTTTCAAAACGAATATCGAGGAACTGTCCTTCACACAGCGAACGGCATGCCTGACCCAGCATTCTGGCGGCGCCGACTACTCGCTCCGGTGGCACACCTTTTTCGCAGAGTCTCAGGACTTCCAGTTGGGCCAGAGCGTACATGCTGTCCCCCGCATCTATTGCCTGAGCAACGCCCCATACTTTCCAAACTGTGGGCCGGTGCCTCCGGTAGTCACTCTTGTCCTGAATATCGTCGTGCACGAGCGAAAAGTTGTGCACCAGTTCGAGGGCGGCGGCGGCGGCAACCGCATTTGTGGGTTCGCCTCCCGCGGCCAGGCAACTGCTGAGGCAAAGAGTTGGCCTGAGATATTTGCCACTGACTTCTCGTACCGGCCGCCCCTCGGCATCCACCCATCCAAGATGATATTGGAGCATGTCATACAAAGGCAGCGGGTTCGCGCCAATGCTGGCACGCAGCTCAGCCTCTATCATGGAGCAGTATTTTTCGAATGCGAGCGGCTTCGGCATTAGCGGAAATACAGGGTGCACAGGTGACCGCGCGCCTGGCTACTTGGCACGGGCTCCCGCAGATGGCAAAGTGAGTTCTCTCTTGCTACACAGGGAAGGAAAGGCCTTCAGTATCCGCCCGACGATGCCCTCCGCATCGAGCGAATAATGTCTCCGCAGCGACTCCTGCGGCCCGTGTGACACGAACTCATCGGGAATGTTGATGCACTCTATTGCACAGGGTATACGGCACTGCTGGACCGCTTGCACTACCAGGCTCCCCAGCCCGCCTGTCCCAACGTTTTCTTCAACGACCAGGAGTTTGCCGGTCCGCCGTGCCGCTTCAGCCATCGAGTCAACATCGAGTGGCTTTGCAAAACGGGCATTGATTACTGACGCCTCGATGCCCCGCAGGAACATTTGTTGGGCTGCGCTGGCCGCGCAGTTTACAGTTTGTCCAATGGCGATGATAGCAACATCGTCCCCGGAACGGAGCCATTCTGCTTTGCCGACGGGCAGTTCATGCATTTCCGGCTCAATCGCAGCATTCGGACCGAAGCCGCGGGGATAACGAATGGCCATGGGGTGAGCAGCCTGTGTTGCCGTAAAGAGCAAGTTCTGAAGCTCGTTTTCATCTCTTGGGGCAGAGACAATCATGTTGGGCATCAGGGAAAGGTACGACAGATCGAACGTTCCCTGATGGGTCTTGCCGTCATCCCCGACTATGCCGCTCCGGTCGAGGGCGAAAACAACATGGAGGTCTTGAAGGCAAACATCATGCAGTATCTGATCGAAGGCCCTTTGCAGGAAAGTGGAGTAGATGGCTACTACAGGCACAAGTCCCTGCACTGCCAGTCCCGCCGCCAGTGTAACCGCGTGCTGCTCGCATATGCCGACATCCATCACTCTTTTCGGGAACTCGCGCGCGACGACGCCAAGATGATTGCCCTCCCCCATGGCGGCTGTAACCACAACCACTCGGGGGTCCTTCTCCAGAAGTTTCCGCACCGTGCGAGAGAAGACTGCGCTGTAGGTCGGGAAGCCGTCCCTATTCTCTCTTTTGGGGGCAACGCCATGAAAGCCGACTGCATCTTCTTCGGCGGGATCATAGCCTTTGCCCTTGACAGTGATCGCGTGCACCAAAACTGGTTTGTGTGCGGACAACCTTGCCTGTAGCAGGGCCTCTTCCACCGCTCTTATGTCATGTCCGTCCACAGGCCCTATGTAGATAAAACCAAGTTCTTCCCACCACATGCTGGGCACGATTAGACGCTTGACCGTTTCTTTGAATTTGCCTCCCAACCCCCATGCCACATCCCCGAGTGGCGCCTTAGAAGCAGCCTGCCTGACGCCTTCCTTGGCCTGGACAAACCTTCTGTCTAATCTCACTCTATTGAATGCTCGAGCCACACCTCCGACCGTCGGAGAGATCGACATGCCGTTGTCATTGAGAACGACAATGAGTTTCAGGCCGAGGTGGCCAGCGTGATTGATAGCTTCGAACGCCATTCCCCCGGTCAATGCCCCATCGCCCAGTATGGCAACAACGTCGTGGTTTTCCCCTCTTAGATCTCTTGCTATCGCCAGACCCATTGCAGCCGAAACAGATGTGCTGGCGTGACCGGCTCCGAAGACATCATGAGGGGATTCGGACCGATCAGTGAACCCGCTCAACCCGCCCGGTTGGCGAAGCGTCTTGAAATCAGCCCTGCGGCCGGTCAGTAGCTTGTGCACATAGCTCTGATGTCCGACATCCCAAACCAATTTGTCCGTGGGACTGTCGAATATACGATGCAACGCGAGGGTAAGCTCGACCACGCCCAGGTTTGAGGCAAGATGTCCACCTGTGGATGTTACTGAAGTTATCAGTTCCTGGCGAATTTCTGCTGCGAGTTGCTGAAGCTGAGGTTGGCTCAGCTTCTTGAGGTCCGCGGGCTGCGCTATAGAATCGAAAATATCGCTCATCAAGTATCTAAAGGAGACCTTTGTTCTTATTATAGACGCGGTTTCCAATACCAATCAAATAGTGAAGGGGGATGTCGATACCTTCAGACCGGCATCGGTTTGATGCCGCAAGCCACTTAATGTGAGAATAGGGTGAAGAGAATCTGGACGACAGCTTGTGTCAGGAGGCGATAAACTTTGAAAGCCGTTATTCTAGTCGGTGGTGAAGGAACCCGGCTGCGTCCCCTCACCTGCAATACCCCCAAGGCTATGGTCCCTGTTCTTAACCGGCCTTTCTTAGAGCATGTATTATGTCACCTCAAGTCTCATGGGGTAGATACAGTGGTGCTGGCGTTGGGGCACCTCTCGAAAAGCGTTCTCGACTATTTCGGAGACGGATCCAGAACCAGGGTCAAACTGGTATACAGCCTGGAAGAAGAGCCGCTGGGGACGGCTGGGCCGGTTAAGCTCGCAGCGCAGCACCTCGGTGAGAGGTTCCTGGTGCTTAACGGCGATGTCTTCTCCGACTTCAACATTACCGCGATGATAGAAACCCATGTGAAGAACAAAGCTGTGGCCACTCTCGCCCTCATCCCCGTTGATGACCCCAGTGCATACGGAGTTGTGGAAACGAGGACTGATGGCAGGGTCCTCAGGTTCATCGAAAAACCCAAACGTGAGGAAGCGCCAAGCAACATGATCAACGCAGGACTGTATGTTCTCGAACCGGAAGTGCTTGACTACATACCGCCGTTCGCCAGGGTCATGTTCGAAAATCATGTCTTTCCTTCTCTTCTGAATGCCAATCGGCCCGTTTTCGGTTTTCAGCATGCCGGATATTGGATAGACATAGGGACGCCCCAGAAGTACCTTCAAGTGAATTTGGACATGGCAGGCAAGAACGGCGCCGCCGAAACGTGTCAGACTCAAACGGGGGCGAAGGCACAAGTACACCAAACCGCCAGGGTCTCTGGTCCGGTCGTCCTGTCCGACAGTTGTTTCGTTGGACCAGAGGTTGAGATAGAGGGCCCAGCAGTAATTGGCCCTTCTAGCCGTCTGGAAAAAGGAGCGCATTTGAGCCGATCGGTTGTGTGGGGTGGGACAGTGCTGGATGAAGGCTGCAACGTCTCAAATTCCGTGATTGCCAATGACTGCACTGTCGGAAAGGGCTCGATCGTTGAGGCATGCGTTGTAAGTGATCACGTATCTATCGCCCCCGGCACACGGCTCGAACCCGGCAGCAAGATCTGGCCTCCCGACGGCCGTTAGGTCTCGCCCCCGGCATACACAAACTATATAATGCAGAAACATCAACGTGGTTAAGGTCAAGAGCAATGCCAGACAAACAAATAATCGAAAAACTAGCGCTTCTGGAAAAGCGGTACGACGAACTCGGGGAAATGATGTCCCGCCCCGAAAATATCTCCAATTTAGACAGGTTACAGGAACTTGGCCGCGAAAGGGCCGGCTTTGAACAAAACGTCTCGGACTACCGCGAGTTCATTGTTGTGTCTCGAAGCCTGGAAGATACCCAGTCCCTGCTGGACGGCAAATTGGACGAGGAGATGACCAGGCTGGTCAAAGAAGAGATCGATTCCTTGAAAGCAAGGTCAGACAAGCTTTCGAAGAGACTTGAAGAGGCTCTCATGCCTAGGGACCCCAGCGATGAAAAGAATGTGATCATCGAGGTAAGGGCCGGGACGGGCGGACAGGAGGCCAGTCTGTTTGCCGGAGACCTGTTTCGCATGTACGCACGTTATGCGCAGGCACGAGGATGGCAGGTCGATGTTATTGACTCGTCCGAAGGTGAGCGTGGCGGCTTCAAGGAAATGATAATTGCTGTCAAAGGAAAAGGCGCTTTCAGCAGGCTGAAGTACGAGCGGGGAGTGCATCGTGTCCAGCGCGTCCCCGTGACTGAGGCTTCAGGCAGAATTCATACTTCCACTGCCACCGTCGCGGTCCTTCCCGAAGCCGAAGAGGTTGATCTCAGCATCAAGCCGGAGGACCTTCGGATAGAGTACTATCATAGCAGCGGCGCTGGGGGGCAGAACGTGAATAAGGTTGAGACTGCTGTCCGTATCATTCACGTGCCGACCGGCATTATGGCCTCGTGTCAGGACGAACGGTCTCAGCTTAAGAACAAGGCCAAGGCAATGTCTGTGCTGAGGGCGAGGGTGTTTGACCGGCAGCAGAGGGAACGCCAGGAGCAGTTAAGCGAGGAGAGGCGTTCACAGGTGGGCACCGGCGAGCGTTCTGAGAAGATAAGGACCTACAATTTCCCGCAGGACAGAATTACCGACCATCGAATTGGCCTGTCATTGCATGGCCTCCCCAGGATACTGGATGGGGCGATGGAAGAGATGATCGACGCACTGGCCGCTGACGAAAGGGCCAGAAACGCTGAGCAGATAGGAGTCGGCAGGTAGCCAGGAATCCGGTTTATGTCACTTTCTATTAGAGAAGCGCTGTCCACGGTCTGTCGAACCCTCGACAGCGGCGGTGTCAGCACACCGCGTTTGGAGGCTGAACTGATGGTCAGGCAGGCCACAGGGTTGGGACCTCTGGACCTGCTGCTTCAGCCGTTCAGGCTGTTAGACAAACCGGAGATGAGCAGGCTGGAGGCATATGTCGAGCGACGCCTGAAGAGGGAACCGCTCGCCTATGTTTTTGGAGTCACAGAGTTTTACGGACTGGAGTTTCAGATCGACATTCGTGCACTGATACCGCGTCCTGAGACCGAACTTCTCGTGGAAAAGGCCGTAGAGGTTGCTGATGGCCTGGTCGGGAAAGGCCACCAGAATCCGGTGCTTGTCGATGTGGGGACGGGAAGCGGTTGTGTGGCTGTCATTCTTGCGGTGATGCTTCCGCACGCTCGGACATATGCCATAGATATGTCGCCGGCAGCGTTGGAATTGGCCAGAGCGAATTGCAGTCGGCATAGAGTAGACGGCAGGGTGACGTTGCTGCAGGGAGACTTGCTTGGTCCGCTTCCAGAGCCGCCCCATATTATTGTGGCGAATTTGCCCTATGTCGCTAGCGAGGCATTATCTTCCCTTGCGCCTGAGCTTTCCTTTGAACCAAGGGCGGCCCTTGATGGTGGGAGGGATGGGACAGACTGTATCAGGCGCCTTCTGGAGCAGGCCACAGGGAACATGTTTTGTCACAGCACCATTCTCCTTGAGATTGGGCAAGGCCAATCGTCGCGGGTTGCAGAATTGGCCGAAAGAGCGTTTCCTGATTCGAGAGTCGCGGTGCACAAAGACCTGGCCTCTATTGACCGGGTTGTGCAAATCAATCGTGAGGCTGCGATCAGGAGTGAAGCGAGCCCCTCCTCCCTGTCTGGGAGGAGGGTTTGATCAAGGCCTTCTCGTGGAAGGATATCGTTCTCGCGGCGGCGATATTCATACTGGCTATTGCCACGGGATATCAGATGGCCCAATTCATCGATCCATCGACCGTGAGAAGAGAACTCGGGGACATCACCAGCGGACTCAGGAACCTGCCTACCTTTGCCCTGTTCATAGTATTGTTTCTGAACAACGCCATAAAGGCCTTCTTTGTACTGTTGATGGGACTGGGGCTGGGTTTTGTTCCCGTCTTCTTCACGCTTATCAATGGCGTTCTGATTGGAGTCGTCATCCATCTGGCCGGTCCCAGCGCAGCGCTGCTTGCTGGCATATTGCCCCACGGTGTAATCGAAATACCGGCAGTCCTTTTCGCAGCAGCGATGGGGATGCATTTGGGCGCGGGCATATGGTGTAAGGCTCGGGGAAAGGACTTCAACGTCCCAGCCCAAGTAACTGCGGCAGTCCGGATTTACCTCAGATTCGTGGCCCCGGCGCTCCTGGTTGCCGCCTTCATAGAAGCCTACATCACGCCTTCAGTGATGCGCCTGGTTGCCGGGTAAGATGCGCTATCTGAAGGTTTGATGGCGCCGGAGCAGTGACCTATTCGTAGGCGATAACCCTGATGATTCCGATCGTCGTACCTTTGTCGTCTGTCGTGCAGGTATCATTGACGGACACTACTTTCTTGATGCCGTTCTGCGTGATGAACTGGTTCACCTGATCATCAAGTTGGCCAAGCTCCCGTATGGTATGGAATATCTTCAATTCTGACGTAAACGTCTTCACTTTGGGCAAGTGGACCTCCTCTTTGGACCGAGCGGTGACCGCGAGGGATACTTCAAAAACAACCGGCCTGCCCAACGGCTAAGTTGGGAAGGTTGTAACCTGCCAATTGCTCACAAAGGGACGTCTATTTCTGCCGGTATGTTTTGCAGTCAGCATGTAACGAATGGTCTTGCACGTCAATACCGGGAGCGCAGCACTCGAGTTTCTCATTGAAGTTGCAGTCTGAGGCCAGGCAGGCGCCGATTCCGCCTTTTACCTCAGGCCTTCCGCCTTTGGACGGATTAGAATAGGTGTACGTGCTGCATTCAGCATGCGGCCCGACAGTTATGCCAGGCGTACGGCATTGATTCCCCTGGTTGAACGTACACTGGGCCATGCTACATCCGCTTATCCGAGTCATGTCCATGTCAATATGCCTCCTTGTTCTCCTGGTCAAGTGACTACTCTGCAATCATTCTACTTTGTTACTGCTTGAGAAATCATAAATATCTGGGGGTAAAAATTGAAAAAGCATGACAGATTTACAGTCGGACCCAAGATATCGAGAGTGCGCTGGCCCGCGGGCGCTACACTTAGCCGGAGCTTGACAGGCTGAAGGTGCAGATGTTAGATTTCACCCTTGGCCGAAGGCCGCAGGAATCCCACCGCAGCCCAGCGTCTTCAAGGAAGGAGTGCATACTTTGAACATCATCGTTTTGTGCAAGCAAGTCCTCGACCCAGAAGCACCTCCGGCGAGTTTCAAGATCGACGCCAGTTCCAACAAGGTTATTCCGCCACAGGGTGTGGCACCGGTGATCAGTCCCTTTGACGAGCAGGCCGTCGAGGCCGCTTTGAGGATCAAGGACAAGGGAGGGGCCAAGATAACCGTACTAACCATGGGGACGGGCCTGGTCCGGGAAGTAATAAAGAAACCGCTCTCGATGGGGGCGGATGAACTTGTCCTGCTGGAGGACCCCGCGTTTGACGGCGGCGACGGTTGGTCCAACGCCACAGCTCTGGCCGCGGCCATCAAAAAGATCGGCACCTTCGACCTCATCATTACAGGCCGCCAGGCCGCGGACTGGGACTCCGGCCAGGTCGGCTCAGGAATTGCTGAACTCCTGGGTATACCGAGCGTGACTGTAGCGAAGAAGATCGAGGTAACTGGCGTGCAAGCCAGGGTTGAGAGAGTTGTCGCTGATGGTTACGAGGTCATCGAAGTAGCGCTGCCCGCTCTAATCACAGTGAGCAACGAATTGGGCGAACCCCGGTATGCTACGTTGAAGGGAATCATGGCTGCTGCCAGGAAACAACCGATCATCTGGAAACCGGCCGATATCGGCGTCGACCCTTCGAAGGTAGGAGCAGCCGGCCGGAAGAGCATCCTGGTCAAACTTTTCCAGCCGGTCAAAGAAGGAAAATGTGAGGTTATCGAGGCTGACACTCCGGCGGAAGCGGGAGTTAAGCTTGCACTCAAGCTCAGGGAAGCCAAGCTAATATAAATACCGGGAGGTACGAAGAAATGGCTGAGTACAGCGGCATCCTAGTTATAGGCGAAACAAGTGAAGGCAAGCTCGCCTCGGTGACGGCAGAACTGCTCGGCGGCGCTCGCGCCCTGGCCAATAAATTAGGCGAGAAGGTAAGCCTTCTCTTAATAGGAAGCGGCGTTTCCGGGCTTGCCGGTGAGGCCGCTTCGTTCGGTGCAGACAAAGTCTTTGCTGCCGACGACGCGAATTTGAAAGATTATCACACCGATGCATACACTGCTGTGGCAGCAGACCTGGTCAAATCAGCAAACCCGCGTTACGTCCTGATGGGGCAGACATCAATGGGGCGCGATCTTGCGCCCAGGCTCGCCTTTCGGCTAGGCTCGGTCGCGACGAATGACTGCATCTCTCTTGATGTAGACCCTCAGAGCAAATCCCTCCTCCAGACCAAGCCGGTATTCGGCGGCAACGCCAGGGCCGTCATCACTTCCGCGACGTTCCCGCAAATTGCGACGGTACGCCAGAAGGCAATGAACCCGCTTCCAGCCGACGCTTCGCGCAAGGCTGAGACGGTAAGTATCCCGGTCAGGATTGACCCTTCGGCAGCAAGGTACAAGGTACTGGAGAGGGTAAAGGAAAAGGCAGAAGGCATCAAGATCGAAGATGCCAAGGTTGTGGTCTGCGGTGGCAGAGGCATTGGTGGTGCTGAAGGGTTCAAACAATTGGAGCAACTGGCCCACCTTCTCACCGGGGCAGTAGGCGCATCCAGACCTCCTTGCGACAGCGGATGGATGCCTTCGCAGGTACAAGTTGGTCTCACGGGCAAGGTTGTCAGCCCGGATGTCTACATCGCCGTGGGAGTATCGGGGGCCAGCCAGCATCTCGCTGGATGCTCTGGCGCCAGAAACATAATCGCAATAAACAAGGACGCCGAAGCCAACATATTCAAGGAGGCCCGCTTCGGTGTAGTGGGCGATTGGAAGCAGGTGCTCCCCGCTTTCCTGGAGAAGGCCAAGGAGTTAATGAAGACCTAAGTCCCGCCAACGGTGGACAAATCAACATAAGGGGGGCTTCGCTTTGCGAAGCCCCCCTTATGTTAAGCACTTATTGCAAACAAGCCTGTGACCGCTTTCCCGCCTTCTACTTCTCTTCCTTTTCGGCTTGCTTCTGGGCTTGCCGTTCGGCAGCTATCTTCTGGGTAAGGAACGATGGGACCTCCTCGTAGTGGCTGAACTCCGTAGCGAAGCGCCCGCGGCCTTGGGTGATAGACCGCAGGTCGACCGCATACCGCAATAACTCGGCCTGTGGCGCCTGCGCCTCGATAATCGTCATTTTGCCATCACGGTTCATACCCTGCACCCTGGCCCTTTTTGTGTTGAGGTCGCTTATCACATCGCCCGTAAAATCCTCCGGGACGACCACACGCAGGTTCACGATCGGCTCCAAAATCACTGGACCAGCCTCCTGCAAGCCTTTCTTCAGGGCCTGGGCTGAGGCGATCTTGAATGCCATCTCTGAGGAATCCACGTCATGATAGCTACCGTCGAAGAGGACTACCTTAATATCGACAAGAGGAAACCCGGCCAAAACCCCTTCGTGCCGGGCCTCATTGACACCCTTCTCCACAGCAGGAACGAAGTTTCTTGGCACCGAACCTCCGACCGTTTCCGACGCAAACTGGAAACCCTCTCCACGCTGCAAGGGCTCTAATCGCAACAGTACATGGCCATATTGGCCGTGCCCACCGGTCTGCTTCTTGTGCTTGTACTCAGACTCGGTCTTTGCCGAAATAGTCTCTTTGTAAGGTACCTTGGGAGTTTCCAGTGCCACCCCGGCGCTGAACTTTCGCTGCATCTTTTCCGCAGCTACATCCAGATGGTTTTCGCCGATACCGCAAAGGACCGTCTCAAAAGTGTCTGCGTCCCGTCTTATCTTCAGCGTGTGGTCTTCTTCAACCAGCTTCGGAAGAGCCTGGCTCATCTTATCGAGGTCGGCCTTAGTCTTGGGGCGCACCGCCATGCAGAAGGAGGGTGGCGGAAATTCGATTGAAGGAAGTACCATAGGCTTGTCCTTGGCTGTCAGCGTGTCCCCGGTACCTGTAGAACTCAGTTTAGCCACTGCCCCTATATCTCCGGCCACGACCTGAGGCACTGGCTCTTGAGTTTTTCCGCGGACGAGAAACAACTGCCCGATGCGTTCGTCAACTGCTTTCGAAGCATTCCATATCTGTGAGTTGCTGCTCAAGGTCCCGGAGAACACCCGGAAATAGGTGAGTCTTCCCACATATGGGTCAGCGGTGGTCCTAAAAACGAGGGCCGCGAGCGGGCCGGCGGGGTCAGCGCTGATGTCGAACTCGCCAGATTGTCCTTTCGCCTTGACCGCGCGCTCTTTGGGAGAGGGAAGAAGTTCTATGATGCCGTCCAGCACCGAGGCGATTCCTTTGTTCTGCAGGCTTGAAGCGGCCAACACGGGGACGATCTTACTCGACCTGATCCCCTCGTGGAACCCCCTGGCTATTTCGGCCTGCGTCAATTCGGTCCCTTCCAGGTACTTGGTGATCAGCGCGTCATCCAACTCGGCCACCGACTCCACAAGCTTGTCGCGCAATACCTTGGCCTGTTCGGCGACTGAGGCCGGGATGTCTTTTTCTTCCGCCTGGGGGCCGAAACAGGCCTTCATCGTCACAAGGTTGACTACTCCGGCAAACTCCGATTGGGCACCTATGGGCATCAGGAACGCCACGCACTTCTTGCCAAATGTTGACTGGACCTGCTCCAGTATCCTGGTAAAATCGGCGTTTTCCCGGTCCATCTTGTTCACCAGTACCATGCGTGGCAACAATTGCTGTTCGGCGTATTGCCATGTCTGTTCTGTCCCCACTTCCACACCGGAGGCCGCGTCGACGACGATTATGGCCCCGTCCACTGCCCGGAGGGCGGCCATCACGTCGCCCACGAAGTCGGCATATCCTGGGGTATCGAGGATGTTTACCTTGTGCCCCTTCCATTCACAGGGCAGGACAGAAAGATTGATGCTGATGTGCCTCTTGGTTTCCTCGGGCTCGAAATCGGAGGTGGTTGTGCCTTCTGTGACCTTGCCCTGGCGACTGATCGCCCCGGCAGCAAAGAGCATTGCTTCAGAAAGGGACGTCTTGCCTGCTCCTCCATGGGCGAGGAGCGCCAGGTTGCGTGTGTGCGCCGCGTCGTAGGTTCGCATATGTTAACCCCTTTCTTTGTGGTAGGGTGGAATCCCCAAACATACGGACGAACTCTGGCAACTGGACCGCAAGCCGGGTCAGAGGCTCGACACCGGAGGTGGTCACAGGCATTGGTGCGCAATCGCGTTGGCCAATTGTAATCGCAGAGTGGAGAAAAGGCAAGAAAGATTGCATAATTATGTATGCCAAAGCATGTGAGGCGGCGTTGGACGCTTCTTTCAGCCATTCTCTGTATCTTCCTTGCCGCTCTTGGAGTTCTGCTCGCCAGTCAATCGCGCAAGCAGGATGTCATAAGAGAATTATCCAGGGAATACTCCTATAGCGTGTTCGATTGGGAATTGGAACTGCTGCTGCGATTCGGTCCATCGTGGTACCCCATACCGGGTGCATCCCCGGGTGAGAAAGGGTCTGTCGCTGTCACACGGTTCTTTGGCGTGGGAGAGACCATTGCTGCTGATGCTGTTGAAGACCGGTCGTCCAGCAACAAGGCTCTCAAGTCGGCCGCAGAGTCTGAGATACGAGACCGAATCGATAGTGTGCTGCGGGAAGAAGGTCTCTCGACCCGCGTTTTAGGCGTTGACATTGTGTTTCCCCCCTTGATGTTCCGTTTCACCAAGTTGCCTAACCTTCTGGTTGTGTCACCGAGAGACAGGATCGAACTGTCGCAGACAGTTTTGCTTGATCCTGACCTGTCACTGGAAGAGATTGGCAACCTGGAGGATGATGTGGCAAGGATTGGAGTTTCCGGCGAGGTGGAAAGGATAGGCGGCCTGGCAGCGTATCCCAGTATGGTGCCTGACGAAGGAGACCTTCAGTTCATCCTTTCGACGGTCGCGCACGAGTGGTTACACCAATACTTGGTCCTTCGTCCTCTTGGCCGCGCCTATTGGTCTTCATACAACATGACCATTATCAACGAAACAGTCGCCGACATCGCAGGCAGTGAAATCGGGAAGAAGGCCTATGAAAGAAACTATGCCTCTTTCGAGAAAGATGAGACAGGGCAGCCGGGTCTGCAACCGCAAGGTCGTGGCCTGGACTACCGGGCTGAGATGCGATCGATCCGATTAACGGTGGACAGGCTATTGGAGGAAGGGGCGATCGAGGCGGCTGAGAGCTACATGAACGAACGTCGCGAATATCTGGAACAGCATGGCTACTACCTGCGGAAACTCAATCAGGCGTATTTCGCCTTTCACGGCAGTTACGGGGATGATCCTGGTTCCGTCAGCCCACTGGCAGGCAAGATTCGCCAACTGCGTGATCGTTCAGCGTCCCTGGGGGAATTCATCGAGTTCATTTCACGAGTTTCACATCCCCTGGACTTGGACAGGCTGTTGGAATCTCAGCAGGCGAGGTGAAGATTCGTGGCAAATCGAGAAAGAAGTATCCGGAGTCGATTTCCGGATCGCTAACCGCGGCGGTCCGTATTGGGCGCTTACGCCGCGTATTCTATTGGATATTCACTTTGGTTACGGGCTGACTTTCCTGTTCCCTGGCCTCAGAACACGCCACAGCGGCGTCGATCAAGTTCCGCATAGCCAGCAGTACCTCGCGGGTTGCGGCGCGGAAATGTTGTCCGGCGACCGGGGTCATCAATGGTCCCCAGGGCATACATCGCCTATTGAACCTCACAACGACTGCATCGTCCTCGCGCTCGATTTCAAGTATCTTCTCTGCCACTTCATTCCCTCCTGTCCTTCGTTCGCAGACGCCCCAGGATACATTCTTCGAATCCTTTAACGATAGTATACTCCGATACTCAAGCTAATGTGTCATCGGAGAGTTTAACCTGTTCCCCAGTTGCAGGCATCACTTCTTCTTCGGGAAGCTGATCTTGAGGTTTTCGTTTTCGAATTTGGCTTCCCCTACAGGCAATCCAGCCAATGTCCTTGGCAAACTGATGTTACGACGGTATTGCCCCACGTGTACTACCAGTTCATCCCCTTTTCGCAATACTGAGATGTCACTTTTTTGGATGAATGGCAGCACTATGGACATCACATATCTTCCGTCTGTTTCGGTGATAGTTTGCACATGACCATGGTAGAAGATCTGACTTGGATCCTTCTCACCGAACACCGTCAACGCCATTCTCCGCAGGCTGTCCAGGCCGACCACTTCCTCGTCGAAGAGGGGAACGCTGAGCACGGGGATAGGGTTGAAGGACTGCTTGATGGTTTCCAGGTGCTTCGCCTGACTGACCTTCCATCTGGCGAAGTACTCGTCGGACACACTGTCAGGGATCAGCCGGTTGCAGACCACCAAATCGGTGAAATACCCATAGAGGTTCAAATAGGTAAAAGTGCGCCGGGCTTCTCTGATTACCATTTTTTCGGCATTGACGACAAGGCGCATCGAGGAAATATCTGGGTTGGACAGGATTGTGTGCATACGTGAGATTTGTTCGAACAGCCGCCGTTCAGCATCGAACACTTCTTCACCGGGCATGGGTATGCCGGTCAATGGTTTGACCACAGGCCGCAGGAAACCGACCGCCGCCCGTCCTATGGGAAAAACCTTCTCCATCCACCATTTCAGGATGTCAGGAAGACTGAGCAAACGAAGGGTTTCGCCTGTAGGAGCGCAGTCCACCACTATGACGTCGTATGCGGCGGAATCATGATAGTCAGTTATGTAGAGTAGATTGGCCAGCTCATCCATGCCTGGCAGAACCGCCATCTCATCTGCCACAACTTCATCGATCCCCCTCCAGGCAAGCAATGAGGAAATCCAGGCTCGAATGGTATCCCAATGCACCTGCATGGCATGCATGGTGTCCGTTTCCTGAGCCCACAGATTGGCCTGAAGCTGCCGGGGTTCACCCCCGGAAAGATCGTAATCGAGTGAGTCCGAAAGGCTGTGTGCCACATCCGTGCTGAGCACAATCGTCTTGTACCCCATGTCGGCGCTTCGGACCGCGGTAGCCGCGGCCATACTGGTTTTCCCCACGCCACCCTTGCCCGTGTAAAGGATTATCCTCATATTACCTCGTCAGAACTGCGTGTCTGTCCTGGCCAGCCTGTTTCACTCCGTTTCCAACACCTTCTCTTCGCCTCCGTCGATTCTCTGCAAAACCTTGCCCTTCAGTTCTCTGGCCCTCCGACCGACGTCACCAGCTCTCAGCGTAAGGTATTCTCTTGTTTCCCTTCCTGATCTCGGCGCCAACAGGAGGGATACCCCAAGCCCCACGGCAGCCCCTATCAGTATGCCTAAGCCGAGATTCCTTGCTTCATAGCTTTCCATATCGTCTCTCCTATACATTCATACTCTAATATTCGGTTGCATAAGTTCGCGTTATTTGCGCAGGGAGATTGTTGTTACCCGGAACTGCGAAACCATGTACCAGTTACGTATCCGGGTGCCAGACCAGAGATTACAGGTTTCACCCGTGTTCTCCTTTCACGAAGTGCAACACGGAGTGGATACCTTTTTGAATCCCGTTTATCACGCCGGCTACTTTGCAGAGCGGCGTCACGATCTCTCTTATTATCGAAGTAATAGCACCAACATCGGCTGCTGCCTGCGTAAGGAGTTCCAGGACTTTGGCCGCCTTCAAATACAACAAAAGCAAAACGACGCCGATGAGTATGAACACTGCAGTTGCTGTAAAGGCCACGATGGCTATGGCGAGGTCACGGTACCATTCGACTCCCATTGGCAATGCCTCCGTTCAAGCGATTTATTCTGTTCTTCCGAAAGGGGTAGATTCGATTCGAGGATAATACCTGATATGGCCATTGTCAATGATACGCTTCAAACGATGGAGAAGTCCTAAAATGGATGAAACAAAGATTGCATAGCCATTACATTTCGTGTTTCACGCCAGCTCTGATTGTTATATAATTCCGGCGGCTTTCATCGTCACATAATTCCAGAATCGCCGCCTTGAGCCACAGGAGAGACATGGAACTGAGCAAAGAAGAAGTGGAACACATCGCTGTCCTCGCCCGAATGGGCCTCAGCGACCATGAAAAGGAAAGACTGCGCCAGCAACTATCGGACATCCTTCAGAACATGGAAATACTTGGCGAAGTGGATACCGAAAACGTTCCTCCTACGGCACAATCGATCTCGCTGCGCAATGTGTTCCGTGAAGACGAATCCCGTCCGTCCCTCGAAACGAAGGACATCATGGCGAATGCCCCGGCACGTGACGGTGACTCGTTCAAGGTACGTCCCGTCCTGGAATAAACGCAAGGCAATCCGAGAAGATTAAGCGCGAAACATGACCAAAGAACTTCATCGACTGACCATACATGAGGCCCAGGAGCTTCTTCGCAAGCGAGAAATCAGTGCGGTAGAACTGGCTAAGGCCTCACTTGAAAGTGTGGGCCGTGCAGAGAAACAGTTGCACGCCCTGGTTACGGTTACGGAAAAGCAAGCGTTGTATCAGGCACACGAAGCCGACAAGCTCTTGCAGCAGGAAGGGACGTTCCCGCTTGCCGGCATTCCACTGGTGTTAAAGGACAACATGTGCACCATGGGTATTCGCACGACATGCTCTTCCAAGATGCTTGAGAACTTCATCCCTCCCTTCGACTCGACTGTGGCATATCGGCTCAAGGCGGCAGGGAGCGTGATGGTTGGAAAATCAAACATGGACGAATTCGCCATGGGGTCGTCCACGGAACATTCTGCCTTCTTCCCAACACATAACCCCTGGGACCTGAGGCGGGTTCCGGGAGGCAGCAGCGGTGGTTCTGCTGTGGCCGTGGCCGCAGATGAATGCCAGTTCTCGCTGGGGTCTGATACTGGTGGCAGCATCCGGCAACCTGCGGGGTTCTGCAATGTGGTTGGATTGAAGCCAACCTATGGCAGGGTAAGCCGCTTCGGTTTGATCGCCTTTGCCAGTTCACTGGATCAGATCGGCCCCCTGACCAAGGACGTCACCGACTGCGCCATTGTAATGAACGCGATCTCGGGACACGACCGCAGGGATTCCACATCTTCTAAGGAAGAGGTGCCCGACTACACAAGGTCCCTGGGCCGGGGGGTCCGGGGAATGCGAATAGGGGTGCCGCGAGAATACTTCGTTTCGGGGATGCAGCCGGGAGTCCAGACAGCAATGGACGACGCCATTGCCAAGCTCGAGGAGTTGGGCGCTGTCGTTGACAGGGATGTTTCCTTGCCGCATACCAGTTATGCACTGCCGGTCTACTACATCATTGCCCCATCCGAGGCTTCGGCCAACCTGGCCAGGTACGACGGAGTCAAATACGGCTACTCCCATGGGGAAGCAACCAGCGTTTGGCAGGCAATGGAGCTCACCAGGCAATATGGGTTCGGCCCCGAAGTGAAACGGCGAATAATGCTGGGCACCTACGCCCTGTCAGCAGGATACTACGACGCATACTACCTGAAAGCACAGAAGGTCCGCACGCTCATTAAGCGTGAGTTCGACGCGGCCTGGGAGAAGTTCGATGCGCTGGTGACTCCGACCTCTCCAACTCTGCCATTCAAGATCGGCGAAAGGCTCGATGATCCCTTGCAGATGTACCTGGCCGATGTGTGCACTCTCCCGATCAATATTGCCGGGGTCCCGGCCATTTCTATTCCGGCCGGGTTTTCCGACGGCCTTCCAGTTGGGATGCAATTCATCGGCAGGCCGTTCGGCGAGGAAACCTTGCTCCGTATTGCCCATGCCTATGAGCAGGCGACCCCATGGCACGAGGCCAGGCCCACTCTGGTATAATTGACGCCGCATAGTCGGTCAGCCGGGTTACAACCGTTTGCTGAACGTCCGGAGAAAAAGTGATGAGCAAAGAAATACTCAAGGTTCTGGAACAGAATGCCAAAGCTACGCCGCAGCAGATATCGGCCCTGACGGGAAAGCCCGTCGCCGAGGTCGAAGAAGCGATACGAAAGGCGGAAAAAGACCGCATTATACTTAAGTACAAGACGGTAATCAACTGGGAGAAGATTGGCGAAGAACTGGTAATGGCGCTCATCGAGGTAAAGATAACTCCGCAGAGGGGAGTTGGCTTTGATGCCCTTGCAGAGCGCATTTACCGATTCCCTGAAGCCCGGTCGGTTTACCTGGTCTCAGGGACCTACGACCTTGCCGTACTGGTGTCGACGAATACCATGCATGAGGTCGCCAGTTTCGTCTCGCAAAAGCTGTCCCCACTGGAGGGCGTGCAGAGTACGGTCACTCATTTCTTGATGAAAAGGTACAAGGAGGACGGTGAAATCCTAAACGGCAAGGAAGAAACGCACCGCCTCGCTGTCTCTGCTTAGTCGTGAAGGGCGCAAGAGGCATGGATTCACTGGACACGAAGAAGAAGTTGATTTCCGATAGGGTAGCGAGCCTGTCGCCATCAGGTATCAGGAAATTCTTTGACCTCCTGGCATCGATAGAAGGCGTAATCTCGCTGGGCGTGGGCGAACCCGACTATGTCACGCCTTGGCGGATCAGAGAATCAGCGATATACTCCCTGGAGCATGGTTATACAAGCTACACCTCGAACTACGGATTGCCTGAGCTTCGCAAGGAACTCTCCAATTACCTGAAATGCCTCTATGGTGTGGAATACAACCCGCAGGGGGAGTTGCTCATAACCGTAGGTGTCAGCGAAGCGCTTGACCTAGCGCTTCGTGCGGTCCTGAACCCGGATGATGAAGTCATCATGCCCGACCCCTGCTACGTAGCATATGCCGCGTGCGTAACTCTTGCCGGCGGCAGGCCCGTGCCAGTCCGAACAAGCGTGGAAAACGGATTCGCCATCAGGGCGTCCGATGTGGAAGCCCGAATTACGCCAAGAACCAAGGCACTGTTGATCGGCTATCCAGCCAATCCAACGGGGGCTGTCCTCACCCGCGAGGAGCTTCAGTCCTTCGCTGAACTGGCGAAGCGCCACGGTCTGGTGGTCATTTCAGACGAGGTCTATGCCAGGCTGGTCTACGATGTTGAACACGTCTGTTTTTCCTCCCTGCCTGGAGGGAAAGAAAACTGCATTCTGCTGGGCGGCTTTTCAAAGGCATTCGCCATGACTGGCTGGCGGATCGGGTACGCCGCGGCCCCTGGGGAAATCCTCGAGGCGATGACCAAGGTCCATCAATATACTATGCTCTGTGCACCTACCGTGGGCCAAATGGCGGCCCTCGAAGCATTGCGCTCTGCGGAGAACGAAGTCGTTGCAATGGTAGAAGACTACAACCAGAGGCGGCGCATGATGGTGAAGGGGCTTAACGATATTGGTCTGAGCTGCTTTGAACCGAAGGGAGCCTTCTATGCGTTCCCCTCCATCTCCTCCACAGGCATGTCATCCGAGGAATTCGCCGAGAAACTGCTCAACGAGGAGCGGGTGGCGGCAGTCCCGGGCTCGGCCTTCGGGAAATGTGGCGAGGGATATATTCGGTGCTGCTACGCTACTTCAGTGCCTGACATCGAAGAGGCCCTCCGTAGGATGGAACGTTTCGTGAGGCGCCACAAGGCTGTCAGTCCTTAAGAAGGTTTCTTTACCGGCACTTAAGGAAGACCTGCTTCGGCACCACTCTCTGAAGAGACTATTCAGCTTTGGACCGCCGGCGACGATCTGCCTGGAATCGGGTGTGGCCGGTGCCCCATCCCAATCGGTCACGACTCCCCCTGCGTTCCTGACCAGCAGTATGCCTGCGGCAATATCCCATGGATAAAGGAATCGATGGCAGTACAGTTCCATCCTGCCTGCGGCAACATAGGCTAGCCCCATGGCGGCGGAACCCATCAGGCGCAGGCCGTGCACGTCCTTCCACAGGCTTTCGGCCATGCCCAGCATGCGCGGCCCCTCCTCCAGGTTGTAGCCTACATCGAACCCGATGAGAGAGGCTTCCATTGTCTCTGTGCGCGACGCAGTTATTACCTGATCGTTGAGGAATGCCGGGACTCCCTGGGCCGAATGAAAAAGCTCCTGCCTCAAGGGGTCGTAGGTGACGCCGAGGAGTATTTCGCCGTTCCTTGTCAGCGACATTGTGGTACAAAAATGCGGTATTCCAGCAAGGAAATTGTTCGTCCCATCCAGCGGGTCGACCAGCCAGGTGTATTCAGACTTCTGCCCGGAACTGCCGCTTTCTTCGCCTACGATGTCGTGGCCGGGGAACTCGCCCGTCAGGGTTTCTATGACAACTTTCTCGGAAGCCAGATCGGCATCGGTCGCAATGTTGCTTTTGCCCTTCCATGTCACGGTTGTGGCACGGTTGAAGTAGTCCAGCAAGACACGGCCGGCTTCGAGGGCTGCAGATTTGGCCACATCGATCGCAGGTCTTCCTGTCCTGGAAATGGGAAGAGGGTCTGGAGTGGAAAGGCCGACGTTGCCTGTCATAATTCAGTCTGAATACCGGGTCCCTGGCAGGGGAAGACCCATCCTGTCTTTGGCTTCCCGGACAGTCTCGCGAGCTATTGCCTGCGCCCGGCGCGCGCCCTCGGCAATGACCTCTTCCACCAAGCCTTTCCTGTCGGCCAGGTATGCGCGTTTCTCCCGGAACGGAGCCAACGACTCGTTGATCCCTTTGGCCAGCAGTCGTTTGCACTCGACGCAGCCGATGCCGGCACACCGGCAACCCGAGGCTATTTCATCAACCTTCGATTGACTGAAGAATTGATGCAAGCGATAGACATTGCATACTTCTGGATGGCCTATGTCACTGCGCAGCCGTCTGGCCGGGTCGGTTACCGCGGACGAAACCCTGTGTTCGGTCTCCTTGGCCGTGGCACAGATTTCTATCTGGTTATTGTAGCTCTTGCTCATCTTCTGGACGCCGTCGAGACCAACGACCATGGGAAACTCAGTGAGCTCGGGCTGCGGCTCGGGGAAGACTTCGCCGAACTGAGCGTTGAAGCGGCGAACGATTTCGCGGGCCAATTCAAGGTGGGGGACCTGGTCCTCGCCAACGGGTATTACCTGTGCCTTGTAGGTGGAAATGTCGGCGGCCATGAGCACCGGGTAGCCGACAAGTCCGTAGTTGACGTTCTGCGGCTGGTGGCGGGCCTTTTCCTTAAAGGTCGGCACCCTGAGCAGCCAGCTAAGAGGGGTCAGCATCCCGAACAGCGTGTGCAGTTCGGTTACCTCGGGAACGTGGGACTGAACGAACAGAATGCTTCGCTCCGGATCCAGTCCGGCCGCCAGCCAGTCCAGCATCATCTCGTGAACGTTCTCTCTGAGTTTTCCTGTCTCTTCCAGCGTGGTGAGAGCATGAAGGTCAACGATGCAGTAGACGCACTCGTATCTTTCCTGGAGTCTCACATAGTTCTTAATAGCTCCAAGATAATTCCCCAGGTGCTGTCTGCCGGTCGGTCGCGCGCCTGAAAATACGCGCTTTTTAATGTCCATAAAGCCTCAAGCCGCCAAGTCTAGCACAAAGGTATTTGGGCATCAAATAGTGCATCCCGATTCGTAGACAGGCAAGTGAGTATGACTTGCCGGTTTTGTTGTGGCATCATCGCCTTCGGTTCGTCAACGGTGGGCAAGAACTCGATCGGAACCCGCTCATCGGCTGCCAGATTTCATTTGTATCGACTCGGTCTCCCACAGGTACCCTCAGTACCGAGATGAAGTACACGGGGCAGAGGCTGGAAGAAACAGACCTTGGACCCTTCTCAGCCATTCGTCCCTCGAAGGTCGATGGGAGGCGTCGTCGGAACGGACCATCCCGGCGCAGATGAGGGAGGCGAGCCCTTGCCACAAGAGGCGAAGGCCAGCAAGAAAGCAATAAGCAACATGAGCCTCGTTTTGGGTCATGATAGCGGATTGGCAAGTACCGGAGGGCAGGGACGCCTGTGCCACATAATCCTGCCTGCTATCTTGCCGGGACGGATTCGAGTTGGCTTGATTCTTCGATGTAGATTCCTTGCGCAGTTTGTTATGAGAGCGGCCGACGGGTTCAAGCATGACAGAAGCATCGCAGATTGTTTCTGAGGAGCGAAGCGTTACAGGCACTCAAAACCTGGGAGGGACTACGGGCACCACAACTTTTATGTCAGCTCTGGAATCGCCTAGTTTCAGGTCGTCCTCGGTCAGAAAGAGCTTTCTCTGTCCATGGCAGGAAGCGCAGGTCTTATTCTGGGGAGTGACTCTCTGGATACTGTGGGGCGCGGTGCGCTTCCATGTTGGCACGTCGTCGAACCCTTCAAGCTTGGCCCCAAGCCTGGAGTAGCTGTCCGCCAACACGGGTACATGGCTTACTGTCGCGTATTTCTCCGGGTGGCGGGCGTCTGGCAGAGCATTAAGACCGATTTTGAACGCCGTAGACCGGGTGAAGGTGGCCGCGCCATCAGCGGCGACATGGCACCCACTGCAACTGTTTACCGGGGTGGAAGCGTGGCAGACATAGCAAGTCGCTTTCTCGCGGTGAATATTGTGCTCCACACGTTTCGACAGGTCTGCTGAAACATGGCAATCGGTGCACCGGGGCATTTCTCTCACTTCCCCGGCGTCTCTATAAGTCCCGCCTTCTCCATGCAGTTCCTTCTTCCCATGGCAATCGGTGCATTCCAGTTTAGCCCTGGTCCAATGGACGTCGCCAGGGTTTGAAAGACCGCCGTAGTAGTCCTGTGCAGCCGTACTTGTGCTGTGGCATTGAGTGCAAGTCTGCTGTACTGGCGGCTTCTTCACGAACTGGTGACCTTTCAACAGGCCGCCCTGCCCTGCGTTGGGGCGGCTCACATGGCACTGGCCGCATGTGGTGTGACACGTTGAACAGGTCTGGTCGACGCTCTTGCCTATGGCAGATGGGATAATGCCATCCAGAGACCGTGCTCTCAATGCGTTTGTCTGGCCCTGCAATGTATTGTGGAGAGCATTGTTGTAGGCGGCTACGATATCCTTGTGACAGGCAGCACAAACGTCGAGCCGTTCCAGGGACGGGTCCTTGACCAGTCCCTGGTGGGCAGAGTTCAGGTCATCCGAAGCTCGACCGCCATGACATGCCTGGCAGGCAATCTTGCCATGAGTCGAATTCAGGAAATCCTGTGAAACGAGCAGCCGTTCATCAGCACGAGACACCGTCGCCGGTTGTCCGTATAGGGCACTTGCTGCTCCGGGAGTTGCGGGTCTGGCGAGACTGGTCAGCTTGTCCTTATTCGTGTGACAGCTTGCGCAGGTGCGTCCGTCGTTGTCTGTTGAGGTAGTAGCAGGCTTGGTTGACTGGGTAGTGGGATTGCAGCCGATTGCCAAGAAGACAAATGCCAAGACAGCCCCGGACGTGATCAGGGTGATGGCAGCAATCCTGTGGTACTGGCTCATCGATTCCCTCCGCGATGTTCTGCGCGGCCCCCAAGTGAGGGATGCTACCATACGGAGCCAGCGCTGTCAACGTTCTATTCACATTAATCGTAGCTGTTTCGGGTAAGTTTGACTTTGGGTGTAAACAAATCGTAAAATGCCTCTCTTGGGACGGGGACGATGGATAGGAACCTAGACGGCATCGAGGACAGTCTTATGTCTCAGGAAAACTCGAAGCATTCTGCACACACTCTTCGGTCGCTCATCCTCTTTCTTTTGATCCCCGGTCTGTTGCTTGCATTTACGCTCGCAACCATTCCATGGGATTCAGCCATGGCGTCAGACCTTGATGAGAATGACTGTTTGGCCTGTCACAGTGATCCGGGCTTGGCCAAGAAGCTTGCAGACGGGACGAGCATCTCCCTCTACGTTGACTCAAAACAGAAGTATGGGTCAGCTCACCGTTTCCTGGACTGCACTACTTGTCACACCATTACTCCCCACCAGGTGAAGACGCCGTTATCGAAGCTTTCTCTCGCCGAAAAATGCGGCTCCTGCCATCAGTACCAGTACAAACTTCATCTTACGAGCGTGCATGGCGAACAGTTGCGGTGGGGAAACCGCGATGTCGCCACATGTACCGATTGTCATAGCGTGGATTCGAGCCCGCACAATGTGGTACGAGTGCTGGAACCCACGGCATCCACCTACCCCAAGAATGTGGCACAGACATGCGCCAATTCACGCTGTCACGGCAATCCTGCTTTGATGAACAAGTACGGCATCGTAGAGAAGGTCTACGAGTCGTACATGCGGTCTTTCCATGGCAAGGCCATGAATCTGGCATCGGACAAAGTTGCGGTGGATTTGCTGAATAAGGCAACCTGTGTAAATTGCCACGGGTCCCATGATATCAAGTTCACAAAGAATCCTGATGGCCCGGTCGCGGGTACCGCCAACCTGGCAAAGACGTGTGAGCAATGCCATCCCGGAGCGGGGGTTACTTTTGCGGCGGGTTTCCTTGGCCACAAAGAGGCTGACCCGAAATTCCTTCCGGCAGTCTACTGGGGGGAGAGGTTCTTCTTCGTCTTCACCAGGATTGTATTAGGCATGGGGATCCTCATGGTGCTCCTCGAGGTAGTGGGATGGCTGGCAGGACGTTGGATTGGCGGCGGGCAAGTGGCAAAGGGAGAAAAGACCTCAGGAGATCATCTAGATGGCTAAGAATAGAAGCGCAGCAAGGTTGCAGGCCGAGGACAACAGCATCGTCCGCTTCGATATTCACCAGAGGATCCAGCATATCCTGATGTTCTCCTCGTTCATTATTCTGGCTGCGACAGGTCTCCCATTGAAGTTTCACGAATGGGGAATGAGCCAATGGTGGATAGGGGTCTGGGGTGGGGTGGACAATACGAGGCTGATACATCGCGGCGCGGGGCTTGTCATGGCCGCAGATGGGGCCTACCACGTCATCTATATTTTGATTTCCATTGTGTGGCTGAAACGTCCGTTCCCGCTGCAAATGGTCCCCAGCCTTAAGGATATCAAGGATTTCATTCAGGACATGAAGTACACGTTCGGAGTCAGCAGGGGGAGGGCGCGTTACGACCGGTTCAGCTACAGGGAGAAATTCGATTACTTCGCTGTGTTCTGGGGAATGGCGCTCATGGTCGGCGGTGGATTCGTTCTGATGTTCCCTGTCATGGCTTCCCGGTTCTTCCCCAATTGGCTAGTGCCCGTGGCGTTGGTTGCGCACAGCGATGAGGCCATCTTAGCCGTTGGCTGGATACTTATAGTTCATATGTTTTTCGCCCATCTCGCGCCGAATGTCTTCCCGTTTAACAAGTCGATCTTTACAGGCAAGCTCTCGCTGAAGAAGTATGAAGAGGAACATCCGCTCGAATATGAGAGAATAATGCGCGCGGCCAAGGTCGAACTGGCAACGACCAGTCCAATGAAAGTAAACGACGGACCGACCAGCCAAGATGGTTCCCTGGCCAAGGAGGAGTCAATCAATTGAGTATTCATGAGAATCCTGATCACATGGCGCCCGAAGAACCCGGGGCAAGTTCTCCAGGAACTGGAAGAAAGAGCCTGTTGCAGGAACTGATGAATCTTCTGAAAGGTGACAGGCTCGTGCAGGCTGGTTTTGTCGTACTGGTCTTGACTGCTGCGCTGGTGCTGTTCGTGTCCTACTCCAGATTCCCGCTCGAACGGCCTCTGATGGGGCTCATGTTATATTCCACTTTGCCGATACTATGGGTGGTCGGCGCAATAGTTTTCATCCTGGCCATTCTCAGACACTAAAGTAGAAAGAAAACGGAATGCGTACGAGAAGACCTCTAAGGGACTTGAATTGGCGTACACTCATTATCGTTGGCGCGGGCGTCATCGAGATGTTCTTGCTTACTCTTGGTGGCATCAAGCTGCTGGAATTCACCGATAGCGCCGAATTCTGCGGAGAAATCTGCCACACACCGATGACACCCGAATTCAAGGCATTTACCATCTCCCCTCACAGCAGAGTAGAGTGCGCTACCTGTCACGTGGGCTCAGGGGCTTCCTACTTTGTTAAGTCAAAGGTGAGCGGTGTACCCTTGGTCGTGGCCACTACTTTCAACACGTATCCCAGGCCAATCCCGACCCCGGTGGAGAACCTGCGTCCAGCTAGAGACACCTGCCAGCAGTGCCACTGGCCCGAGAAATTCTCCGAGGACCGTCTCAAGACCTACGTCCATTACTCTACCGATGAGAAGAATACCAAGGACGAGTTCCAACTGGCCTTTCGGGTTGGTAGCGGGGCATCCAATACCGCCACGGATATCCACTGGCACATCGCCAGCAAACTCTGGTACCTGCCACTGGACGAAAAGAACCAGGAAATCGCCTGGGTTGGGGTAGAGAATCCGGATGGCACTGTCACAGATTTCTTCGATCCGCAAAGGCTGGACCAAGCCACGAAAGAAACAATTGCGACGGACAAGAGGTTTATGGACTGTCTGGACTGCCACAACCGCGCAACACACATCTTCCGTTCTCCAGACAGCCTGATCGACCAGGCGATGACGCAGGGACGCATCGATTCAAGTCTGCCGTTCATCAAGAGACTGGGCGTTGAAGCGCTGGATGTAACCAATCCAAGCATTCCGGTGACCGAAAGCAAAATAAACGCAATTGACGATTTCTACAGAACTCAGTACCCGCAAGTCTACGCCAGCAAGAAGAGCGCAATAGAGGGGGCGCAAGCCACCTTTTCGGACCTAGTCCAATATGTGGTCTTCCCAGAAATGAGGGTTACGTGGAAGACCCATACCAACAATGTTTCGCATGACGGCTGCTTCCGGTGCCACGGCAAACTCACTACTACACCGTTCAATCCGGATTCAGGTCGAATAGATATAGGCTGTGAGACATGTCACTACAGTATTTCCGGGGGTAAGGTGGCAACTCCCAAGATTCCCCACGCCGTCGAAGGAAGGACAGACTGCCTGAGTTGTCATGGGCTCACCGGCATTATCCCTGTGCCCAGCGATCACTCAGGCAGAACCAACGATTACTGCGGCAAATGCCATATTTCCGGTGCAGTGAGCGCTACGCCGCCCGTGCCCCACGTCACTCAAGGTCTCTCCAATTGCGTACAATGTCACGGGGCGGGAGCATTCAAAGCGTTCCCATCCAGCCACGCAGGCCGTGCAGGCAATACCTGCACAGCCTGTCACAACTCAGCGGCGAACCCAAAGAATCTTTCCGGACCGTCCCTGCCTCACTCCCTGGAAGGCCGGACGAACTGCGTGGCCTGTCACAGCACTGGCGGTACCGCGACCTTCCCTGCCAGTCACGCCGGCAGAAGCAGCGAGACCTGCGCTCTCTGCCACGGGCAAGGAAAGGCCGCCCCCGTCATCACCCATTCCATTCAAGGTGTTACGGATTGTCTGCAGTGCCACGGTACGGGAGCCTTCAAAGCCTTTTCTACCAGCCATGCCGGCCGGGGCAACAGCACCTGCACAGTTTGCCACTCTCCGGCCGCCACCACCAAGCCGATTTCTGGCAGTGCCGTACCTCACTCAGTGCGGGATTCAGGCGATTGCCTTGTCTGTCATGGCAAAGGGGCGTTCAAGGCCTTTCCTGCCAGTCACGCCGGTCGGCCTTCTTCAAGCTGTACCGTCTGCCACGGTACAAGCACGACGGCTGTGTCTCTCAGCGGACCGTCCATACCTCACAGCCTTCAAGGTCGAAGCGATTGTCTTATATGCCACGCCAGGGGATCGCTAAAGCCTTTCCCCGCCGGCCATGCGGGTAGAACAAGCTCAACATGCCAATTATGCCATAAGGCCGGTACCGCTTAGGCCGAACTTCCAGACCATTAGGGGCAAAGTAGATACGAAAAAGCGGATGACACGCGGTACTGTTTGTCTACATGCGGCTGGGTAGTATCCCCAGGAGGTCGAAGGCGCGCTGCTGTAAGGGAGTGGGCTGAGTAAACAGATGGAAAGCCGAGGTCGGCTCGGCTCCCTACCGGCGCTGTCCATCCGCTCCGCGGGGACGTTGGTGCGCAACACGTAAAGGCCGTCCAGAGCCGCCTCCTCCCCAATAGAACGCTCGTTGCGGGCGTAGGCGAAAGCAGCCTCGGCAATAGTCCAGGTGAAGTGCTTCGCCATCTTGTACTTGTTCACCACCCGGCACGGTCCTTGGCGCCAAGAATGCAGCCATAATCCAACTACTTTGGACGTCAGGCGTGCGCCGATCTGAGTGTCTGCGTTTGAGGCAATCTGACCTCGAAAGGGACAAGAACCGCATTGAAGTGTTTGACAGGGGCTCAAAGGACGTTACGTTCCGTTTTTGCCAGATGCCGGGCGCGCTGTCTGGAACTACATGCGTCGACGTAATGATGATCTTCCCCATCTCTTGCTTACCGAGGAAAGGCGCATCATGGCTTTGGGGGTCAGCCTTTCGTTTTTCCAAGAGAGCCAGGGTCCGGACTCCACCTGCATTCTATTGTGGCACTGTGACCGAAGCCGTCATCATATTCCCATTCGGGGACAGCGAACACGTCGCCTGCACTACTTGGCCCGGCGTGAGGTCCGCCCGTTGCAGCATGATGGTAACGGTTTCTCCCGGATACCGGATAGTGCTCGAAACCGGAACGGAGTTCACTGAAGTAATAACCGTGGCCGTCACCGCGGGCTGGTCTTGTACCGTCGCAGTGACCACGGCGTCGATCTCATACGACGTGGTCCCCGGCTTGTCACCGCTGCCAAGCCTGGTCAGCACCAGTCTGAAACCGTTGATGCGATTCCGCACCACCGGAGGTGTAGCCGACGGCACCTGCGTAGGCGTAGTCGTTCGCGCCGGCGTTGCCGTTGTAGTTGTCGTAGTTGTTCGCGAGGAAGACGTTGTTGTGGTCATCGGCGTTCTATCACCGGGGGCGAACGCCCAATCCAGGTCTATTCTCCAGATGTTGGACAGATTGGTCTTCACTATCTGACGCGGGTTGCCACCATCCGCCGCATCCATCACCCAGACCCCGCCATCCGGCTCTGCTTCCATTCGGACAAAAGCGACGTACCTGCCGTCTGGTGAGTACACTGGGGCAGACGTCTTCCAGCCGTCGGGAGTCAGCCGTTTCGGAGCGCCGCCGCTTGCGCTTATGACCCAGACGCCCTTGGCGGAGATGAACGCTATGTTCTTCCCATCGGGAGACCACTCGGGACGGTTGGCATCGGTGGGAGTACCCTGCAACGTGGTCACCGAACCAAGGAAGGTGTTGCCCACAAGCTGCGTCTTGCTTTGGTACCACGGGTCTTCCATGTCAAGAACATTGTCCACGATCTGGAGGCCGGAATTGCCAGCCACTACGAGGCGGTTGTCGTTTGGCGACCATGCCGAGTCCCAGCCGCTTACAATCTTCCGTGATCCTGACTTCCTTGCCGGATCGTAGAGACGCAGATCTCCAACATCGCTGATCACCAGCAGCTTGCCATCCGGCGACCATGCGGGACCAGTAAGTTGCTTGGGGCCGTTGTCATCGGGCCTCAAGGTGAACACCGACGGTATTGAGTTGTTGTTGTCTTTGAGATTGTAGAAAGCCAGTTGGGGGTCACCGGGGCCGGACCCGGTCTCGGAAAGCATTCCCGAAGCGACCATGGAGCCGTCAGGTGAGACAGCCACACCGTCTGTGGCGCGATAGGTCAACTGGCGTGACTTGCCGGTCGCCGCTTCGATCTCGAATAGACCATGGTTCATCTTGTCTGTTTGCTGGTAGGGAGCGGCGCCCAGATACAGTTTTCCTCTTAACGTCGGTGGGGAAACCGTTGTCTTCTGAGGCTCAAAGCTATAGGTCATCAGTATGGGCTTGAAGAAGTGTTCATCCTTGAGCTCTATCTTCCCGTCCAGGGAAGCGAGCGTCGTGCCAGAGCCAAAATTCTCGGCGTCGCTGGCGGAGGAATCCTTTATTTCCACCGTGACCTTCTTGTACCCCAGGGGCAATATCAATTCCTGTTCGACTTTGCTGGCTATTGGTATTCCTTTTCTGAACAGCTTATTCTGCTCATTCGGAAGGATTCCCGCGCCGTCTGCGGTGATAAGAATGGAACGGGCGTTATCCGGTATTTGAGGCACCTTGACAACAACTTTGACGTTCTGTAAATAGACGTCCCCAGGTTTATTCTTGTACCCCGACTTGGAAGTATCAGTTATCATAAGGATGTCGGGCTCAGTGAAACGGTAGATTGACGGGACGCCGTGGGCCTGCTTCCAGACAGCATCGGTAAAGAAGGCTGCATTCAGAGGGGCCGTGAACACCGCGCTAGTCTCGTCTTTGTTGCGGACAACGGTACCGGAGCTTGTGCTCTCAACGATGGCCGCGTGGTGGATTACGCCATCGGGCGTGAAGAAGAAAACCAGGTCATTGTTCTTTACATCTGTCTTGCTGCTGATCAGACCTGCGCCGAATAGCTTGGTGAACACTTCTCCGGGCTCTATTCGCCAACCTGCCATGGGAGTGGTATTGCCAAAGCTCCTCAACAGTTCCCTGAGAGCGTATCCCCCGCAGACGGCAAACTCACCTGTCACAGAGCTGTTCCCCTCATCACCAGCGACAATCTTCCCTCCACGGGGCTCTATGACCCGGTCTGTGAGCGAACCGCCCAGAACGCCGAGGTCTCTGTATATCTTTAGATCAAACTCCACCTTCTTCCCACGAGCGTTGGCCGTCTCATAATAGTAGTACGGAACACCGTTGGGTCTGGCCAACATGATGTTGACATGCCCCAAGTCGAAGGGAGAATCGATCTGCTCAATGGCCGGATTCTGCGCTTGCGTGTTCGGCCTAGGAGTCCCCGGATTGCCCGGGCCCGGAGTGTTGCAGGCCTGGACGGTAGGAATCAGCAGCGCGAGGACCAGAAGGAATGCCGAAATCTTGCAACAGAACCGCCTCGTCCGGTACATTCAATTCCTCCGCTCCGAACAGGGAAACCCTACGAAAGTGCAATGCAACGAAAAACGCAACCCGTCCCCGCAACTCCAGCATTATACTCCGGGCACTTGCTCCGGGCAATGATGAGTGTGTACTCGCCCTGATGTGTACTCGTCCATGATCCGTTGGTTTGGCGAACAACGTGAAGCTGAATAGCTTGTAATAAGCTTCCACCCAGGAGGTGAACTCATTCCGGAAGTATGAGGGATAACCTTGGGGTGACAATTGCAGGCGGTATAGAGTCCCTTCGGCTAATTGACGCGCTCAATCGATGTGCGCAGCCGATACAGCCTGGCCCACTTCTTGCTCTCCCTGGGGCACGGGTGGATGCCGCCGGGGGTCGTCCAGTATGGGCAGATTGAGCACATAACCATAGGGGGACGCTGTGCACTTAATGCGGGATTGGCACTTGCCTTTGCCTGTAGCCTCACAGGGCAGCGGTACTTGAGATAGCTCCCGTCTCCGCCCCAGAAAGTCATCTCCAGCCCACAAGCGGCCAATCGACGCCTACCCCAAGAGTATGGGGAACCTCGTTTCCAAGCAGGGGAACACGATTACTGTCCCCCGGCAGGTCGGCGGGAAGACAGGATACTAACTCTTAAGGTGCTGTTGCAGGAACGCGAGTGTGATTTGCCAGGCTTGAAAGGATGCTTCCCTGTTGTATCTGGCTCCAGTATCATTGAAGAAGGCGTGAGCCGCCCCTGCGTATGTCTTGTGCTCGAAGGGCTTGTTGTATTTCTTCATGGCTTCTTCCAGAGCAGGCACATTCATGGTTATCCTGGTATCCTCAGCCCCATATACGCCCAGGACAGGTGCGGCAATCTTCGCCACGTCATCTATATTGGCTGGATTGGGGCCATAGTAGACCACGGCTGCCCTGAGTTGAGGATTCCGGGTTGCAAACAGCAATGAGTTCCCTCCTCCCCAGCAATAGCCCAGGACTCCAACCCGGTCCTTCTTCACGTATGTAAGAGATTGAAGATAATTGAAGGCGGAATTGAGGTCCTGCATGACTCCGTCAGTAGTGAGCTTCCCTATGGCTGCCACTGCATCGTCTGTAGTTGAAAACCGGGCTGTCCCGCCGACCCTAGACAAGAGGTCAGTGGCCAGGACCACGTACCCCTGGTTAGCGTACCGGCGCGCTACGTCTTTGATGTGATCGGTTAGTCCCCTATTCTCGTGGATGATGATAAGGCCAGGGAAAGCCCCACCACCCTTTGGTTTTGCAAGGTAAGCCTTGATGTTGAATCCTTCGCTGGTGAAGGTGACTTCAGAGCTATCAACGACTCCCGCATCAACGTAGCCGACAGGGGCTGACGTCGCTGGAGATGAGGAAGAGCCAGGTGCGAGGGTAGGAGTTGTGTTCGGAGTTGGCTTCGGAATCTGGTCAACTGTTGTGGTAACAGCGGATGTTGGGCTTGGCGTTTGTGCCGGAGCGCGCGACGCCGTACACGCAGTGACAATGATTAATGCGGGTAAGGCGAGTAATGCCATGAATTGCTTTAAGTCGCTTCTCACGTTGATCTCCACCGGGAATTCCCACTCTCCTTAAGAAACTGTACATGGAGGTAAGCCAACACGTCTGTGACTTTTGTCTTGGCCAATTGGCAACTTCTCGGCCCGGCAATGGTCGGGGTATTGGTGCCTGCATGTCGTCCCTGGGGCTAAGGGGACCTAACAAACCATGGGCGGGCCAGATCATATGTCTTGAAGAAGTCCAGAAGGATGCGGGCGACCTTTCTTCTTCCGGTATCGCTGGGGTGCGTTCCGTCCGCTGGGGATAGTTCGCTGCGCCCCCACGTAAGGCCATCGCTCCTGGGATTGAGGCCGTCAGCCCACAAATAGGGCCCCCAGAGCAGGAGCGGGGACGCCCCACGCCCTGCGTCAGGGTCATAGTTCAAGTCCGGGCCACCGCCAATCTGTTCTTGAATCAGCCAGCGTACGGAAAAAGCGCTCTCGAATGCGTGAGGTTCAGGGTTGAGAGTAGTGGTAGCGTAGCCGGCGTAGATACGGCTGGACAGGTAAGCGACTCGGACATTGGGAAAACGCACTCTTGAGAGTCTCATGATTGTAGCCAGTTGGTCCTGAAGTTCCCTTGCTGCGGCCGGGAACGGTTCCCTAGGTTGTGCGTTTGCCTGTTTAACCCATACCACCTGGACCTGCTCCGGCGTTATGCCGGCCTTTTGCAGCCGTTGCAGCAGAACGTTCCATGGCTCCTCCCGCGTCGCCCATATGCGAGCTGTCTGTCCCCCCTGGGCGCCATCTACGATATACAGGTCCGGCGATCTCTCATGGTCGGCTTCAGCCAACGACTTGAAGGCCGAGAACTCTTGAGTGGTGTTGGACATCCCGATTGATATCAGAACGACCTTGCCACCAGGTGAGGGTTTGCCTTGTTCATCCAGAGGTCTAATCATGGCCAGTTCCCGTAGGGCAGCATCCCGGTGCACTGGAGGAGGTACGTTAAGCCCCTTGCCGTAAAGACCTCCGTCCTCCCCTTTGTAGCGGTCGCCGGAGGTCATGTCCGAAAGAGGTACGGCTATGGAACCCCGTTCCCGTATCGCGGTAGTGTCACCGGGCGTTGCAGCGGAAGGAGGTTGTCTGCCAGTGGCGACAATCACCGGCGGGGACGGCTTTGCATCAGGGGTCGCGGTAGTAGAAGTAGCTGAGTTCGGAGCACATCCGGCCAGGAGCGCCACGCTGAGCACACAGCTTAGCGACAATCGCGAAAACATTTTCACTGCGTCACATCTTTCGGCGTGCCAATACTGCCCTTTTGTCGCCTCCGACAAACCTGATCATTAGTCGAGAGTTGTCGACCGTTTGTTGGGATTTTCTCTGGGGCACATGATAATCAAAGTGTTGTGTCGCACCCTGCACCAGCGGCCCACGAGTCGCATATTGCCAGCCTGAAGCAGGAGTTCCAGCAGTGGGATTAAATCGGGGGGAAGCGGTGCATGTCAGGTCATTGGGCGGTAAGCTGCAAACGATAGACCGAAGGTAAAAATCCTACTGTGTTTCATGAAGATAGAAACATGGGCGTGCCATGAAGGATTTCCAGAGTCACGGTGCTGCTGGCTTGACGCCATTTGTAAGAGTTGTGCCGGATGCTGCCGGACCATGAGTCACGGGACCGTTGACTGTGAGGCAGTGTTTGCATACAGTCTGGCGGCCCACAATCCAGTGATGCGCACCAGTGGAGGAAAGGCTGCACTTCCAGCTCCCCCCTCTGACATACTGAGCATAATCCTGTCCATGAGTCTGTTTAATCATCCCTTCCTCCTTTTCCAACTAGAGACTTGGGACCGCCCATCGGGCGTTCTCTTCTCCTGTGTCTCTTCTGCAGGGCGGCAAAGAAGTATCCTGCTAACCCATTACAAGGACTACTTGCGGAAGCAGTCCCTGCAGTAAACGGGCTTATCTCCCCTGGGCTCAAAGGGCACTTCAGTACTCTTCCCGCACGCGGCGCAGGTGGCTGGATACATCTGCCGGAATTGTGAACCACCGCTGCCACCGCCGCCACGAGTTTGTCTGTTGGCCTGGCGACACGGAGAGCAGCGTTTAGGTTCGCTGGTGAGACCTTTGGTCTTGAAGAACTCCTGTTCGCCAGCAGTGAAAATGAAGGTAGATCCGCAATCAGAACATTGAATAGACTTGTCTTGGATGGCCATTGGATGAACTCCCCCCTAGTAAATCGCTTATTGGAGTTCGGGTCACCCAATACTTCAGACAGACGCCCGGCTGAATGGATGAAGTCTGCAATAACCTAAACTACAACTTCCGTATTATACACTATGTGTGAGCACGTTTTCTCACCGTACATGAGCCGTTCAGAGGCATGGTTGTCGGACTGAAAAGACTACCGCTGCGAAACGTCCCTGCTTGCCCGTGCCTTCATCTCATCCGCAATCTTCTGTTCCCTCTCCGAATGGGCTTTCCTCCGCGCCTCCTCTTCGGCGGGGCGCCCTGCTTCCTCTTTGGCACGTTTTTCTGATTCTTTGATCGCCCTGTTTTTCAGCCCGTCCGCAATCTTCTGCTCCCTGGCTGATTGTTCTTTCTTTCTAGCCTCATTCTTTGCCAGTTGCTTCGCTTCTTCGGCAGCGTGCTTCACGTCCTTTTTTACATTGCGGGATTGTTCTGTCTGATCGGTCACGCTATTCCTCCTGGCATCTCCACCATGGGTAATCTAAGAATCACAGGCAGAGCACCAAAATACTTGCCAGCCCGGCAGTTAGGCCGGACTAGCCCTTCCGCAGGGCTGCTCTAAACCCAGGCACGATATCGGCGGTCCTGACGATGGGATAGGATGGCTTCTTTGTCCCGGGAGCGACCTTAACGCATACAAAAGTGGGCCCATTACTTTTCATCACGTCCCCGATTCCTTCTTCCAGGCTCTTCAGGTCTTCGAACACATGAACGTTTGGATACCCGGCTCCTGCGGCCAGGCCTGCGAAGCTGAGTTTACCTAGCGCGGGGATAGGTTGGCCACCGGTTGTGCGATAGACCCTATTCTCAAACAGAAAGTGGATGAAGTTCTTGGGAGCCATGTTCGCGATAGTGACCAGGCTGCCCAGGTTCATCAGCAGGCTGCCGTCACCATCCAGAACGATCACTTTCTTGTCAGGCATCGCCAAAGCCAGTCCGAGACCTACCGATGAGTCCTTGCCCATGGCCCCGCTGTCTACCAGGTCCAAATCAGGACAGGTGGATACCTGGGGCCATTCGAAGTGGGAAGTCATGGTCGCAACGACGATAGCGTTTCCCCGGTGCCTTGATATGGTCCTCAAAGCCTCAAAGCTATCCATCATGAAGATATACCATCCCTTCCGAATAGGACTGCTACTGGCCTGTTGGTCTGTTGCGCTTCCCTGTAGCCCGTCGATATCCTTTGCACATCTTGATCGGTCTCCACCAGGTAATGGTTGATGTGCCATGCATCCAGGACCGGCTCAAGGAACTTGGCAGCAGAATCGGTGACCGGAAAATTGCGGTGCCACCCACGGTGCCCAATCAATAGCAATAAAGGGATGTTGAGGTCGAGCGCCAAGCCACGTAAAGAGTCGCCTGATTCAAAGAAACCGGTGCTCTGGTGCAGGACGACAGGGTTCTTTCCTCCGAGCAACAGGCCCGTGGCGACGCCTATGGCTTCACCCTCGCGGCACACCTGCACCGGGACAAAGTCATTCCGCCATGCCTTCGCGTTGTACAAGAACTGGAACCCGCTGTCCGGAAGCCAGACGATGTGACTGACGCCGCATTTCTTTAGCTCGCCGAAAATACCGTCAGCAGTTAATGATGCGCTAATAGCCGTTTCCTCCTATCCCGGATATAGGCCAATATAGGCCTTACCTTGTTCATTGTCAAAGAATCAGCCACGACAGCATGCCAACATTCAAGGCCTCTCCGTCGGCGCTTTCCATTCATCGGATTGCCCTGCCAGGCAAGCGTTGAAATTCCTCCAGAGACAGGCCAAGTTCCAGTATTCTCTCTGGCGTCAGGGTACCCTCATGGGAGTCCCAACCACGTTCTTGATAATAGGCGCTTATCATTATATCGATGTCTTCCATTGACAGCGGCGGGCATGTCGTGTCTCCAACCTGGAGCGGTTCCATAAGAAGCCTCTCAGGCACGGCATCGTCTCTTCTCGTCGCGCCCTCACGCAGGTTGAATGCCTTTCTCATGTCCCAGCCCCTGGCCGCCGCCTCAAGCAGTTCAGCGCCGCTCATATCAATGCCTGTGGCTGCAGAATAGAGTTCCGCGCAGTCATCGATAGCGTAGGAGAATACATAAGTGCGATAACACAGCCCCAAACACTCTAACGCAAAGCAGTAGTCCTCTGTCCATCTCGTCAAGCGCGGCCCATCGTATCCTCCGGTATCGTAGATGATCCGCTTTATGTCCTCCTGCTTCATGCCGCTACGCAGGCAATACATTTCCAACTTTTCTTTAGTGGCACTCCAACTGGTCGGGCTACTGTGACAAGGACGCCCGATGACGTTAGTTATCATGCTGAAGAACGGTGTGGAGAAAGGAAAGAGGGAGCGCCGCATATCTACCGGGGTGCCCAAGCCCTTATATTGGATGACGCTCTCCACTGCTGAACGACCAATACGCCGCGGGCCCTCAATCAGGCCTTCGGCCAACGCATCGCCCAAATCTTCCCGATAGGCAATAGCCCTCAGCAGCTTGAACACTGTGGCCGCGTTCCACTCAAGGTCGTATCCACCAGTGTCCGCCCGGTTGATTTCTCCCCTCTGGAAAAGGTCAATAGCCATGCCCACCAAGTTTGAGGTTGACAAATAGTCTATCCCCAGGCGATTACACATCTCGGTGCATTTGATCGTCTCGGGCCAACTCATGACCCCGCAATTGGCAAAACTCCTTGTCGCTCCGATGGCGCAGGACAGGAGCAGGCTCATGCCTTCGTATTCACCTTCTCTCCAGTGAAGACGATGCTTGCAACCCACCGGACAGGAAAGACAACTCACCGGGCCGTGTTCAGCCCCCTGCTCGAACTTCTCCAGGCCGATCATCTGAACAAACCGGTCCCCCGGTTTCTGCACCTGACGGAAGTTCTTGTAGCTCAGGCTTCCACTCTTGAGCCTCGACTCAAGGTTAATCAGGCTACCGTACTTTCGCAGCCGGGGAACGTCAACCAATCTCATGGTTTCCCGGGTCAGCTTGTTCGCTGCCTCCATGAACCGCCGCGGATGGGCCACTTTGACGCTCCGGCTGCCATAGACCGCAACAGCCTTCAGGTTTTTGGAGCCCATGACTGCCCCTATGCCGGTCCGGGCAAAAGCAGAATACTTGTTGGCTATAACGCTGGCATCTGCTACCAGGCGTTCTCCAGCCGGCCCAATGCTTAAGACATCGTATTTTCTGCCCAGTTCGTGCCAGATAGCATCTGTCGTCTCAAAGGTATCCTTACCCCAAAGGTGGGCCGCGGGGCGTATCCGCACCTTGTCTCCTATTTCGAGACAGACAGGGTCGTTTGCCTTCCCGGTGATTATCACATGGTCGTAACCCGCAAACTTGATCATCCCCAGATGTCCGCTGCCCGAGGAACCGATGAAATGGGGATGGACCGACTTAAAGGTGATGTTAGTCTTGCCCGCGCCTGGGGCAAGAGTGCCCACCAACGGACCGGCGCCGAGAATAAGTGCGTTTTGCGGAGACAAAGGATGGGCGCCAGGTCTGACATAGTCCCAGGCCAACCGGGCATTGACTCCGGCCCCGCCGATGAATTGCTTAGCGAGTTCCGGGGTTAGGGGTACAATATCGATGTTGCCCGTGCCCAGGTCGACTTTCAGGATACTGCCGGCGTACCCTCCCAGCATGCCCATGTACTGCTCCTAGTCCTGGCTTAGCACACCAAAATCACAATACCGAACACAGATACCGCACCCGTCGCATTCAGACGAGAAAGTAATCTCGAACGGCCCTGCGTCAGTTTCGCCAGGCAGGACTTGAATCCTGGCCTTTGACAGACTAAAAGCCTTTTCTTCAGAAGTGAAGAATGAGCAAGCCAGGACGCAGCGCAGACATCCAGAGCACTGCTCTCTGGATGACCGGATCATGGCTTTGCGGGCCATATCAACCTTCTCCTCATGGCCCCCTCTGGCTCTCAGGACGATTCGGTGATGCTCGCCCATGGGAATCGCTCTGGAATATCGAAAGCCGGGGCGCAATCATTGGAACCACGTCCACACTGCGCCACATGGTACAGGGACCAAGCCCCAACAAGAGGCCCGCGTGAGCCACCTGAAGGGGCCTGGTCGCCGGGTGCTATGGCTGAATCATGGGAATGTCTTTCCGGTATTTGTCCCACAGGGCGGGCAACTTGTCCTCGGTCAACTTACTTGCGTCCGCCTCGGCAAGACATGCTTCCCATGCTTTCAATAACTTCGCCTCGCGCTCAAGGACCTTGCTGTTCCAGGCCTCAAGTTGAGGAGTCCACTTGCCAACTTCCTTAAAGTATTTTATGGACCCGGGATGGAAGGCAAAGCGGACTATCCCTACCACGTCCAGGACATATTGCAGGTCCCCGAAGGCCAGCCTCCCCCCTCTCGCTTTGTAGATGGAGGAGCTTTCAGCCCATGCCTTGGTGGTGAAGTAGGCAATATCGTCATCCAGAAAATCGTAGGCGTCCATGAGTTGTGGTTGGGCAGTACCTTCATAAGGATTTGCGGCTGACAGGCCAGGCCCTTCGGTCACGGTACTCGGCAACGCCGCGGGCGATACTGCGTTGAAACGCTTCCATCCCTCTTTGTCGGCGCGAGGAAGCGGCAGGTAGCGGACGCCGCCAGGACCTGTTGATATTCTGAGAGTCCCGGCCGAGTTGGGAGCACCGTAATAGATATCGGTTTTGCCGTCGATCACGGCATCGAGAGAGGCCGCATAAGAAGGCAACTCTACGCGGGTCACGTCTGCCCAGGTAAGTCCCCCGAAGGCAAGCACTGCTTCAACCCCCTGGTTGTGGCCCGGCAGGCCAAGGACAAAGGGGATTTTCGCGCCTTTCAGATCGGAGGCCGTATTGAATTTGGAGTTACCCCTGACGATAGCGCCGTTCGCACTCCCGCCATTCAATTGATAGAGCATGCGCATCCGCTGCGGACCCCAGGCACGGTTGGCATAGTCCTGTATGCCCTCGCGAACGAGGTATCCGCCGTCGCTCAAAGTAACCATCTGGACACTTCCGGACCGCGCAAGCGTTACCCTTCCCAGGTCGTTGCCAACTGGGATAATCCTCACCGGCACTCCTGTCTTGTCCCTAACAGCCTCGCCACCCTGCGCAGTCATATTGTAGCTTGAAGAGCCTACGTCGAGTGTAGCCCAGGTCAACAACTTGGGAGCGGTTGCCGTTTTCGGAGCTGTGGTGGGAACTGGAGTGGAAGCCTTCACAGTGGTGGTTGGGGCCAAGGTCGTTGGTGGAATAGTGGCCTTGGTTGTTGTCGGCGTTGCCTTGCCGCAGGAAGCGAAAACCAAACCCATGGTCAACAAGAGACTGAGAACGATATAGGATTTCCTCATTTGCCCTCCAAGTAGCCTGAAGTTAACTGGCCATTACACCGGCAACGGCCATGATATTTGGCTTTGGGTCGATTGTCAAGGTCTCTCCCGAATCGGGTAAAGTACAATCGTTGTTCCCTATTAGGCACTCTTGACCTCCGAAGCTGGTACAGGCGTTAGTGTCGCGTCCATAACCGGATAACCCTTTTTCACTGACTGTCTGCGATGTAGCCTAACCTTGTAGTCCACATCTGGA
>ORJL011427820.1_pt1 | contig 55810 bp, 56 predicted proteins | sample 1779941 | NCBI WGS metagenome assembly ORJL01 (sample SAMEA104232317, study PRJEB22302) | groundwater metagenome | biome: forest; feature: aquifer; material: groundwater | place: USA | collected 2011-08-07 | depth 5.8 m | reverse complement strand
TAGTGGTGGCCCAGGATGACAATACGCTTGCCCAGCTTCTCCCGCGCGGCGCGTATGCGAGAGTACAGCACGTCCGGCTCCAGGCGCACGTACTCCTGCGGGAGGCGCTGCCAACGGATGTTGGCCTTCAGCTCATCGGCCAGAGGCTTGGTCTCCAGCGCCTCAGTGGTGCAGAAGGCGGAGTGCTCGATCTCTGTGATGGGAATCACGGGTGTTTTTGTAGTCATTGCCACGGTTAGGTGGTTCCTCCGTAGATACGGTGGCAAGGGGAACTTGTACTCAGTTTAGCGTATTTGTGACGGAGTAACAACGTTCCGCGGTGTTGTAGCTAACGGCATTGACAATTCATAGCAGAAACGTGAAGATGTAACTGCAACTATTCGCAATAAGGATACCCATGAGCAGGCATACCGGCGCCCTGGAAGCGCTAAAAGCTAGTGGACACCGCCTCACGCCGCAGCGGGTGATGGTGCTGTCTGCCATGGCGGAGCACCCCGGACACATAGGCGTGGACGACATCTTTCAGGAGGTGCATCGCATCTATCCCTATGTGGACGTGGCCACGGTGTACCGCACACTCCAGTTGCTGGTCAAACTTCATCTCGTAACGGAGATACAGTCAGGGTCTGTGGCTCACTACGAGTTGGTGGATAGGAAACGCCATCACCACATGGTGTGCGAGTCGTGCAACGCCACCTTCGACCTTCCACCGCAATACCTGGACGCACTGAAGAAGCAACTGGTCAAGGAAGTGGGGTTTGAACCCCACATGGAGCATTTCACCATAAGCGGGATGTGCGCTCAGTGCAGGGGGCAGAAGGAGGGCTAGATGAGCGTGGTAAAAGCACTGTCGCAGAAGTTCGACCGAGGGGAATGGATGCGCCTCGGCGTCTTGTACGGGATCATTGCATTCTTGCATCTGCTCGGCTGGGGCATGCTGCTCCTTGAGGCGCCGCGCTTTCCCGCGCTTCTAGGCCTTGGAGCGCTTGCCTACAGCTTCGGCATGCGCCACGCCTTCGACGCCGACCACATCTCTGCTATAGACAACATCACAAGGAAGCTGCTCCAACAGGGGCAGAAACCCATGGGAACCGGCTTCTTCTTTTCCTTGGGCCACTCCACGGTGGTATTCGTGATCGCTCTTGCCCTGGGATTTGCGGTAAAGACGTTGGTTGAAAGCGTAGTGGACCAAAACGGCGAACTCCACAGGCTTGGCGGACTGGTCGGTGTTGCAGCCTCTGGCTTCTTTCTGGTGCTCATCGGTATTGTGAATCTGATCATTCTGCTGGATATCTTGGCTACCTACCGGCGAATGAAGCAAGGACACTATGACCGGCAAACTCTAGAAGCTCACCTGATTACCGGGGGCGTTCTGGTCAGGGTATTCAAAGGTCTCTTTCGGCTGGTCACAGCTAGCTGGCATATGTATCCCATTGGCTTTCTGTTTGGCCTCGGGTTCGATACCGCCTCGGAGGTGGCCTTGTTGGCAATTTCGGCTGGCGCTGCTGCTCAGGGCCTGCCGTTCTCTGCCATTGTGGCGCTTCCAGTGATTTTCGCCGCTGGAATGTGCGTCATGGATACAACCGATGGCATATTTATGACAAAGGCGTACTCTTGGGCATTTTCTAGCCCGGTTCGCAAACTCTTCTACAACATGACGATGACCGGCCTGTCGGTCTTTGTGGCGCTGTTTGTCGGTGGAGTTGAGGTGGCTCAGTTGCTCATAGAGCTGCTGGGATTGAAAGGTGGGGCGTTCGACTTACTCGCAGGCCTGAATTTTGGCGATATGGGCTTTGTCATCGTTGGAGCCTTTATAGTAGCGTGGATAGTTGCATTCGCTCTGTTCAAAACCCAGAGGGTGGAAGAACGCTGGGAGAAGTACATCCGCTCAGCCAGCGAATGATGCGTATCCTGCGATTAAGTGAAGGTCTTGGTTGCCTGGTACCTTATCCGCGATGGCGAAGGCGGTCGGCGCTGTCCAACCAGATGGTCACCGGCCCGTCGTTAATCAGTTCCACCATCATGTGTTGCTGAAACGTGCCAGTTTCCACCTGGAGCCCTTGCTGGCGTAGCAAGGCTGCCGTCTGCTGAAAAAGAGGTTCCGCTTCCTGGGGCGGCGCGGCTTCGGGGAAGGAGGGGGCACGGCCTCTTCGGGTGTCGGCATACAAGGTGAACTGGCTGACCAGCAGCCCTTGCCCGCCAGTATCCAGGGCCGAAAGATTGAACTTGCCTGAGTCGTCGGTAAAGACTCTGAGGTGGGCTATCTTGTCCGTGAGATAGGCTACGTCGTCCTCTGTGTCTCCGCTGCCCACTCCCAGGAAAACCAACAGGCCGTAACCTATAGTCCCTACTACCACGCCATCCACGGACACCGTGGCCCTGGCAACGCGCTGGACCAGAGCCCGCACTTAGGCCTCTTTGTGGTGGTGGGTGCTGTCTCCAGATGCGGAGGTTGCCGCAGACGATGTAGAGGTTGATGCGGGCGCACTGCTGGTGGATGTCCCCTTGGTGGAGGGGGTACTTCCGGTGGAAGGCTCGTCGCTAGATTTAGCCGGTACGCTTACGTTCTTGTGGGCGTAGTCGGTGGTGTAGAAGCCGCTTCCCTTGTAGATGACTGCCACAGAGTGGAAACGTCGACGGGCCTGGCCTTGACACCTGGGGCATACCTCCACGGGTTCAGCATCGAACCCTTGGCGAAGCTCGAACCGGTGGCCACATTCGGCGCATTGATAGTCGTAGATCGGCACCCAAATCCTCCCTGCAAACAACACATTAGCAGTCTACGTGAGAGACTGCTAATACACTTAAGGCAATTTAGCACCATCAGAACATAATGTCAACGGCACACCAAGCTGGTGTCGTTGCTGCCACAACTATGGTATGCTATACTTTGCGTCGCGCGAAGTTACCCCTTCAGCTTAGAGCAGAAAGGCAGGTTTCATGGTAGAACATAGCGAGAGTGTCCGCGAGACAGCACCACAGGTGCCTGCTCAGGAAGTTCGAAACACTCTCACCCACGAGGGCCCAGAGCCAATAACAATGAAAGCCTTGCTGGAAGCGGGAGTCCACTTTGGGCATCAGACCCGCAGGTGGAACCCTCAGATGCGAACTTTCATCTTTGCGACCCGCAACGGCATTCACATCGTTGATTTGCAGCAGACTCTCACCATGCTGGAAAGGGCTTGCTCGTATGTCCGAGACCTCGCCAGCTCAGGGCAATCCATCCTATTTGTCGGCACAAAGCGCCAGGCGCAAGATACCATAGGCCAGGAAGCAGCTCGTTGCGGCGCTTTCCATGTCAATACCCGGTGGCTGGGAGGTACCTTCACTAACTTCGCCACCATACAAAAACGCATAGACTACCTGGTACAACTGGAAGAGCGCAGGATAAAGGGACAGTTCCAGCTTCTTCCCAAGAGGGAGGCCCAGAAGCTGGAGGAAGAGATTGTCCGCTTGAACCGGTACCTGGGAGGCATAAAGGCCATGACTCACCTTCCTGGTGCTATTTTCGTTGTGGACGTCACCAAGGAGAGGATCGCTGTGGCTGAGGCGCGGCGCGTGGGAGTCCCCATAGTAGCCCTGGTGGATACCGACTGCGATCCTAGGCTGATCGACCATCCGATACCGGGTAACGACGACGCCATTCGTTCCATAAGGCTGATTACGAAGAAAATAGCGGATGCCGTTATTGAAGGGACTCAGCTCCGACGAGGGGAGCTTGGTTCAGACAACACCGATGCATCTCCTGCCGCCGAAGTGCAGGAAGAGAAGTCTGACAGCAACGCCGTGCCTGTTGGCAGCCAGGCGTAGCAGTCATATATGGAGAGCACCTCTTGGAGATTGCAGTAGAACAGATAAAAGCCTTAAGAGAGCAGACAGGCGCCGGGGTCATGGAGTGTAAAAGAGCGCTCCAGGAGGCGCAGGGCGATTTGTCTCGGGCCGAGGAGATCCTAAGAGAAAAAGGTGTCGCCAAGGCGCAGAAACAGTCTGGGCGAGAGACCAGGGAGGGCTTAGTAGAAGCCTACGTGCACAGCGGGAGCAGGCTGGCGGCCCTTGTTGAGTTGAACTGCGAGACAGATTTTGTATCCCGGCTCCCAGAATTCAAGGACTTGGCCCACCAGCTAGCGATGCAGGTAGTGGCTATGGCTCCTCAATACGTGAGCCAGGCCGAAATGCCTGCGGGTGACGAGCGGAACCCAGAGCAGGTTTGTCTCCTTCAGCAGCCTTACATCAAGGACGACAACAAGGTGATCCAGGACTTGGTTACGGAGCTGGCGGCGCGGGTAGGCGAAAACGTCCGTGTACGCCGGTTTGTACGTTTTGCCCTGGGTGAGTAGGAATCTCTGAAATGCGGCAACCGGTCTATCGCCGTATAGTCCTCAAACTCAGCGGCGAATCCCTCAAGGGGACGCAGAGCCATGGCATAGACCCCGAGGCGTTGGTCTATCTGGCCAGAGAGATAAAAGAGGCCGCGGGCATGGGGGTCCAGTTGTCGATCGTGATAGGTGGCGGTAACTTCTGGCGAGGAGAGACGTGGGAAGCCCGTGGGATGGACAGGGCTACCGCTGACTACGCTGGCATGCTGGCTACTCTAATGAATGCCCTGGCCTTGCAGGACGCGTTGGAACGCGAGGGACTGGAGACCAGGACGATGTCCGCCTTAGACGTCCATGCGGTGGCTGAGCCGTACATTCGCCGAAGAGCTATTTCCCACCTGGACAACGGACGGGTTGTCCTGTTCGCCTGCGGAACAGGGAACCCTTACATGACCACGGACACAGCATCGGCCTTGCGGGCCCTGGAGATAAATGCCGATGTGCTGCTCATGGCTAAGCACCGCGTAGACGGCGTGTACGACTCGGACCCACATAAGAACCCCAACGCCAAGAAGTTTCAGCACTTGGAGTATATTGAAGCCCTGAATCTACGGCTTGAAGTGATGGATGCCACCGCTTTATCCTTATGCATGGAGAACCAGCTTCCCATAGTGGTTTTTGACCTGTTTGCTCCAGGAAGCCTTTCCAGGATACTGGCCGGGGAGTCGCTTGGGACTCTGGTAACCCAGGAACCAGGAAAAGCCTCAACAATCAAGGCTGGTCGGGGCTAGGCGGAAGGTACTGGAGCTTCCGTGGCTGCGGAAGAGGCCAACCAGTTCCCAACCGAGCCACAACATTGGTAGGATGTCTCTATACTCGCTAAGCGAGGAGGGCGTCTGACATGGTTACCTCGCTACTGCCGGAAGCAGAATCTCGGATGCAGAAGACCACGGAAGCGCTCAAACGTGAGATGAGCGCCATCCGGAGCGGGCGGGCCAGTACGGCCTTGGTGGCCAACGTCATTGTTGACTACAATGGTGTACCCACGCCGCTCAATCAACTGGCTACTATCACTGCTCCTGAAGCCAGGCTTCTGGTGATCCAGCCGTGGGACAGGCAGTGCATCTCTGAGATTGAGCGAGGGATCCTGAAGTCCGGCCTGGGACTGAACCCGGCTACCGACGGCGCTATAATCCGATTGCCTATCCCCGAGCCTACGGAGGAGCGCCGCAGGGAGCTGGTGAAGGTGGTGCGACGCCATGCCGAAGAGGCCCGCGTGGCCGCCAGAAACGTGCGCCGTGACGCCCTGGATAAACTCAGGGCCATGGAGCGGAACAAGGAGATCTCCCAAGACGATAGCCGTCGACTGCAGGAGAGGCTTCAGAAGCTAACGGACACCGCCATCAGCCAGATCAACGCAGTGGCCACCGAGAAAGAGGCCGAGGTAATGGAGGTGTAGAGGTTCCCTTGTCTGACACCACCAACCTTCAGAGAAATCTGGCTAGGGCCCCGGTCAATGGCAGCGATCAGGCTGGCGGCCACCATATCCCCACCCACGTAGCCATTATCATGGACGGTAATGGCCGCTGGGCCAAGTCGCACGGCCTGCCCAGAATGGAAGGCCACAAGGAAGGCACCAAGAATCTGCGTAGGGTGCTTGAGGCGGCAGAGAAACATGGCATCCGGTACGTTACGCTTTTCGCTTTCTCCACTGAGAACTGGAACCGTCCCACCCAAGAAGTGCAGGCCCTGATGCGTATCCTGGAGCAGACTATCCAAGAAGAGACTCCGACGCTGGTGGAGAAGAACGTCCGATTCCGATACCTTGGACGCTTGGACCGCCTGACGGCGAATATGCGGCAGGCTATACATGGAGCGCTGGAGCGAACCAAGAAGAATACCGGGCTCAATCTTAGCGTGGCTTTGGACTATGGAGGCCGGGATGAGATAGTACAGGCGATCCAGCAGATAGTCCGTGACGGAATTGCGCCGGAGCAGATCACAGCGGATTTGGTCCAGCGATACCTGTACACCCGCGACATCCCCGACCCTGACCTCATAGTGAGGACCGCAGGCGAACAACGGCTGAGCAACTTCCTGGTCTGGCAATCAGTGTATAGCGAGTATTACTCCAGCCCGGCATTCTGGCCGGACTTCGACGAACACGAGCTAGCCAATGCTCTTCACGCCTTCAGCGAGCGGACGCGGCGCTTTGGCGCGGTGCTCTCCGAGGACTAGATGCAACATGCTAGTCCCGCCAGCGCTCATAAGGGCGACTCCCTGGCTCGCAGGATCGCCAGCGCTGTCATAGGTATCCCATTACTTCTCCTCCTGGTCTGGCTTGGAGGTATCTGGCTCACTGCTCTGGCAATCGTGGCGGCCCTGTTGGGCTTGCAGGAGTTCTACCGTCTGAGCGGCGTGTTCCGGCGGTGGCTGCAGCAGGCGCCGGGCTTTCTGCTGGCTATCATCCTGGTGCTTAACGGTCGCTGGCCAACGGTCTGGCCGCTGCTGCCGGTGGTGGCGGGCCTGTTGCTTCTGCTGCTCTCTCACGTCGGCTCTCCAAAGTCTGCCAGGCCATGGCTCCTCACCTTGGCGGGCCCGTTGTACGTTGGAGCCACCATGGCTTACGCTGTCCTCCTGCGCAACATTGACCAGGGAATGGGCTGGCTCTTGCTGGCGCTGCTAGGCACCTTCGCGGTGGACACCAGCGCCTACTTCGTAGGGCGGGCTATAGGCCGACACCGCATGGCTCCCAAGATCAGCCCAGGCAAGACGTGGGAGGGAGCTATAGCTGGTATGACTGGGGGCGTCGGGGCGACGTTTCTCCTGGTAGCGGTGCTGTCCTTGCCTTTGGTTCTCTGGAAAACGGCGGTGCTGGGTGCTGGCATTGGCGTGATAGCCCAGGCCGGCGACCTTCTAGAGTCAGCGCTGAAAAGGTCGGCCAGAGCAAAAGAGGCGGGATGGCTGATTCCTGGTCACGGCGGCATCCTTGATCGAATGGATTCCATTGTCTTCAACTTGGTGCTGGTGTATCATTTTGGTACATGGGGAGCGACTTGAAAGGCCTCGCGATCCTTGGCTCCACGGGTTCCATAGGCCGCCAGACCCTTGAAATCCTTCGCCTCTTTCCTGACCACTTCTCAGTAGTTGGCCTCAGCGGGTGGCGCAATCTTTCTTTGCTCAAGGAGCAAGCGCAGGAGTTCAAGCCACGCCTGGTCTGTTTCGATGATCCTGACCACCAGGTCGCAACCAAGGACCTGGCGCCTGCAACCAAGGTCACCATGGAAGAGATGGTGTGCCATCCCAAGGTGGACGTGGTGGTTATGGCGGTGGCCGGACCGGCGGGCCTCTTGCCAACATTGCGCGCGCTGCGGGCAGGCAAGGTAGTTGCCCTGGCCAGTAAAGAGGCCTTGGTCATGGCAGGCCAACTGATTGCCCGCGAAGTGGATGCCGGGGCGACTATCCTGCCGGTGGATAGCGAGGCCAGCGCCATATGGCAGTGCCTCCGGGGAGAGGAGCAGGAGGTTGCGCGCTTGATCATAACTGCTTCCGGGGGGCCGTTCCGGACTCGCCCACCGCAAGAGCTAGCCACGGTAACTCCGGAAGAGGCATTAAGCCATCCCACGTGGCGTATGGGTAAGAAGATCACCGTGGACTCGGCTACTCTTATGAACAAGGCTTTTGAAGTCATAGAAGCCCACTGGCTTTTCCGAGTGCCGTGGGAGAAGATCGAGGTGGTGGTGCACCCTCAGAGTATCGTTCACTCCCTGGTGGAACTTCAGGATGGCTCGATGAAGGCGCAGATGGCCAACCCGGACATGCGGCTTCCGCTGCAATACGCCCTGTTTTATCCGCGCCGTGTCTCCAGTCCTTGGCTGCAGCCTCTGGACATCGCCAAGGTGGGAGCGCTTCGCTTCGAGCCAATGGACAAGGGGAGGTACCCCTGCTTCTCAGTAGCTATGGATGCCGCCCGTGCAGGTGGCACATATCCGGCTGCCCTGTGCGCTGCGGACGAGGTGGCAGTCGACCGCTTCCTGGCAGGGAAGCTGGGCTTCACGGAGATACCTCGGCTGGTTGAGAAAGTGGTGAGCGAGCATAGCTCGGGCGACGCCTCTTCTCTCGATGATGTGGTGGCCGCCGATGCATGGGCACGGAGTCGCGCCAAAGAACTGGCTGGGGCGTAGCAGTTATGGACATCGCTCTTTCCATCCTGGGCTTCATCGCTGTTTTGGCAGTCCTTATCCTTGTCCATGAGGGCGGCCACTTCATGGCGGCGAAAGCCGCTGGTATCCGCGTCCTGGAGTTTGGCCTGGGGTTTCCTCCCCGGCTGTGGGGGGTACACCGCGGCGATACGCTGTACTCCATCAACGCCATACCTCTGGGCGGCTTCGTCAAGATGGCAGGGGAAGAAGACCCTACCGAGCCTCGAAGCCTGGCGTCCAAGAGCGCCGGCGTCCGGTTCCTGGTAATGGCAGCGGGCGCGTTCATGAACGCCCTGACGGCGCTGGTGCTGTTCAGCGCACTGTTCGTCGTTCCGCAAGACGTGCTCGTGGGGAAGGTGACGATCGCGGAAGTGGCAGCCGATTCGCCAGCCCAGAAAGCGGGCGTCCTTCCTGGCGACACCATCGTATCTGTCAATGGCCACGCCGTGCTGAACGTGGGGGACCTGCGGTACCGCGTGAACCTTGACCTGGGCCAGCAGAGTACGTGGCTCATACAGAGGGGAGAGCAAAGCCTGACTGTGAACTTGGTTCCGCGGTTGAATCCGCCGGCGGACCAGGGTGCTACCGGGATCGTGCTCGCCACGTCAGAGTACCATGTGGAGAGGCAGTCGGAAGCCCTGTGGAAGGCGCCTTTCCTGGGCCTGCAGCGTATGGGAGAGGTGCTGATACTGACCAGGAACGAGTTTGCGAAGTGGATTGCTGGTGGAACTGCGCCGCAGGTGACCGGCCCAGTAGGAATGGCACAGGCCTTCGGGGAGGTGGCCCAGGAGCAAAGCGTGGCTGTTGGCGACCGCATCATGGCGATCGTCAGTCTGGCCGCCATCATCAGCATGAGCCTGGCCATCTTCAACATCTTGCCTATCCCTGCCCTGGACGGCGGACGCATCCTCTTCGTGGTGATAGAGATGGTCCGCCGGGGCAAGCGGATTCCTCCCGAGAAGGAAGGAATGGTACACTTTATAGGATTTGTAGTACTCATCGCCCTGGCGCTGGTGATAACCTTCGCAGACTTGTCCCGGATACTCCATGGCGGGAGCGTCCTGGGAGGATAGACATCGGGTGCAGGGCATCAGGAGCGGGCCAGATACGCTATGCGACGTAGACCAACCAAACCAGTATACGTGGGCAAGGTGAAGGTGGGCGGCGACGCCCCCATCACCGTCCAGTCCATGACCAAGACGGACACCCGGGACGTCCAGGCCACCGTGGCCCAGATAAAGGGCCTGGAGGAGGTGGGTTGCGAGATCATCCGGTGCGCCGTGCCAGATATGGAAGCAGCACGCGCTCTCCGCGAGATCAAGCGGCAGATTTCTATCCCTCTGGTGGCGGACATCCATTTCCATTACCAGATTGCCCTGGAAGCTATCGAATCGGGAGTGGACTGCCTCCGGCTGAACCCTGGGAATATACGAGACCCGGAGCGGGTGAAGCAGGTGGTGCAGGCCGCCCGCGAGCGCCAGGTACCTATTCGCATCGGGGTGAACTTTGGCAGCTTGCCGCCTGTGGGCAGCATCGGCAGGACCAGAGCGCTCCATAGGCTGGCCGATGGCGTCAACCTACTTCCCAAGGCAGGCCAGGCCCAGGAAGGCCAGTACTCCGTGGTGGACCACATGGTGGACACCGCGCTCTGGGAGATCGGTATCCTGGAGGCGCTGGACTTCGACCTGATCAAGATTTCTATGAAGGCCTTCGATGTATACACCACGGTGGAGGCGTACCGCAGGTTGGCGGAGATGGTGCCGTACCCGCTGCACCTGGGCATCACCGAGGCTGGTACAGCCAAGGCCGGTAGCATACGCAGCGCCATAGGGCTGGGCGTACTGCTGTACGACGGCATCGGCGACACCATCCGTGTCTCGCTGAGCCACGACTCGCGGGAGGAGGTGGCTGTCGGGTATGAGATCCTGAAGTCACTGAACCTGCGCCAAAAGGGCGTTACGCTGGTGGCGTGCCCATCATGTGGCCGCGCCGACGTGGATGTCGTCAAGCTGGCCAACACCGTGGACGGGCTGTTGAAGAAGATGGACAAGAACGTGAAGGTGGCGGTGATGGGGTGCGAAGTGAACGGCCCGGGCGAGGCCAAGGACGCCGACGTGGGCATTGCCGCGGGGGCTGGCCGCGCCGTGATATTTCGCAAGGGCCAGAAGGTGCGCGTGGTGCCCGAGGCAGAGATGCTGTCCGCCCTCATGGAAGAGGTGGAGAAGGTCTAGGACACCGGGGATTCGTTTCCAGCGTTATGTCTAATGTTTGTAACTGGGACATATCTGGCAAGAAATATTTTTCTGGAGAAACGAATCCGATTTTCGTAGGGGGAATGCAGGCATATAGGCATACGGGCGGTGATGGCGATGGGGTACATCCACGCTCCAGATTCTTGGCGAAGCGGGACGCGTTAGACCGCAGAAGTGGTTTGATCCCGATGTCATCTGGACTCCAGGATTGCTGCCGCTCACTCCCTGCGCTGGTGGTAAATGCAGGGGCTGTTAATGTACGGGACATGGTCTGAGAATACAGGCCGCGCCGCTGTACGGGCAAGGGGCTGATGTCGGAGACTAACGAAACCCTGGACTTAAGTCCGTGGTTTTTGATGCCACTACCCCACCAGATTGCCACGCTCGTCTCGATTCATCGGGACTCGCTCGCAACGACGCTGGGGGGGATGGCGACTCCGCTAGTTTTTGGGCATCCTCTCTGATATCCTGACGCATATCGCAAGCTGGAGGCGGCCTTTGACGCACACGTGTCCTGGCTGCGGCGTTGAGAATCCATCCACTAACCGCTTCTGTATCAGTTGTGGCCGTGCGCTCGCCGACCAGACGAGCGATCCCAACTCCGCCCAGGCTTTCGTATTACCTGATGCGAGGAAGGTCTGCACAGGCTGCCACACCATCAACGAGCCGGCAGCATCTTATTGCTATCGGTGCGGCCTGAAGCTCCCCGACCAACTGTATGGCCGCGGTGAAGCCCTGGGAAATCCGGGAGGTTTCTGGATCAGAGTGGCTGCCTTCCTTCTTGACCAAGTCTTGTTGGTCGTCGCAAGTGTTTTGCTTGTAGCGACCTTTCCTGGGTTTGATCTTGAAAAAGTGTTCATGGAACTCATCGGGGAAAACGTAGAATGGACTACTACCATTACGAATCTCCTTCTCACTATCGCATATTACACGCTCGCTGTGGGCAGGTGGGGCCAAACGGTTGGCAAGGCTGTCCTGGGGCTGAAGGTAACCAGGCTGGACGGTTCTCGTCTCACGTATCGTCGTAGTTTTGTACGCTACTGTGCATACTATGTTTCGGCCATTCCAGTGGGGCTGGGATTCTTTGCCATCGCGCTCAGCTCGCAAAAGCGTGGCTGGCACGATTTCATATGTGACACGCGGGTTGTAAACCTTAGAAGCTGAGCAACGCGACCAATGGAAGCATTTGCGTTGGTGATGCTGGGTTTCGCGCCGGGGGTGTTCTGGCTTTGGCTGATTTACCAGCGCGACAGGTATATCCCGGCCCCGGTCTACCTGGTGGTCCGCACCTTTCTGTGGGGTATGGCTGTCTCTGTTCCTGTGGTGGTAGTGGAGACACTCCTTCTCGTCGTGGGAGGCTTCGGGCTAGGGACTGACCCAGCCGAAGGGCGCCTTGCCTTGCACGAAGCGGCCTTCACGTCTTTCGTAGTCGCCGGCATGACCGAGGAACTGGCGAAGTACCTCGTTCTGAGGAAGACCATTCAAAGCTCGCCCTACTTCCGGCAACCCCTCGACGGAATCATTTTCTCCGCCGCAGCAGCGCTGGGTTTCGCATCCATAGAGAACGTGGGATACATGTTCAGCTTTGGAGCCGCCGTGATTCTGAGCAGGGGCCCGTTTACCACCGTTGCCCATGTCCTCTTCGCCTCCGTGTTCGGGTACAGTACGGGCGCGCGCAAAATAGGGAAAGTACGGTCGTACGTTGTTCCTTTATCGGTGTTGCTGGCCATGGGGCTGCACGGGCTGTTCGATTTCCTGCTTCTTTCAGACCCACCCCGGTGGCCTTTGGCTATTGGGCTATTCCTGGCGATGGGAGTGCTGTTCCTGGGGATGCTCAAGCTGGCGCAACGCCAATCTCCATACAGGGGCAAGGTGGCTGCGATACTGGTGACCTGTCCCAAATGCGCACACCGGAGCGGATATGGCGCCAGCTTTTGCACGGCGTGCGGCCAATCGCTCGCCCTGGCAAGAACCGGCCCGGTGTTCCTATGCGGCCAATGTAACTCTCTGGCGGAGAGACATCACCAATTCTGCACGTCGTGTGGCAGTCGTCTGGACCGAAAGCTGGTGTCCGCATCTTCCTGATTCGTTTGGTGCAATGGCCAGCCAGGCGGAGCATTGGAATTTGGGCCGATTTCCGACATAAACAAATCGCAAGCAGGTATGCTTTTTCTTTGTTTTGTCCTGAGCCAGGAGGTGGGTTTCACCCACCCTATTTGGCTGCTCGAGATTGCCGGAGAAGAGAACATTTGGCTAGGTGGGCAGGTGGACGTGCGCCGTGTTTACAGCAGCGTCAAAACACTCTCTACCCCGAGAATCGATGGTCCAAGCCATTGGTCTCGTTTCAAGCTGTAGGGTGTTGCAGGGCCACCGTGCGGAGCCAGAACTAGCACAGGGTGCATCCCAACCTGAGCAGCACCCACGAGTTCGTCGTTGTCTCCGTCCCCAATGTACAAGGATTCGTTTGCTTTCACTCCCAACCTTGTGAGAGCGACGCGGTATATTCGAGGATCTGGCTTCACCACCCGTTCGGCAGAGGAAAAGACGGCCTGGTTCACGAAGGCTGCAAAAGGCGTTTCACGCCATAGGTCAGGGATTGGTGCCGAACAATTACTGACAACTCCTACGATGAACCCGCCTGCTGTTACCCTGCTTAGTGTCTCCACTGCTCCTTGTACGGGCAAAAGCATCTTCCGCATGAGGCCGTGGCGGATCCGTGAGGCTGCCTCCACGTGGATATCATCCACGTTTACACACAGAGCGGCGAATATGTACTGAAGATTGGCTTCAAAGCTATCAAAATGGCCTCTATCCCGCATACTCGACGTTTCTTGCCACAGGCGTAGGAAGTCATCCTGAGGGACGGGGAGGGCAGCGGCTATACGCCGCGCCGCTTCGTCACGCTCCGCAGGCGTCACGTTCTGGGCTAGCGTCCCAAAAAGGTCAAAGATGACTGCTTTGTAGGTCACATCCGACATTTCTCATTCAAACAGTTCCCGCCTAATCCGTTGGGACGAGAGGAGACTACTCGCGGCCCTTGAAGTCTGTCAACTTTCACGTCTTCTGGTTCGACAAACCCTTCGCTACGCTCGAGGGCTTCGGCTCACCACGAACAGAGATGTACAACCCGCTAGCCTCTCTGCTTCTGCTCTGCTATCCTAGCGTACAGTCGTGATTCCAGCCGTCATTCGAGGTGTCGCATGCGTGTTGGCTTGCAGATCCCCAACTTCACGTGGCAGGGCGGCCCTGAAAAGCTCAGGACTACCATGGCGGATATGGCCCGCACAGCGGAGAGCATCGGCTTCTCCAGCGTGTGGGTCATGGACCATTTCTTCCAGATACCCAGCGTTGGGCCTGCGGAGAACGACATGCTGGAGTCGTGGTCTACGCTGGCTTACCTGGCGGGAGTGACGGAGCATGTAAAGCTAGGCACTATGATCACCGGAGTCACGTACCGGCATCCTGGCCTTCTGGCCAAGACTGTAACCACGCTGGACGTGCTGTCGGGTGGCCGAGCGTACCTGGGCATCGGCGCAGCCTGGTATGAGCGGGAGCACCTAGCCCTTGGAGTGCCGTTCCCGCCTCGCGCCGAGCGTTTCCGTCGCCTGGAGGAGGCGTTGCAGATCATCCAGCAGATGTGGTCGGGGAACCGTGGGCCGTACCAGGGGAAGTACTACCAGCTTGCGGAGACTATGAACGTGCCGCAGCCATTGTCCAAGCCGCACCCGCCTATTATGGTTGGCGGCGGAGGTGAGCAGAAGACGCTGCGACTGGCGGCCAGGTACGGCGACGCTGTAAACATCTTCGGCGATGCCGCGACGGTCAAGCACAAGTACGAGGTATTGCAGCACTGGTGCGAGGTTGAGGGCCGCCCATACGATGCGCTGGAACGCACAACGCTTCAATCAGTGAACCCGGCCATGCTCAAGGACGGCGCTCAGGTTGAGGAGATGATCAACCGGTTCACGGCGCTGGCGGAGGTTGGCGTGCAACATCTGATCATTAACATGATTGCAGCCCAGGACGCATCGCCCCTGGAGACTTTTGGGCGGGACGTCATGCCTGCACTGGAGTCGTTATAGCGAGATGATGGGGGGTAGCTATGGGTGCTTACCTTTTGCACTCCCATTCTGAGTTAACCTGATAGCCCTAAGAAAGGCGCTCATGCGTATCACTAGACTATTCGGGAAGACATTGAGGCAGGACCCGGCGGAGGCCGAGACTGCAAGCCATCGACTGATGCTCAAGGCGGGCCTCATGCACCAGGTGGCGGCGGGCGTCTACGCCTACATGCCGCTGGCCTGGCGGTCGCTGCGCAAGGTCGAGGAGATCATCCGTGAGGAAATGGATGCCGCGGGCAGCCAGGAGGTGCGAATGCCTGCGCTGCAACCCCTGGAGCTGTGGCAGGAGTCGGGGCGAGCGGCGGGCTTTGGGCAGAACCTGTTCCGGCTAAAGGACAGACGGGAGCGAGACCTGGTGCTGGCGCCGACGCATGAAGAGGTCATCACGCAGATGGTCAAGGCCAACGTCGGCTCGTACCGCGACCTGCCGTTGATCCTGTATCAGATACAGACGAAGTTCCGCGACGAGCCAAGGCCCAGAGCGGGCCTCATACGAGGTCGCGAGTTCGATATGAAGGACGCCTACTCCTTCGACGCCGACGGCGAAGGGCTGGATAAATCGTATGACCGCATGGTGCAGGCGTACCGCAACATCTTCCAGCGCTGCGGCCTGCCGACCATGGCCGTGGAGGCGGACAGCGGCGCTATCGGTGGCAAGGACTCGCAGGAGTTCATCCTGCCCGCCGAGGCGGGCGAGGACACGGTGCTGCACTGCGCGCGGTGCGACTACGCCGCCAACGCGGAGCGCGCCGCCTTCACGCTTCCGCCGGTATCTCAGGAGAAGGAGTTGCCGCTGGAGGAGGTGGCCACGCCCGGTTCCACAACGATAGCGCAGGTATCGAGCTACCTGGGCGTGCCGGAGAGCAAGACATTGAAGGCCGTGTTCTACGCCACTCAAGGGCGCGTGATAGTCGTAACTATCAGAGGCGACCTGGACGTGAACGAGATCAAGTTGAGCAACCTGCTCCATGCCAGGGACCTGCACATTGCCACCGACGCGGAGGTGGCGGAGGCAGGGTTGGTGGCAGGGTTCGCGTCGCCCATAGGCCTGAAGGGAATCACGGTGGTGGCGGACAAGTCGGTGGAGGCTGGGGTGAACTACGTGGTTGGAGCCAACCGGCACGGGTATCACCTGCGAAACGCCAACTTCCCACGGGACTTCCAGGCCGACGTGGTGGCAGATATAGCCCTGGCCAAGGAGGGTCACGGATGCCCCAAATGCGGGGCGCCGCTATCGGCTATCCGAGGCATAGAAGTGGGCCACGTGTTCAAGCTGGGGACGTTTTTCACGGAGCGCCTGGGGTCCACGTACCTGGACGCCGAGGGCCAGCAGCGGACTATCATCATGGGATGCTATGGGATCGGCGTGGGCAGGCTGCTGGCGGCAGCCGTGGAGCAGAACCACGACGATAAAGGGATCGTGTTTCCAGCACCCATAGCGCCGTACCAGGTGTACCTGGCGTCGTTGAACCCGGAGCGCGAAGGGGTACGGCAGGCGTCTGACGAGCTATACGAACGCTTGGAGAAGGAAGGCGTTGAGGTGCTGTACGACGACCGCGAGGAGTCGGCGGGCGTCAAGTTCAACGATGCCGACCTGCTAGGGCTGCCGGTGCGGGTTGTAGTATCGCAGCGGACGCTGAGGGAAGGGGCAGCCGAGGGGAAGGGCCGTCGCGAAGAGAAGGGGCGGCAGGTGAAAATGGGGGAGGTGGGGGAGGCGGTGAGAGGGATGCTAAGCGGCTAACCGATGACTGTGGTTGGTAGCTGACATATTACGAACGACCGATGGCAAAATACACCCAAACTGACCAAGACCTCCTGAATCATCTATGTGAACAGCTGCGGTTCCTCCGTGCCTCAGCGGACGCTTTTGATGGAGGATTCGAAGGGGAAGCCAAGCGCCTAGCAACAACGATTCGTGTGTTGCTTCATGAGACGAAGAACTCTAGGTCGCTGCTTGGGCAGCTCAATATGAAAGACTCTCTCATGATGCACAATACGGCACATGCCCTCAACCCTACTAATCTTCTCCCGCATCAAGGACTTGTAATCATGCGGCTAGATGCGCCACAAGGTGCTGATTCCTCAGTGAGTTTCACTTTGTTAGGAGAAGAGGATCCCTATACAAAAGCACCGTCTGATAAGCCGATTGGCAAAATGACCTATGTACCGCGCTGCAATGAACCTTCGGGCAGTGGCTCGAAGCCGACTGATGTCCCGTTCAACAAGTGGTGGTGGGAGGTTGTTATCAGGGACAAAGAACATGCGCGTTTTACTCGTAGGGATCTTGTGTTGGGCGTGGCTGACAAAGAGGGTGGAACCCATGTCGATCCTAAACTTGACGAGGACTATGCCAGGTTGAGTCGCTTCAATTCCCAGGGCTGGCGTGTTACTACCCTGGGAATTGTACAACCCCCTGCCAACTCGCTCGTGGCGGCCAGTGTTCGCCAAATCGCACATGAGGTCTTGGTCTCAATTGAGCGGGCGTTTCCTGGCTTGTGCACGGAAGTGAAGTAGTATCCCCCACGTCACGCGCCATCCATTGCTATATTGCTCCTGCTATCGTAACGGTACAGGAGCGCCCTAAGGCTCTTTGTGCGCCTCGCCTAACCTAACGGTACTCCCCGCAGAGCGGGCGGCTACGCGCTCTGGTGAGCCTTGGTGCCAGGGCGGCCCGCGCGGTGTCGCAGGTTCTGGTCCAGGATCTTCTTGCGAGGCCTAAGGTTTTCTGGGGTGACCTCCAGCAGCTCGTCTTTGGCGATGAAGTCCAGGAACTCTTCAAGGCTGAGCTTGATAGCAGGTGTCAGCTTTATGGCGATATCCGACGTGGAGGAGCGCATGTTGGTCATTTTCTTCTCCTTGCACACGTTCACAGGGATATCACGGTCATGGGCGGTAGTGCCTACGACCATGCCCTCGTACACAGCGGTGCCTGGTTCAATGAACAGCATTCCGCGCTCCTGGGCGTTGTTGAGGCCATAGGTCACGGCCGTTCCCCTCTCAGCGGCTACGAGGGCGCCTGTGCGGGTGGAGCCGATGTCAGGGCCATGCGGCTCGTAAGCCAGGAACTGGCTGTTCATGACACCATTGCCACGGCTGGCCTTCAGGAAGAAGCTGCGGAATCCGATGAGGCCGCGGGTGGGAATCTTGAACTCCAGGTGGACGTTGCCCACGCTATCGTTTCGCATGTCGAGCATCTGGGCCCGGCGCACGGCGAGTTCCTTGGAGATAGCGCCCAGGAACTCCTCTTTTGTATCCAGTTCAAGCTTCTCGAAGGGCTCGTAGAGCCTGTTGTCCACCAGTTTCGTCACCGCCTCGGGTTTGGACACCTGGAATTCATAGCCTTCGCGGCGCATAGTCTCAATGAGAATGGCCAAGTGGAGTTCGCCACGGCCCGCCACCAGGAACTCGTCTGCGTTCTCGGTGTCCTGCACGCGGAGGCTGACGTTGGTGCGCAGCTCACGCATCAGGCGGTTGCGAAGGTGCGTGGAGGTGCAATACTTGCCCTCTTGCCCGGCGAAGGGGCTGGTGCTGACGCCGAAGGTCATCTTGACCGTGGGCTCCTGAATAGCGATGGCCGGAAGGGCGTCCGGCGCGTTGGGGTCTGCGATGGTGTCGCCGATGGCGACCTGCTCCGCGCCCGTCAGGGCCACGATGTCGCCCGCGGAAGCCTCCTCAGCCTCGTTACGCTGGAGACCCTCGAAGAGGAATACACGGGTCACAGGGAACTGGAGCATCTCGCCACTGGCGCGAATGCAGGCCAAGCGCTGGCCCACGGACACCTTGCCGCGGAAGATGCGTCCTATGGAGATGGGGCCCAGGTGCGTGTCATAGTCCAGCGCCGTCACCTGAAGTTGAAAGGAACCTTCAGGGTCTCCTTGAGGCGACGGGACATAGCGGACTATGGCCTCGAACAATGGCTCGATGCTTCTGGCGTTGGACTGGTCGGCCATGTTCGTAACGGCGTATCCTTCTTTTGCTGCGGCGTAGAGCACAGGGAAGTCGAGCTGGTCGGCGTCCACGGCCAGCTCCAGGAACAGGTCCTGGATCATGGCCAACACTTCGCGTGGCCGCGCCGTGGGGCGGTCTATCTTGTTGATGACCACCACTGGTTTCAAGCCCTTCTGCAGGGCGTGCTTGAGGACGATCTCCGTCTGCGGCATGGGGCCGTCCACGGCGTCCACGACCAGCAGCACGCCGTCGGCCATGTTGATGACGCGCTCGACCTCGCCGCTAAAATCGGCGTGGCCTGGGGTGTCGATGATGTTGATCTTGATACCCCGATAGATGATTGAGGTGTTCTTGGCCAGGATGGTGATGCCGCGTTCGCGCTCTAGCTCGTTGCTGTCCATGATGAACTCGCCAACCTTCTGGTTCTCGCGGAAGATGTGGCTCTGTTTGAGCATGGCGTCCACCAAAGTGGTCTTGCCGTGGTCGACGTGGGCGACGACGGCAACGTTTCGTATATTGGATGGGGTGGGTGACTTCATGTGACTCCCGGATGCGATGGCGCAGCCGACCTGTTAGCGGTGATGTAATTCGTAACTTACATTGTACCACAGGCTCTGAGGGTAGAGGCGACTGAACATAATGCGATATGTAGCCCCAGGCGCGTTTGGAAGTGTAGACGCTTGCCTGAGAATGAGTAGAGTGGTAAAGCTCACCTTCCGATTAGGATGGCTTCATTCAATGGTGGGTTCCGCTGCGCTATACCCACCCTACAAACTACTGTTCAAGTGGTGCGTGCGCTGCTAACGGAAGGTGCGGGATAAGGCCACCAGTATGGCCAGGATTATTATGACGGCGGCGAGGATGCCAACCACTGACTGCGACCGGGTCCGCGACTGTGACCGCGAGTTTGTACGTTCGTGCCGTCGCCTGCTACGTCTCGCCATCGGCCTTACCTATACGCTGTCGTCGGAGCACTGGAAGACCTCTTGCGGGACCAGGAACCTTCCAAGGAACTTTGGCTTCAGCACGGGGATGGTCTGTGTCTTGTATAAGAGTGTGACCTGGCTCTTGTACTGGAGCAGGGCGGCTTTCTTATCGGGCAAGACGTCCGAAACGTCGAACGATCGGGAGTCTCGGGAGGGCGGTTTCCCATGGATCACGTAACGGAACCTGGCGGGCGAGGGTTCCAGCTTCAGGAGGGCCTGCCTCACGGCCAGATGCGTTGCGTGGTGGTCCTTGTGCCGGTCTTTGGCGCCGGGGTAGTAGACCTCTTGCGGGCTAATGGTGTGCAGGAGATTTAGGACACGCTCCGCGGCGGTGGCCACGTGACGCTTCAGGGTTGTGTCCTCGAAGTCCAGGAGGAACAGCCGGTCTGGGCTGACGCCGAGCATCTGAGTGACGCGGACGGCCTCCTGGCGGCGGATGACAGCGACCTCTTCAGGCGTGGGGTCTTGCCATATGCCGAAGGAGTGGGAGTGCGAGTGCCTGCCATCGGTCATGACCACGACGTAGACCTCGTCGCCCTGCCTGTGCTTCTTGATGATGGTGCCGCCGCAGGCCAGGGTCTCGTCGTCAGGATGGGGGGCGAATACGATGATTTTTTGTGGCATTATTATGGGTTTCCTTGGTGCGCCAAGTCAGATTCTGGATCTGTAGTAGCAAGTGGTGGGTATTTCATGCCGCCCCAGACCCTTCGCTGCGCTCAGGGTGACATGATGAGAGGTGGCCTCAAACCGCCCACGCCCTGGAGCGACCAGGGAGAGGTTTTTTCAATGCGGACGTCCACCAGTTGACCCATGAGGTCTCGCTCATCCTCAAAGAAGACCAACTTGTCGTTGCGGTTGCGGCCCATCCATTTGCCTTTGTCCCGGCCCTCCACCAGCACCTGCGTGGTGGTATCCAGGAGCCTGGCGTTGATCCTGGTTAGGACGGCTTCTTGCAGCGTTTCCACGGCTTCCTGGCGGCGTTTCTTTTCCTCCGGCGGCACGTCGTCCTCCATCTGGCGGGCGGCGATGGTGCCCGGGCGTGTGGAGTAGGCGGCCACGTGCACTTTGTCGAAATGGACTTCTTCGATGAGGTCCAGGGTGCGTTGGAAGGCCGCATCGCTTTCGCCGGGGAAGCCGACAATGACGTCGGTGGCCAGGGAGACGTTGGGGATGGCAGCGCGAATGCGCTCCACCAGGCGGCGGTAGTCGTCGCGGGTGTAGCCGCGTCGCATGGCCTGGAGGACGGCGTCGTCGCCAGCCTGGAAGGGCAGGTTGATGTGAGGGCAGACCTTGTCCAGAGAGGCTACGGCCTGAATGATGCGCTGGCTCATGTCGTTGGGGTGGGAGGTCAGGAACCGCACTCGCTTCAGGCCGTCCACGGCGTTGACGGCGGCCAGGAGGCCGGCCAGGTCTGGCGCGCCTGGGAGGTCGTGGCCATAGGAGTCGACGTTCTGCCCCAGGAGGGTCACCTCTTTCACGCCGCGCTCCACCAACATCTCCGCCTCGCGCACAAGCTCTTGGACGGTGCGGCTGACCTCGCGGCCACGACGGTAGGGGATGATGCAGAAGGTGCAGAACTTATCGCAGCCGTGGTTGATGGGAATGTACGTAGTAACGGAGACGCGAGTGGGTGTGAAGCTAGTGAGGCAGCCTTCCGTGTCCACGCCCAAGCGGTCGCCCAGGAGGTCCAGCAGGGGTTTGTATTGTTGCGGGCGCATGAAGACGTCCACATAGGGGAAGCGGCGCTGGAGGCCGTCGGGCTTGGGGCCTACCATGCAGCCCATGAGGGCCACCACGCGGTCAGGGCGCTGCTGTTTCAGCGGCTTCAGGGTGCCCAGCATGCTGGCTACCTTGTCCTCCGCGCCCTGGCGCACGACGCAGCTATTGAGGACGATGACGTCGGCATCCTTGGGGGCCATGGTGGGCTTGAGGCCAAGCTGTGTAAGAGCACTCTCCAGGCGGTCGGAGTCGGCCTTGTTCATCTGGCAGCCGACGGTCCAGATGTAGTAGGTCTGCATGTCAGGGGTTGTCATGGCGTTCCGCATAATGCCGCTGGTAGTAGTCGGCGGCCATCCGGAGCACCGACTGTATCCTGCGCTCCCTGGTCTCAGGCCGTTTTGCTGACGTCACCAGCGTAACGTAGCGCTTCTGGCATGACGGCCTTAGCTTGTCCCACATCACGGCCATGCCGGCCGTGGAGCCGATGGCTGAAGCCAGGTCGGTAGGTATGGTTTCGCCGGACTTTGTGTTCATTTGGAGATTGCTGCATGGGTAAGGGGGAAGAGAGATGGCGGAGGGAATGGGATTCGAACCCATGCGGGGGTTACCCCCCGACCCGCTTAGCAGGCGGGCGCACTAGACCACTATGCGATCCCTCCCCACATGCTGCTGCCTGCGATTCACTATAGCAGAGGGTGGCTGGGGCGACAAGGCGAAGGGCGCAGGGCGTGACCATACGCATACGGTGTCCCGCTCATCCTGAGCACCGTCGAAGGAAATGAGCGGGACAAGCCACCCACGATATGGAGCATCGCCAGTCAGTTTTTGCCCCGCCCCAAGAGGTTTTTCCCGCCCAACCCGCCCCACTTCGACTTCGCTCAGTACAGGCTCCTCTTATTCGCATGCTCCCCACCGCCCCAAGTCAGGAGGAGACTGTTGGGAGTCCTTTTGTGGGCATTGTGACCCCAGACCTAGCAGTTCTCCGAGACCAGTTCCCAAGGTTGAGTCTGGCCGCGCTCTAACGCCTTCAGGATGAGCTGGGCGAGCTGTCGCGCCGATTCAGGGGTCAGCTCCACGGCCACCCTGGCGGCAGGGCCCATGCTTTCGTTGAGGAAGTCGATGTTCACGGCGTGCTCCAGGGGTACGTGGTACGGGTGGTCGTAGGATACCGCGACCTTCTGCACATCGAACCAGTCTTGAGGCCCTTTGCCGCTGCCGGATATCTCCGCTGTCTCGACGATCATTGTGCACATATTTGTCTCCTGTGGAATATGTTTGTGCGACTAGCGTGTGTTGACGAGGTACTTCTCGAAGAAGGCGAAGACCTTGTTCCAGCCGTCCACGGCCTGCTCTTGCCGGTACGCCGGCCTGTCGTAGTAGAAGAAGCCATGCCCAGCCTTGGGATACATGTGGAACTCATAGTTTTTGCCGAGCCGCTTGAGTTCCTGCTCATGGATGGCGACCTGGGCCGGCGGTGGATTCTGGTCCTCCTCGCCGAACAGTCCCAGGAGGGGGCATGAGAGGTCTTTGGTGTAGCTGATGGGAGCGACGGGCTGATTGGGGGTGAGTTCGCTGGGGGCTTGTACCACGCGCCCGCCCCAGCAGTCCACGGCGGCGTCGACGCCCTGGGCGCGGCATGCTACCAGGTAGGTCTGACGGCCTCCTGAGCAGCTACCGATGACGCCGACTTTTCCGCTGAGGTATGGTAGAGAGCGGAGGTGGCGCATAGCCCCTGTGACATCACCGACGACCTGGTCGTCTGGGACGCCGCCGGCAGCGCGAATTTTGGCTGCGACATCCTCTGGGGTGCCGTGGCCTGCGCGGAAGTAGAGGTTGGGGCAGATGGCTACGTAGCCGTGGTGGGCGAACTTGCGAGTGGCTTCCTTGTACCATTCATCCCAGCCAGGGGCGTGATGGATCAGCACGACGCCGGGAAATGACGCCAGGCCTAGCGGCCTGGCGAAGTATGCGTTTATGAGGTCTCCGTTGTGGCCCTGGATGTTAACAGTCTCCGCGATCATGCCCTCGTACATGTTTGTCTGGTACAAGTTGCCCTCCTGAAGTTTAGGGAATCTAATAGCTTGCTCTGTGCATCCCCTCCTGTCAAGATGGCAAAAGTGGCAATTATTACGAATGTGGTTTGCTGGGGGCCTGCTATGAGTGGTGGTGCGTGGCGTCGGTGCCGACCCAGACGCTGCCGTCCTGGAAGAACTCTTTCTTCCAGATAGGGACGTCCTGTTTTATGCGGTCAACGGCGTACTGGCAGGCGGCGAAAGCTTCCGCCCGGTGGGGCGCAGCCACGGCTATGACCAGGCTTATCTCGCCGATCTCCAGGCGGCCCAGCCTGTGAGCGATGGAAACGTCGGTGATGCCCCAGCGGTCGTGAATCTCCTGGGCGACGCGGGCCAACATCTTTTCGGCCATGGGGTCGTAGGCCTCGTACTCCAGGTAGAGGACGCGACGGCCGTCGGTGTCGTTGCGGGTGGTGCCCAGGAAGGTGACCACACCGCCGTTGGAGTCGCTGCGGACGCCAGCGGTGACGGCGTCGGGGTCCAGGGGCTGGCGAGTGAGGAGGATCAACGCGAGCCTCCGCTGACGGGTGGGATGAGCGCCACCTCATCGCCGTCGTTCAAGTGGTGGGAGCTTTCGACGTACTCGGTGTTGACGGCGACCATGGTGTGGTGGATGCCCTCCAGGAGCGCCGGGTAGCGGCGTGACATCTCCACCATGAGGTCGGCGACGGTGGCGTGTGAAGGCAACTCCAGGACCAGATCGGAGGCGCCGGTCTTTTCCCGCAGGATGGCGAAGAGTTTGACGTTAGCTTTCATGGGGCAATGCACCGATGGAGATATTATACCTGTGTGCAGGGAAGAGGGCGATTCACAAGATTGCCCTTACAGGGATCACCTTGTTCGCATGCGCTGACTCTGCTTGATGGCCACCCCGCCAGATTGCCACGTCCCGATTTCATCGGGACTCGCAATGACGATGTGAGGAGTGCTCAGCACGAAGGTGGCACCAGAGGTTGTTTCTGACGTTATGTTTAATATTTGAAGCTGGACTATATCTGAGCAGAGATATTTTTTCGAGGAAACAACCCTGTTATAGTCAAGTCCGTGAGAGGTCTGGTAAAGGCCAGCCAGGGTTGTAGTAGTCATGCCTCAAGGGTATACGGTTGCATGGGTATGGGATAGCGGCAAGTGGCAGATCTCGGGGCAGGTTTCTCCGACCATACTCATTGACTGATGCCAATGTGAGCAGTGGGTGTATGAGAAAGGCACATCTGCACATGGGCAGGCAAGATGCTTCACTGCGTTCAGCATGACATGGGGACAAAGCCGCCCCACCAGATTGCCACGTCCCGATGGATCGGGACTCGCAACGACGAGGAGTTTGGGAGCAGCCGCTCAGGTGGCAGGCGCTTGGAGGTGATGTGTTGGCGTGTTAGAATAGGCAGTACAAGGCGGGAGTAACTCAATGGTAGAGTGCAACCTTCCCAAGGTTGAAGTTGCGGGTTCGAATCCCGTCTCCCGCTCCAGACTTCAATATCGAGCGACGCAGACCACATTCCCGCGCTCATGAAGCCGGGAAGAAGCCAGCCAACAAGTGGACATAATGAGAAGGATGTAATCTGCGGGAAATCAGAACCCGCGAGACGCACCACCACCGCCTGATCTGCCACCCCCGAAACCTCCGAAGCCGCCACCAAAACCTTTTCCGCCGCTCCAGCCGCCGCGACCTGTTCCTGAAAAGCCTCCCCAGGACTGGCGCCATAAAGTCGATTTGCCGGACTTTTTCTGGTATTGGTATGCAGAGGAAAGCATTGCGTCCATCAGCAGGCCGAGGATGCCCAGGCCGATGGGCAAAGCAATGAGCATCCAGGTTATGCCCAACATCCATCCCAGCAAGCCGCCTGCTCCGGCCCCCCAAAGCCCGCCGAACCAGAAAGACCTGGAGCGCGCCATGAAGGACACGGCATATAGACTGGCAGCAGCCAGGGCAAGAAACACCCACGTTCTGGCGTCTCCATGTACTGGGAAGGGCATGGTCTGAGCAACGGGCTTGGATCGGACCGAACCGGGCTGGTAGTCGCTACCTTTGATAGTTTCGGCGATCTTCTGTGCCCCCTTCAGTAATCCGAGGGCATAGTTGCCTTGTTTAAGGTCGGGGAGGACGTCGTTATCGAGAATGCGACCGGCCTGGCCGTCTGTCAGATAGGGCTCCATGCCGTATCCGACCTCGATCCGGACGCGGCGTTCGTCCACAGTCAATATCAACAGCACGCCGTTGTCTACGCCCTTTTTGCCGATGCCCCAATCGCTAAAGAGCCTGACGGCATAGTCTTCGATAGGGGCGCCGCCGAGGTCGGGGACCGTAACGACGACCAGTTCTACTGTAGTCTCTTCTTCGAACAGACGCAGCGCATCTTCAAACGGGGCTTCGATGTCGCTGGTAATAACATCGGCGAAGTCGTTGACGTAGCCGACGGGTTTTGGCGGCAACTGGTCCGCCAGCGCTAGAGAGGTTGGGAGGAAAGTTGCCAGGGAGGCAACAAGCAGCAGTAAGAGTCGTTTCACCTAGAACTGCACCTTTGGAGCGCCATCTGCGCCGGAGGCAGCGCGGAAGTAGGCTCTCTGGTCATAGTTGAACCAGGATGCAACCACATTGCTGGGGAAGCGCTTGACGGTGTTGTTGTAGGTTAGCACCCGCTCGTTGAACCGCTGGCGCTCCACAGATATGCGGTTCTCAGTGCCTGCGAGTTCGTCCATCAACTGAGTAACGTTGATCTGAGAGCGCAGGTCGGGATAGTTTTCCACGATGACAAGGAGACGCGCGAGGGCGCTTTCGACCTGGGTGGCAGCGTCGGCGCGCTGGTCAGGCGAGGTTGCGCCGGCGTACTTGGTGCGGGCATCGGCCAACTGGCCGAACACGGTCTGTTCTTGCTGGAAGATGCCTTTGGTGGCTTCAACGAGGTTGGGGATCAGGTCGAAGCGCCGCTGGTACTGGGTCTCTACTTGCGCCCACTGTGCGTCTATGGCCTGAGACTGTTCGACCAGGCCGTTGTAGGTGGAACGGACGTAGAGTCCAAAAGACAGTCCAACGAGAAGGATGACCAGCACTATAGCGCCGACTACAATCGCGATCAGTTTTCCCATGCGGCTCCTTGAGGCAGGTTGATGTGCCTTGACCCAAAAGTCCTTGACCTCACCCCCTGTGTCCCCCTCTCCTGCAGGAGAGGGGGAGAAGAAAAGAAGAGCAAAGGGGGACACCCCCTTAGACCCCCGGCAGGAACCGAGGTTCCCTGCACCTTCCTGACTTTTGAGGCAACGCCGAGTTAATGAGTCCGGCTGAATTATACGTTCGAGGCGGGTGGCTGTGAAGGTGCCTGGCGCTATTGACACGTGGTGGCTCCACTCCTACGATGCACGCAGGTTGTCCGCGGGGCAGGCCCGAGAAAGAGGTACACGGTGCTGTTCAGCATAGATGGATTGACGCCAAAGGTACATGAGAGTGCATTCATTGCGCCAAACGCGGTGCTTATCGGCGACGTGGAGGTGCAAGCCAATGCCAGCGTGTGGTTTGGGTGTGTGCTGCGAGGAGACGCTGGCAAGATAGTCATTGGCGAGGGCACCAACGTGCAAGACGGCTCCGTGCTGCATGAAGAGACTATAATCGGCAAGAACTGCGTCATCGCTCACCTGTGCCTGGTGCACCGTTGCACAGTGGGGGATAATGTCCTCATTGGAAACGGGGCGTTGGTCTTTGGGCCAGCGGAAATCGGAGAGGGGTCTATAGTTGGCGCTGGGGCGATGGTAACGCCCAATACAAAGGTGCCGCCCAACACCATGATGCTGGGCGTGCCGGCCAAGGCTGCTAGAGGGACAATGGATAGGCACCGAGAGCAGACGGCACGGCTGGCGGAATCGTACCAGCGCAACCGAGCGAGGTATTTGCAGGGCCTGACTGCCCTGGGTGACTGGGAGCAGTGGCTCAAAGTGGTCAAATAAGTAGGGAGGTAACGAGACATGTTCACTCGTATTCACCATCTGGGACTGGTGGTGACGGACATGGATGCCGCCAAAAAACTATGGCTTGACGCCTATGGGTTCAAGGTGGACGAGTCCAGGTCGCCCTTGCCCAGTGGGCGTCACGTGGACCTGGACGACGTCAACATCCTGGACGTCCCGGTAGGGGAGAGCGAGCTGGAGATCAACCACGCCAACGACTCCAACAGCGGCACGGGACGGTACGTGGCGCGGCGTGGGGCGGGCCCACACCACATTTGCATGTACTCCGACGACATAGATGCTGACGTGAGGAGGCTGGTGAATAGCGGACTACAACTGGTAGTCAGGCCATCCGGCACCCGCGAGCAGGTTGGCGGCTCCAGGGTGGCCTTCTTTCATCCCAGGGGAAACCTGGGATTCTTGCTGGAGGTCTGGCAGAATATGCCCGTCACCGCAGGCGGACGCCCACCTGCGCCCAAGAGGGGACGTGGCGGCTCTCTGGTCAAGATTCACCACGTAGGGGTGGTATGCTCCACGCTAGACGAGGCCAAGCACCTGTTCATGGATGTGTACGGGTTGAAGGTGGACGATAAGCACACACCTCTGCCCAATGGCCGGTACTCCCCGAATGACAACGTCCGCATCCTGGAGTTCCCTGTGGGTGAGTCCAGGATTGAGGCGATGGCGCCACAGGACGAGACCAGCGGGACGGCCAAGTTCCTGGCATCCCGGGGGGCGGGCATTCACCACGTCTGCTTCTACTCCGAGGACATTGAACGTGATGTACGCCGCCTGAAGGCTAAGGGCCTTCAGCAGGTGGGCGAGGTGAGTACCCCAGAGGATGGGAAGTCACGGATTGCCTTTTTCCATCCCAAGACCAACATGGGGATTCTGGTGGAGCTTTGGCAAGACCTGTAGTCCCGGCATAAAGCTCTGAAGCAAACGAAATGGGCCTGCCCCCGTCATGGTTCTAGGGACAGGCCCATTTACTTAGTTCTGTTCCTGGTTCAGACCAGCGTGCGCTAGCTTATTCCGTATCGGCGCCTTGTTTCCTGGGCCACACTGGAGGGATTCCCTGGATGCGCCACAGGTCGCAGCGAATGCACCTGAGAGCTTCGTGCAGGGCGTCCTCTTTGGTCAGACCCAACTCTGCTTCTTTGAAGGTGGAGGTGCGCTCCGCCAAAGGTAGCTCTTGCTGGTGAGGCGGCCAGGTCCCGGCGCCGAGCAGGTAGGAAGGATAGGTCATTTCATCGCCTTCCTGGGGCGCCAGGCGCTCCGAGATGTCGCCGTCGCCACCCAGATAGCGGTCTATGCTCTCGGCGGCCTTGCGGCCTCCTGCAATGGCCTGGATGACGTTGACGGGGCCTGTGACCGCATCGCCGCAAGCAAAGACGCTGGGTCGATCTGTCTCCAGGGTCTTGGCATCTGCTTTAATGGTGCCATCGGGGTTGATGACGACGCCCCAGCAGTTGGGCACTGTGGGCTCTAGGCCAATGGCTACCAGGAGCGTATCCACGGGAAGAGTGAAGTCGCTATTTGGTACGGGAACAGGCCTTCGGCGTCCAGACTCATCGGGTTCACCCAGCTTCATGCGGTATAACTGCACGTCCAGGTGGTCCCCAGACCGGGTGACGGCTCGAGGCGCTGTCAGGAAGTCCAGGGTCACGCCCTCTTCCTCCGCGGTCTTGACCTCGAACTCGTAGGCGGGCATTTCCTGCCGGGTACGCCGGTACAGGATGTGGACCTCTTTGGCATCCAGCCGGAGAGCCGTGCGCGCGCCGTCCATGGCCACGTTGCCGCCCCCTACGACTGCCACGCGCTTGCCCACGTTTATCTTCTGGCCCAGGTTCACGGTTTGAAGGAAGCTGCCGCAGTCCATGACACCCTGAAGCTCTTCGCCGGGAGCGCCCAGTTTCTTGGGTTTCATGGCACCCATGGCCAGTAGCACAGCGTCATAGCCCTCTTCCAGAAGATCGTTCAGGTTGTTCACCGGGGAGTTGGTCAGAATACGAACTCTGGTCTCGGTGATAACGCCGATCTCCCTGTCCAATTCCTCACGCGGGAGCCGGAAGTGAGGAACGCCGACCCTGAGCTGGCCTCCCGGTTCGGGCAGGGCTTCGTAAACTGTGACGTTGTGGCCGCAACGTTTTCCCAGGTAGTAGGCAGCGGTGAGTCCACCGGGGCCTGAGCCGACTACAGCAACTCGCTTGCCGCTATCGGGCGCTATGGTTTCAGCCCAATTGCGCCGCCACAGATCGCAGTCGGAGTAGTCCACTGCGGCGCGTTTGAGGGAGTTGATGGACACAGGGGCATCCATCTGGGCCCTGCGGCAGCCTGGCTGGCAAGGGTGGTAGCAGACGTGTCCACAAATGGAGGGGAAGGGGATACGTTCTCGGACTACTGCGTGAGCCTCGGCAAATTTTCCCTGGACTATATAACCGATATACCGTGGCACATCCACGCCGGAAGGGCAGTCCCGCGAACAGGGCGCCACGAGACGGCGTTGCCGTGACGCATCAACTTTCTTGCTGACCATGGGGTAGGCTCCTTTGCAACGATAGTGTCTCTGACGGCCTGGATTCAGGCCGAGCCTCCGCCTCCCCCGAACGCGCCGTTGCTATGACTCATCCTAACTATGTTGTTGATTGAACCAGTGTAAGTCGTGTGGGGCGGTATTGCCTTACTCAGAAGGGTGGTTTTGGGGTAGGGCACCAGGAAAGGAAGGATAGCGCTGCAGGGAAGAGCACGCCGTTGCCCCGAGAGATCTTGGGGTGAACGGCGGCTTTCTATTCGTTTGGGAGCCGGACTTGGGAACATTAGTGGATGTCGGCTTCGGCACCCTGAATGATGTGCCGAGTCTCCTGGATCATGTCCGGGGCGACAGAGACCGAGGTAATGCCCCACGACACCAGCTTCTTGGTGAGTTCAGGGTAAACCGACGGCGCCTGGCCGCAGATAGAGACGGTCACCTTATGCTTGACGCATCCCCTGATGATGGTCTCCAGGGCTTTGAGGACAGCAGGGTTCCGCTCGTCGAAGACGGTAGCCAGCTTCTCGTTGTCCCGATCGACGCCCAGGATTAGCTGAGTCAGGTCGTTGCTTCCTATGGAAACGCCGTCAACGCCGATGGACAGGAACTCATCGAGCAGCAGGACGTTGGATGGCACTTCCACCATCATCCATATCTGGAAGTTGGAACTGCTGCGGAGATTGGCCGCCTCGAGTATTTTCTTGACGCCCTGGAGCTCCGGGACGGTGCGGACGAAGGGCAGCATGACCCAGAGGTTGGGGTAGCGCGCTCGCACCTGTTTGACAGCCTCTATTTCCAGATTCAAGAGGTCTGGCTCTGCAAGGTAGCGAGAACACCCACGGTACCCAAGCATTGGGTTCTCTTCATGGGCCTCGTAGGCCTCGCCGCCCCTGAGGTTGCGGTATTCGTTGGTTTTGAAGTCGGAGAAGCGGTACACGACGGGACGAGGCGCGAAGGCCCTTGCGAAGATCTCCAAGCCTTCTGCCAGGCGCCGGATGAACTCGGTGCCCCGTCCGTCCACCTCTACCATGGCGCGTGGGTGCTCTCCGATGTGGGCCATAATGAACTCGGCCCGTAGAAGGCCTATGCCGTCCACATCCATGGCAGCGACCCGCTCAGCGCCTTCAGGGTTAGCCAGGTTGACGTAAAGCTTTGTGCGTGTGACCACCTTTGCAGTGGGTGCCGCGGAGACTTTGACGGGCTGCAGGAGTGCTGCATGCTCCCCTTCGTATATCTTTCCGCTGGCGCCGTCCACGGTTACGACGGGAATGCCCGCCAGGATGCGAGTGGCGTTGCCTGTGCCCACTACGCAGGGGATGCCCATCTCCCGGCTGACGATGGCCGCGTGACAGGTCCTTCCGCCTCTGTCTGTGACAATGGCAGAGGCCCGCTTCATGGCCGGCACGAAGTCGGGGGTAGTCATTTCGGCTACCAGTACATCCCCTTCCTTGACCAGGGCGATTTCCCTGGCGGTATGTACAATCTGTACTTTTCCAGCTCCGATGCCTGGGCTGGCGGGTGCGCCGCTGAGGATGGGCGTCAAGCTTATGGTTATGGTTTCGGGGGCAGTGCCGGGCTGGGCTGGCTGTGTCAGGGTGGTTATGGGGCGCGCCTGGACTATGTAGAACTTACCACCGGCCACGGCCCACTCCACGTCCTGCGGGTGTCCATAGTGCTGCTCCAGTTTGATGCCTATCTGTGCTAGTGTGGCTATCCGGCGGTCGCTGAGCTTTTGGAGCGCTTGGCGGGACGCAGGAATTTTGGTCTGCACAGATCCGGCTTCGATGCCGTCTCTGGAATTGCTTAGTTTGAGGAGCCACGGCTGGACGGCGATTTGCCTGGACAGCACTTTTGCTCCGGTCTTTTCGACCAGATAGGCATCTGGGCTCAGCTCTCCGGAGACCAGGGGTTCACCCAGGCCATAGATGGCCTCGATGAGTACCACGTCCCGTTTGCCTGTGGACGGGTCAGCGGTAAACATGACTCCCGAGACTTCTGCCGGGACCATTCTCTGTACCACCACGGCCATGTCCACGTCCTGATGCTTGAAGCCGTAGGTGTTGCGATAAAAGATGGAGCGCGCTTCGAAGAGAGAGGCCCAGCAAGCCAGGACGGCATCAATGACGTTGTCGGGGCCCTCGATGTTCAGGAAGGTGCGCTGCTGGCCTGCAAAGGAGGCAGAGGGCAGGTCTTCGGCGGTGGCAGAGGACCTAACGGCAACCAAGCCCTCTCCCATGCGGGTGTAGGCGTCCAGGATACTGGCACGAAACTCCTTCGGCATAGGGGCACTGCGAAGGATGCTCTGGATGTGGGAGGCTGTTTCTTGGAGAGTGGCTGAGTTGTTGGAGTCGACTACACCAAGAAGGCTGATGACCCGTTCGTACAACCGGTTCCCACGCATGAACTCGCTATAGGTGCCGGCGGATATGATGAACCCTGGAGGAACGGAGACGCCAGCTTTGGTCATCTCGCCAAGGCTGGCACCTTTGCCTCCGGCGATGGCAAGATCCCCGGCGTCTATCTCTTCTATGGGGATAACCACTGGTGTGCTGGCAGCGCTCTTCGCTTGCGTAGTCTGTGCCGTGCTTTCCAAGCCTACCCTCCTGTTGGCTGCGATCGTAGAGGCCTGTCACTGGCAGGTTTGTGGCCTGCCAGGAACTCTCCCAGCGCTTCACGCTGGGGGTTTTTAGAATACACGTAACCCATAAACTCTGCAAGGTCTGGGGGGTTCAGCAGGGCCTTTCCCAGACACATCATAATAATGCCAGAGCCATAGCCCAGGCTAGGTCTGGGGCTGCGTCGTTTCACCATTCCATGGGTTGCCGTAGGCCTAGCCGATGGGTTGCTAAGCTCTCTAATCGTCACCGCCCCTGCTTGCGGTCTTGGCGGAGCTTCCGCAGGCCGCCAGGACTTCGGCCCATTCCCGGTCTACCTCAGCCTGGTACTTCTCCAGGACAGGCTTGTTAGCTGGAAGGAGCACGTGGCTGAACCGTCCCTGAGCCTTGAGCCACTCCTCCACAGGCTTCTTCTCTCGGGGACGATGGTTTAGCTTCCACTGGCCGTGGTCCACTTCGTACAGCGGCCAAACGCAAGTGTCGGCGGCTATTCTGCCCAGTTGAATGGCTGAATCATCCGGGGTGCGCCAACCACGTGGGCAAGGAGACAGCACGTTGATGAAAGTGGGCCCATCTATCTCCAGGGCTCTTTCCACTTTCCGCATAAGGTCCTTCCACAGGTGGGGCGAAGCCTGGGCTACGTACGGGGTCCCGTGGGCAGCAATGATCTTGGTCAGGTTTTTGCGAGGCTGGGTCTTGCCCACGATCTGGCTTCCCACTGGGGAAGTGGTGGTCCATGTGCCGAGTGGCGAGGCGCTGGAGCGCTGTATGCCTGTGTTCATGTATGCCTCGTTGTTGAGGCAGACGTACAAGAACCTGTGGCCTCGCTCTATGGCGCCGCTTAGGGCCTGGAAGCCTATGTCATACGTCCCACCGTCGCCGCCCAAGACGATGAAGTTGATACGCTGGTTGCTGTTTATCCTGCCGGTCTTCTGAAGAGCTTTATATGCTGCTTCAATGCCGGATATGCTGGCGGCGGCGTTTTCAAAGAGGCTATGCATCCAGGGGACTTCCCAGGCTGTGGTTGGATAGCTGGAGGTAGAGACCTCCAGACAGCCTGTGGCGTTGGATACCACGGTATTTGGCCCTGCCACGCGTAGGATTTGCCGGACTACGATGGACTCCGCACAACCGGCGCAGAGCCTGTGTCCCGGCGCCAGAAGGTTAGGGTCGCTGGAGAGCTCTCTGAGACTTAGCTTTAAGGCCATGAAGATCTCCTCTCTTACTCGTCGCGCAAGGCTAGGTAGCGAATGTTCTGTGGGGCCTGGCCCGAATCCGCGATGCGTTCCAAGTCAAGGAAGACTTGGGCCGCATCGCTGGGTACAACCTCCCTGCCACCTATGCCGTAGATGTAGTTGGTGAGGGGGACCCAGACGCCTTTCCGATGCAAGGCCGTGCAGACGTCTTCAAACAGCGGGCCTCCGCTGGCCCCGAAGGAGAAGGCGCGATCCATGACCGCCACGGCAGCCCTTCCTTCCAGAGCTTCCGCTATCTCCGCCGTGGGGAACGGGCGGAACGACCTGATCTTGATTAGGCCTACGCGCTTCCCGCGGGCCCTCAGAGTGTCCACGGCCACCTTTGCGGTGCCTGTCGTGGCGCCTATTATGACCATCACCAACTCGGCGTCGTCCAGGCGGTAACCTTCGGTTAGGCCGTAGTAGCGGCCTGTAAGCTCTCCGTATTCCTGGCCAATGCTGGCGATGACTTCCAGGGCTCTGTCCATGCCTTCTACCACTTGTCGTTTGATCTCGAAGAGGTGAGCAGGCGAGACTATGTTGCCGATGGACACGGGATGGCGTACGTCCAGCAAGGGGTTGCTGGCATGATAGGGACCTATGAAGATTTTGGCGGTCTCGTCTGGCAAGAGTTCCACGCGCTCCACGCTATGGGTGACTGAGTAGCCGTCCTGGCATTCCATCACCGGAAGCATGACTTCTGGATGTTCGGCGATCCTGACGGCCATCAAGGCGTTGTCGTAGGCTTCCTGGCCGTTTTCGGCGTAGATCTGGATCCAGCCGCTGTCTCTGGCGCCCATAGTGTCGGAGTGCTCTGTGTAAATACTCACTGGAGCGGATATGGCTCGGTTGGCGGTATGCAGGACGATGGGGAGTCGAAGCCCGGCGGCGACATAGAGGGCTTCCCACATGAAGGCCAGGCCCTGGCTGGAGGTGACGGTCTGGGCCCTGGCACCCGCTGCCGAGGCACCTATGCAGGCGCTCATGGCGGAGTGCTCGCTTTCCACGGCGACGAACTCGGTATCCACTTCGCCGTTGGCCACATACTCGCTGAACTTTTCCACCATGATTGTTGAGGGTGTTATGGGATAGGCGGCCACCACGTCTGGGTTGGTCTGGCGCATGGCGTTGGCCACGGCCAAGGCCCCGCTAAGGCTGGTTGGCACGCCTTCTACGGGAGCCGGAGTCCTGGAAGATCTGGAAGCGGTTGCAGGCATTCCTTAGCTCTCCTCTCTGAACGTGACTTCGTTTACCATCTGGATGGCCTTGGGCGGGCATTCCACGGCGCAGATGCCGCATCCTTTGCAGTGGTCCAAATCTATGCCGGCGAAGCGCATGTTTTCCGCCTTGATGGAACTATCAGGGCAGAATATCCAGCAGATCATGCAGTGGGTACATTTGTCCATGTCCACCACGGGCCGCAAGGCCCGCCATCCGCCAGAATCGTACTGAGTGGAGCTGCCAGGATCAGTAACAATGCCGCCTATTGGCATGGTCCGCCAGCTTGACATATCCATTTTCTCGCTCATCTTTGGGATGACTCCTTTGTGCTACGGATGGTTCAGCCTTCCTGGGCCTCGGCGTAGGCGCGTTGGAAGGCGACCACGTTAGCCTCAACGATTTTTTTGGAGAGCCTAGCGCCTAGCCGCTCTTGCATGAAGCGCAGGCAGCTTTCTTTGGACACTACAGGGACCGTGCGCAGTAAGGCTCCAAGCATGGGGGTGTTGGGCACGTTCCGGTTGAAGGACTCCATGGCTATACGAGTGGCGTTCACAGTCACTACCTTGCAGGGGACGGCTTGTGGATAGGCGGCCTTAATTGCCTTTGGTTCCTTGGTGGAGTTGATGACTATGGTAGAGCCTTTTTCCATGCCCTCAAAGACGTCTACTACAGACAGTAGGGTGGGATCCATTACTATGACGACCTTGGGGTTAGAGATGGGACAATGGAGGGTGATGGGTTCGCTGCTGATCCTGGTGAAGGCGCGCACAGGGGCGCCTGTCCGTTCAGGGCCAAACTCAGGGAAGGCTTGGAAGTAGCGGTTCTCCAGCAGGGCAGCTTCGGCCAAAATTTCTCCTGCGGTGACTACTCCCTGGCCACCTCGGCCATGCCACCGTATCTCTACCATGCCGTCCTGGACTTCTTTTTGGGTGGAAGACCTGGACAGCCGGGCGTTTCCAGCGCCTCTCTGTAGGGCGGGGGTGATTCCGGTGGGGGCTGTCCGCTCGGGTCGGCGGGTTTCCCCGTGGGCGCCGGAGGAGGCGCGGCCTTTGGCCAGGGTCCGCTCCAGCCGCCGTATATCTGCTTCATAGTAGCGGTGGTGGCCCCCCACAGTAACCACGGTGGGTATTAGGCCCATCTTTGCCCAGCGAGTGACTGTGCTGGGGGTGACACCTAGTATGCTGGCTACCCTGGCCCTGGAGAGAAAACGCTGATCGGTCATGTCTGCTACCGTCCTGGATGCTAATTGGAGCATTTATTGCACCTCTTTGGCTTTTTAGCTTATTTCTTTGTGGCAGGAGAGTAAATGATGCAAAAAGAGTATTCTGCTACTTCTCCTGGCGTAGTCCTTCGGGGGTTTGCGTAAGGGAAACACAGATAGACATGCAAAGGTACGGGACTATCAGAGGCACGTAATCATACGTAATCAGTAATCAAGGGAGAGTATACTCCCATGTCCCGACTCCTGCGAGTTCACATTGCTCTGGGGCTGCGGGAAGGAGATCAGGAGCTTAGCAGGTTGTTCCTGGAGGCATAGGCCACGGCCTCCAGGGTTGTGTGTACGCTAAGCTTTTTGAAGATGTTCTGAATGTGTTTTCGTGCCGTGGCAGGGCTGATCACCAGTGACCGAGCTATGGAGGTTGAGTTGCTCCCTTCGGCTAGGAGGCGCAGCACTTGGCGTTCCCTGGAGGTCAGGGGTTCGCGCCGCACTGGAGTTTCGCCGGTGTTGCCTGACCTGGCGGCCCGCAGGTTGGCGTAGCCCTTCATCAGGGAAGCCATTCTTTCCATGACCTGTTCCATGTTTTTATTGGCCGTGACTTCCCTGAAGATGTGGGCAATTACGGCGAAGCCGCCAGACTCCGAGGGCGCCAGGATGTTGGTCACGTTGAGCCACACAGGGTTGCCGTCCTTGGTCCTGGCCAGCACGGTATGCGTTGGCGCCAAGCTGCCGGAGGTGGCCAGGGCCATATCTACGCACCCTGCGTGGCAGACCAGGTTGCCTTTTTCATCCCGTCCAGCGAAAACCTCGTAGCAAGGCTTTCCTAGTACTTCCCCTGCTGAGTAGCCCAGAATCTGCTCTGCGGCGTCGTTCCAGAGGATTATGCGGAAGGTCTCGTCGATGACGTATACGCCGTCGGTGGTGTTTCCTATGGACTCCAGGAAACCGCTCAAGGCGCTGTTGGTCTTGGCGATGCCCGCTGCGATGGTGAGGTCTAACATTCTTTATCTCCGCACTCCAACGTACCAAAAAGTGACTAATAACACAACTGTTTTGTGGGGTTTGGGAATGAATCAATTTGAGCAATGCAGTGGCTGAGTTGGTTTGTTACGGGCAGGAGCCTACGAGGCGCTAGCTACCCAAACACTACCCTTGTGGGTGGGTACACCTGGCTCAAGTTCAATAGAATGTAGGGTAGTCAAGCATGTGGCGAAGGGCAGGAGAAGGACATGATGGCAGGGGCCGGAGCCAGCCAGGAAGCGACAGTGCTGCTGGTGTACTACAGCCCTGAGGCTCACCAGCGCCTGGAGGCTGTTCTGTCCGGTATGGACGTAAGGGCTTATCCGGTCAACGGACGGTCTCCCGATGCCATAGAGTCGCTACGGAGCCACCCAGCGAAGGTGGTGGTCATAGACCGAGGGGTACAGGATGTGAGCGTTACTCAGGCGGTGCGTCGATTGGGCCAAGTCTTGCCCTCCAGTGTGGTGATCGCGGCTGTTCCCGACTCTCTGTCAGTGGAGTTGTACAAAGGGGGACGACGCATGGGTCTGGAGGCGAGTTTGGAGGCAGCGCTGATGAAATACGTCCATGGAGCTGCGGCAGCTTGAGGTAAGAAGCGGACTGAGTGAGAAGGTCTCTGGGCCCTGCCAGGGGCCAAGGAAAGAGGGCGCAAGTATGGCCCGGGGCCCTTCCGGCATCCGCTTCAAATATTGGAACAGGAGGTGTGGTATGTACATGTTCAAGGGGTGCCCTCGCTGTCACGGTGACCTCTTCAAGAACAGTGACAGCTACGGAGAGTTTGTGCTCTGCCTCCAGTGTGGTTACTACCTCACAGACCGAGAGAGAGGGGAGTTCAACGGCATTGTGGCTGTGCGTATCCTGGACGAGGCCGAAGCAGAGCGCGAGACGGCGCTGGCTGCCTAAGAAGAGGCTGGGAACCCGAGGAGTTTTGCTATTCTGATCTAGCTACGCAGGAAAAAGTGCAGTCGCTGGTAGGAACGCGGATTGCGGCTGTGCAAGGAGCAAGAGCGGCCTCTCATAGGCCGCTCTTGCTTTACAAGGCTATGGTGCAGAGGTGGGCTAGACGGCGGCTCCTGCTGCTGCCACGTTGAGGTTCAGCTCGTACCACTGGCCACGAATAGGATTGAAAGGCTTGGCCCTGGGGTTTTCCTTGAGCAGATGATCGAACATTATGTTGGCGGTCAGGTACGCGGCGTGGTCGTTGGGGGTGTTATCGTGGTGGTTGGGCATGACTATCTCCGCGCCGGTGAGAGCCGCCATGTGTCCGTACTCAGGCTCATTGGCCCGGTTGCACATCATGATAGTGATGTTAGACCGAATGCCCTTCACCACGTCGATCAGGTCCTGCTCAATCCCGCCTTCGTAGAAGTAGATGCGAATGTTGTCGGTGGTCTCCAGCAGGTAGGTGCGCTGGTGGTCGTTGCTCATAGTGCTTCTGGCGGCGAAGCGGCGGCGGAGTTCTTGCTCCTCTGGAGGGAGTGGTGGTGGAGTGACTGGCGCCTGCTGTGCCTGCTGCGTGCGGCGGCGTGATAGGGCCAAGAGGTTCTGGGCCACTTCCCGATCGGTCCAATTGGGGTCGGCGTCTTTGCCCGTAACTTGCTTGTACTGGCGCCTGTAGACGGCGGGTACATCAATGTGGCGGCCCCAGAAGGCGGTAAGCTTCTCGCCCGCTTCCAACGTGTAGCTATGCTGGTGCGCCGTGCGTACGAAACGCTCTTCAGGCAGGTCAAAGTAGAACTTCATCCAGTCTACAGCCTCCGGGCTGGCATATATCTTGGAGTTGAACCTGCCTGCTACGGCCCCCACGTCCATTGAATGGTCACCGTGGGCGTGACTTACGGTGACATAGTCCGCACCGGTAAGCTGAGTATAGGAGATCTTGCAAGTGGGACAGTGGTCGATGTACGGATCGGTCAACCAGACCTTGCCAGAGGGTAGCTGGATCTCCCAGCAGGCGTAGCCATTCCATCGGAATCTAATGCCCATGGAACCAATTCCTCCTTACTACACTGCACACTACCAGTTGGGGTAAGCAGCCTGGCCGTAAGCTCCGGCACGCCTTGGGGGAGTGAGGCTGGCTGTGGGGAGCCGGTGTGAGTCACGCCGGTACTACGGTGGCGTAGGTTATCACTGATACGAATTGACGTCCAGCCCTATGGCACATGGCTTGGGATTCGGCAAACCGCCGGCGCATGATGATTGACAGCTTGGAGGGGTGTTAGTATCGTTGACGTCAGTTCAGGAGTCGGTTGGATGCGCGTAGTTCCGCAGGGGGTGTGCCATGAAGTCGGTCGCTTGGCGCGATGTTAAAGAGGACAGACTTGTGGGAGGTATCCGGCGACGGATAGTCACCGGCGATAAGGTGATGCTGGGACGCATATACTTTCCAAAGGGCGCAAAGGTGCCTGGCCATAAGCATTTGAGTGAGCAGATCACCCATGTCCTCACCGGGGCGCTTCTTTTTGTGCTGGATGGGAAGGACGAGGTGGTGGTGAGAGCAGGGGATACCCTGCACATTCCTTCCAACGTGGAGCACAGCGCGGAAGCCCTGGAGGAGACGGACGAGATAGATGCCTTCAGCCCCATACGAACCGACTGGCTGGATGGGTCCGATGCCTATCTGCGTGAGCCCGCTCCGCCGCGGCGATAGCCTGTCTCTGCTGTTGGTGTGGTGAGCCTGTGGTTCCCACCAGGGGCACTCTAAGCGGCTTCTTCCAGGGGCGGGTGCAGCACGTCACCCGCAACTCCCAGGCTCTGCCGCCCGGTCTCGGACCAGTAATCAAGGTCGCCGATGGCCTGTAATAGCCGAGCGTACTCTGTCTTTAGCTCAGAATAGCTTTCCAAGTGATCCTGGAACATCTTGTTCAAAGCAACAACTTCGCGGGTCTTCTGCTCCAGTTGTCCTGCGTAGAGGCCCAGTCTCCGTTCTATCTCTTCGGTTCTTTTGAGGTGGCCAAGGTAGCGGCGTAGCTGCTCCCCGGGACGAGGTTGTTCTTCCAGGAACTCGGTGGGTGGGATGTAGTAGAAATTGCGGTAGATGGCGCCTCCGTAGATGATCAACGGGTGCGTTTTTATCATGTCCAAGAGCAACTCGGGGGCAAAACGATCGAGGTTGTACTGGCACACCGCGATGACCTGGCTGTGTGGGATCAGGTTGTTAAGCTTGGCTTCATACTCCACAAGGCGCTGGCTTCCGGAGTGCCCAGCCAGCGCCCAGGTCATTTCGCCGGTGGCGAGGAATCCTGAGAAGCCGGATGTCTGGGCAGTCAATATGGCTTGTTCCAAGAGAGATATCATGGCTTGAGGATCGAAGTAGCCATTTTTGATGTAGGACTCGTATTTCGAGATGATGCTTAGCTGGCCCCCGGCTACCGCCTGGGCGACGTTGATGCCGCTCTTGTTAAGCGCTTCAGTGATGTGTAAAGCGGAGTTGTCGTCAGCGATGTAGAGGCACTGGTAGTGCTTGGCCAGCGACTGTTTGAACAGAGGTATGATCGCATCCATCTGTTTCTGGGACTCATAGAAGAAACAGATGTGATCCCCAGGGCGCAGACTGGCAAGGTATTCGGGCAAGGTACGTGGCTGCATAGTGCACCTCCCGTCCGTGAGAAGACACTTTCCACGTGCGGCTAGCTGGTCTTACCTACCACCTTTTGGGGCGGCCCTGCAGGAACGTAAAAGTGTCGTTCTCCGCGCTGGTGAGCTGACGCTCCACCAGGGGTTGCGAAAGCAGCGGCGAAATACTGGACAGCACTTCGGTCATTGCCGGAGTCTTCTTGAAGGTTTCCCACCCATCCAGCGTTCTCCAGTGGGTGACCACCACCAGCTTGTTGGGGTCTTCGGTGGAACGCCAGAAGGTGCCACCTTCGTACCCTGGGTGCTGGACGGCCAGCGCCCTGACGGAGCGCATTAACGAAAGCAGCTTGTCTGCTTCGTCTGGTCTGGTTTGAAGCTCAAGGAGGATCATTCTATTCATTCCGGACGCAATTCCGTGCCAGGCCTCTGGTGGGGAAAGGCCCTGACGACGTCAATAAGCAGTAGACATAAGCCAAGAAGGACCAGCAAATCCCCCGGGCTGAAGACCATCCGTATGGGCCAGGATACCGGTATAACATCTGTAAACATCCAAAGGCTGGTATCCCCCCTGGCCAGCAGGATACTCTTGGAGCCGACGAGGTATGTACCGTTGGATAGGGTGGCTTCATGCGAAAAACCTGCAGCCGAAAGAGTCTCAGGGGTAACGGGCATGTACCAACCATGTATTGCCAATGGGGCCAAGTTCAGAAGCGTGCCCGCCAGGAGGAATCTGAACCCTGGGTGGTGCAGGTTGATTACGGCTCCCCATATCAGCAGGGCGTAAGATGCCCCCACCATCAGGGGATAGGCGGGGGACATATACCATTGCTCCGTGACAGCAAAATGCTGCAAGGCGAGCGCCAGCAGGAACAGCCAACCCTTTTTTAGACGCATCTGCTGAGCCACCGACCTCCGATCAGTAGCTTCCTCCAAGCCCCTTCTCCTCATAGCTAACAGCCACCTGCCTGACTCCTGGGACGAACCAGGCGTCGGTTTGGCTGCGGGAAGGGCCCATGGCCCGAGCTTCTGTCCCTGCTCATGGCGGGTGAGTCTGTCTTCTGTGGAAGGCAGGCCATTGTCCCAACTTGCTGGGGCGTGGCGGTTCCCAGACCTTCAATCGAGACCCACCATGAGCGGACGTCCCCGTGCCTATGGCCCTTTTGACAGGGCCTATCTAGGGCTACAGCGCCTCCGCTGTTAGGGTCCCCAGTCGTAGCCGGCCAGGGCGGCGAGCATGGCCGCTGCTATCATGCCAATGGCGATAATTGTGGGCAGGTACCTCTTCACGCGCTTCATTCCGCACCTCCAACTAGATTGTTGCAGGATAAGTTTGCAACGCCCTGCTAACCAAACGCACTCCAAGGTAGCGTAAAAAGAAGAGGCCACTCCTCAGAAGGAGTGGCCTCGTTAAGAACGCGTGAAAACGGGGTGGCCAGGTGGTTGCTACGCCGCCTCTTGGCGTAATTGCTGGAAGCTTTTCATCACTTCTTGCCCCCGTTGCTCTTGAACAACGGCCCTGAACTGGTTGTAGTGGAGGCGGGCGGACTCGACGTCGCCACGCTTGATAAGGGTCTTGACTATCTGCTCGTGAACATCTGGATTCGTCTCGTCAACCTTCAGGAGGCTTTCCAGCAATGTGATGGCCTCATCGTATTGTCCTTCCGCAGCTCGATGGCCTGCTAATCTTGCCAAGCTTTGCAGGTACTTGGCCTCCGCCTGGAAGCGTATGGTGTTGCACCACTCGGCGTAGAAGTCTTCAAGGAAGCTTCCACGGTAGAGCTTGATTGCTGCCTGGAGGCGGTCCGCCCTTTCCGGGCTTCCGCCGGGTAGTTTTTCGGCCTGGTCAATCAGAGCCTGAAACTCATGGAGGTCGAACCAGAAGGACCCTTGGGGATTGAGCTTGTACCGCCCGTCCTCTTGAACGATGCTTTGTTCGTACAGGGCCTTCCTGACGCGATACACGTTGTTGTATAGCGCGTTTCGGCTGAGGACGGCACTCATGTCCGGCCAGAGCACCTCAAGGAGTTGTTCTCGCGTAGCGCCTCTACGATTGCAGAGGAGGTACATGAACAGTTCCTTTGCTTTCTGACTCCTCCACTCCGTCTCGGCGACGCGTCTGTCGTCCAACTGGACGAAGCTGTCTCCCAGGCTGTGGATCTCCACCATGGGAAAGAGCGATTGAGTGTGGCCGCCGGTCTCTCCTGAAATCGCTGGGAGTTCTGGCACTTGAATTTCGAGGCGTTTTGCCTGACGGTCTCTGATTTCCTGGAACAGCGAGCCTTCTATTCTCTTGGAGGCGGCGTACTCGACTATCTCGGGGGTTTCCTGGCATTCAAGGATTAGCTGGTCTTTCAAATCCAGGTTGCGTACGATGGTGCCTATGAATTTCAGGCACCTGTTCAATCGGACCCACCGCTTGGTCTTCAAGCAAAGGAGTGCCAGGTATACGTAGCCTTTCAGCAGCTCCCGTCTTGCTCCAATGGCTTCGAACTGGGAGACGACTTCGTCGAGCTGAGCTAGGGCATCTTTGTAGGCACCTTCGTTCAAGCTGAGGATGCCCAGGTGAAGCAGGCCTGACGAGTGCTCGTATCTCAGGCCAAGCTTCTTCGATTCAAAGACAGCCTTGCCCAGGAAGACGCGTGCTTTGGGGAAGTCTTTGAGGCGAGCATATGTGTTTCCTGCGCCTATGTTTGCCTGGCAGAAAAGCCTGGGCTCCAGGACCTCTTCAGCCAGGTTCAAGGCCTGCTGGTAGGAGTGCAGCGCTTCGTCGAGCCTGGTCATGTGCTGGAGAGTGTCGCCGGTGTTTACCATAAGGGAGCCTTCGAGACGGGCCGACTTGCTGGCCCTGGCTGCCGCAAGCCCTTCCGTCAAGGCCTCCAGCGATGCATCGTACTGTCCTAGGTCGTAGTAGAGCCTACCTATGTTATTCAGGACACGGGCCAGGTTGGTGGTGTTCTCCAGCTTCCTGTACGCAGCCTTGGCCCGTTCGAAATACACCAGGGCCTCTGATAGCTGGCCCAGTTGTGCCAGGGCGATGGCCATATTGTCTTCGGTGACGGCCATTAGGGAGAGGTCAGAACTCTTGGCGCACAACTCCAAGCCTTTGGTTAGCTCCTGGACTGCCTCGTCCAGATCACCCATGGTGCCCAGGGCAGCGGCGAGCTGGCGATGACACTCTATACGTATCTCCACGGGCTGCAAAGTATCTTGCAGAAGCGATGTAGCGGCACGAGCGTCTTCCACGGCAGCCTGGAAGAACCCTCTTAGCCGAGAAGCGGAGGATCGGACAAGCAGAGCTTTGACGCTGAGATGGGTGGGCACATTGGCAAGGGACAACAGGTCGTTGGCAATGGCTACGGCTTCATGAGGATTGCCGAGGTGAAGAGAGGCCTCCGCCTGGTGGACCTGAAGTTGGGGCGTGTTCCAACGCCCGGAGCTCCTGTAGTCGTTCAGCAGGAGAGCCAGTTCAGCCCATTGTCCTGCCTTGGATAGGCGCTCCGCTGCCTTTTCGATGACAAGCGCCGGTTTTCGTGAAGCCACTCTTGCTCTCATATGCACGTGGCCTGGTGGTAGATAAGCACATCATAACACCCGGAGTCAATACGCGACATTGTGCCGTAACTGGGCATGCTGACATTGACAGATGTGATAGGATTTTGCGTGAATTGATTCACAAGAGGCGCCAAAGCTCCTATTGAGACTTGGGACAAGGACCTGAGTTGCAGAGGATATCGTGAGTAGAGAGGCTCTGGAGCGAGAAGATGGACAAAGACGACGGTGACTTCCAGCCCTGGGGGACTTTTGCCGTGATGCTGGTCATGGCAGTAGTGTTCATAGCTATGTGGTTTGCGTTATACGCCGTTGTGTTCCAGGCCAGAGGATAAGCTATGAAGATCCACAGCATTGAGAAAGCGTGGCTTGTAATAGGAGGAGTCATGCTGCTGGTATTCCTGGCGGCGATCTCGGTCGCCGCGTTTGGCCAAGGGATGCAACCTCCTGGCCAAACGGAGCATGTAGACCCTCAGAATGTTGCTATGGACCCACACTTTGCCGACCCTGGTGTCAAAGAAGTGGCTCCTGGAGTGTACGAAGTCAACATGGTAGCCATGACGTTTGCCTTTACTCCTGGGGTCGTGGAGGTTCCTGCCGGGTCAGAGGTTACCTTCAGAGTCGTCAGTAGAGACGTAGTTCACGGATTTGAGATAGCGGGCACTAATGTGAACCAGATGGTTATCCCAGGCCACGTGACCAAGGTGACGGCCCGGTTTGATGCCCCTGGCGAGTACTTGATCCTTTGCAATGAGTATTGCGGAATCGGGCATCATGTCATGCAAGGCAAACTAGTTGTGCGGTAGCCTTTCCAGCGAGTGCCTGTGCTAAAGATGAGGAGCAGCCCGATGTTTGCGAGAGAGGACCGGCTGGTTCGGTTCAACCTATACGTATCCTTTATCGCCGTTTTCTTGGGAGGCGTCTTCGGGCTGCTTCAAGCTCTGGAAAGGGCGCCAGCCGTCAAGCTCACCATCCCCATGTTCAGCTACTACCAGGCGCTTACAGCGCACGGCGTGCTGCAGGCCCTGGTGTTTACGACGTTCTTCATCATTGGGTTTTTGCTATTTGGTGTGACTCGGACTCTGAATAGGCCTTTGCACAGCATATGGTTGGGATGGCTGGGGTTCATTCTGATGCTGGTTGGCACTGCGACGATTGCCGTTACGATTCTGGCCAACAAGGCCACTGTGCTATACACATTTTACGCACCACTTCAGGCGCACCCCGCCTTTTACATTGGGGCGACGGTGCTGGTGGTGGGTACATGGGTAGTGGCGGTGGAGGTGTTCTTGACCTACCGCCTATGGCGTAGGGCCAACCGTGAGGCACGCATTCCCCTGGTAACTTACGGCACCATGGTGACGCTTATCCTGTGGCTCATAGCAACCCTTGGGGTAGCCGTACTGATGCTGGGCATGCTGATACCGTGGTCTTTGGGTTGGGTGGATACAGTTGATCCACTATTAGCCCGCCTTTTCTTCTGGTATTTTGGCCATCCACTGGTGTATTTCTGGCTGCTGCCTGCCTACATTGTGTGGTATACAGTCATGCCAAGACTGGCGGGAGGCAAGCTGTTCAGCGACCCTCTGGCCCGGCTTTCGTTTATTTTGCTGCTGGTCTTTTCCACTCCAGTGGGGCTCCATCACCAGTTCATGGACCCGGGGATCAGCACCGGTTGGAAGTACCTGCAGACTTTGACCACTTTCGTGGTAATTTTTCCCAGCCTGATCACGGCCTTCACACTGACCGCATCTTTGGAGCACGCGGGTCGAGCCAGAGGCGGCAAAGGGCTTCTAGGATGGGTGGTCAAGCTCCCGTGGGGAGAGCCTGCTTTTGCCGCGATGGCGTTGTCCATGGTGCTGTTTGCCTTTGGCGGCGCCTCGGGCATTGTGAACGCTTCCTACAGCCTGGACACAGTGGTGCACAACACTGCCTGGTTGGTGGGGCACTTCCACCTGACTGTCGGCACGGCGGTAGCACTCACTTTCATGGGCAGCACGTACTGGCTGCTGCCTGCGGTGAGTGGAAGGCAGTTGCGATGGCGCCATCTGGCCACGGCACAGGCATACCTGTGGTTTACGGGAATGATCGTCTTCTCCAGCAACATGATGCTTGCTGGAGTGCTCGGCTCTCCAAGGCGCACCGCAGATGTGACCTACGGAGGTTCGGATGTGGCGGCGTCGTGGGTACCGCACATAAACGCTGCGGCCGTCGGAGGCAGCCTGATGTTTGTCAGTATACTGGCCTTTGCCGCAGTAGTGCTCGGAACCCTGCTCTCGCCGAAGAAAGAGGAGGGTGTTTTTCCCCTGGCGGAAGCCCTGTCTGGGCCGGAAAACGCACCACGGCTTCTTGACCGGTGGTGGCCGTGGGTTGTCGTAGCGATCCTGCTGATTGTTGCGGCTTACGCGGGACCTGTCGCCGAACTCATAGGATCGCCTGCCTCTGGTTCGCCGGGCTTCAGTCCCTGGTAGCAGTATAGGAGGCCGAGCCTCCAGTCCCTTGGAGGCTCGGCCAGCAGGAACGATTAGCCAAGTAAGTAGAAAGCAGTGCTTTCTACTTGACCCTGACGAACTTCTGGATGTTGCGGTTGCCTCTATCAAGACCTGCGAACGTCTCGCATACCTCCGCCACATAGAAGCTGCCTTGGGAGTCCACGGCGATGCCATGGGGAGAAGAGAATAGGCCTGCTCCTGGCTCGTGTAACACACGCCCCTTGATCTGGGGGTTGCGGCTGGGAGAGTTTGGCAGGCCGCCTGCCGTGGATGTGTCGTCCATCTCCACGCCTGTGTCGCCCCAGCGAGCCAGCAGCTTGCCGTTGCGGTCCACGATGCTGATCCTGTGGTCCAGCTCTGCCACGTAGAAGTTGCCGTCAGGGCCTTTCCGGACACTGTTGGCCAGGTTCAGGCCTGGCCACTGCGCCAGGAATTCCCCCTTGGGGGTGAAGACTTGCACTCTGTTGTTGTACCTGTCTGCAATGTACAGCTTACCGCCATCCTGATAATCGATAAATATGCTGTGGATGGTATCGAACTGGCCAGGGCCGCTGCCATGGCTGCCCCAGGAGAACTTGAGCTTGCCATAGGGGTCGAAGCAGTGGACGTGGGAGTTTCCATAGCCATCGGTGGCGTAGTAATCGTCGTTGGAGGCCACCGCCAGGTGAGTGGGGCGGTTGAAGGGCTGCCCGCTCTGCTCCGGCGCGTTGATGTATGGCCTGCCTATGGTTAGGAGGAGCTTCCCCTCCTTGGTCCAGCGTCGCACCGTGTGGTCGCCGGTGTCTGCGGTGAGGACGTCTCCATTGGGAGCTACAGTAACGCCGTGGGGTACCGAGAAGTTAACGCCGATCTCTCCCCAGGCGTCCAGGAACTTGCCGTCCTTGTCGAAGACCATCATAGGGTGCTGGCTTCGGTTGAAGACGTAGACGTTGTCATCCTTGTCCACGGCCACGTCAGCCACATCTATGTAGGGCCACTTCCGTGGCCGCTTGAAGAAGCCGTCCACCACCTGGAACCGGTACTGTCCATTGCCGAACACGGGGTTAGCCATCCTGATCCACCTCCTTAGAGAATTGCCCGGAAATTAGCAGCTTTCTTCCGTAGTGCCAACAGTATGAGGTGTCAAGCGGCGTGTCAAGCCCACCTCGCGGATGGAAAGTCAAACAGCGGCTTGGCCTACAAGGTGCTTATGCGGTAGGTGTATGCTACGTTTATGGGGACTTGAGTGCGCAGACTGTTGGAAACACAGTCAATGCCGGATGAGGAGGTTGACATGAAGGTTGGGATTATGGTGCCAAGCTACGCCCGCTGGTGGCGAGCGGAGGGGATATGGGCCATTTGCGAGAAGGGGAAAGAGATCGGCGTGGACTCGCTCTACTTTGCGGACCACGTCATCACACCGCAGCAGCCATCCGGCGGCAATGATGGTTTCATGGACATTTGGACGGCAATGTCATATGTGGCTGCGGTGACGAACATCCAGGGGTGGGCCCCTACCCTGGGCCAGTGCGCCGCCGTGATCCCGTACCGCCCTCCTGTTCAGCAGGCCAAGATAGCTGCAACGGTGGACTCTCTTTCCGGTGGCCGACTTATGATCGGTGCGGGCACCGGCGTCGTGGAGAACGAGTTTGCCGCCCTAGGCCTCAACGTCCACGATAGAGGCGAGATGACAGATGAATACCTGAAGGTCATGATTGAACTGTGGACCCATCCGGTGGCCTCTTTTCACGGCAAGTATGTGAACTTTGATGAGATGACAATCTCGGTACGCCCTGCACAGCAGCCGCATCCGCCAATACTGGTGGTGGCTACAGGGAAGCGTCCTTTCCGGCGCATCGCCGAGTTCTGCCAGGGATGGATACCAGGCGGCGGGCGTGGCATGGACGCCGTCAAGTCCGCCGAGGCTGGTTGGGCCGAGATTAACGCCCTTTGGAGAGAGTATGGCAGACAGGGCGAGCCATACATGGCCATTGCACCCAGGTTTGCATGGCTGACATCGAACCGCGCCGAGGCTGAGCAGGCGACGGAGCAGGGCTACAGGTATGCCTACCCCAAAACTCACGGGGATGACATGGTGAACGAGATCCGGGCGTATGCGGACATAGGAGCCAATGAGTACGTGGTACAGCTTCCATCTTTCCGCCAGGGCGAGTTTGACTATCAGGGAATGCTGCTTAACCAGATGGAGTTGCTGGCCGAGCATGTCCTGCCAAAGGTTCCCCGTAGGTAGGAAACGTTTACGACCCGTTCCCCATGGCGCGGCGGCATTCATTTAGGCTCGGGGACGGCATGAGCCGAGAGGAGCTTGAGGTGATGAAAGACACCAAAGAGCAAAGGAGCACGAAATGAAGCCATCTTTTCGATTGGGCCGCATAGGTGGAGTAGAGATCGGCATCCACTACACGTGGTTGTTTGCATTTGCGCTGATAGCCTGGTCACTGGCGGATGGCTTCTTCCCAATGTACTACCCGGGGTGGAGTCTTGCGCTTTACTGGGTCACCGGCGCAATTGCGGCGCTGCTGCTGTTCACATCGGTGCTGGTGCATGAACTGGCGCACTCATTCGTGGCGAAGAGGAGAGGCTTGCAAGTGCAGGGCATCACGCTGTTCGTCTTCGGCGGTGTGAGCAACTTAGGCGGTGAAGCCACCAAGGCCAAGGATGAATTCACCATAGCTCTTGTGGGCCCGCTGACCAGCGTGGCTCTGGCGGCGATATTCTGGGGTCTGAGCCTATTGGTGGGTGACCAGGAAGGGCCGCTGGCCGCGATCTTGTTTTACCTGGCCTTGATCAACGCTCTTTTGGCGGGGTTCAACCTTCTGCCTGGTTTTCCGCTGGACGGCGGGCGCGTGCTGCGGTCTATCCTATGGGGCACCACAGGCAGTCTGGTACGGGCTACTACAATAGCGGCTGCCGTGGGACAGGCCATGGGTTGGGTGCTGATTGCATGGGGGGTGTTCCAGGTCCTGGGCGGCAACTGGCTGGGCGGGCTGTGGATTGCGTTCATCGGCTGGTTCTTGAACGGCGCCGCCGACTCCAGCCGGCGTGAGACTCAGGTGCAGCAGCAGTTCAAGGATGTAAAGGTCTCACAGGTGATGCAGCCGAACCAGGAGTCGGTGACGCCGGACACCACGGTGGAGGCGCTGGTCAACGAATGGTTCTTGCAACGGCTCCGCAGGGCACTGCCTGTCTTTGATGGGGCACAGCTTGCGGGCATAATCACGCTCAGGGACGTCAAAGGGGTCCCACAGGAAAGATGGGCGCAGGTTCGCGTGGGGGAGATCATGACCCGGCCACCACTCTACTCGGTAGGACCCAGCGATGCTCTGGACGAAGCCATCAAGCTGCTGGCATTGCATGACATCAACCAGGTGCTGGTGCTTCAGGAGGAGCGGCTGGTGGGGCTACTCAATCGCGCCGACATAATCCGGTACCTGCAGTTCAAGCAAGAGCTGGGCATAGGGCCCAAGTGAGGCTTCTTATCCCGATTCTTGTATCAGATCATATGGAGGTAGGGTGTACAGGTGTATTCTTTGCGTGAGAAGCAGCTTTTTGGGTTGGCTTTTGGAGTTCTTAGTGTTCTGGCACTGGTTGCTTGCGGGCCTTCGGCTGGTGAGGTGGATTCCAGGATAGCCACAGCCATCGCCAGCATTCCCACCCCTACACCGCAACCTACGGCTACCCCTCAGCGGATCCCTTCTTGGGATGAGATAGACAAAAGGATCGACAGGGCCATTGACGATATTCCAACCGCTACTCCCCAGCCCTCTGCTACGCCTCAGCCGGTCCTCACCTTGGAGGAGGTAGACGCCAGAGTAGCCAAAGCAATGGCCGAGTTTCCTACCCCCGTGCCGCCTGTACTGGTGGCGGTTGCATCCTCGGCTTCGGGTACAGGTGAGGCAACCCTGGGAGGAGGGGTCGTTCTTCGCATTGACCCAGGGCGGCCCGTGGCAGGGAGAAACATTAGCTTCACGGTTTCCGGCCTAAAACCATGGCAGCAGTTTTCCGTGCGTTTTGTGGACCCTCAGGGTAATCCTGCTCAATGGGTCTTGGCCCAGGAGTCATTGCTCACACAGAGTGGGGCACCTGGTTTTGACAGGACTATGTTTGCCGGTGCCGCAGGCCAGGCAAGCTGGATGCGCGTCGAAACTAGGGATTCGGAGGGGACGTGGAGTGTTCGTATCAAGGTTGACAGTTCCGAGTACGTTGCGACGTACACTGTAGCGCAGGTGCAGTTAGACACTACGGAGGTACACCAGCTTGGACTGGACTTCCGGCGCTATCATGGATCTGCCGCAGATTCCTTTACCTCGGCGCTGGTGCCCACCTCTCTGGCGGTTGATATGCAAAGCCACCTCCTACAGGTCGTGAACAAACTCGAAGCTCGCCTTGCCTTTCAGAGCAGCCAGGTCCCCGATATCTACCTACTGGGGAACCAAACGCTTCTTGAGGCTGTGGCCAAAGCCGCTGGTGCGGCGTTGAACGGTTGGGAAGCGGGGTTTTACTACGTGGGCGGGACCAATCCTGGCATCTACATCAAAACAGACGAGTTAGAGACTCAGCTTAGGCAGACGGTGACGCATGAGTACGTGCACTTAGCTCTGAGCGAGAAGGCCCCCAAGATAAGCCTGCCAGCTTGGGTCAACGAGGGCACGGCTGTGTACTATGAGCTTACATTGGGACAGGAGCTTCCAGGGACTGCTATCTCCAGACGCGAGGCCTTCTGGCGAGCTGATATGGTGAAAGCTGCTGCTATAGGGCCGAGCTTCATACCACTGACGGCGCTGGAAAGCCAGAAGACCTGGGGCCAAGGGGTCATGACGGTGCGGCTCCAACTCCAGTACGCGGAAGCATACATGGCAGTGCGCTATCTGGTGGAGCGGTATGGAGATAAAGGATTGTCAAAAGTCCTGGACGGGCTTGCCGCTGGGCGCTCTTTGGACGCTTCTTTGGCCCTTGCCGTGGGCGTTTCCTACGCCCAGTTCCAGACCGACTATCTGGCATGGGTACGGAGTTGGACTGATCCAAGCAGAGAGGCTATGAGAGCCTACGCCGCTAGCACAGATGTCATCATGCAGGAGTGGGAGGCTATATCCACCGAACGAACTAAGACACTGGGGACGGGCAACGTTTCCGCAGAAGCCGGACTGCTGGTACGGGCGAAGGTGCTGGATGCCAAGGTTTCACAGTTGTCTCCGTCCGCTGAGGCTGCGGAAGAACAGGCCCTGCTTGCGGCATTCGTGAAACGGGCAGTGGACTGGCTTCAGCTAGAGTACGACTACGTGAGTTTAGGCGTACCCAGCAAGCTGACAGAAGCCAACAACATGATCCCAGAAATCGACGCACGTGAGAAAGGCTTCTACCGTGCGATGTATGACCTGAAAGTTGAGTACAACTTGATTTGATAGCCTGTTAGGCTGAGTGTGGAGCAAAGGAGAAGGCTAGCTGCGTAGCGCTCCGGCGTAGAGGCGTTGTAGCAGTTCCAGGAATACCCTCTGCCTGGGGTGGCTGGTGTCAAGCAAGATGTACCGCTGAGTAGGGACTTCGTGCACAGGCTCCCACTCCGCCTGCTGCTGGTGGAATAGCTCCCAACGGGCGTCGGAAACGGACGATCCTTCTCGCTGGCGCTGTTTCACGCGGCGCCGGATGACTTCCACGGGGGCAGTGCACTCCACTATCCACGTCTCAACGCCGGCGGAGCGCGCGGCGTCTACGGCCCTTTGCCTGTCCTGGGTTGATCGGAAGGTGGCGTCCAGCACCACGCTCCGGCCCCGTGCCAGGTGATCCCTTGCCTGGGAAACCATGGTGTCATACGTATCGCGGGACATGCCAGGGGCGTAGATGCCTTGTCCAAAAGATTCGTAGCGATGCTCTGTGGGGGCGACGCTCGCCAGGTTCTTGCGGGTGATGTCGGAAGAGATGTAGGCGGCGTTGCGGCGCCGGGCCAGGTCCTCGGCCACCGTGGCCTTGCCTGTGCCCATGAGCCCGATGACCAGGAAGAGGGACGGCTGGGGTATGACGCCGGCGTAGGAGTGGGCCAGGTTGTAGTACGCCTGGGCGGTAGCGATGACTTCCTGGCGCTGCTCGGCGGGCAGCGTCGGGTCGTCCAGGCGGAAGCTGGTCACCTTGGCGCGAACGTAGGCACGGTAGCACTTGTAGAAGTCCAGCATTTCCATCAGGCCGTTGTCTTGAGAGGCTCCGATGTATGCCTGGACGTAGGCTTGGGCGAGGTTGGAGCGGTGATGGAACTCCAGGTCCATGGCCAGGAAGGCGACTTCCGAGGCGACGTCGCCGTAGCGGAAGCGGCGGTTGAACTCGATGCAATCGAGGATTTGGATGCCGTCCACGAAGAAGATGTCCGCCGCCTGCATATCGCCATGGCAATCGCGGATACAGCCTTTCGCTTCCCGGCGGTGGAAGAGGTCTTCCTTTTCGGCCATGAACGCCTGGTTGTAGGCCACGATGTCATCGTAGGTGTCTTGGGTCAGACAGAGGCCCACGTATTTTTTGGTCTGGCGGAAGTTTTCGCGAACGTTTTTGACGACGGCTTTGAGGCCGCCCTGCCGGGTTATGGCCGGGGTGGACATGGCATTGCGGTGGAAGTTCGCAACCAGCCCGCCGAGGCGTCGCAGGTCCTGGGCCGTGGCCTCGCCTTTCTGCAGGAGAGTTGCCAGGGAACGCTCGTTGGGGAGTTGACGCATTTTCACCGCGTACTCCACTGTCCTGCCCTGGCCTTCAATGGAGAGGCGGCCGTCCTGCTCTCTGATCTCCACGACTCCCAGGTAGACCTGGGGGGACAGACGCTGGTTTAGCACCACCTCTTGGCGGCAGTAGTACCTGCGTTTGGCCAGGGTGGTGAAGTCCAGGAAGCCGTAGTTTACGGGCCGCTTCACCTTGTAAACGTGCTTGCTGGTGAAGAACAGGGAGGAGATGTGCGTCTGCACCAGGCGGACGTCTGCGACCTTACCCGGATATGCCTGAGGCAGGAGGAGCTGTCGAACCACCTCTTCGTGAGTGGGAAGGGGGCCTTCATTGCGGGCGATTTGGGAGCTTTTGGAGCTGCGAGTGTTGCGTGGCATATAGGTTGATTGCTATCTGGAGCAGGAGTGAAATGCTCTACGTTTTTGCGACGGGTATCAGGGTACCATAGCGAGGGAGGCATGTCATCCGTTTGTGGAGGGAGGTTCTGGGTGCTTGCACAAGATTCGCTGAGGCGCGCGCTTGTTAATCCTGGCTCCGCTCATGTGCTTCACTTCACTTCGCTTCGCTCAAGGGTAAACTAAGCTCAGCATGAGCGGAACTCTAGAATTGTTTTTGATTTTAGTTGATTTTTTGAAGCTGGACCATATCTGTGCGAGAGAAGTTTTTTCGAGAAACAAATCCGATTATCGTAGTGTGGGCATAGGGCATACTGACTATGGCGGCAATGGCGTTCACCCACGCCCCAGATTCTTCGTCGTCCCGACTTCGTCGAGGACTCCTCAGAATGACAGCGAATGTAGGCAAGGATGGCGATGGCTGTAGTGTAGGCCATGAGCCAGGTATGGGATAGGGGAAGATGGCACAGCTACCCTACCGGATTGCGAGCCCCGATGAAATCGGGGCTCGCAATGACGAATGCTATTGCAGGCGTTGTTGCATCCGTTTCATGCGTTGATCAGCTAGGCCAAGTATTGGACTTTGGCTTGATTTCCGACAAGAACAAATCCGAAGCAGGTAGGCGGTTTATTTGTTCGGGTTGGTGTAGTGGATAGCACGGAGGGAGCGATACGGGGTTTGAGCGCTGCGCTTTACGAATAGCACTGCGGGCGATTGTTGCCTGTGAAATGGTCATACCTATAACGGCAGACGAGATGCTTCACTGTGTTCAGCGTGACATGGGAAGGGGAGGGAGATTCCCACTTCCACCCCAGATGCTTTGGCTTGTAGCTTCAGAACGACAGGAACATGGGCGCTGCTCAGCGTCGTGGTTCGACAAGCTCACCACGAACGGGGAGAATGGCAACGTGGGTGAGGGGGCCTCGCTCCACCAGACTGCCACGCCCCGACACGTCGGGACTCGCAACGACGATGGCGAGGAAAAACTCAAAAACTGGGCTTCAAAGCCCTTGATAAGCCGATATGTTGGGAGTATATTTACGATTCGTCTTAGAAGTGTTTAAGAAAAAGTTTTGCCACCATGACGGTAGGGGTGTGGTACGTCTCTATCACAGGCTTCCCGCAAAGAGACTGATGTACCAGTGGGATCAAGAACCCACGGGGACAGCGGGCGCACGCCTAGCCTCTACCCGTCCTACGGCCTCTTTCATGCAGCTACAGCCGCAGCGGACACCCTCATGGTGCTGTTTGCTGCCCAAGTACTAAAAGCTGAAACCTCGCAGGTTGGGCTGGTGGACTCCTCGAACACGATAGCGTTTACCGTGGCCATTTTTGTCCTGGCCCTGTGCGCACACCGGCTCTCCACTTCCAAGCTGCTGTTGATAGCGAGTTTCTATTTGTCGGCGTTTTCCTTTTTCCTGTGGGCATTGACAGGCAATGTCTGGATCGCGGTGCTGCTGGGCTTGCTGGAAGGAGTCCTCATAGCTTTTCCTGCTTCTCTGATCCCGGCGTACCTTGTCTCAAATGCGGGACATTCCCAGTTGAGTCAGATATACGGCAAGCTCTCTGTAGCCAGCAACGTTGGGGGTGCTTTGGGCTTGATGGTGGCCAGCGTTTGGCTGTTCATGAGCCAAGGCCTGTTAGGAGTAGGGCTAAGCCAACGGACGTTGTTTTTGGCTTTGGGAGTGGCCACGGTTGTGGCGGGT
>ORJL011033601.1_pt1 | contig 55851 bp, 55 predicted proteins | sample 1779941 | NCBI WGS metagenome assembly ORJL01 (sample SAMEA104232317, study PRJEB22302) | groundwater metagenome | biome: forest; feature: aquifer; material: groundwater | place: USA | collected 2011-08-07 | depth 5.8 m | reverse complement strand
CCGCAGCCAATCCAACCAATGTGGCGGCACAGCAGGTCGCCGCACAAGCCCAGGCCGCAGCCAATGCCTCATTGCAGACGGCGGTCCAGGCAGCGACCCAGGCGTTCCAACAGGCTGTCCAGGCGGGCGCCAGCGTGCCCACGCCGCCTGCGCCGCCTACGCCTGCTCCGGCTGCGCCAGCGGCGCCTGCGCCGGCGCCCGCACCCGCGCTCACGCCCGCGCAACTCCAGCAGCAGGTGCAGCAGCTCCAGCAGGCCGTGCAGGAGGTGCAGCAGCAAACGCAGCAGACTCAGGTACAGTTGAATCTGCCCGTGACGCCGGTAGTGCCGGCAACGCCTACCGCGCCGCAAGCGCAGCCGCCGACGCTGCCGCTAACAACGACTCCGACGCCGATTACCCCGACGCCGTCGCTGCCAGGTACTTCTGCCAGCGGGAGTTGATGTTGGTTGTTGCACGTAGTCGAGTGGCCAGTGCGGCAGTCAGTTGCGGTTCCATTGATTCTTTGGGCGAGTTCCGCCATCGCGGCGGGCTCGCCCGCTGAACTGTTCAGCGTTTCTCACCTGGTCGGCTCCAAGGTCTTGGCGCCCGCCGTCGGCGCGGCTGCGGCGCATCCTATCCGACTGGAGGACCTTCTCCTCGCGCCCGAGGTGGCCGTCCCTGCTCCCGTGCACGCGACTCTCGCGCCGGGGACAAGAGTGTACGAAGACCTGTGGGACCGCATTCGCGACGGGTTTGCGATCTCGGCCCTGAATTCGCCGCTCGTCGAGCGCTGGCAGTCCTGGTATCTCGGGCGGCCGCGAATCCTCAAGGGGATCCTCGACCGAAGCCGCCGGCACCTGTCTTACGTCGCCGAAGAGGTTGCCAAGCGGGGATTGCCCATGGAGTTGGCATTGCTTCCCATGATCGAAAGCGGTTATGACCCGCGTGCCCTGTCGCCTGCGGACGCCTACGGACTATGGCAGTTCATACCGGCGACTGCGCGCGAATACAACCTGCCGTTGGGGCCGAATTCCGATGCCCGCGCCGATGTCGCGGCCTCAACCGAAGCCGCGCTCGATTACCTGGAGTCCCTCTACCGGCTCTTCCACGATTGGCAATTGGCGCTCGCCGCGTACAACTGGGGCGAGAAGGCGCTTGCACGCGCGATTGAGCGCAACGTGGCGAAAGGCCTTCCAACCGATTACGGCGCGCTTTCGCTGCCGGAAGAGACGCGCAACTACCTGCCCAAGCTGCAGGCCCTGAAGAACCTGATCGCGAGCCCCGACGCGTTCCACTTCGAAATCGAGCCGATCACGAGCCTCGTTTCATATCCCTGAAGGATGACGAAAGACCGGGTGTCCGAGCTGCCGCACCCCTCGATAGCGCGCTTTATCCACGGTCTTGACATCCCCAACCGCGTCGCCGACAATCTGTGTTCAACGGTTGAACACATGGCCCGTGGCGGCGTCGGATGGAAGAAGCCCACTACAGACTCCTGCGTCTGATCGACGAAAAACCCAGTCTCACCCAACGCGAGCTTGCCCGCGAAATGGGCGTGAGCCTGGGCAAAATCAATTACTGCGTCAACGCGCTGATCGAGAAGGGCTGGATCAAGGCGCGCAATTTCCGCAATAGCAACAACAAGTTCGCATACGCGTACCTGCTCACCCCGAGCGGCATCGAGCAAAAGGCCGTCATCACGCTGCACTTTCTGCGCCGCAAGATGGCGGAATACGAATCCCTGAGAGAGGAGATCGCCCAGCTTCGCCGGGAAGTGGACCAGTTTCCGGAGGCCAAATCGCGATGAGCTGCTGGCATGCCGTGCTGTGCAAACCGCGCCGCGAGCAGTTGGCCGAGGAGAATCTGAGGAACCAGGGATTCGAGGTGTATATGCCGCGCATGGTCACGGAGCGCCGGCGCGCCGGGCAATGGAAGGAAATCATCGAACCGCTGTTTCCGCGCTACTTGTTTCTCAAAGTGCGCGATGACCGACAAAATCTTTCCCCGGTTCGTTCGACGCTGGGCGTGGTCGGCTTTGTGCGATTCGGCGGGATGCCCGCTACCGTCCCCGAGGTAGTAATCAGTAACCTGCGCAGCCGTGCGGATCCCGAGAGCGGTCTGCACCGAGCCCGGGCGAGCCTGTTTCCCGCCGGAACGCAGGTCCGATTTGCAGCCGGCCCGTTCTCAGGCCTCGAGGGCGTGTTTGAAATGGAATCCGCGGATGCACGCGTGATCGTGCTCCTCGAGTTCCTGGGCAAGACCAACCGGGTGACGGTGAATCGCGACTGGGTCGCGCTCGCTGGTTAGACCCTCGACCGGCTCGTTCCTTCGGTCGAACGCAGCCTGGGCTTGCCGTGACAGGCCGGTGGCTTCACTTCGTTATGCGAAACACGCAAGGTGTTTTGCAGGGCGGTAGCGTGGGCGCCCGGTTTGTCGCCGCGGGTGGGGCGACCCAGTTCGCGGTTGCGGATCACAATGACTTCAGAGAAATCCAAGCGTAGCACCGGCGTTTCGGAACAGGCCATCTTTGGCCTGCTGCTTCGCCTTTTGCGGCACATAAGCCGTCGCCGCCAGTATCAGTTCATGCTGCTGCTCGGCTTGATACTGGTCACGGCCGTCGCGGAGGTCGTCAGCCTTGCTGCAGTGCTGCCGTTTCTCGGGATTCTCACTGCCCCGGAAAAAGTCTTCAACTACCCTCTGGTGGCAGGTGTTGTGCGCGGCCTGGGCATCACTTCGGCAGGGGAGCTCGTCTTGCCCCTCACCGTCGCCTTCGCTGTCGCCGCGTTGGTTGCCGCCGGACTGCGCCTGCTGCTGTTATGGGCCAACACGCGGCTCGCCTTTGGCATCGGCTCCGACATCAGTGTCGAGGTCTATCGCCGTACGCTCTATCAGCCTTACCGCGTCCATGTGGCGCGCAACAGCAGCGAGGTCGTCAGCGGCATCACCCAGAAGGTGGGCACCGCCACGAGCGTGCTGACTGCGTTATTGATCGCGATCAGTTCGTCCGTGCTGTTCGTGGCGATAATGCTTGCGCTGCTTGCAGTCGACGTGGTGGTGGCCACTGTCGCGGCAGTGGGCTTCGGCACCAGTTACGGCTTCATCGCCTGGCTCACTCGCAGCCGGCTGGAGCGCAACAGCCGGCGCATCGCTCAGGACCAGACCCAGGTGCTCAAGGCGCTACAGGAGGGTCTCGGTGGAATCCGCGACATACTCCTGGATGGCACGCAATCGGTGTTCATCGACATCTATCGCAAAGCCGACGACCCGCTACGGCAGGCGCACGGCACCAATACCATCATAAACCAGGGTCCCCGTTTCGCCATGGAGGCCATGGGTATGGTACTGATCGCGGCGCTGGCATACAGCCTCAGCCGTCAATCCGGCGGCGTTGGCTCGGCCTTGCCCGTGCTGGGTGCCTTGGCGCTTGGCGCGCAACGCCTGCTGCCCGTCTTGCAGCAGCTGTATTCCAGCTGGGTGTACGTCGCCGGCAGCCGCGCGTCGATGACCGACGTGCTCGAGTTCCTGGAGCAACCGTTGCCGGATGACGCCGAGCGGTCCGTTTCCGCACCGCTCGCCTTTCGAGACGCGATCCGGTTCGACGGCGTATCTTTCCGCTACGGCGACGAGGGCCCCTGGGTGCTGGACGACGTCAACCTGACCATACCCAAGGGGTCGCGGATCGGCCTGGTTGGCGGCACCGGCGGCGGCAAGAGTACTGCGCTCGATCTGCTCATGTTCCTGCTCGAACCCACTCGGGGCAGCATCCTGGTTGACAGCCAGCCGGTCAGCGGAGAACGACGGCGGGCGTGGCAGCGGACCATCGCCCACGTGCCGCAAAGCATTTTCCTGGCGGATACGACCCTGGCCGAGAACATCGCCTTTGGCGTTCCGACCAAGGAGATCGATCTGGATCGCGTCCGGCAAGCCGCGAGTCAGGCGCAGATTGCCGAATTCATCGAACGCGGGCCCGAGGGCTACGAAGCTCTTGTGGGCGAACGGGGCATTCGCCTGAGCGGCGGGCAGCGCCAACGCATCGGCATCGCTCGGGCGCTCTACAAGCAGGCGACCGTGCTCGTGTTCGATGAAGCCACCAGCGCACTGGACAATGCCACCGAAGACGCGGTCCTGGATGCCATCGAGAATCTGAATCGCGACCTCACCATCCTGATCATCGCTCACCGCCTCACCACAGTGCGCCGATGCGACACCATCGTGCAATTGGAGGGCGGCAAACTTGTCGCGCAGGGCTCTTACCAGCGTCTCCTGGAGACCAGCCCGAGTTTTCAGAGTCTCGCGATGGCGGGCGTCTGACAACCACACCCGGGACGTGGCGTTCGTGAAATCCCTGGATCGCGTTGCGCGTCAAATTCGAAACAGCCATCAAGGCATTTAGCCAGGAATCTAATCAGTTCTAGGAGGCCCTATGAAGAACGCTTTCGAATTTACCACTGACCTCGTTCAGACGCACCCCTGGCCGATCCCGCGCCGCGTATTCTTTGTCGCCGAAATTGGCATCAATCACAATGGCGATATCGAGATCGCCAAACAGCTCATCAATCAGGCCAAGGCGGCCGGGTGCGATGCGGTCAAGTTCCAAAAGCGCACCATCGATATCGTCTATTCGCCTGAAGTGCTCGCACAGAAACGCGAAAGCCCGTGGGGCACCACGCAGCGCGAGCAGAAGGAAGGGTTGGAATTCGGCCAAGCGGAATACGATATCATTGACGCTTATTGTCGGCAGCTGGGAATCGAGTGGTTCGCCTCCGCATGGGACATTCCGAGCCAGCACTTCTTGCGGCGCTACGACAGAACCTACAACAAGGTGGCTTCGGCGATGGCTACCCATCTGCCGTTCCTTAAGGAAGTGGCCTCCGAAGGAAAGCCTACCTTTCTCTCCACGGGCATGTGTACCTATGGGGACATCGACCGTGCAGTGGAGATATTCAAAGCGGCCGGGTGTCCGATTCTGTTGATGCACACCGTGTCCACCTACCCGGCGGCGGAGAAGGATCTCAATTTATCTACGATGCATGCCCTGCGGGAACGCTACGGCCTACCGGTGGGCTACAGCGGCCACGAACCATCAGTATCCCCTTCCATCATGGCGGCGATGATGGGTGCGATGGCGATCGAGCGTCATGTCACCTTAGATCGGGCCATGTATGGCAGCGACCAGGCGGCGTCCCTGGAACTTCCCGGTCTGGTGAACCTGATGGGATCCATCCGCAAGATTTCGGAGTGCGTTGGCGATGGTGTGAAGCGACTGTCGCCTGCCGAAGCGGCCGTGGCCAAGAAGTTGCGATACTGGCAGAACGCATGAGCGCACAGCGTCCATGATCTTCTGCTTCGACATTGACGGGACTCTGTGCACCAAGACTGACGGCGACTACACGCTGGCGGAACCCTTTCATGACCGCATCGCCGTGGTGAACGCCTTGCATTCAGCCGGGCACGTAATTAAGCTCTTTACGGCGCGCGGCTCGACCACTGGTATAGATTGGCGCAAGGTAACCGAACAACAGATGCAGGTCTGGAACGTCCGCTATCACGAGTTGATCATGGGGAAGCCCGAGGCCGACATTTTCATCGATGACAAGGCCTTCCATGCAGATCACTGGGACTGGAAAGCTTGATGAAGCAACAGATCGTAGCCGATTTGGAGAGTTCGCTTGAATTGCATAAGGCATTGCTGTCGGATTCGGCGTTACATGCACAGCTCGCCGAACTTGCCGGATGGTGTCTGGATGCACTCCGCAAGGGCGGCAAAATCCTGCTTGCTGGAAATGGTGGCAGCTTCGCCGATGCCCAGCACCTGGCCGCCGAGTTTGTCTCGCGCCTCCAGTTCGATCGGGCGCCCCTGCTGGCGATTGCCCTGGCGACAAACGGTTCTTCCATGAGCGCCGTCGGCAATGACTATGGGTATGAGCAAGTCTTTGCTCGCGAATTGCGTGCACTGGCTGGCACGCACGACGTGTTTCTGCCTATTAGCACCAGCGGCAACAGCCCGAACATCCTGGCTGCAGTGGAAACGGCGAAGGAACTGAATGTTCGTACCATGGGGTTCACCGGTCAGACGGGGGGCTCCCTTGCTGGAGCGTGTCCCTGCCTGCGCGTGCCTTCCGGTCGCACCGAGCGAATTCAGGAAGGGCACATTCTCCTGGGACACACGCTTTGCGGACTGGTGGAGAGCGCTTATTTCAAGGGCACGCAACGGCCGGCAGGCGCATCTGCATGACCGCCTGCTATCTCTGCGGCAGTACGTCCCATCGCGAGTGCCGGGGCTGTGTGCGGGACGATTCCAGCCTCAAGGTCCTCGAGTGCAATGCCTGCGGACTCGTGTTCTTGTCGTCAATCGACCATATTCACCCCTCGCACTATGCAGAATCCGGGATGCATGGGGAGCAGCCGCTTCCTGTCGAGAACTGGTTGCAGGTGACCGATGCGGATGACGAACGGCGCTTCCGCTATCTGCGCCAGATGCTCGTTGGCAAGAAATTGCTCGACTTTGGTTGTGGCGCAGGGGGTTTCTGCTCAAGGCGCGCGAAGTGGCTGCGGTTGCCGAGGGCCTCGAACCTGAATTACGCCTCCAGGCGCATTTCGACCAATCGGGATTGAAGGTACATGCACAGATCGACGCCATGACCGCTTCACGTTTGCCGCGTTTCGACGTCATCACCGCCTTTCACGTGGTGGAGCAGCTGCCCGACCCGCGCGCTACGCTGACCCATCTCGCGGCGCTGTTGGAGAAGGGGGGTGAGCTTATCGTCGAGGTGCCCAATTCGGACGACGCCTTGCTGACCTTGTTCGAATGCAGGCCTTTTGCACGCTTCACCTACTGGAGCCAGCACCTGTTCTTGTTCAACCAACGCACGCTATCCGACCTGGCGCGACAGGCGATCCTGAAACTACGTTGGCTCAAGCAGGTGCAGCGCTACCCGCTATCCAACCATCTGCACTGGTTGTCGCGAGGCAGGCCAGGGGGACACAATGAATGGTCGTTTATCGACAGTCCCATGCTGAATGACGCTTACAGCGCTCAGCTCGCCGCTCTCGGGCGGTGTGACACGCTGCTGGCTGGGATAATTTCCGAGGATGAAAAGGCGGCAAAGCGAGATGCGCCATTGGGCGAGATCCAAGCTTGATCGGAAAACAGACTTGGTTCCAGGATTGATCACGGTACGGACGTCGTCCAGCCGGCTTCCCGGGAAATGCCTGCTTCCATTTGGCGAAGGCAATGTGATCGAGCATGTGATTCGCCGCGCCCGACACTTCGGCCTTGATCCCATCGTTTGCACCAGCGTAGATCCGTCAGACAACGTCCTCGAAGGAATCGCTGCCTCCGAGCACGTGAAGTGCTTCAGGGGATCGCTCGCGAACAAGCTCAAGCGCTGGGCCGATTGCGCGACGCATTTCAATCTCGACGCGTTTCACACGGTCGATGCGGATGACCCGTTTTTCGATGGAACGGAAATGGAGCGAAGCTTTGAATTCCGGGCAAACAAGGGCTGGGACATGGTATGCCCGACCGAGTCGTCGTCTGCGGGTGGGGCGAGCGTAGGCTATACGTTGACCACGGACGTCGTATGCCGCGCCTGCAAAGGGCTGGCTGAAGAGACTGATACCGAAATGATGTGGTATCACGTCGAAAAGGTGCCGAACCTAAAGAAGGCCGTGCTTCCCGAGGGGAATCCGCGCCCGCAGAAGTTGCGCCTGACTTTGGACTATCAGGAAGACTACTGGCTCCTGGAATCCGTGCGGCGGATGGTCGGTAATTTGGCGCCACGCGCTGAAGTGGACGAACTGTTCCGTCGCAATCCGGATCTTCATCTCGTCAACTGGTTTCGCAATGCCGAATGGGAGGCCGGCCAGTTGGTCAAGAAGATATGATTACCCTGCGATTGCGAAAGGCCAGGTTGCGACATGATCAATGACGTCAAAAATCCCTTCGGCAAGTTCAATGGAAACGAAGCCGAGTACGTTCTGCGTGCGTTGGATTCTGAGGAGTCGGAGAACGGCAAATTTCCCTGGGTTCAGCGCTTCGAAGAAAAGTTTGCTGAAAAGGTGGGAGCTAAGTATGCAATTGCCGTCAACTCTGGCACTTCGGGCCTGCATGCTGCTCTCTTTGCGGCGGGCGTTGGTCCAGGAGATGAGGTTATTAGCCCGGCGATGACAGTGATCATGGATGCCTATGCGACATTGCATCTGGGAGGCATCCCGGTGTTTGCGGATATCGACCCCAGGACGCATAACATCGATCCGGCTGACATTGTCGCCAAGATTGCGCCGAAAACCAAAGCGATAATCACGGTCTCTTGGTTCGGCCTTCCCGTTGACATGGATCCGATTCTAGAGATTGCGCGTGCCCATGATCTGGTGGTGGTCGACGATTCGGCTGAAACGATGATGGGCCGATACAAGGGCAAGGTCTCCGGAGCTAACGCCGATCTGGGGGTATTCAGCTTTGAGAACAAGAAGCACCTTACCACTGGAAGCGAAGGCGGCATGATTGTGTCCAATGATGGGCGACTGGCAACCCAGGCTCGGAAGTTTGCGGGTATTGGCTATAAGCACATGACGTCCACAGCGGGCCGCACCCATCTGGCGCTATCCGCGGTTCAGGATCCCGCCTATGAGCGTTTCGATACAATTGGTTTGAACTATCGCATGAACGCAATCTCCGCAGCAGTCGGGCTGGCGCAGCTTGAGCGCGTTGAGCATATCGTGGCCCGCCGCCAGGCTTGTGGGCGATTGTTCTCTGAAGCAATTAGCGGTTGCGATTGGATGGTTCCGCAGGTAGTTGGGCCTGAATTCGAGCATGCCTATTACACCTTCGGCGTTGACTACCGAGGTGAATTGGCACGAGGTGTCAAGTGGAAAGAGTTCTATAGCCGCTACATAGAAATGGGCGGAGATGGGTTCTACGGCTGCGTTATGGTTCCATATTTAGAGCCGGCCCTTCGCGGCAAAGAAATCGGCGGCCGTCGGCTAGGGCCTGGCTTGTGCCCAAAGGCAGAAGACCTACAACAGCGCGTCATGGCGTTCAAGACTAACTATCGCGATCTGGGCGTGGCGCAGCGCAAAGCAGAGATCCTTTCCAGCCTGATCGATAAAATCGGGCGATAAATTCGGCGCAATGGCGAACAGACAACGGCTGCGCTTCGGAATTGTGCAGGGACGATTGATTCAGTCCCCGCCCGGTCAACTTCAATGGTTCCCTCGGGATGAATGGCAGTCGGAGTTTTCTATTGCGGCTGCGTGCGGCATCGACTATATCGAGCTGATCGCTGAGCGTAACTACAATCCTTCCAACCCGCTGTGGACAAATGAAGGCGTTGCGCGCATCAAGGACCTCGTTGAACGAAACGACCTTTCTCTACACACGCTATGCAACGATTATGTTATAGACCACGCGCTTCCCGGCGGCAGCGAGGTGCTGGAGCAGAATCTTCTTCTCCTGGAGCGCGGAAGGCTGCTTGGTTGCGAAAAGTACGTTCTGCCGCTGTTCGAGCATTCCGAGATGACCGCGGATAATGCTGCCGACTACATTGGGCCGTTGCGTGTCATTGCAGACAGCGCTGCGGCCTGCGGCATGTTGGTATGTCTCGAAACCGGCCTCAATGGTAGCCAAATGATCTCGGTCATGGGCAGGATCAACCATCCTGCGGTGGCGGTTGTCTATGACACGGGCAACCGCGTGGCTTTTGGTCACGATCTGCCGGCAGACATACGGCTGTTAGGAGGGCGCGTTCGTCATGTCCATATCAAGGACAAGAATGCAGCCAGTCAGAATGTTCTCCTGGGAACCGGACTGGTGAATTTTCAGGCGGTGTTCGAGGCGCTGATCGATATTGGTTATGCGGGACCCTACACCTTCGAGACCCAGCGCGGCAAGAACCCGGCGCGCACAGCGCGCTATAACATGGAGTTTGTCGAGTTCTTCCATACAGAAGCCTCCGACCGATGAGCTACGCAAAGGTACTGTTCATTGGCCTCGGTGGTGCGGGTCAGCGGCATATGCGCATATTGCGGCAATTACTCCCAACCGACACGCAGTTCATTGCATTTCGCCGGTACGGTAGGACCCCTTTGCTAAATCCAGACTTTACCGTTGATTCCTCGCGCGCTCTGGAGGAAGCATTTGACTTGTCATTGTTTCCTTCACTCGAATCGGCGTTTGCCGATGGTCCAGATCTTACGGTGGTTGCCACACCCACTTCGGCGCACCGTAAGGCTATGACGCTCGCGCTCGAAGCAGGGAGCGGAATCATTGTAGAAAAGCCCTGGGCGGAGTCCCTGGAGGGCTTCGATTCATTCCGCGATGCAATCACCGGCAAGTGTCTACCGTTTCAAATTTCGTTCCAGCGCCGCTTCCATCCGCTAATCGCGAAGGCGCGTGACTTGGTCGTTGGAGGACATATCGGGAAACCCGTATCAGCCAGTTTCTCCGTCTACTCTTATGTGCCGGCTTGGCATCCCTATGAGGATTGGCGGTCGCTCTACGCAGTACGAAAGGAGCTCGGTGGCGGTGTTCTTCTGACCGAATGCCACGAGATCGATCTTGCGTATTGGTATTTTGGGTTGCCGGACGCGGTATTCTGCACAGGCGGAAACCGAGCAGCCGTAGAACTTGACGTTGAGGATACGGCGCAGATGACCCTCTTGTACGCCGATTTCTCGGTACAGATCAATCTTTGCTTCTTGCACGCGAAGCCATCACGACATTTTCACATCGCTGGGACAAAAGGGTGTATTACCTGCTCCGATAATTGGAACAAGTTGACTTTCAACGCATTTGATGCGCCTCGTACAGAACAAGTGTCGGTTCCGAACGTCGGCAATGACTCCATGTTCGTTGCGCAAGCCAGGGCATTCCTGCATGACTGGTCAGCTACGGATACGCAGAATGCGCTGGCAGCCGCCGGTGGTTCGCTGGCCATCATTGACGCCGCGCGTTGTTCGATGGCCAGTCGCCGGGCCGAACATGTATGCCCACACTGATGCGCTTCATCTTCGGCACTTGCAGGGTGGCAGCCGGCGGGCCGGTGTTTTTTGAAGGACCAGCTGCCACCGTGAGTTCTGAACCATGATGGATACCTTGTTTTCATTGAACGGACGGGTAGTCGTGATTACGGGTGCAGCCGGATTGCTGGGTCGCCAACATGCCGAGGCCGTTGCGCGTGCAGGCGGTATACCGGTGCTGCTAGATCTTCATGCCGCGGCCTCAGAACAGTTGGCCGCAGACATCAGCACCCGGTTTGGCGTTGCCGCTAGCGGCTGGGCGGTAAATATCGCACATGAAGCGGAAATCGTGGCGAACTGTGCCGCCATATTGACACGCCACGGTCGGATTGATGGACTGGTCAACAACGCCGCCAACAATCCTAAGGTGGAAGGCGATCCCGGCAAGGACTTCTCGCGGCTGGAGCACTTTCCGTTGGAGGTCTGGCAGGCCGATCTGGAAGTAGGGCTGACCGGCGCGTTCCTGTGCGCCAAGCACTACGGTGCCGCAATCGCCCGCAACCCGCAAGGCGGCAGCATTGTGAACATCTCTTCCGATCTGGGCTTGATTGCTCCGGATCAGCGGCTCTACCGCAAGCCTGGCCTGCCAGATGACCAACAACCGGTCAAGCCTGTCACCTACTCGGTGGTGAAGACCGGTCTGATCGGTCTTACGCGCTACCTTTCCACTTATTGGGCTGATCGAAATGTTCGCTGCAACGCATTGTGCCCAGGCGGAGTAGAGAATAACCAGGATCCGGCCTTTCTGCGGGAAGTTACCGGGCGCATTCCAATGGGGCGGTTGGCAAGGGCTGACGAATACCAGGGAGTCCTGCTATTCCTGCTCAGCGCTGCATCCAGCTACGTAACAGGGGCTGTGCTCGCGGCAGATGGGGGAAGGACCGCGTGGTAGAGAAAGCGCTCGCGGACGGTCGTTAAGGGGAAACGAGAGTCAGAAGTAGGCCCGTAAATGCTTTATGGACGCAAAAAACAGGCTTCTGTTCCGTTTGTCGAAAAATATTCTTGCGCGAAACAGCGCATTCAAGGGCGTCCACAAGGGAAAGAGCTGCTATATCTTCGGCAACGGCATTTCCCTCAAGAACATGGATCTCAGGAAGTTCGACGACAGGATCTCTATCGGCTGCGGGTTCATACACCTGCACAGGGAAGTCGGCGCCATCAACCTGAAGTATTGTTCGGAACTCCACCCATTCTATTACTACCCGTTTTGGACCAGTCCGTATACGGGGTCCCGGGAGAAGAATTTGCTGGGCCATCTTTCGAGACGGTCCTTGAGGAACCACAGGAATCTGCAGTTCTTCTGCAATCTTTCAAACTACTTCGGGCTGAGGGGTGACAACGTCCACTATCTGCATCACTTCGGTTCCCGCGCGCCGTCCCTTGATCGATGCGAGCTGGATGGAAGCTTCAGTTTCATGAAGAACGCCCTGTATGGAATGATCGGCATGGCGATATATATGGGATTCGAAAGCGCCATGCTTGTTGGATGCGACTACACCCATTCTCCAATGAGGAGTCTGCATTTCTACGAGAAGGGCGAGGGGGTGGTCACGCCCGGCAAGAATTACTTTGAGCGGGATTTCTTCGAACTGGTGAAGCACAGGATCGACATCACTACCATCACTATGGCCGGGGCAGGGAGCGACGTCTTGAAGCACGTCGAGTACCGGGATCATGTCGGAGAAAACGCCGTGTTTCGTGAGAACACCGAGATCGTCAGGAAAGAGGATCTGGACGTTCTGGCGGCTTCACGGATATATAAGATTTATTGATGGTCAATTGTCCGCCTGCAAATTGATGTAGCGCGCTCGTTTGAAACCGTTCAGCCATAGTATGGCCGGACTCTAGCTCGGCAAGCCCTCGACAGGAAATGCCCCAATGATCGACTACCGGGTCATGGTTCAAGCCCGAATGAGTTCGAACCGATTCCCTGGCAAGGTGCTTGCCCCCCTGGGCGGAAAACCGGTGATCGCCCACGTACTCTCGCGCATTTGCGAAGCGGTACCGAGAGAGCGTGTGGTTCTGGTCACCAGCGAGGATGCCTCGGACGATCCCCTCGCGACGTACGTTCGCACAGCACTGGAGCTGATGGTTTTCCGGGGGTCGCTGGACGACGTCGCCGGGCGGTTTCAGGCCTGTTTGCACGCTCTCCCCTGCGAGTGGTTCGTGCGCATCTGCGGCGACAGTCCGGCGATCGACCCGGAATTACTCGGCTGGATGCTGGAGCGTGTATCGGATGATCTCGATCTGCTGACAAATGTGGCCGAGCGGACCTTTCCCACTGGGGAGAGCATCGAGATCGTGCGTGCCCGCACGTTCCTCGCCTTGGGGGCCGGCGATCTGACGCCGGAAGAGCGCGAACATGTGACGCTGGGCTTATATCGTCATCCTGAGCGCTACAGGATACGGAGTGTGGTAGCGGCGGACCCCACGCTGGCGTCCAGGCGACTGGTAGTGGATACGCTGGAAGATCTGCGCGCGCTCGAGCGGATTCTGTCGAGAGATCCCGGCTTGTCGCGGGGATACGCGGTTCATGCCCGACTGGGCCGAGGGCCTGTGTGAAGGATTCTGGAAAAGTTCTCGGCGTCGGGGTGGTCGGCTTGGGCGTGGGCGAGCAACACGCGCGCGCTTTCCATGCCCATCCTGCGTGCGAGGTGCGCAGCCTGTGCGATCTCGATGCGGGGCGTGCCCGGGCGCTCGCGGTCGAATTCCCCCGCTGCACCGTCGCCGGGCGATTCGAGGAAATGCTCGCCGATCCGCGACTGGATGTCCTGGTCATAGCCTCGTTCGACGATGCTCATTACCGACAGGTGATCGCGGCGCTGCAGGCTGGCAAGCATGTCTTTGTCGAGAAGCCGGTTTGCCGAACCCTTTCGGAGTTGGCCGATATCAAGGCGCGGTGGCAGGCGGAGGGGGGTCGCCTGAAGCTGCACAGCAACCTGGTGCTGCGGGCAGCACCTCTGTATGTCTGGCTGCGCGAGCAGATCCGGGCGGGTGCGCTGGGCCGGATCTACGCGTTCGACGGCGACTATCTCTACGGCCGACTGCACAAGATCACGGAAGGCTGGCGCAAGGACGTCAGCGAGTACTCCGTCATGCAGGGGGGCGGTATTCATTTAGTGGATCTCATGCTGTGGCTGACAGGAGAAATCCCCGTGGCAGTGAGCGGGATCGGCAACTGCATCTGCACGAGCGGCACCGCGTTCCGTCACGATGATTTTGTTGCCGCGACGTTCGAGTTTGACTCCGGGCTCGTTGCCAGGATCACCGCAAATTTCGGCTGCGTTCACCGGCATCAGCACGTGATGCGGGTGTTCGGCACGCAGGCAACGTTTCTGTACGACGACGCCGGTCCGCGCTGGCACCGCTCCCGCGATCCGGAAGTGCCGGCCGAGCAGCTGACCCAACCACCGCTCCCCGCCCACAAGGGCGATTTGGTGCCGGAATTCGTGTCAGCGATACTCGAAGATGCGGACGACGGCGCGCAAACCCGAGGTTTTTTCGACGGTATCAGCGCCTGCGTCGCAGCCGATCGGGCCGTCGCCACAGGAACGAAGGAGAGGATTGAATACGTATGACGGCGAAACGCAATATCCCGTTCGGAAAACCCTGGATCACCGATGCCGAGCGCAATGCGGTGTTGAGCGTGCTTGCCGGGGACGTGCTCACGCACGGTCCGCAGTCAAGGGCCTTCGAGCAGGAATTCGCGGCCTTCATGGGCGAAGGCGCTCATGCCGTGACCATGAGTTCGGGCATGGCGGCGCTGCACATGGCCTATTGGCAACTGGGGATCGGCACAGGCGACGAGGTGATCGTGACCGCGCAGACCCACGTGGCGACCGTGCATGCGGTCGAGGTCGTCGGAGCCCGCCCCGTGTTCGTGGACTGCCGCCCCGAGGACGGCAACATCGATCCCGGCCTGATCGAAGCGGCGATCACTTCGCGTACCAAGGCGATTGGGTTGGTGCATTTCCTCGGCATCCCCTGCGACATGACAGCAATCATGTCGATCGCCGGTCGCCACGGCCTGAAGGTGATCGAGGATTGCGCCTTGGCGGTGGGCACGCGCTACCGTGGCACGCACGTTGGGCTTTTCGGCGATGCAGCCATCTTCTCTTTCTATCCGGTCAAGCACATCACCACCGGCGACGGCGGCATGTTCGTGTCGCGCCATAAGGACCTTGCCGACCGTGTCGCCAAGGCCCGCGCCTTCGGTGTGGATCGCAGCTTCTCCGAGCGCAGCATACCCGGCATGTACGACGTGCCGACCCTGGGTCTCAACTACCGCCTGAGCGACATCAATTCGGCCATCGGCCGCAAGCAACTGGAGCGAATCGACGTCATCCTCGAGCGCCGCCGCGCAAATTTCGAATCGCTTAAGCACGGCTTGAGCGCGATACCGGACGCGACTATCCTCGATTGCATCGCGGAGGACGCAGTGAACAGCCATTATTGCCTCAGCATAGCGCTCGAAGGCCAAGTCGCCCCACGCCGCAACGAAGTGGTACGCCGCCTCAACGAAGCCGGGGTGGGGACGAGCGTCTATTATCCCCATCCCGTGCCGCGGCTCGCCTACTACCGCGCCAAGTATGGTTATGAACCGGGCCGATTCGCGCAGGCGGCGCGAATCAGCGATCAGTCGGTCGCGCTCCCGGTGGGGCCGCATCTTGGCGGCGACGATATGGCCTACATCATCGACCAGTTCTCGAGAATCTCAAAGGAGTTGGAATCGTGACGGAATCTCTCAAAGGCAAGCGCATCGCTCTCATCGGGGGCGCCGGATTCATCGGCCACAATCTGGCACTCGAGTTGCAGCGGCTGGGCGCCGAGCCGCACGCGATTGACGGCCTACAGGTGAACAACCTCGGTGCATTTTCGAATGCGTCGAGCGATCCCAACAAGGCTCTTTACGTTCAACTGGTCTACGAGCGCCTGAATGCCCTGCGTGATGTCAACATCCCGCTGCACGTCGTCGATGCGCGCGACTACCACGCTCTCTCGCGTACTCTGACCGACGTCAAGCCAGATGTCATCGTGCAACTTGCGGCGGTCTCCCATGCCAACCGCTCGAACAAGGATCCATTCAGCACGTTCGACCACAGCTTGCGGACGCTCGAGAATGCTCTCGACATCGCCCGCGGCGATGGCACGCACTTCATATATTTCTCGTCATCGATGGTGTACGGTAATTTTGAGGGCGCGGCGGTAAAGGAGGATCGTCATTGCGAGCCGCTTGGCATTTACGGCGCATTGAAGTACGGCGGCGAGAAGCTGGTGATCGCCTACAACCAGGTGTTCGGCCTGCCTTATACGGTCGTCCGGCCGTCTGCGCTGTATGGGGAGCGCTGCGTAAGCCGGCGAGTGGGCCAGGCGTTCATCGAAAACGCACTGCGGGGGATACCCTTGAGCGTGAACGGCGACGGTACCGACGCCCTGGATTTCACCTATATCGGCGACCTGGTGCGGGGCTTGGTGCTTTGCATGGCGAGGCCCGAGGCGCGCAATCAGATATTCAACCTGACCTTCGGCGGCGCGCGAAGCCTCAACCAGATGGCCGAGATCGTCAAATCGGAATTCCCGGGCGTCGTCGTCAAGTATCAACCGCGCGACGGACTGATGCCCGAGCGGGGCACACTTTCGGTCGACAAGGCCCGCCGCCTGCTTGGGTACGATCCCCAGTGGCCGCTGGAGAAGGGGTTTGTCCGTTACATAGAGTGGTACAAAGCGCTGGCGGCCCGGCATCCGGAGTTGCTGCGTGGGGCCAAGTGACAGGGCGGCGACATTTCGGCGCCAGACGATGACGCGCTGTTTCGCCGCGGACACCTGGCTCGCAGAGACGTTGGCGCGCCCCGTGTTTAAATGGACCGGGTGCACGGAGGGGGTCGCCGAGGGAAGGCTCGCCGCAGAGATGGTCGAACTGGCAAATGGTGGCGACGCCTTCTTCTTCGCGAGAATGCCCACAACCGACGTGTCGCAGTGTGCGGCCTTTTCCCGCGCGGGTTTCTCCGTGGTTGATACGGGCATTACGTTTGCGTGGGCCGGTGAAGTCGAGGCTCCACAGTCTGATATCAGTGTGGGCGTTGTGCGTCCCGAGCAGCATGCCGCAGTAACGGAGATCGCCGGGCGCTGTTTTCGTTGGTCGCGATTCCACCTTGATCCTCGGATTCCGGTTGGGCTAGCGAACCTCGTCAAGCGCCGCTGGATCGAAAGCTACTGCCGGGGCCACCGCGGGACGGTTCTATATGTCGGCAGCGTTGATGACAGGGTCGCCGGATTTCTGGCGGTGCTTGAATCTTCGATGGAGAATCGGCCATATGCAGCAATTGATCTGATCGGCGTCTCCCCCGAGTATCAAGGACGCGGCGTCGGCACCGCACTGGTGCGGCGCTTTGTGGAGGACTGGCGGGAGCGTGCGAAGGAACTTCGCGTCGGCACCCAGGCAGCGAACGTTCAGTCGCTACGCTTCTACGAGCGAAACGGGTTCAGGGCAGTCGGGTCCAGCTACGTGTTGCACGCACACTATTACGGCGGAGGAATTGGCACGTGATCATCGGGGGATTCGACACGGCGCAGCGGCCGCTGCTCATAGCGGAACTTGGCAACAATCACGAAGGCGATCCTGCACTTGCGCTTCACTTGGCTGATGCTGCCGTTGAAGCAGGGGCTGATGCGGTGAAGGTGCAAGTCATAGACCCGCCCAGGCTGGTGAACGTATCGCAGGCAGAACGAATTGCGCAACTGACGCGGTTTCGGCTCGATCGCGAAGTGTTCCTGGAGATGGCCCGGCGCGTGCGGAATCGCGGCCGGCTTTTCATGGCGTCCGTTTTCGACTGCGCTTCGTTGGTTGGCATGATAGGAGATCTCGACGCGATCAAGATTGCCTCGGGTGACCTCGACTTCGACGAGATGCTGGAACTTGCCGCCGGTTCGGGAAAGCCGATCGTTCTATCGACAGGCATGTCGACGATGCAGGAGATCGTGCGCTCGGTGAGGGTAATCTCCGAGGCGCTGCCGCCCGGCACCAGTGTCACCACGCAACTCGCGGTCCTGCATTGTGTCAGCCTGTATCCCGCTCCGCTCGAGTCGGCCAATCTTGCAGCTATCCGGACCATGGCTGCCAAGCTCCAGGTCACTATAGGCTACTCCGACCACACGCTCGGCATCGCCGCGGCGTTGCTGGCGCTCTCGCTCGGCGCCCGCGTGATCGAGAAGCACTTTACTCTCGACAAGAACCGCTCGGGCTTCCGGGACCACGCGCTGTCCGCGGATCCGACCGAATTTGCCGCTCTCGCACAGGCTGTACATAAATTCGATGAAATGCTTGGCACGGGCGATCGCGACGAAATCGGCCCCGATGCAGTGAACCGAGCGCTTGCACGCAGGAGCGTTGTCGCCGCGCGTGATCTTGTGGCGGGCACAGTATTGCAGCCGGGTGACCTGGATTGCGTGCGCCCGGCCGGGGGGGTGCCTCCATCCGGGGCGCGGCGATTGATCGGACGTCGTTTATTAGCCGCACGTGCCGCGCATCAGACGATTACGCTGATGGACGTCGAGTAATACGGCCTCGCGGTGACTGCCGATCATTCAGCATTTAATTCGCGGAGCAAAGCCTCGACGTCACTAAGGAGTGATCATCGTGATCTTTGCTCTTGGGTAGATGCGGTGCACAGATCGAGAAAGGGGTACTGACACATGTTGATCCCGCAGGAGAGTCGATACGGGAATCTGGGCTGTGCACTGGATGCAGGCCGGGCGAAGGGTGCGGTTTGAGACTCGTATCGGCGAACGAGATGTATAGCTTCGTATGCGGACGGGACAAGAGATCTCGTCGATTTGGCGGAGCGGATCGGCGCTGATGCGCATGACTGTATCGAACCGCTCCGTCGGCGCCGAGAGCATGGCCCTGGTCGATCGATCCGACCATCACATGGGCCATGTACGGTAGCTACGCACTCCAACCGCGGTAATCAGAGCCAGATATGTGCGGAATTGCCGGATACCACGGTCGAGCGGCCATACAGCCGGAGCGCCTGGATGCCTGTTTGGCGCTAATGGGACGGCGGGGCCCGGACCATCGGGAATGGCGATCATGGGAAGCGCCAGGGGGTACGAATACCTATCTCCTGCATAGTCGCCTTTCGATCATCGACCTCGATCCACGCGCGAACCAGCCGATGTTGTTCGAAGGCGGCTGGATCGTGTTCAACGGCGAACTCTACAACTACTTGGAGCGACGCGCCGAGCTTGAGCGCCAGGGCGTTTCGCTGCGAACCCAGTCCGACACCGAGGTAATGCTCGGCTCGCTTCGCCATGCGGGCTGGGAAGTCCTTGACCGCTGCGAAGGCATGTGGGCGTTCGCCGTTTATGATGAAAAGCTGGGGCAATTGTCGCTTTGTCGCGACCGCTTCGGCGAGAAGCCGCTTTACATGCTGCGTGATGGCACCGGGGTCTACTTCGGTTCCGAGATCAAGTTCATTGCGGCCCTATCGGGACGGCGCCTCGAGGTGAACCATGATCATCTCTGGCGCTATCTCGTGAACGGCTACAAGGCGATCTACAAGGGGCACGGTGCTTTTTTCAACGGAATCGAGGAGCTGTTGCCGGGGACCGTGATGCACCTGGATGCCGAGATGGGCACTACAGAGCGGCGCTATTGGCAGCCTGCGTTTCAAATCGATGAGGATATGACCTTCGAGGGCGCGATCGAGGGTGCACGATCAAGACTTATTCGGTCGATGGAGATCCGGCTGCGCGCGGATGTGCCTCTGGCCTTTTGCATGAGCGGTGGCGTCGATTCCAGCGCCCTCATAAGCATCGCCAAACGAGTATTCGCATACGATGTTCATGGCTTCACCATCGTCAACACGGACGCCCGCTACGAAGAATCGGATATGGTGGAGTTGTCGGTGCGTGAGCTCGGCGTCCGGCACACGGCCATCCCCGTGACGACTGCCGAATTCCTTGCCGGACTGCGACAGCTCGTCCGTTACCATGACGCACCTGTCTTCACCATCACTTATTATGCCCATTGGCTCTTGATGCGCAGCATCGCCGAGGCGGGCTATAGGATTTCAGTCAGCGGTACGGCCGCCGACGAGTTGTTCAGCGGGTATTACGACCACCATCTGGCCTACCTTCAGGAAATCCATGGGGACAAAGACTTGCATGCAAGCTCGTTGGCTGCGTGGCAGAAGCATGTCCGCCCGATCGTTCGCAATCCCTTCCTCAGTGACCCGGATCTGTTCGTCAAGAACCCCGGGTTCCGGGATCATATTTTCCTGGACGCAGATGATTTTGGGAAATATCTCCGTTTCGAGTGGGCAGAGCAGTTCGCGGAGACACGCTACAGCGATAATCTGCTCCGGAACCGCATGCTGAACGAGCTATTCCACGAATCGGTGCCGGTCATCCTGCATGAAGATGACCTGAATGCGATGTTCTTCTCGATCGAAAACCGCTCACCGTTCCTTGACCGTGATCTATTTGAGTTCTGCAACACGATACCAACGCGGTTCCTGATTCGTGATGGCAAGGCAAAGGCAGTGCTGCGCGAGGCTGTTCGAGGCATTGCTCCCGACGCGATCGTCGATAATCGACGCAAAGTCGGTTTCAACGTTCCGATCCTTGAATTTCTGGATGTCGACGATCCGGGAGTGCGTGGCCATCTGCTTGATGAGAGCAAGATATTCGACTATGTGGACCGTACGAAGATCGAGGCCCTGATAGCCAAGAGGAACCTGCCCAACAGCGAAAGCAAGTTCCTGTTCTATTTCCTCAACTGCAAGATGTTCCTGGAAGAATTCGGCGGATAGCTGGCGCCGATTGGCCAGGACATACTGCCGAGAGCCCGCGATGAAGTACTGTCAACGCTGCATTCTGCCCGACACGCGGCCGAACCTTACGCTGAACGCCGACGGGGTGTGCAACGCCTGCGAGTCACACGGCACCAAGCGGAGCATCGACTGGGCGGCGCGTTCGGAGGCGTTTCGCCATGTGGTCGAGAACGCGAAGGCGCGGAGCAGCGGCTATGACTGCCTGATCCCCGTCAGTGGCGGCAAGGACAGCACCTGGCAGGTCGTGAAATGCCTTGAGTACGGCCTGAATCCGTTGGCGGTCTCATGGAAGACGCCCGCGCGCACGGAGATCGGTGCCCGCAACCTTGCCAACCTCGTGAGCCTCGGCGTCGATCACATCGACTACCAGGTGAGTCCAAAGGTCGAGCGAAAGTTCATGTACGAGGCTCTGGAACGGCACGGCTCGACGGCGATACCCATGCACATGGCGATCTTCAACATACCACCGAAAATCGCCGTGAGATTTGGCATCCCGCTTGTAGTTTGGGGCGAGAATTCGGCCTTCGAGTATGGCGGCGCCGATGACGAGCGGACCGGCTTCCGGCTGGACGGGGCGTGGCTCCGGCGCCACGGCGTCATGCACGGCACGACGGCGAAAGATTGGGTGTCGAAGACGCTTTCCGAGCGTGAGCTGACTCCCTACTTCGGGCCGACCGAACAGGAGCTCGACGCTTCGGGAGTGACTGCGATCTTCCTTGGCTACTACTTCGAGTGGGATCCGGAGATGACGCGCGCGGTCGCGGCCGCGCACGGCTTCGAGGCCAACCGCGCGGGCGCACGAACCGGCCTCTACGACTATGCTGACATCGACGACGATTTCATCTCCATTCACCATTGGTTGAAGTGGTACAAGTTCGGCTTCACCCGCCTATTCGATAACCTGTCCCTCGAGATCCGCAACGGCCGCCTGACGAGAGAGCAGGCGCTCCGGACTCTGCGCGAGCGCGGGGACGAGACTCCGAGCGGGGACATTCGCAAATTCTGCGATTTCGTCGGAATCACGGTCGAGCACTTCTTCTCCGTATGCGAACATTTTCGGAACGCCGACATTTGGTATCGTGACGCCGGCACATGGAAGATACGGGACTTCCTGGTTCCGGATTGGAAGTGGACCTGATCGTACGAAGATGGCGAGTCCGGATTCAGCACGGACAGGAGCGCTGCATTCACGCACGGAGCACGTCATGGAATTCCTTCCCAAGCAGCCGCCGCGCGAGTTCGAGGTCGGGTTTGACAAGAAAGGCGTGATCCGTGACTGCGGAACCATGCGTCTTGCTCCCGACGAGCAGATCACCTTCGTGACCGATGCGGGCAACGAGTACGACGTCACACGCAAGGATTGGGGCTTCTATGCCGGGCCATCCCTGAACGGCAGATTGGCCGGATTCAGTCTGCGGGCGGTACTCACCAAGAATCGCATTGGCCGCTACTTCGTACTCTTGGTCGAGCGGGGGAAAGAGGCGGCATTCGAGCGATATGTTCGCGAGGAGCCGCTTCAGATCATATCCTGGCTCGATACCGATGATGCACTCGCCAGTCTCGAAGCCAAGGTGAGGGGCCATGGATGAGCTCAGGCCGGTTGCCTGCCCCATTTCTGGAGTAACCCGGGCGCGACGCGTCTTCGCGTATACCGAGCCTCCGCGCGGGGAGATCGGCTTCAGCAGGCCGGCGGGCCAACCCTACTACCGGGAAGTGTGGCAGTTCGATCTGTCCAATCATTTTGTCTCATGCCATGGAATGGACGTCGCCACGGACTATGCCGGGGACTACGTGAGTGCGACCTATGCAGACGAAGGCGGCATGGTCCGGACCTTCCAGCGCATCATCGCATTGCCGCCCGAGAAGTCGGACAACGCCGGCAGAATACGACGGCTTCAGGCGTTTGCCGAGACTCATTTCCGGCGCGCTACGGGCATTGAGGTACTGGACGTGGGATCGGGCCTCGGCGTTTTCCCCTACATCGTCAGGCAAGCGGGCTGGCAATGCACAGCGCTCGACCCGGACAAGCGTGCCGTGCACCATATTCGGGAGAATGTGGGCGTGAAGGCCATATGTGGTGATTTCATGGCTGCCGACGACCTGGGGCGCTTCGACATAGTCACCCTCAACAAAGTGCTCGAGCATGTACCGGACCCGATCGCCATGCTGCGGCGCGTGCACGGCTTCCTTGATGAGGGCGGCGTGGCATACATCGAAGTGCCGGATGGGGAAATGGCGTTTCGGGAAGGCCCCGGCCGGGAGGAATTCTTTATCGAGCATCTGCACGTCTTCAGCTTTGCGTCGGTGATCCTGCTGGCCAATCGCGCCGGCTTTGCACCGCTCCTGGTCGAGCGGTTGCAGGAACCGAGCACCAAATACACCTTGCGCGCATTTTGCGTGCCGATCGGCGCGGCGCGCCATTGAAGGACCGGCCCATGCCAACTGAGGAAACGGATCGACAGCGCATTGAAGCGGCCGTCCGGCAATGCTATTCGACGTGGGGAACCACTTATCACGACGACTACTACGGAGAGGGTGCTCCCTATCCGCCGGTGCATGTGGAGCTGCTGCGACGCCTGGTGAAGGAGTCGGGCGCAAGAACTCTGCTCGATGCGGGGTGCGGTCCGGCTTCCTTCCTCAGGTATATCGCCCGTGACGGGATCGATGTCTTCGGTTTCGATCTCACCGACGAGATGGTGGCTGAAGCGAAGCGCGTATTCGCGGAACTGGGCCTCGACTCTTCGAGGATTTGGCGGGGCAGTGTGCTCGATCCGGAAGCGTTCTTGCGCCCGGAGAGTGCGGGAGGCGCCGGTATCTACGACGCGTCGGTGTGCGTAGGCGTGCTTCCTCACGTCGCCGAAGAGCACGAGGCAGTCTTATTCTCGAATCTCCACGAGGCGGTACGTCGAGGCGGGACGGTGATCGTGGAGGCCCGGAACCAGTTGTTCAGTCTGTTTACCCTGAATCGCCCTTCCCATGAGTTCTTCCTGCGCGAGCTTATTCGGGCGGAACCGCTCATGGAACGCGCGGGCAACGAACGACCGAAGCTGCAGCACGCACTCGATCAACTGCAGCGGCAATTCAGGATGGACCTGCCGCCGATCAGGCGGGGCAAGGCCGGTGAGCCCGGATACGACGAAGTGCTGTCGCGTACGCACAATCCGCTGGTCCTGAGGGAGCGCTTCGCAGGGGCGGGTTTTCGCGACGTCCGCGTGCTGTTCTACCACTTCCATGCGCTGCCACCAATGCTCGCGTCCGAGCTCCCCGAGCTTTTCCTGCACGAAAGCATCGCGATGGAGCGTGCAGAGGACTGGCGCGGCTATTTCATGGCGTCGGCGTTCCTGTTGTGCGGAACCAAGGCGTGATCTCCAACGACGGCTGGCGAGCGTTCAATACCTGGGAGCATAGCGCCGCGCTGCGGGAGCTATATGCCCGCCGATGCCGCCGCGAGGTGGAGGAAATGACCGCTCACCGGCAGGCGGTCCGGCTATTGGCGCCCAACGCAACTGCGGGTGATGTGCTGCTCGACGCAGGCTGCGGGGCGGGTTATTTCTACCATTCCTTGCGGGAGCGGAAGGTGCCGGTGGAGTATTACGGCATCGACAGCTCGCCTGCCCTGCTGGAAATAGGACGACGCATCTTGCCTGAGTACGGGCTTGATCCGGATCGGCTGATCGCGATGCGCATCGAGGACCTGGTTGCCGAGGTGGATCACGTGGTCTGCATTAACGTCCTATCCAACATCGACAATTTCCACCGACCGCTGGAGAGATTGCTGCTGGCCGCGCGCAAGACGCTGATCCTGCGTGAATCCATGGCCGATTTTTCAAGTTATTCCTACGTCGAGGATCGTTACCTCGACCAGGACGTGCACATGAAGGTGTACGTCAACACCTATCGCCGGGAAGAGGTGGGAGACTTCATCGGGTCTTATGGGTTCGACGTGGCATTTGAGCAAGACGAGTACACGAAGGGCGCCCCGCAGCCGGTAATCGATCATCCTCATTGGTGGACATTCGTGAAGGCGACGCGTCGGGTGGAGGGGGCGTAGGCGTGTCGCGAATAATAGGCGTGGCGGCGGCTGACGCGCATGCGCTGCTGGAGGGCATGTTCTTCGGCTTGGCGCAAGGGAGCGTCGTGGCGGACTCCTCGCGCCAGCACCTCGAAATACGCCCGGACTTCGCTTTGGGGGCGACCGACTGCCACGGCGTTGTCCGCGCCGCGGAAACCGACGGTATCGCGGTGGCGATCGACGGGGCCGTCTACAACCGCCTCGAACTAGGGCAGGCGGAAAATGATGCCGAGCTGGTTGCCGATCTGTATCGTCGGCACGGCTTCGAGGCGACCCTTGCGCGGCTGAACGGCGACTTCGCCATTGCACTGTTCGATCCAGCCGCGGACGCCCTCTGGCTGGCCCGGGATCGGCTGGGAGTAAAGCCTCTCTATTACGCGTGCGGTCCGGAGTTGTTTGCGTTCGCTTCGCGGCCGCGACCGTTGCTGCGCCTGCCGGGGATCAACGCAAACATCAACCGGCGCTTCGCCGCAGTCTTCGCAGCTTCGCATTATCGCTACTTCGACAACCGGCCGGAAGAATCGCCGTACGAGCGTGTGGCTCAGCTGCCCGCGGCCCATTGGCTCAAGCTGCAGGGCAAGCGGTTCGTCGTCGGCCGTTACTGGGCGCTTGAAGACAAGCAGGACTGGGAAGAATCCGAGGACACGCTTGCCGAACGGTACCGCGCCCTGCTGTACGATGCCGTCCGGCTGCGCGTGAGTTCAGCCGTGCGCCCGGCGTTCACGCTCTCCGGCGGGATGGATTCTTCGTCGGTGCTCGCCAGCGCCGCCCGTTTCCTTGGGGACCGCCAACACGCCTTCTCCACGGTCTACTCTGATAGGACCTACGACGAGTCGGACGAGATCCGCTCCATGCTCGACAGCACGGTTTCACAATGGCATCCGGTACCGGTCGATGCACCGGACGTACTTGATCTGGTGCGCCGCATGGTGGACGCGCACGACGAGCCCGTGGCGACCGCAACCTGGCTTTCCCACTACATGCTGTGCCAGGAGGCGGCGCGGGCGGGATTCGGCTCCCTCTTCGGCGGCCTGGGGGGCGATGAATTGAACGGCGGGGAGTACGAACATTTCTTCTATCATTTTGCCGACCTGCGCCGCGGCGGACGCGAGGGACAGCTTCGGCGCGAGATCGAGAAGTGGGTCGAGTACCACGACCATCCCCTTTATCACAAGAGCCTGCAGGTGGCGGACGAGATGATCGGGCGCTGCACCGACAAGGGGCATCCCGGAGTATGCGTTCCCGAGGGGGATCGCATGCGTCGCTACTACGCCGCTCTCGACCCCGGCTTCTACGACCTCGGTCGGTTCAGCCCTGTGATGGAGGCGCCGTTCTCAAGCTATCTGAAAACGCGCACTTATCAGGACCTGACTCGAGAAACCGCCCCGTGCTGTTTGCGGGCCGAGGACCGGCAAACGCTGGCTTTCGGGCTCGACAACTACGTTCCGTTCTTCGACCATCGACTGATCGAGTTCATGTTCCGGGTGCCGGGCGACATGAAGATCCGCGACGGCGTCACAAAATTCCTGTTGCGCAGGGCGATGCGGGGTGTGCTGCCGGAGGAGACGCGCACCCGGATCAAGAAGACGGGCTGGAATGCGCCTGCCCATCTCTGGTTTGCCGGAACGGGGCGAATCGCACTGCTCGACCTGATCCATTCGCGCGTCTTTCGCGAGCGGGGAATCTACGACGTGCGCGAAGTGCAGCGGCTCGCCGACGAGCACGAAGAAATCGTGTCCTCCGGTCAGCAGCGTGAGAATCATATGATGTTCTTCTGGCAGCTCGCTAATCTGGAACTCTGGTTGCAGTCGATTGATTCGCCCGATGGGGTGCAGGAACGATGACGGCGTCGGGCACACCGCGATTTCTGATCACCACCGCGGATGAAAGAAGCTGGCGTACGGACCGTCCGATTCTTTTCCTTGGCAAATGGTGTTGCGAATATACCCGCCGTAGCGAATGGGCAGGTCTCGATGCAGCGTTAGTGCCTGAATACGGATGGGATGAGGGGCAGCAGGATACCGATTTCGCGTACGTGCAGCGTCTCTATGAAGAACTGCTGATTGAGCTTAGCGAGGCACTTAACCGTTATCACGGCACAGGCCGCTCACTGCGCTATTGGCGCATCCTGCTCGGCCCATGGCTTCTGACGTTTACGTCCATTTTGTTCAATCGCTGGGCAACAATTCGGCTTGCAGTACGGAATTTCGAGATCTCTGGGTCGGTCCTCCTTGAGTTGCCCGTAGGGCAGACAATCCCAAGTGACTTTAACGATTTCGCGCAGAAATACCTGAGCCACACCTGGAATCACGCGATCTATGGCCGGATTCTGAGCGGGTGGACCAGTGTGCCGTGCGAACGGATTGCCGTGCAAGAAGCAGCAGAGGGCGTGCCGGCACGAGCATCCATTCCGGCGCCGACACTGCGGCGACGGTTGAGGCGGATGGGTGCACGAGGACTGTCTGCACTTGCGCGCATACTGAGCCGTCCCACTGATGCATTCTTCATCAACACCTATCTGCCTCCGAAACAGGATTTTCGGTTGCAACTGGGGCTGGGTCAGCTTCCGAAGCGGTGGCAAATCGTAACTGCGCCAAGGATCGCGCCGGACTTTCAGGTCCGTCGACAGATACGGCTCGCGTCAACCAGTCATCAGGGTTTCGAGCAATGCATCCGTACCTTGGTTCTCGAGCAAATCCCCGCGCTTTATCTCGAGGGCTACCGATCGCTACTGAAGGCGGTGGCCGAGGTGCCGTGGCCGAAACGTCCGAGTGTCATCTTCACTTCCAATAATTTTCAAGCCGACGATGTCTTCAAGGCCTGGGCTGCCGACAAGACGGAGTACGGCATCCCCTATGTTATTGGTCAGCACGGCGGGTATTACGGCACAGCCAAGTATTCCACTCAAGCTGATTTGAATGAAGTCGCAACGGCAGATCGACACCTGACCTGGGGCTGGACTGACGACAATCCCAAGAATTACCCCGCCGTGGCTCTGAAAATTGTGGGGGTACCACGTGGAACCTGGAATCCGGCCGGGGGCCTGCTGCTGGTGACCAGTTTAGACTTGCGATACACGCGCGACCCCTGGGATATAAGCGCCCAGACAGCCAGTTACATGGAAGATCAATTCCGATTTGTGGCGGCTCTTCCTCAAACGATTCGCGCAGTGTTGACGGTTCGCCTTCATTTTGCAGCAGCCTCGCATGGTAATCCGCACGACGTACTCTGGCGGGCTCGCCATCCGGATGTGCGACTCGATCCCGGCACCAGTCCAATCGAACCGCTGATTCGCCGGAGCCGATTGTTTGTATATACGGTCAACTCAACAGCCTTTCTGGAAACCCTTGGGCGGAACATTCCCACCATCATTTTCTGGGACCCAAAATACAATGGGCTTCGGCCCAGCGCCCAGCCTTATTTTGATTTGCTGAAGAAGGCCGGTATTTTCCACGAAACTCCCGAGTCGGCCGCAGCGAAGGTGGCGGAGGTGTGGAATGATGTGACGGGATGGTGGAACCGGCCGGAGGTGCGGGGGGCGTGCGTCAAGTTCTGCGACCGCTTTGCTCGTATGCCAGAGAACCCGATTCAGGTGCTGAAGAACGCCTTGACCACCGTCAAGGCCGGGCAGCATGCGTGACGCTGTGTCGGCGGAGTACGCCGGCGGTCTCAAAGTGCATGCTGCTATGCTCGACAACACGACATTCGGCACGGTCTACAACCACATTTTCAAGCGGGAGGATTAGGCGTGCTTGTCAGCCATACGAACAGTCTCAAACAGAAGCTGCGCTCCGGAAAGGCCACGATTGGGTCCTGGATCACGCTGGGCTGTGTTGATATCGCCGAGATCATGGGCAAGGCCGGCTTCGACTGGCTGGTGGTGGATCTGGAACACAGCGTAACAGCCATCGACACCGCCGGCGAACTGATCCGCATCATCGATCTGTGCGGAGTGGCGCCACTGGTGCGGCTCACTTCCAATAACCCCGACCAGATCAAGCGCGTGATGGATGCCGGCGCCCATGGCATCGTCGTGCCCAATGTGAATTCCAGGGAGGGTGCGGAGCGGGCCGTGGCTGCGGTGCGCTATGCGCCAGCGGGCAGCCGTGGAGTGGGACTCGGGGGTGCCCAGGGATATGGCACGCGATTCCAGGAGGACCTGGCTTGGCAGCGCGACGGCGTAGTCGTGATCGTAATGATCGAAGATCGCGAGGCGATTCCCAATTTGCGGGAAATTCTCACGACCGAGGGCGTCGATGGATTTCTTATCGGACCTTACGACCTGTCCTGCTCCCTGGGAGTTCCGGGCCGGTTCGAGCATCCCGACTTCCTAGCCGCCATGGCCGAGATTCGCCGGGTGGGGGCGGAGCTGGGTGTGCCCGGTGGCCTGCATGTGGTCGAACCTGATCTGGACCTCCTCGGAACTTGTGTGGCGGAGGGCTACCGATTCATCGCCTATAGCGTGGATATACGCATCCTGGACGTTGGCATCAGACAGGGCGTTGATTCCTTCAGAAAGATGAGCACGTGAAAGCGATAGCCATCATTCCAGCCCGCTTGGGCGCCACTCGTTTCCCCGGAAAGCCACTGGCGCGGATTCACGGCGTACCCATGGTGGGGCACTGCTTCTTCCGGATCCGCATGTGCGAGGCCCTGCGCGAGACCTACGTGGCGACCTGCGACCGGGAGATCGCCGACTACGTGAGGTCGGTCGGCGGCAAGGCAGTCATGACTGCTACCAGCCACAACCGCGCCACGGATCGGACCGCCGAGGCGATGGTCAAGATCGAAGCCGAAACCGGACCGGTGGACGTGGTAGTGATGGTTCAGGGCGACGAGCCGCTGATCACGCCGGAGGTAGTGGATGACGCGTTGCGCCAGTTCGACGATCCGTCGCTGGAGATCGTCAATGTGATGTCCAGGCTGCGCAGCGTGGAGGAGTTCCGAGACCCGAACAACGTCAAGGTCGTTGTCAATCGCGCACGGGACGCGCTGTATTTCTCCCGCGAGCCCATCCCCTCGCCCTGGAAGGGCACGGAGAACGTGCCCATGTATATGCAGACGGGCGTCATCGCGTTCCGCCGCGAGGCGCTGCTGCGGTTCAACCGGATGCCGGAAAGCCCCTTGGAGAAGATCGAGTCGGTGGACATGAACCGCGTGCTGGAATCCGGAGGGCGAATCCGGATGGTCCTGACCGAGCTGCGTACGATCGGCGTGGATACTCCGGCGGAGCTCGAGGCGGTAGCGGAGTTGATGGCGAACGACCCGTTGCGCGGGCGATATCCGGCCTGACAACCCAGAAAGGATCTCCGGGTGGCTTCACCGCTTGCCGTATTGGATCGAATCGCAAGGCCGGTATTTCGGCGCTGGATTGCGAAGCAGGAAGCAAGGATGGTAGCTGACGTCCGCCAGCTTCTCGACGGGGGGAATATTTCGCTGCTCGACGTGGGATCGGCGGGCGGCATCGAGCCGCGTTGGAAGCCGTATCGTAGCCTCATCAAATACGCGGGCGTCGAGCCCGATGCAAGGTCCTCGGCGGCACTGATGCAATCACCGGAAGCCGGGCTCTTCGCGGACTATCGGATACTCCCGCATGCAGTCTGGAGCAGGAACGACGTCATAACATTCAATCTGTGCCGCAAGCCGATGGTGTCCTCGCATTTCCTCCCCAGACGGGAATTCGTCTCGAGATACCCGCAGAGCGAACGGTACGACATATCGACGACCGCGAGCATCTCTTGCCAGACGATCGACAACGTGCTGTCGACGAATGGCCTGCAGTGCGATTTCATCAAGCTCGATATCCAGGGTGGCGAGCTTGCGGTGCTCGAAGGCGGCGGGAAGAGCCTCGATCGCTGCCTGGGACTGGAAATAGAGGTGGAGTTCGTGCGGATCTACGAGGACCAGCCGCTCTTCGGCGAGGTCTGCGCATTCCTCGAGACCAAGGGCCTGGAATTCATCGATTTCACCAGCTTCAACAGGTGGGAGCGTTCCCAGTATCGGGGCTTCGGGCAGTGCGTATTCGGAGACGCGCTGTTCCTGAGGACGCCGGAAAACCTCGTCTCGGGTCTCACGCGCGGCCTGTTCGGGACCGACGACATCAAGCGGTACTTGGCGGTACTGAGGATATATGCGCGCATGGACCTGATGGAGCAGTCTCTAAGACTCCTGGGCGGACACGAAGGATTCGAGCCCGGCTACCTCGAGGAGGCGGGGGCGGTCGTGCAGCGTCTCAAGACCTATCTGAAACGATCCGCCGTCGTGCTGAGAGTCATGACGCCCGTCGCCAGATTGTTGAATCCAAGCGCGAGACTGCATTTGGTGTACTAGCCGGCGAGTAGACTCGGATGAAAGAACATGACATCCGCCCGGAGCATCTCCTCAAGCGCTATCTTGAGCTGACCGAGCAGGACGCGAAGACCTGTTTCGGGGAGGTGCCGAGGCAGGAGATTCCCTGTGTCGGCTGCGGCGGAAATGAACTGAGGCACGCGTTCGACAAGAATGGCTTCGCCTACTCTCAATGTGCGGCGTGCGGTACCTTGTTCCAGACGCCTCGCCCCTCGGCCGAAGCCTTCGAGTCGTTCTACCAGGATTCGGTCTCCTCGCGCTATTGGGCCGAAGAGTTCTTTCCCGCGGTGGCCGAAGCGAGACGGGAGAAGATCTTCCGGGCCCGGGTTGACCGTCTGGCGCACATGTGCGAGGAAAGGCGCATCGCGGTGGGGACCCTGATCGACGTCGGCGCGGGCTACGGAATCTTTCTCGACGAGTGGCGCAAGCGTTTTCCGGCGACCCGCACGGTGGCGATCGAGCCGTCGGCCTCTCTCGCCCGGGAATGCCGGTCCAAGGGTTTCAAGGTGGTCGAAAGTATCGTCGAAAAGGCGAAGGGTTGCGACGGCACGGCCGACGTGACTGTCTGCTTCGAAGTGCTGGAGCACGTAGTGGATCCGCTTGCGTTCATCCGTGTTCTGGGCAACCTGGTACGTCCGGGCGGCTACCTCTTCGTCAGTACCCTCGGAGTAGACGGGTTCGATATCCGGGTGCTCTGGGAGAAATCCAACAGCGTGTCGCCGCCCCACCACATCAACTTTCTGAGCGTGGAGGGTTTCCATCGACTGTTTGCGAGGGCAGGTTTCGTCGACGTCGATGTCACCACGCCGGGAGTGCTCGACGTCGATATTGTCCGGAACGCCGTACGCGGGGATCCCGCGATCCTCGCGGGTCAGCGATTCCTGCAGCAGGTGCTGGGGAACGACGTTCTCGCGGCGGCATTCCAGGAATTTCTTTCGAGCCAACAGCTCAGCTCCCATACCTGGGTCATCGCCCGCAAGCCTGAGAATGCGGAAGCATAGATGGGCGAGCTGAAGGTCGGGATTGCCGGGTTCGGCGTCGTGGGGAAGCGGCGCAAAGCCTGTGTCGACCGCAACCCGCACATGCGCGTGGTTGCCGTCTGCGATCGAACTTTCGAAGTCGAGGGCGTCCTGCCGGACGGAGTGCTCTACTTTCGCGCGTATTCGCGGTTGCTGGAGGAGGACCTGGATGTCCTGATCGTCTGCCTCACCAACGATGTGGCGGCCGATGCGACGATTGCCGGACTGGAGCGGGGCCTGCACGTGTTCTGCGAGAAGCCCCCTGGTCGGGACCTGGCCGATGTCGTACGTGTCATGGGCTGCGAGAGGCAACACCCGGACCTCAAGCTGATGTACGGTTTCAACCACCGGCATCACGAATCGGTGCGGGAGGCATTGCAGTTGATCCGCTCGGGCGAACTGGGCCGAATCATCAATATGCGCGGCGTCTACGGAAAATCCCAGCTGATCACCTTCAATCAGCCCGTCTGGCGCACCAGCCGGGCGCTGGCGGGGGGCGGCGTGCTCCTCGATCAGGGCATCCACATGGTGGACATGATGCGGCTGTTCGCCGGCGAGTTCACGCAGGTGCACAGCTTCGTGTCCAACAGCCATTGGGGCTATGACGTGGAGGACAACGCCTACGCCCTGATGCGGACCGACGACGGCATCGTCGGCATGCTCAACTCATCGGCCACCCAATGGCGGCATCGCTTCAACCTGGATATCAACCTGCAGCGCGGCAGCATCGTGCTCGGGGGGATTCTTTCGGGCTCCAAGAGCTACGGGGCGGAAACCCTCACGATAGTTCAGGCGGACCCCGACAACGACATGGGTGACCCCAAGGAACAGACGACGCGGTACAACCGCGATCCCTCCTGGGACGAGGAAATCCGCTGCTTCGCGAAAGCGATATTGGAGCACTTGCCGGTCGACAGCGGCTCCTCGGACGACGCCTACAGGACGATGAAGCTGGTGTACCAGATCTATTACGCCGATCCCGTGTGGCGCGATACGTTCAAGATACCCGACCCCGACGGTTTCGCCCTATGAACAACATCTCGAACAATCTCGACCGCATATTCGACGCCGATGCGAAACTTTTCGCCAGCCGTTACATCGATTACCTGGCCGAAGTCCTGCGAAGAATCGACGTGCACGAGATCGAGGGCTTCATCCGGGCCGTGCTCGATGCCCGCGACCGCGGCGCTACGATCTTCTTCATCGGCAACGGCGGCAGCGCGGCGACGGCCAGCCATTTCGCCAATGACCTGGGCTTCGGTACGGACGCCTACGCGAAGCCGTTTCGCGCGGTCAGCCTCGCCGACAACCACGCGATCGTGACGGCTTTGGCAAACGACTTCGGCTACGAAGAGGTTTTCGTTCGGCAACTTCGGATTCAGGGCAGGGCGGGCGACTTGCTTGTGGGGATCTCCGCCTCCGGCAACTCGCCCAATCTCCTGAAGGCGTTCGAGTACGCCCGCCAGGTCCGCATTCGGACCGTTGCGATTACCGCGTTCGACGGAGGTCGCATGAAGCGGGCGGCCGACCTCGGGATTCACGTTCCAACGGGCCTCAAGGAATACGGTCCGGCCGAGGATGCCCACATGATGCTGGATCATCTGATCGGAGCATATCTGACGCGGTTGATCCGGAATGAGCGAATCGGCTGAACTGCTGGATTTCGCCAAACGCGTCGTCTCGGAGGCCGCGAACGACTTCCTGGCCCGCGATCGCGGCTCCATGAGCGAGGTATCGGGCTCGCAATTGAACGGCAGAGAAGTCAAGCTCGTGGCGGATGCCGCGCTCGAAGCGTCGTTGCTGGATCGATTGCTGCCGACCGGTCTGACCGTGCTCAGCGAGGAGACGGGTCTGGTCAGGCAGGGCGCCGACGGTGCGCTGCGATGGATCGTCGATCCGCTCGACGGGAGCGTCAACTACCTGAGGGGAATCGGTCCGAGTGCCGTCTCGGTCGCCCTGTGGCGGGAAGATGCGCCCCTGTTCGGGGTTCTGTTCAGACTGGATGACCGGACCCTTGCCTGGGGCGGCAACGGGATGGGCGCATGGCTCGACGACCGGCCAATCCATGTCTCGCCACAATCCAGGATCGATCAGGCCATTCTCTGCACGGGCATTCCCGCACGCTTTCGCGTCAACGACACGGCACTCGTCGGCGACTACTTCATGCAGATGGCCAGGTTCGCCAAAGTCAGAATGCTGGGTTCGGCAGCCTGCTCTCTGTTGATGGTTGCGCGCGGCGCCGCAGATGCGTATTTCGAGGACCAGATCATGCTGTGGGACGTGGCCGCGGGTTTGGCGATTGTCGAGGGAGCGGGAGGAATCTGCCACGTGCGCAACCGGGAAACGGAGTTCAGCCGCAGCGTCGTCGCCGGCGCGCACGCGATGCAATCCGACCTTCGACGGAATGGGTTCATATGATGCAGAGGGACAAGGTCGCGGTGACTTCCCGTTCGTTCTCCCGGAATCCCGCGTTGCGGCGTGAACTGCTCCAGCGATACGAGCAAGTCACATTCAACGATGCAGGCTTGCAGCTCGAAGGCGAAGCGCTTGTGGCGTTCCTGCGCGGACACGACAAGGCGATCACCGGGCTGGAGCGCATCGACGATGCCATCTTGTCTCGCCTTCCCGAACTCAAAGTGATCGGAAAGTACGGGGTCGGCCTCGACATGATCGACCTGGACGCGATGCGTCGGCATGGAAAGCGTCTTGGGTGGACCGGCGGCGTCAACCGGCGCGCCGTATCCGAGCTGGCGCTCGCCTTCAGCATTGCATTGCTGCGGCACGTGGCGGCGGCCAATCGGGAAGTGAGGCTCGGCACCTGGCGGCAGCACGTGGGCAGCCAGCTTTCGGGCAAGGCCGTGGGAATCGTGGGCTGCGGCCACATCGGCAAGGATTTGGTCCGCCTGCTGCAACCGTTCGAATGCCCGATTCTGGTGAACGACATCCGGCGTTATGACGCCTTCTATCATGAGTTCCGGATCGAAGCGGTCGGCCTCGAGGAACTCCTTGGCCGCGCCGACGTAGTGACCCTGCATGTGCCGTTGGATGACAGTACCCGGGGAATTCTCAGCGGGGAACGCATCGCCAGGATGAAGCCCTCGGCGGTCCTGATCAACGCCGCTCGGGGAGGGCTGGTGGACGAGGTCGCGCTGCGCGCGGCGTTGGAGGAAAAACGGCTCGCCGCGGCCGCATTTGACGTCTTTGCCCAGGAACCGCCCCAGGATCAGGCGCTCCTGGACTTGCCCAATTTTCTTGCGACTCCGCACATCGGCGGCAGCGCGGCGGAAGCGATGCTGGCTATGGGCAGGGCGGCAATCGACGGCCTGGATGCCAACGATATCCCTTGACGATGTCATGTTCGGTTGGCGCGATGACACTAACGCGTTTCAATTCCGCGCGGCGGTCGTGAATGAACCCGTCAGCCGTCATTGTCGGTGAGGGCGTCCACTGGCCTGGCTCGGAACGAGTCATACGCTGGGAAGAATATGACTCGACAGGAGACGAGGTCTCCTTGCCGAAATGCGTTGAGGAAGATGCCGACCTGCTGAGGAAGGAATACCTGGCGTGGGTACATGAGCTGAATTCGGCGCCGATCGAGGGAAGGACCCTGCCTGACCGATTGACGGTCTGCGAGGGCATTTCAGCGTGGTGGTCTGGAACATTCGTCGAGAAGAGTCTATACAAGAGTCCGCAGATCTATGACGTGCTGCGTCTTCGTGCGCTCGAGCGCCACGCCGAGAAGGCCGGCATCAAACAGCTTGTACTGACCATTCCAGACGGGGAGTTGAATGAGGCACTGAAGAATTGGTGCCAGCAATCCGGTATTGCGTATCGGTGGGAGCGCAGAAATTCCCGTCGCAAGAATTCGCTCAGAAGCCGAATCCGGCGCTGGCTGCCCGCGTCATTGCAGGCGGCACTGTTTCTCGTTCGGTACCTCTGGCGCAGCCGCGTGTTTCTTTTCGGCAAGACGCCTGCCAAAGAGCATGGCCTTGCGGCCGATGGGCTCACATTCTTTTCCTATTTTGAATACTTGGACAGGAAATTGGCCGAGTCGGGTCGATTCGGATCCCTGTTCTGGGGTGAATTGCCTGCCTGGCTGGGCCAACAGCGGAAGCCCGCGAACTGGGTGTTCCACTACATTCCGTCAGCGCTTTGCCCGAGTCCTAGGGATGCGCTCGAGCTTGCGGGGACTTTCAACCTTCGTGGTGATTCCGGCAGCCGCTTCTTTTTCATCGAACAGTGGCTTTCCTGGCGAGTGGTCGGGCGTGCCGCTCTGGTGTACCGGAAGATCCGCGCAGGAAGCCCGCGTGAAGCTTCGGTCAGGCACAGCTTTCGATTCCGAGGCTCTCGACTCGACTTCTGGCCGTTGATGCGTCAAGCCTGGCGAAAAGGCATGCGCGGTTCCGGCGCGGTGGAAAACGCGCTCACGCTGTCACTGTTCTCGGAGCTCGCTTCGAGGAGCCCGCAGCAGGCAAGGGGAATCAGCCTGGCCGAGTATCAGGGCTGGGAGCGCGCCTTGCTGCAATGCTGGCGCAAGTACGGGCACAAGGCGATATTCGGGTATGTTCATGCGACCATCAGGTTCTTCGACTTGCGATACTACGAGGACGAGGCGGCTTATCGTTCTCGGCTGCCCCGCTATGACGGATTGCTGGCAAGCGGGCAGTTCGGACTCGACATGCTTCGGGCGATCGGCTATCCACCTGGAGAACTGGTCAAGGTGGAGGCACTGCGCTATCTGTATTTGACAAAGGCCAATCTGCGCCAGAGGGCGGCACCCGGCCAGGGACGCACGAGGAAAAGAATTCTCGTGCTGACCGATTCCGACAGGAATGGCTCCATCGACCAGATCAGGATGTTGGGCAGGGCTGTGGAATTGAGCACTTCCAACAATTTGCCGTTCATCGTCGTGAAGCCGCACGCCAATCTCGGCGTCGGGGAAATCGTGCCCGCCTACCTACCCGCCGGAAGTTACGAGATTACCGACGCGCCACTATCGGAACTATTGAACGACGTAGATCTCGCTTACACAAGCAACTTCACCAGCGCGTCGCTCGATACGTGTTACAGCAAGGTGCCCACCATAGTCGCCATGTGTGGCGCGCAGATCAACATGAGCCCGCTGCGCGGGGTACCCGGCGTAGCGTTTGCAACGAACCCGTCCGAACTTATGCGCGCGATGGAGAATCCAAGGGTGCCGAATCTGCCGGGCGATTACTTTTACTTGAACGACGATCTAGGGCTATGGCGGGAATGGCTGGCGCATTAAGGGCCTTGCTGCCCTCGTTCCCTCGGCTTCGCTACTGCATTTTCGCGGGAACCAACACGTGGCGGGAATGGTGGATTGCGTGTCGCGCTTTGGCGCGTCTGGAGCGGCCCGATCAGGAGGGTGTTGTTCGTGAATACGAACGGACATTCGCGGATCGCGTGCGAGTCAGGCATGGGGTCTCGTTTGGGGCCGGCCGGATGGCCTTGTACGCGATTCTGGAAGCCCTGAACATCGGACCAGACGATGAGGTGATCATTTCGGGATACACCTGTGTGGTAGTCCCCAACGCCGTCATCTACCGCGGAGCGAAACCCATATACTCCGACATCGAATTGCGGACCTTCAATCAGATACCGTCGGGAATCGAATCGCTGATCACGTCGCGAACGCGCGCGATCGTGGCACAGCATAGCTTCGGCGTACCCTGTGATTTGGATGCGATAATCCGGATTGGCGAGAAATACCGGATTCCGGTGATCGAGGATTGCGGTCACGCTCAGGGGGCGCTTTACAGGGGCAAGGCCGTCGGGGGTATCGGACTTGCCGGCTTCTTCACGACGGACCACACCAAAATATCGAGCACGCATTTGGGCGGAATGGCAACGACAGATTCGGACGAACTGGCCGCACGTCTCAGGCAGATCCAGGACAAGGCGGGTTTTCTGGAACGCCGTGACCACATGCGCCTCTTGTTGAGCTTCGTGCTCGAGTTCATCCTGTACTCTCCGGCGATATTCTGGATCGGCCGCCCGGCTCTGGCGGTCTTGAACCGCTTGCGCATACTGTTCTACTGGCGAGATGAACTTCTGACCCGGCGCCCTACCCGCTATCCGTACCCGGCCCGTCTATCGGCGCAACAGGCCGCGATCGGCCTATCGCAACTGCGCGGACTTGATCGCAATTTGTCCCACAGACGCAGTATCGCTCGAGCGCTGGACACGAGGCTGGGCTGGTCCGGCCTGTCTGCCGACGAGCGTGAAGCATCGGCCTGGTTGCGCTACTCGCTTCTGGTCAATGACAGGGCGGCGTTCGAGAGACGATATCGAAAGCAGTTCGATCTCGGTATCTGGTTTACCAGTGTGGTCCACGGGCGCAGCGATGACCTGGACAAAGTTCATTACAGGCAGGGAAGTTGTCCCAATGCCGAGTTTGCGTCCATGCACGTCGTCAACTTTCCGACCCATCAGCGTGTTCCGCTAACCCTGATGGCGAAAATAGCCGAGCGGGACGGCGGGTGGATAAGCGGCCAGTTGATTCCAGCTGCGGATGCCGGGTGAAGGGATGGCGGCGTGAGGAAGATGTACGAGACCGAGTGGTTCGGACTGCGATTCGAAGATATCGTGCGCACATCGGCGTTCAATCTCGCCGGTCAGCCGTTCTACGAAGAATTCTATCGGCGGTTCTTTGAAGTCTATACGTCCTATGAGGATCTCCCCGAGACTTGGCGGCGCGATAAATCAGCTGTCGCAGGCTGGATCAAGGACCGGATCGCGGTGGATGACCAGGTTCTTTCCATTGGTTGCGGAATCGGCTTCGTCGAGAGCGTCCTGCTGAGCCGAGGTCTTGCGCGCAACCGCCTTTCGGTTACAGACATATCGGCAAGCGCCTTACGCTGGCTGAGCGCCGAGATCGATTCTTCACGGATTCATATTGGACATATTCCCTACTGTTTGCCGCAGGACAGGAAATACAATGTTGCCTACCTGGTGGCTGCGGAATATGCGTTGTCCGATCCGGATCTGATTGCACTCCTTGCCACATTGAGAGAGCGATTGCAGGAAGGTGGGGCGCTTCTGTTGATATCGGCCTCGATTGATTCGAGAAAGTCGATAGCTCTTGATTCCGTCAAGGATATTGTCCGATGGACATTGCACTGTGTGAAGCTTCGCGATATAGGGCAATTCTGGGGTTGGGCTCGAAGACCCGATGAAATCATCCTCTTGTTGAAGAAATCGGGTTTTGGGCAGGTCCATTTCGAGGCGCCGCACTCGTTCGAAGCGAAGGTTTCGTGAATGGATCCCGGTGTAGTGGCGATCCTGCCGGTCGCGTCGAGCAATGAAATCTTCATTCGCGTCAAGTTCAATTTATGAAAACTGTCATCCTTTGCGGCGGCTTTGGCTCCCGCCTCTCCGAAGAGACCCAGCTCAAACCCAAGCCCATGGTGGAAATCGGCGGGCGGCCCATTCTCTGGCACATCATGAGTATCTACGAGCGCCACGGCCTTGCCGACTTCATGCTGGCCCTGGGTTACAAGGGCGAGGTGATCAAGGACTACTTCCTCAATTACCACGCCCGCCAGAGCGATCTGACGGTGCATCTCAGGACCGGCCGGGTTGATTACAGCAATCCCACGGCCGAGGACTGGCGCTTGTCGTTGATCGATACCGGGGCCAACACTATGACCGGGGGGCGCCTGTTGCGCCTGAAGCCGAATCTGCAATCTGGCGGCACCTTCATGCTCACCTATGGCGATGGAGTGTCGGATGTGGACATCACCGCGCTGCTGGCCTTCCACCGGAACCATGGCCGTCTGGCCACGGTGACCGCGGTGCGACCTTCGGCGCGGTTTGGAGGCATGCAACTCCGCGATGGCAACGTGCTCGACTTCAAGGAAAAGCCGCAATCGGGCGAGGGTTGGATCAACGGCGGGTTCTTCGTCTTTGAGCCCGCGGTCTTCGATTACCTGAAAGACGATGCCACGGTGCTGGAGGGATCGCCGCTGGAGAATCTGGCCCGTGACGGGCAGTTGATGGCCTACGAACACACGGGCTATTGGCAATGCATGGATACGATACGGGACCGGGATGCGTTGCAGGCAGCCTGGGAAAGCGGCCGCGCGCCATGGATACGACGCGATTGAGGGTGTTTTCCGACATCTACAGGGGGCGGCGGGTATTGGTGACCGGCCATACCGGCTTCAAGGGGAGTTGGCTCACCACGTGGTTGCTGAAGCTCGGTGCCGAGGTTATCGGGGTTTCAAAGGATGTACCGACCCAGCCCGCGATGTTCGAGGTGCTTGGTTTGGCGGGCCGGATCAAGCACGTTCAGGCGGATGTCCGGGATTTGGACGCGATTCGCGAACTGATTTGCGCAGTACAGCCGGACTTCGTTTTTCATCTGGCGGCTCAGGCAATCGTCTCGACCTCGTACACCGACCCGGTGGAGACGGTCTCGACGAATGTCATCGGCACCATGAATATCCTGGAGGCCCTGCGGATGCTCGAGCACTCCTGCACCGCAGTGCTCATCACGAGCGACAAGTGTTACGACAATGTCGAGTGGGTCTGGGGTTACCGTGAAACCGACGCACTCGGCGGCAAGGATGTCTACAGCGGTTCCAAGGGCGCCGCCGAGCTGGTCATCAAGTCCTATCTGAATTCGTTTTTCCAGGATGGCCATCCGGTTCGTTTGGGGATCGCCCGTGCCGGCAACGTGATTGGCGGCGGCGACTGGGCGCGGGACCGCATCGTGGTCGATTGCGTGCGGGCCTGGAGCGAGGGGCGATGCGTCGAGATCCGCAGCCCCCAGGCCACGCGTCCCTGGCAGCATGTGCTGGAGCCCTTGAGCGGGTATCTCGTCCTTGGCCAGACGGTGGCCCAGCAGCGGCAGATGCACGGCCACGCGTTCAATTTCGGCCCGCGGGCCGAACAGAATCGCACCGTGGTCGAGTTGCTGCGGGATCTTGGACGGCATTGGGGCTTTGCGGATTCCGATGAGGCGTACCGGATCGCCGCCGACGTTCCCTTCCATGAAGCCGGCCTGCTCAAGCTCAATTGCGACAAGGCGCTTTTCCACCTCAAGTGGGAATCCAATCTCGACTATGCCGAGACCATCCGGCTGGTGGGCGACTGGTATTCGGCCTTCTACCGCGCGCGTGCCGACATGTATGCACTGACCCTGGACCAGATATCCGAATACGAGCGCATGGGCAACGAGCGCAACCGGGTGTGGTGCAGAAACTGATGGGCAAGACGACTCCGGATACGAGCCCGATTGCGGGGGTGACGCTCACGGCGCTGCGCCTGATAGGCGACGAGCGCGGCGCTGTGCTGCATATGCTGCGGTGTGATTCGCCGGAGTTCACGCGTTTCGGCGAATGCTATTTCTCCGAGGTCTTGCCCGGCGCAGTCAAGGCCTGGAAGCGTCACCGGGTCCAGACCCAGACCCTGGCGGTGCCGGTGGGGCGGATTCGCATGGCGATATACGACGACCGGCCGGAGTCGGCCTCGCATGGAAAGTTGCAAGTGATCGAGCTGGGGCGTCCGGATGCCTACTTGCGGCTGCGAATACCGCCTGGACTCTGGTATGGCTTCGCATGTATAGGGGAGAAGCCCGCGCTGCTGGCGAATTGCGCGGATTTGATTCACGACCCGGAAGAAATCGACGCGCGTCCGGTAGACGATCCCGGAATTCCGTACCTATGGGACGATGAAGGGGGAAAGGTGTCTGCAGGATGAGTCAGAACATACGCATATTGGTCGTCGGGGGCACCGGGTTCATCGGGCGGCACATAGCGCGGCGCGCCGCAAGCCTAGGTTGGATCGTCACGAGCCTCAGTCTCAATCGCCGCGAGGAGCCGATCGCCGACGGCGTTGAGATGGCGGTGGCGGACGTCTCCGACTTTCCGGCGCTGTCGGCGGCACTGAGCGATCCGTCTTTCGAGTATGTCGTTGACTGCTTTGGAGACACCGACAACAGATCGTTCTTCGAGGGAGAGCAACACGTCTGGACCAAGAATATTCTTGGAGTGCATCACCTCGTCAGCATTCTCAACCGGGAGGTGTTACGCGCCTATGTCCACATCGGCAGCTCCGAAGAGTACGGTCTGAGTCCGGCGCCTCAGGTCGAGACAGTAGCCTGTGCTCCGCTCACGCCCTATGCGTTTGCCCATAACGAGGTGGCAAGGTATCTCCAGTTGCTGAACAGAGCCACTGGCTTTCCCTCTGTCATTCTTCGATTGTTCAATACCTATGGGCCTTATCAATCTGCACCTCGCTTCATACCCGCGATCATCGAGGGGGGCATGCTCGGCGGTCACATACCCTGTTCGGCCGGTATTCAGGAAAAGGACTTCGTCTATATCGATGATGTTGTTGACGCGATCGTTGCCGCGCTGACCCGCCCCGACGCGAAAGGCGAGGTGATCAATATCTGCTCGGGGGTACCTGTCGCAGTCAGAGACGTGGTCACAAAGATCGTTGAGATGCTTGGTCGGGGAGTGCCCGGATTTGAATCGCTTCCGACTCGGCCGACCGAGAACAGTTGCCTGGTTGGAGATGGCTCGAAAGCGCGTTCCCTTCTGGGTTGGGAACCCAGGGTCTCGCTCGATCAGGGACTCTCCCTGACCATCCAATGGCGCAAGGGCCAGGCATTGCCCGGCGACGCTGTGTCGAAGACCATGAAGGGACCAGGAACCGGCGCAAGCGATGAGGTCACCATCCCGAAAAGGCCGATTCCTGTTTCCAGAAGCTTCATTTCCGCGAAAGAGAAGCAACGGGTGAACGAGGTGCTGGACAGGCAATACCTCGGCATGGGCGATGAGGTTCGGCAGTTCGAAGAGGGCCTTGCCGGGTTCTTCGGACGGCCCGCTGTGTGCGTAGTCAACGGCACCGCGGCGGTCCATCTGGCGGTACAGGGGTGCGGCATCGGTGCGGGGGACGAAGTGCTGGTACCCTCGCTGACTTATATCGCCACCTTTCAGGCAATATCCGCCACGGGCGCAAAACCCGTGGCTTGCGATATCCAGCCTGACACGTGTCTGCTCGATCTGCGGGACGCCGAAAAGCGACTCACCCCCAAGACACGCGCGGTCATGCCGGTTCATTACACCGGCGGCGTCGGAGATCTCGATGCCATCTACGCGTTTGCCCACCGCCACGAGCTTCGGGTGATCGAGGATGCGGCGCATGCCTTCGGTACCACCTACAACGGCAAACGGATCGGGGCGCGCGGCGATGTCGCCTGCTTCAGCTTCGACGGTATCAAGAACATCACCAGCGGCGAGGGCGGTTGCGTGGTCAGCGGCGACCCGGTTCTGTTGCGCAGGATTCAGAACGCGCGCCTGCTGGGGGTGGAGAGGGACACGGAAAAGCGCTATTCGGGTCAGCGCAGTTGGGAATTCGATGTCACCGAGCAAGGGTGGCGCTATCACATGAGCAACGTCATGGCCGCCATCGGGCTAGAGCAGCTCAAGCGATTTCCGGAGCTGGCTGCGGCGCGCCAGCACCTGGCCCGCCGCTATGACCAACTGCTGCGCGGACACCCGCGCATCCGGCCACTGTCGCGGGACTACGGCACCGTGGTGCCCCATATCTACGTGGTGCGTATCGAGGGAATCCAGGATCGAAAGTCCTTGATGAACAGCCTCCTGGAGCAGGGCATCCAGACCGGCATTCACTACCAGATCAACCATGTGCTCAGCCTCTACCATGACCCGCAGGCGTTGCCGTTGCCCGTGACGGATGCCGCGTTCCCGGAACTGCTGACCCTGCCTCTGCATCCCAATCTGACGGAAAACGATGTCGAATATGTCTGCGACCGGGTCATCGCTGCTCTCCACCGATAGCGGTCGCGCTCCATTCGTGAGCGTGATCATGAACTGCTACAACAGCGCCCGTTATTTGCGCGAAGCGCTTGAGAGCGTAATGGCCCAGACCTTCACGGACTGGGAGATCGTTTTCTGGGATAACCGGTCTACCGATGAGAGCGCTGCGATCTTCAAGAGCTACTCGGATGTGCGCTTTCGCTATTTCCTGGCGCCCGAGCACACGAACCTGGGCCGAGCACGCAATCCAGCCGTGGAGCAGGCTCGCGGCGCGTGGATCGCCTTTCTGGACTGCGACGACCTCTGGCTGCCCGAGAAATTGGAGAAGCAGGTAGCCGTCATCCGCGAAGAGGGACCCGAGCTGGGGCTGGTCTACGGGCGCTCCCGGTTTCTCGTGGAGGAGAGCGGATTGGAGACCAGGATCGGGAGAAAGATGCGGGGATTCGAACGGGAGGGATCCGAGCGGCGTCTTCCGGAGGGACACATATTCCCGGAATTGCTGAAGGGAAATTTTGTCCCGCTGCTGACCGGCGTCGTGCGTCGCTCCGCCTATTGGTCGGTCGGTGGCGTCGACCCCGTTTTCTGGCAAGCGGAGGACTATGACCTGTTCGTCAAGATATCCCGGGTGTTCAAAGCCCGTGCGGTGCAGGAAGCGCTGGGGATCTACCGGATCCACGGCTCCAACCGCACGCACGCCCAGGTGGAGGACAACTATCGCGAAGGCCTTGCGATCGTAGGCCGCTATCTTCCCGCTCCCGAAGCCGTGAGAGGCCTTCGCGCCCACGAGACCTATCGCGCCGGCAGTGAGATTCTCCAGGGGCACTTCGCCAAGGGAATCAGGCACCTTCTGATGCATGGGGACATGCTGCTGTTTGTAAGGAAATCTGCAGCGACCGCCTGGCGATGGCTGCGCTCCTGGTCTCGGAATTCGGTGGGATGATGCCGTGAAGCAACTGAGAATGCTCCTGAGGCTCGGCATCGTTCTGAGCCTGTCGTTTGTCGTTCTTTCCGGTCTGGGGGAAAGCGAGATCTGCTACACCTGCGATCCGGAGACGCTTTTCAACCTGGTCGTATTGCACGGCATATTGCTGCTTGCAACGGCCTCCTCCGGCAGGTTGATGTACGTGCTGGTCGGGACACTGCTGGTCTTCTATGCGTCCAGAGTTCCCATTATTCAATGGGCTCCGGATTTCTATACATACACCGAGCTTCCCCTGACTCTGTCTGACATGCGGGATGCGACATCCGCCCTGCTCTGGATCTCCTTCGGATTGATGCTCGGGTGCTTCGCCGGCGACCGGCTTGGAACCGTTCTGGAACGTGATGGACCATCGAAGATCATTCCGTTCGAGGAGAAAGTAAAGGATCTCAAGTCCTTCTACTATCTGGTTACGCTCCTGTTTATTGCATCGAAAGGCACGGCGATAGTTCTGATCTTGACAACCGGCGTAGGCCTGCCGGTCCCCGTGGACCTATTCAGTGCCGGCCTGAGGCAAGTTTCGAAAGCAGCCAATTTCCTCGGGTTCCTGGGCATCGTGCCGATTGCCTGGTTCATGCTGAGAGAATCGCGCGGATTTGAAAGAAGGCTGACGATACTTGCGATAGTCATTTTCGTGTTCGGGGCGCTCGTCAGTTTCTCGAAGGTCGGGATGATTACCGCGGTCATCCCATTCCTGTTGGTTTACTTTGTGACTGGCAGGAATATCCCGCCACGCCTATTGTTCCTTGGGGGATCGGTTGTCGCTGTCGTCGCTTTTTTCCTGGGCTCGGTTCTCGGTCTGTTGCGGATCCAGATTGCATTCGCATTCGTAGGCGAGAGCATATCGATCGGTGAAGTGCTATCGAGCTTCGACGTTCCTTCCGCGCTAATGTCTTTCTGGGCGCGTGTCGGTTCGTCGTTTGACGTGCTGAGTGCAGTCATAAAGAACGAAGCGGCATTTCTCCCGTATCTGAGCATGTTCGACGAATTGCTGGAGGCGGCAAACGGATACGGGCTGCAATTATTCGAGGCAGATGCTCCGCAATATGCGCAACTTTTGCCCGCCATCCTTCACGGGTCGGATTACGGATTTCTGTTGAGCGTACGGGGAGGCGAAAATGTCACCCTTCCGGCTCACCTGTACCTCAACTTTGGCGTGATTGGGGCGATGGCTGTGTCTCTTGCCGTCATGCTCTTGTTCTCGTTCATGTACCGGTACTCGAAGTCCGTTTACGCGAAGATCATTCTGATACAAGCAGTGTTTCTTGGCATTCCTAACGGATCGGGATTGATCGGTATCATTCTCCCGGTAATCCACGCGCTTGCGGCGATCTACGTGCTTATCTTAATTCACGGACTCTTTGTGGGGCGATCCGCTTCGGCGAGGATCCGGCATGCTTCGATGTCCGGATGAGTCGGCGTTCTATTCTGGTCGAAGGCGGGACAGGAGACTGCGGCAAGCTCGGTTGCGCGGGTCGACATTCTGATCAATCGGGCGGAGACGGTTATTGAAGACGATCGTGGTGGAGGCTCTGTCTGCATTGCAGGGAGGAGGGCAAACCTATCTGCTTGAGCTGTTCCGCAACCTTCCCGCCCACTGGAGCGGCAAGTATCGGATCGTCGCCATCCTGCCGTCCGAGCTTGCCAGTCGATTTGGTAATGGCTTGCCCATAGAATTCGTGACGCCCCGATTTGCAGCGCGCGGCCTTGTGCGCCGGGTGTTGTGGTATTGGACCGGATTGCCGCGGCTGCTGGAGGAACTCGGGGCGGACGTCCTGTTTTGCCCCGGCGGAACATTGGCGACGCGTCGTCTGCATGGCGCCAGAAGTGCGGTCGTGCATGGAAACATGCTTCCGTTCGATACGGTGGAACGAAAGCGCTACCCCTACGGCTATCTTCGGGCGAAGTTCTGGCTGCTGCGGTTCGTCCAGAGAGCTTCGTTTCGCGATGCGGACTTGGTCATTCATATTTCCGAGTATGGCAAGAAGGTCATCGACCGTTGCGTGTCCCGACGGCGAGGGCGCTCGGTCGTCATTCCGAACGGACTGAGCGACCATTTCAGGCAGCGCGGGGCCTCGACTCCGAAGGAGATCGAGGGGATGGACTATGTGCTCTACGTCTCGAAGCTGGATTACTACAAGGCTCAGTTGCAGGTAGTTGCGGCCTGGGCCAGGCTGAGGGAGAGACGCAAGACCCGCGAGAAGTTGATCCTTGCCGGTCCGGAGAATCCCCGCTATGGGAGAGAGGTGCGGAACCTGATTCTTTCGCTGGGCCTTCAGGATGAAGTACTGGTCGTCGGCGACGTTACCTACGAGAAGCTGCCCGCGTATTACCAGAACGCCAAGCTCAATCTGTTTGCCTCGTCCTGTGAGAACTGTCCGTACATATTGCTGGAAGCCATGGCGGGTGGGCGACCGGTGCTTTGCTCCAGCTACCCCCCCATGCCGGAGTTTGCAGGGGATGCCGCAGCCTATTTCGATCCCTACAACCCCGATGCGCTTGCGGAGCTTGTCGCGCGCTTTCTCGACGACGCAGCATTGCGTGAGCGGATGGGTGCCGCGGCATTGGAGCGTTCGAATCGCTATCTGTGCGGCGACTCGGCATCCCGGACGTGGTCGGCTCTGGCTGACTTGACGGGCTGATCGTTCCAGGAATCGCGGACAATTCCTTGACCAATGGACCGGTTGTCCCCGTTCTTGAAGGTTTGGCGGTTTGCTCGACTCTACGGCGTCGGCCGTACCTGGTTCAAGGTTGTCGGACGCCGCCGGTCGGTGGCTTGGCTCGGGCTGCCCGACTTTCGCCATGTTCGCAAGGACATCGGTGTCATTGGATGCGGGCAATTCGCGTTCGCGACCCTCGGATACGTGATCAAGAAGCACTTCGGCTACAGGTTCTCGATCTGCTTCGATACGGATGCTGGCAACAGCGCGAGCCTTGCGCGTTTTCTTCGCGTCCCGAAGATCGCGGCGACGGCAGCGGAGGTCATCGGGTCCGAGGCAACGCGCGTCGTATATATCATGTCGAACCACGCGTCCCATGCCGATTACGCAATCGAATCGCTTCGTTCGGGCACGGCAACCTTCGTCGAAAAGCCCGTGTCGGTAACGCGCAAGCAGTTTGCGGGGCTGTGTCACGCAATACGCAAGTCCAAGGCCCCGGTCTATGCCGGATACAACCGGCCTTTTTCGCGAGCGATCGTCGGTCTCAAGGAAGCCGCCAGCGATCAGACCGGTCCCTTGTCGCTGAACTGTTTCGTTGTCGGCCACCGCATTCCGGAGGATCATTGGTATCGCCATCCGGAAGAAGGGACTCGCATCTGCGGCAACGTAGGCCATTGGCTGGACCTCGCAGTTCACATGCTCTCCTGGGAGGCGCTGCCGGACCGGTGGAAGGTATCGATCGCCTACAGTTCCGACGTCGATCGGGACGACAATCTCGCAATATCCCTGGTGAGCGAATCCGGTGACCTCATCGTCATAGTGCTCGCATCCCGCTCCGAGCCTTTCGAGGGAATCAACGAGACGATCATGTTTCAGAAAGGCAGCGTCGCCGCCAAGATCGACGATTTCCGTTCCATGACTGTCTGGAAGGGTGATTCTGCAAGAACCCATCGTTATTGGCCGAAGGACGTCGGTCACGAAGCGGCGCTTCTCCAGCCGTTCAGTGGGCGGGGGAGGGAATGGCGGGAAGTGGAGCTCTCGACGTTGCTCATGCTTTTCATCACGGATATGGTGATCGATGGGCGGGATCGGGCCGATTTCTCGTTCAACAGGGAGTGGGCCCGGATCGAAGCGAGCGGGCCTGTGGCCGGTCAGAAGAGCTAAGGCCAGGTGGAACGTGACCGATTCCCCGGCAGCATTCACGGCGACGGGTGGCGCCAACTTGAACAAGTGGCGGCTGGCGTGCCTCCGGCGCGCGCGCTCGGATATACTGTTCTTCAGTCAGCCACGGCGTTGGCGTCCATGCAGGGCGACACCGCCGCCGGGGAGCGGCGTCCAGCCGCCACGCCACGGGCGTTCCCAAAGGACCAAGAAGAGCCACTGCGAGGAGCTGTGAGTGCCGACGACAGTTGAACGTGTCATTGCGTGCATGGCGGATGTTTTCCGGAACAAGGGACTCGAGCCGCCAGAGCTGTCCCCTTCTACCGCATTGGCGCCGGCACTTGGGCTCGATTCGCTCGATTATGCGGAGCTGATCGTTCGCCTGGAGACGGAGTTCGGACTGGACCCGTTGCAGGACGGCCAGGTTCCGGAACTCCGCAGCATCGCCGACCTTGCAGCGCTTTACGGGCCCAAGTGACGCCGTGAGCACGCAGAAGGTGAGTGGCCTATTGCATCGGACGTTGCAGTCCATTGCCGACGCGCACGGCGATGTCCTCGCGGTGGAAGGTGCAGGCGGGCCCAGCAGTTATCGGGAATTGCTGCAGAGTGCCGAGTCGCTCGCACGCGAGTTCGGCTCGTTGGCCGGGGCGCGCGTCGGGGTTGCCCTTGAAGCCACTGCACCCATGGTTTCTCTCCTTGTCGCGCTGGATTCCCTGCGCGCCGATGTGTTCCTGATGAGCGGACAGTTGGACTCCGCGACCCTCGGTCGGCTCGCCGACGAACTTCACCTGGATGGCGTGCTTGGCGCTCCCGAGCAAACGCCGGCCTGGATATATCCACCTGCGCCGAAGGGCCACGCGGGGAACAAGAACCCGAAGATCGGAGAGAGCGAAGGATCGGTCACCTTGCTGACGTCCGGCACGACCGGCGTGCCCAAGGCGGTGCGCCACGTCTGGGCCTCGCTCATGCGACCCGTCCGGACTGCCGGCCAGTATGCGGGCACGCGATGGCTGCTGCCGTATCCCATGCACCTCTACGCAGGGATACAAGTCTTCCTGCAATGCTGCGTCAATGGCGCAACCCTGGTGCCGCTACCAGCCGCAGTGGGACCCACCGAACTGGGGGAATTCCTGCGAGAGCAGGGCGTGCAATACGTCTCCGGCACGCCCTCCTTCTGGCGCAAGTTGTTGCTGTTCACGCCGAAGGCCACGCTGCACCGGCTGCCGCTGGTCCAGATTACCCTCGGGGGCGAAGCGGTCACCGAGGATCTGATGGCGGCCCTCGCGGAGGCGTTCCCTCGCGCCCGCCTGGTGCACGTGTACGCCACGTCGGAACTCGGGCGTTGCTTCTCGGTGACGGACCGGCACGCGGGTTTTCCTGCGAGCTACCTTGAGGATCCGCCGGAACCTGGCGTAAGTCTCCGAATCGTCGATGGAGAACTCCTGGTCCGCTCGGCGAACGCGATGCGGGCGTACGATCCGCTTTCTGGCTTGCAGGCGGACATGGACGAGTGGTTTCCCACCGGCGACCTCGTGAGCATCGAAGACGAGCGCGTGTACTTCTCGGGGCGCCGGAGCGACATCATCAACGTCGGTGGCAACAAGGTGCTGCCACTGGACGTGGAGCGGGCTGTCCGCGAGGTGCCGGGCGTGGCCGATGTGCGTGTGTTCCCGGTGCGAAGCTCGATCGTCGGTGAGGTCGTAGGCGCGGACGTGGTGCCGAGCCCTGGAACATCGAGCAAGGAGCTGCAAGCGCGGCTAGTGGAGCATTGCCTCCAGCGGCTGCAGCCGTTTCAGCGGCCGCGCACCTGGCGGTTCGTGGACAGCGTGAGGACCACCGAGAGCGGCAAGGTCCGACGCCGCGAGGTGAGCCAGCCGTGACCACGGCAAGAAGACATGTTCTGGTGAGCGGGGGCAGCCGCGGATTGGGGCAGGCAACCGTTTCCGCGCTGCTGGCGCAGGGGTATGCCGTCTCCACATTCAGCCGCACCAAGACGGCGTTCGTCGACGAGATGCTCGCAACGCACCCCGCGGCGTTTTCGTTTTACGAGGCGGACATCCAGGACGCGGGTTCGTTGAAGGAGTTGGTGCAGAGGGCCTCCGCCCAGTTGGGACCCGTCTACGGGCTCGTCAATAACGCGGGCATCGCGGCGGACGGGGTGCTCGCAACGATGTCGCCGGGGGATATCGGGCGGGTGGTGTCGGTGAACCTCGAGGGCACGTTGCTGCTGACGCGCGAAGTGGTGCGGCGAATGCTGACGCGCTCGGAGGGACGGATCTTGAACGTTTCGTCGGTCATCGGGACGCGAGGATTCAGCGGGCTGGCCACGTACGCCGCGACCAAGGCGGCTCTGGACGGCATGACGCGGGCGCTGGCGAGGGAGCTTGGACCGCGGCAGATAACGGTCAACTCCATTGCACCCGGGTACCTGGATACCGAGATGACCGGCGGACTGGACGAGGAACAGCGCCGCCAAGTGGTGCGACGGACACCGCTCGGGCGCCTGGGTGGGCCACAGGACGTCACGGGGCTGACGTTGTTCCTGCTGTCCGACCAGGCCCGTTTCATTACCGGTCAGGTCATCGTGGTGGACGGTGGTCTATCGTGCTGATCGCCATCGTCGCACCGCTGTGAAAGACCAGGTGCTCACCGGGGCCGAGTTGGTCGCTCGCCAGGTGTATTGGCGTTCACCGCTCGTCGTCGAGCTGTACGGCAAATTCAAACAGTCCAGACGCCACGCGCCGTCCGGCCCGTACGCGACCGTTCAGGAGCTGGAAGGCCGCCTGCAGGAACTGCTGCCCGCAGGCAATGGGCTGGTGCTGGTCCATTCCTCCAGCGACGGGATCCTGCTTGCAAAACACGCTCAAGCCGACGCACTCCTGAACCCATTGAACTCGGCCTTGGCGGTGCTGGGGTCGCTGATCCGGCTGGTCGGCAGCCAAGGCACCCTGGTTATGCCCACCCATCCTGCGTACGACGGAGACCCGGGTTTCATGCACGACAAGTCGCACCTGACGTTCACTTACGACCCGCAGAAGACGCCCTCCCGAACCGGCCTGCTTAGCGAAGTGTTCCGGCGGCGGTCCGGAACAAGGCGCAGCCTCCATCCGCTCAGTTCGCTGGCGGTGGCCGGACCCCTGGGCGACGATCTCTTGAAGGACAACCTCAATCGCGAGAAGCCGCTGCCGCATGGGGCGTACTCCAGCTACTATCGTTTCTGCCGGCACGGAGGGCTCGTCATATCCTTGGGAGTGTCCCTGATCAAGTCGATGACGCTATTGCATTGCGCCGAGGAAGTGCGAGACCAGGAGTGGCCCATCAAGGGCTTCGCGTACGAACGCACTTTCCACGTCGTGGGCACCGGAGAGGAACCGTGGATCGTGCGGGAGCGCAGGCCGCAGTTCGTGCGCTATCTGGCGCTGGGCAAGGTACGGCGAGACCTCCTCAAGGAAGGCATCCTGCACGAGTCGGTGTTCAAGGGCATCCGCTTGGACTGGGCCCGGGGCTCGGATGTCCTGGAATTCATGATGGCGAGAAACGCTCGAGGGTACCCGTACTACCCGCTTCCATTCATGAGGCGTTAGCGTGACCGCGGAAGGCCTCGCGCCGACGGTCCGACGATTTGGCAACGGCCGGGTACTGTACATCACTGCCTCTGGAACGATTTACACGGGCCGCGGATATTCGCTGCATCGTTCGGACGACTGGGGACGCACCTGGAAGCTCGATGGGGTCGTTCGAGTCCCGCCCGCCATGCGCTGGAGGCTGTGGAGCAACCTCTCCCGCCGCCTGTTCCGGTACATGTATCAGGCGATGGAAATACTCGACGACGGGACCCGGCTCGCGGTCGTGCGGGACGGCGTGTACCGGGCAGGGCCCGGCGAGGTGGAGATGGTGCGATCGTTCCGCGTGTCGCGCGGCTCGCGCCCGCTGAGCCTATCGAAGGACGGCCAGGGGCGCATCGTATGGGGCGAATACGGCAGCAATCCGCAGCGACACGAGATGCACTTGTACGCCTCCGACGATGGAGGGAGAAGTTTCTCGGTCTGCTACACGTTTCCGGCCGGCGAGATACGTCATGTGCACGGCGTCACCTATGACCCGTACATCGACCGGTTCTGGGTGTTTGTGGGTGACTACGAACAGGAGCCTGGCATCGGGGTGCTCGACCGGAGCCTGAACAAGATCGACTGGATCGCCAGAGGCAAACAGGAACACCGCGTCGTCCAGGCGATCATCGGGCCGGAAACGCTCGTCTACGGAACGGACTCTGACGTCGAACGCAACGCCATCCTGCGGATGGACAAGAAATCGGGCAAGTTGACGCGACTTCGCGAGGTGGAGGGGTCTTCTCTATACGCGACTGTTTTTGGAGGCGTCGCAGTGGTTTCGACGTGCGTCGAGCCGAGCCGCGTGAACCGCGACCGGCACGCGTTCCTGTACGCCAGCCGTGACATGGCTACCTGGGAACCGGTGCTCAAACGACCGAAGGACCCGCTGCCGATGATTCTGCAGTATGGGATGTTCGTCTTGCCCAGGTCATACAGCAGAGAACCGCGCGCGGTGGTCAGCGGGCAGGCGATCTCCGGGCTGGACGATCGCATGGCGCTGCTGGACTTCGGCAGAAGCAACCAGGGGAACCGCGAAAACCCGTTCGGGCAATAGTCATGATGCAGATTTATCAGAACCTCAGAACGGGCGCGACGACGGTGGCCGAAGTGCCCTGTCCGCGGGCCGCACCGGGCCACGTGCTGATTCGCACGCATGCGAGCCTGATTTCCGCCGGCACCGAGCGCATGCTGCTGGAATTCGGGCGTGCAGGCTGGCTCGACAAGGCGCGGCAGCAGCCGGAGAAGGTCCGGATGGTCATCGAGAAGATCCGGACCGACGGCCTCCTTCCCACGCTGGATGCCGTGCAGAGCAAGCTGGACGAGCCGCTGCCGATGGGGTATTCCAACGCCGGTGCCGTTGTCGAAATCGGTGCGGGCGTCGAAGGATTCTCGATCGGCGACCGCGTTGCATCGAACGGAAGGCACGCCGAGTTCGTGGCGGTGCCGGCGAACCTCTGCGCCAAAGTGCCCGATTCGGTCGGCGACGAGGCGGCCGCCTTTACGGTTCTCGGGGCGATCGCATTGCAGGGGATGCGACTTGCACAGCCTACGCTCGGCGAGGCGTTCGTCGTTTCCGGGCTCGGGCTGATCGGTCTCCTGACCGTGCAGCTCCTGCGCGCGCAGGGATGCCGCGTCCTCGGGCTGGATTTCGATGCGCGGCGGTTGGCGCTGGCGCGCGGGTACGGTGCCGAAACGGTCGATCTCGGAGAGGGACACGACTGGGAAAGCGCGGCACTTGCGTTTTCGCGTGGTCGCGGCGTCGACGGCGTGCTCGTCGCCGCATCGACTGCGAGCGACGAGCCGATTCATCAGGCCGCGCGGATGTGCCGCAAGCGCGGCCGGATCGTACTGGTCGGCGCGACGGGGCTGCATCTATCGCGCGCGGATTTCTACGAGAAGGAGCTGAGCTTCCAGGTCTCCTGCTCGTACGGGCCCGGCCGTTACGATGCGGAGTACGAGCAGAAGGGGCACGACTACCCGATCGGCTTCGTCAGGTGGACCGAACAGCGCAACTTCGAGGCTGTGCTTCAAATGCTCGCCGAGGGTAAGCTCGACGTCGCGGCGCTGATCTCGCACCGCTACCCCGTCGGTCGGGCTGCGGCAGCCTACGCAACGATCCTGGGCGACGCACCTTCGCTCGGCGTGCTCCTCGAGTATCCCGGGGCGGCGGGCGATGCAACCGGCGCGAGCCCCGCGCGTACGATCACCGTAACGCCGAGTGCCCGTAAGGTGCCGGCCGCGGGCAAGCCGTCGGTCGGATTCATCGGAGCGGGCAGTTATGCGAGCCGGATACTCGTGCCCGCGTTCAAGGCCGGCGGTGCACATGTGAAGGTCGTGGCCTCGGCTACCGGGGCGAGCGCCGGCACCGCCGCTCGCAAGCACGGGATTGCCTTGGCGGCGAGCGACGCCGGTGCCGTGCTGGCGGATCCGGAACTGTCGGCGGTGGTGATTGCAACGCGGCACGACAGCCATGCCGCCCTGGTGTGCGATGCGCTTCGCGCGGGCAAGCATGTATTCGTGGAGAAGCCGCTTGCGCTCTCCTTGAAGGAGTTGGAGGAGATCGATCGCGCCTACCGGAGCAGGTCGCAAGGCACTGGCGACGGGCCGGTCCTGATGGTGGGATTCAACCGCCGCTTTGCATCGCACGTTCGCAGAATGAAGACGCTGCTTGCGCAGGTGCGCGAGCCCAAGTGTTTCGTCATGCTGGTCAATGCGGGCGCGATTCCCTCGTCGCACTGGAGTCAGGACAGGGATTCCGGGGGTGGCCGCGTCGTGGGCGAGGTCTGCCACTTCATCGACCTGCTGCGTTTTCTCTCCGATTCACCGATTGTGACGCATCAGGCGGTGACGATCGGTGCCGCGCCCGGGGTGCAGGTCCGCGATGACAAGCTCAGCCTCACATTGGGCTTTGCCGACGGCTCGATCGGGACGATCCACTACTTCGCAAACGGCCACAAGGCATTCGCCAAGGAGCGGCTGGAGGTCTTCTGCGGAGGCCGGATCCTCCAGCTCGACAACTTTCGCAGGCTCACCGGCTGGGGGTGGCCCGGGTTCTCCTCGAATCGGACGTGGCGGCAGGACAAGGGTCAGCAGGCCTGCGTCGCCGCGTTTCTCGCCGCCGTGCGCGGCCAGGAGCCGGCGCCGATCTCCTACGAGGAATTGATGGAAGTGTCGCGCATCACGATCGAGGCGGCCAAGGCAGCGCAGGGATGGTGACGGGCAGGAGCGACTAGAATATGGGGGCGGGCCAGCGGCCGATGCTTTACCTGCACACGCTCCGATACCTGCGGCCCATTCAAGTTTTTTGGCGCGGCTGGCGCCGGCTGGCGCCTCCCGCGAAACCGAAGCTCGCGCCTG
>ORJL011521771.1_pt1 | contig 55907 bp, 33 predicted proteins | sample 1779941 | NCBI WGS metagenome assembly ORJL01 (sample SAMEA104232317, study PRJEB22302) | groundwater metagenome | biome: forest; feature: aquifer; material: groundwater | place: USA | collected 2011-08-07 | depth 5.8 m | reverse complement strand
GGTTGTCAAGCGCCTGCTCAAAAAAGGGTTTACAAAAAGAATCGTTTTAGCCAATGAAGGCGAACTGAAGGCTGTTGCCGGCACCTATCCGCAAAGCACGCTGCGCATTGGAATGCAGCCGGACATAGGCGGGCGCAATATACACCGTAAGACCGCTATTTATTACACGGCGTTAACCGTCGTTGGGATGTTTCTGCCGTCCATGGATGCCAAGGTTTTTGCCGGCCTCAACCATACTTTTGATGAGGCCAATGATTTTGCCAATCCCGACAGCATGGCGGTCAAAAGCGCCCAATTTCTGCATTTTATGATGCAAACCCAAGGTGCCGAGCACATTGTTTCCATCACAAATTCGAAACAATTGGCCCTGACGGTCTCCGAAATGAGCCAATACATCATGGAAGGAAGCAATAAAGAGCATGTGATTTCCTGGGGCGACCATGATTTGACCACGGAGCCGGAGTATGTCTTAAACAATCTGGCCAATGGTCCTTCACAAAAGAAACTCATCGGGCTCGCCCTTTTAGATAAAGATTCCGAAAATTACGCAGCTGAATCAAAAAGGGTTGAGGCGCTAAGGGAAAAAATACCGCTTTTGGTCTTTACCATTGATACGTCCAAAAATAAAGCCTTCAAAGGGGTAAGCCCGCAACAGCAGGCCCCGTTTGATATCCTCTGGACGGATTTTGTGACCACGCTGACGGCATTCTTGCGCGTCGATGCCAATTCCAATCCCAATGTCAAAGTGGTCCGCGATTTGACAAAAGAATATGTTGCAAAGTGGAAAGAAAAGGATGAAGAATACACAACCGACCCCATTGGATTGGGGCAAACAGACCTTCTTTTAAGTCTGGGGGACCCCACGCATTCTGATATCGGAGGCGCAAACAAAGAAAGACTTTCCCTTAACACAATTGAGGACGCCCAAAAGGCCGCGGCGACATTGGTTCAGCAGCTGGTAAAGAATGGCATGCTTGAATCACGCGACCGCCTGAACATATTTGTCGGGGCGGATGACGCGGTCGGCACAATGGAATCTTTGCGGAATAAGGCCTACTTAAAAGACGTCGTGAAAAAATTAGGGTTTATTGTTGAAACCGGCTTGTTTCCTATTCGGTCCCACAAAGGCTATGAGGCAGCATTGGCTTTGAGAAAAAGCGAAGAGATAAAACAGGGTGCAAAACTTTTACTGGGAAATAAAACGATTAATATTTTTCTTAATACCAGAAATCTCGGGGATGATGAAGAGTTTAATGTGCCATTTGAAGAAGTGGTCCAAGGGGGAAAGAATGCCAATGTCAACGGGGCCACGATTCACCAGACTAATGATTCCATGACATTCCCCAACATCCAGCGCATGGCCCAGGTTTCTCCGACATTTCTTCTGGAATTTAACCGCATGACTCCGGATGTGGAGAAAAAAATCACGGCGTTTTATGATGCGTTTCTTGATGCTCTGGCGGTGGCCGGCGACAATATGGTAACAGCCAAAACCATTGAGCAACGTTTTTTGAACTACACCAAAATTGCCGAAAAGGTCGTGGACAATGATGGTGGCGATGACTATTTCTTGAAGCCGACTTTATTAGAGAAAGACGCAAACATCCGAGAAGGTGATTCGGTGGCTCTGGTCAATTTCAGAGGTGACAGGGCGGAACCGATACTTAAGATATTGCACGGAGATCCGGATTTTCATCACTGGAAGCTCAAGTCCCTGGCTTTGAAGTTGCTGACATTTGGTGTTTATAACGACCGGTATTACGAGACCCACGGTCTATTCGGCTTGACGAAGGACGTGCCTTATTCAAACACACTTGGAGAGATCTGGGCGGGCCGGGGCCTGAAACAACTTAGGATCGCGGAGTCGGAAAAATTCAAACATGTTACCTATTTCTTCGATGGACTGAGGGATTTGGTTGGCAAAATTCCTGGGCTTACGACCGAACTTGTGCCTTCGAATAAACTCGAACGTCATGACGAGATGCCGGAAATGAAAGCATCCGCGATTACCGATTTGGCCCTCCCTTATATTACCGGCAAAACTGACAAAGAGGCGGAGCATCCCAAGGTTGACGTAGCGGTGATCAATTATGCCAATTCAGACATTTTAGGTCATTTTCCAAATTTTGACGCAACCGTAAAGGGTGTACGCGTTGTCGATGAACAGATAGGCCGTCTATGGAAAACGGTGCAGGAGGCAGGTGGAGTGTTGATTATCACCGCTGATCACGGCTCGGCCGAGCAAATGGCCAAGCTCGACGAAAATGGCCGCCTGAAAATAAAAGATGGAAAAGTCGTGATGAATAAAGCGCACGCCTTCGACAACAAAGTGGACTTTATCATTCTCGGTGCCGGAAATTTAAAACTGAAAGATGGAGGCAGTTTGAAAAATATTGCACCGACCATTTTACAATTACAGGGAATCGAAAAGCCTAAAGAGATGGACGCAGAAAGCCTCCTCGTTGATTATGAGGGAACCCCCATCAAAGGGCCGATAGTTCTTGCGATTCGCGACGGTCAAGGAATCAATAAATGGAAAGATCCTCAAGCGTTCCCCGAAGCTTTTCAATACGATGCTGTGCACCAAGCGAGATTACAGGCGCAGAGAGAAGGCAAAACCCTTGAGATAGACCGAATCCTTACGGAAAACCCTAATCATGGGCAAACCGAAATTTGGGCTCACGGCGAGTTTGTCGGCCATCCGACAACTCAAATGGGTGATTCGGAGACGGGTCACTCGAATATGGGTGTCGGGCGTGACATCCAGACGCCGCTCACTCGCGTTAACGCCATCCTGGATGCAGGTGAGTTCGCTAATCTACCTGCTGTTCGCGAGGTGTTGGACAATGCCAAGAAACAAGGCGGACGCATTCATCTTGTCGGCATGATCTCTCCCGGCGGGGTGCATTCTCACACGGACCACATTCTCAAATTGCTGACCATCATCAGCAAAGAAAAGGATATTAATGATGTCGTTCTACATGCCATTTTTGATGGACGGGATACGGATGTATCCGGAGCCGAATCCATAGAGGTTATAACAAAGCATGTTTTGTCTTTAGGGCCTGAATTTGCCGCCAAATTCAGGATTGGCAGTATCGCTGGACGTTACTATCCGATGGATCGCGACGGCCTGAACAACGATAAGAAAACCCCTGGGTCCGGTGAAAAACTTTGGCTAGAGCGCACCTACCCTTGGTATCAGGCCGTTGTGGAAGGACAAGGGCGCACGGCGGAAGATTTGCAATTACCGATCGACGGGGCGGCGACACTAACCATTTCTTCCAAAGAAACCGCCATTCCACGCTTAGAAACTCTCAGCAACGCCATCAAAGATATCGGCATCAACGCGACCGCGCAAGAAATATTCTCGGCAATCAAAGAGAAGTTCGACGAAAGCGAAGTGAACGAACTTAGCTTTTTTATCAGCAACGGCCTTTTAGTGGCTGTTAGCCCGAAAGTTGAGACGGGGAACCAAAAAATTCTCTTTATTTACGGAGGCAACAAATCTCTCGGTTTTGCAACCGATCCATTTTCTCGCCATATTAAAAATGGAATGAAGCAGTCGGTTGGAACAATTGAGATTGCAAAAACGATGCAAGATATTATGACAGTGGAAATCCCGGCTTCCATGATGAAGGAAAAACGGGCGATGTTAGCTGCGATTATGGAAAATGCCGGGAAAAAAGAAGCGCAGCAAATTACTCCTGACATAGCATTCCAAGAATCCAATATCGCGTTGACGGACGGCATGAAACGCGAAGTCTTTTCCGCGCAGGCCGAAAAGATGTTTCTTGGCGATTATGAAAAACGCGCCGAAGAAGCCAAAACAAAATTTAAAGAGCTTTATGACTTGCTGGAAAACGTTAAGCAAGGCAAAGGCGGCCAATTAGTATTAACCAAGGAGCTTGTTGAAAAGTGGGGTGTCAAAGAGAATTTGGTCAAAACGCTTTTGTCATTGGCGCGTATAGCGGTGGCCGGTATGCGGGCGACTCAAAACCCGCTTAACCCCGCGGATTTGACGTTTCCGATGAATTCGCTTTTGACTTTATTAACGGCCAATGAATTGGCGGAAATGTCTATTACACAAGCCAAGAAAGACGGCAGCGAAAATCTGGAAGCTGTCATCGGCGGGGAAGTCCGGTTCAATACGCCCCTGATCAATTCCATGTTACGCCAAAGGCTCGCGGCCATGGGCTTTACGGTCCACAGCCCTAAGGCGGGGGATTATTTGCCGATTGGTGCGACGTCGTTTATTACAACGCTCGAAGACATTATTATGACGCTTTATGACACATCGAGCCATGCGGCACGCATGATTTATGCCTCGAAGATTATGGGGTTTTTCGCGCCCTCGCTCTCGCTTTTTGAGAAAAATATTTTAACGAAAAATGGTAAAGATGTTGCAGCCTATGAAAAAGCGACCAGCGAAGGGGCGCAGCTTCTGATTGATGAAATGGTCAAATTAGCCAATGGCGTTGCAAAGAAAATTGATCATATCTTGGAAACAGGCGAATCTTTGACTTTGGATTTTACCGATGCGAATCATCCCAACATCCGCCTGGATTTAGATAACCAGGATCATCCCCAGAATATTGATGTCAGCGAACAGTATGCGACTTATCTGAGTGGCTCCTACATTAATAAAGGTGCGCAGGAATCCATCGTTGAGGCTTTGAATAACGGATTGCAGTTAGGATACGGCCAGGCCAACGGCTCATCTTTTGAGTTTAACATCCGGGTATTCTTTCGCCTGCTTGGTGAAGCTGTTAAAAAAATAATCTGGGACAGCACTCAACCTGACCCATTCTTCGGTGGGACAGGCATGGGGCTTTTTAATCCTAAAGGCAATCAATACGAGAGTATTAAGAAATATGTTGAAACAGAAAAAGACGCCTTGAATATTTTCTTTGGAGATAAGAATATCGGTTTTGGCGTAACAACAGTTTTAAGTGATGAAAATACCTTGCAAGGCGTTCAAAAAGAAATTCGCGAACTCAATCAGAACAAGGAATTCAATGCAGCGCAGCAAAAGAAAGAAACGGACCTGCTTGAAAAAGCCAGGGCGCTTCGTTTTGAAGTTTTTCCGGCAGAGGCAGAGTTTTCCATTTTGCGCGCCAAAGGGATTCCTTTTACCAAGCTTTCCAACGGAAACTTGCTCGCCTATTTTGAGCCCGCGTTATTTGATTATTCACAAGATGTGAGCCTCTTGGAGGTTGTTGTCAATTCCGGGTTGCCTGCACTTTTAAAAGATAAACCTATCGGTTTTATTGAAGCGACCACCGATCCCGACGGGGACAGATATGTCGTTATGCAAGTGGAGAAAAACGACAAGGAAACCCAAGACAGGTTGCAAAGGCTCAATGTGGCGTATCTTAAGATTTCAGATGAAAAGCTTTTGGTTGTCTATACGCCCAATCAGAATTTCTTTGATATCCAGGGTTCGCTTGTCAAAACCTTGAAGGAACGCGGCGAGTTTAAACAGCATTTAACTGATTTCGATGATTATAACGACGTTACATTTTTTGGTATTACGACCACGGTATCAACGAGTCTTTGGCGCGATTTGTGGAAAGTCAACAAAATACCGACGGTCTCAGTTCCAGTTGGTTTTAAAGAAATCGCCCGCATGGAAAGGCTTGTTGAAAGCCAGATACGCTTAAACGAAATACGCGAGATGGCGGGCCTTAGGAAAAAACGCGTTATCGTACATGATATTTTCGGCAAAGCCATTGATTTAGGCTATAACCCGCGCCTTCTTTTCGCGGGCGAAGAAAGCGGCGGCATGGTTGTTGGAAAAGCCACTTTATTAAAGTCGACCGATGGCACGCGCCAGTTTGTCGGATGGCGTGAGAAAAACGCCGTTGAGGCGCACGCCCTCTTTCTTAAAATGGCTTCCGAAATGTTTCATGACGCCCGCAAGGCTGCCGGCGAGAGTATCCCTACAAACGAATTGTATCAAAATCAAACCTTCCTCAACGGCATGTTGTTGAGCCGTCAGGTGGAAGAAAAAATCAAGGCGCAAGGGTCAAAGAATACCGCCGAGCTTAGGACGGATTTCACGTTGCTTGATCTCATGCTTTTAAACAGGCTGCCGCAGGAAGAATCGCAGAAATATAACCAGGAGGCTATTGACCGCAGGAATTATAATGATACATTTTTTATCGGCCTTGCCTTTGCCCTGCAGGATGGAAACATCACGCTCCAGGAATTAAAAACAATCCTAAAAGATGCCTTTGCAAGTTCGGAAGACGTCAAAAAACAATTAACCACTGTTACAGGCAAAGATGAAAAGACCGTGGTTCGCGACCTTAACAAATGGATTGAGGGCAAACTGACCGGTTTTTATTTTCAAGGCGACGGGGTTTATATGGAATTTAAAGACGGCGCTTATGCCATCATCCGGCCGTCGGGGACTGACCCTAAAATCAAAGGCTATCCTTCCACGGAGGATGCTTATATCAGCGCGCTTTTGAGCAACTCCATTGTTGTTTTAAATCCGAAAACAACCGACCTTAAGAAATGGAAAGAGATTTTAACTAACAAAGGTCGGCCAGACCTTTTGGATGTCCAAAAGGTTATGGACAGGAAGCAATCCCAGTATGAGCGGGCCTTGGAAATGGATACGCCGGTCAAGTGGATCGGCCAAATTCAAGATATCTTGGTGAAGAAATTCGGGGAAGCCGCCGAATCGGGCCTTTCCGATATTTCTGTTGTGCTGGGCCCCAGGGACCAGAAAGAAACTCTTAAATATGTCCCGTGGGCAGGGATTGTTTATGTCAATTGGGATTTTGACCAGAAAATGCAGGATCTGTCTTCCGTCGATGCGCAGGGAATCCAACAATCATTTGAGGAAGCCCTGGCGCAAATGCAAACTGATGAAAATTATGGCTCCAAAAAAGAAATAGTCGTGGGTGAAAGAATACCAACGTCTGCGGTGTTGACCGCAGCGATTGATTCTTTTGAAACAGCCGTGAATCTATTTTCCACAAACGAAGTAGAAAATCTGGCTGTTACCGATGAAATCGCGGAGTTGAAGAGTCTTTTTACCAATACGGCGTCAGAGAAAGAGCCTTCTCATTCTTTGGAGATTGTTCGCAGCCAACTTAAAGCCAAACAAAGCCTTAATGTTTTCCCCTGGAATAACAAGCAGTCGACAGACCTGCAAAATCTCATCAAAAATTTAACTGAATTAAAAAATAAAATTGAAATTCTCAACGTGCCGGCAACATCAATAGAGCCACTATTGGTTGCTTTTGATGATTTATTGACTTCGCTCAAAACGATTCCCGTCACAATCAAATTAAGTGATACCTCGTCATTTAAGGGAAGCCTCAATCGGTTAGCGCAGGATTTTAATGCGGCGATAGGTGTGTTTAAAACAGATCTGGCAACAGCCGAGAAAAATGAGGCCCTTAAGATGGTTAAGAAATTGGAAGCGCACCTCAAGACAATCAGCCAAATAAAAACAGTTCAAGAATATATGGCTTTTCGTTTAGAGCTGGTGACTCCCTATAAAGACTTGGTTTCTAACCTCAAGGATAAATCCCTTAAAGATTTAGGGATTCCACAAGGCGAAACAGACGCAAGCAAAGGTTCTTATGCCAAGTTTTCCGCGGCATTCAAATCTTTGTACAACGACCTTATTTTTACAGTAGACGTAACAACGCCCATTGTTGAATCAGCCTATCTTTTTAGAGAACCTTATTCAACGCCACAGGGAACTGAGCCAACCAACGACGCCTCGGCGCTGCTGACGGAAAAGAGAAATGATTTAAATGTTTTGGCAGGGAAAAATACGGGAGAACCTACTAATAGGGGTGGTTGGAGTAAGGAATCAGATTTGAATGTTTTGGGAGGGAAAAATACGGGAGAACCTACTAATAGGGGTGGTTGGAGTAAGGAATCAGATTTGAATGTTTTGGGAGGGAAAGGCGACCGTACCCAAGACGCCTCGGCGCTTTTGACGACGGAGATGGATTTTGACACAGCCCGTCAGACAATGATTGACGCCCTGAGCGATGAGGTGGACACAGAGTTCTTAAAAAGCCTTTCAGATAACCTGCATAGATATGTTGCCGGGCACCCTGATTCGCCGCAATTGACAAAGTTTGTGGAAGAAGTATTTGCCGGCGCGTTTAATCTATGCCGATTGATTAAGGAAAGGCAAAAAGGAGAAATCGGCGAAAACAAAGCCCGTGAGATTTATGATTTTATTTTCATGTTTTATCCCAAAATTATCGGCGAAAGCCATCAAAGAGGAAAAGGGATAGCCGCTTTTTATCAAAGCATGGAAGGGGCCCAAAACACGTGGCCCCAGATATCCCAAAGAATAACCGAGGAAGCCATTCGTCATTCAAGAAAGATGGGTTCTTCCATTGATGACGCCTTGGTGTCGATCAATATAGATGAATTTGCCCCACAGGTAGCTTTGTATTTGTCGAAAGAACAAGTCAGCATACATACATCCACCAACCATTACACATTAAAAGAAAAAGGCGATACACGCTATCAAGTCAGGGTTATCGTTGAGGCGTTGCTTCGCCGGCAAGGCATTGCTATATCATTGGGACAAGAATTTCTTGATGCGCTTGTGCAAAAAATAAAGGACAGCCCTTCAAACGTGGTCCAGCGGGTGCCTGTTGTGCGGGAGAAACTCATAGAGGAATTGTCCTCTCTTTTATCTCCGACGCAAAAAAAGCTGCTAACCCAAAAAGGTGATGCCAGCGAGATTACCCTTGCAAAAAGTGACCTGAAGGTCCTTTTTGATGCTTTGCTTCAGCAATATGAGTTTGATTTTGGCGCTGACAAATGGGATTTTCTTAATGCGGCAATGAGCGAATTGACCTCTCAAAGCGGTGATAAAGACGCTTCAGCGTTAGATTTGGGAACGGGGACCGGTGGTATTGACTTAAGCGCCAAGCGGATGAATCTACAAATTCGCCGCGATGAAAATGGTATTCCTTTGCCGGTCAATATGCAGCCGATCAAGGATATCAACATCCAGGGATTTACATTTTCTATTATTGACATTAAGCCGGCAGTCAACCTGCCGCTTATTCTAGGAATAAATACGGACAACCTGCCGGCGCATCAAAAAACCTCAAAAGCCGACGAGGAAGATTCTGTGTCGTCGCTGTATTTAAAAGAGGAGAATGAAACTCAGGAATTGGCGTTGGCGAATTAAGGTTTGGTTTTAAGCAAATAGAGAATGGGAAGAGGGGATTTAAGGTAGGGGCCATCCGCCGTTTTAGCGGCGGATGGCCCTTTCTTATCGGCGTTTCTCATCAAAAACCTTCCCACTTTTAGAAATATTTGATAGTATCGTTAGGCAAAAATGGTAAGAGAAGGTAATATGACGACTATTCAAAAATTGATTGAAATGGGTTCCCCGTTTATTATTTTCTTTGTAACGGTTCTTGTCGGGAATATTTTACGCAGGGTTTTGTTTCGCCGCCTTTCGCGTTTTGCGAAAAATACCAAAAGTGAAATTGACGACGTTGTGATCAATGCCGCACGCGGCTCCTTTGGGATCTGGGCGTGGATGCTGGGTATTTTTTTCGCGATCAAATTTTCCAAGCTCCCTGCGGATGTCGTCTTGTTTTCCGGGAAAATACTTTTGGTGTTGGGGATTTTTTCGGTCACGGTTGTCTTGTCGAATATTGCGACACGCTTGATCAGGATTTACGCCGGGCGCATTGAAACCGCGCTTCCCGTCACCTCGCTGACCCAAAACGTCACCCGTATTATTATTTTCGGCGTCGGGATTTTGATTATTCTTAACAGCCTCGGCATCCCCATCATGCCGATTCTGGCGACTCTGGGCGTGGGCGGTTTGGCGGTGGCCCTGGCGCTGCAGGATACCTTGTCCAATCTTTTTGCCGGGTTTCATATTATCGCGTCGCGCCAAATCAAAGTGGGCGATTACATTAAACTTGAATCCGGTGAAGAAGGCTACGTGACGGATATCGACTGGCGCATTACAAAAATTCGCCTGCAGCCCAACAATATCGTTTTGGTTCCCAACAACAAATTAACCCAGACGATTATCGTTAACTATTCCCTTCCCGAAAGGGAAATGGCGACGGTCGTTGATTTTGGCGTTCATTACAAAAGTGATTTAGAAAAAGTGGAGCAAGTCGTTTATGATGTGGCCAGGGAAACTTTAAGGCAAGTTTCCGGCGGGGTGAAGGATTTTGAGCCTGTCGTCCGCTATCACGGCCTTGGCGAATCAAGCATTGATGTCAGCGTGGTTTTGCGCGTCAAAGAATTTTCGGACCAACCGCTCATCAAACACGAATTTATTAAGCGTCTTCACAGGCATTTTCAAAAAGAAGGAATCATCTTTCCTTACCCTGTTCGTGCCATCAATTATGAACAGGAAAAAGGAACAGCAGTTTAATGGCAAACTAACAGCAGGAGACTGTCTTGGAAATTGGAATTGTCGGACTTCCCAACGTTGGGAAATCAACGCTTTTTAACGCCTTAACCGGGTCGGCCGCAGCCGCGGCGAATTTTCCTTTTACCACCATTGAACCCAATGTCGGCGTTGTGCCGCGCGTGGATGAGCGCCTGACAACCCTTGCCGAAAAATTTCAGAGCGCGAAAATCACACCCGCCGGTATTCGCTTTGTGGATATCGCGGGGCTTGTGAAAGGCGCCAGCCAGGGCGAGGGATTGGGGAATCAATTCTTGGCGAACATCCGTTCGGTGGATGCCATCGCGCACGTCGTTCGGTGTTTTAAAGATGATAATGTCATCAACGTCCTTGAGAATTTAGATCCAACGCAGGCGATTGATATTATTGAAACGGAACTTTTGCTGGCGGATTTACAGCAGGCCCAGAAAGCGATTGAGAAATTCAAAGGCGCGGCAAATTCCGGCGATAAAAAAGCAAAGGAGAAATTTGCCGCGCTGGAAGCGATTATTGCGGGATTAAATCAGGGAAAAAGCGCCCGCATTATCGGCGTGCCGGCAGAGATTGATCAAGAATTTCATTTTTTAACGGCCAAACCCGTTTTATATGTTGCTAATACCGATGAGAATGGCGCGCCCCTGGATATGCTTAAAACCATCGAGGGGCGCGCCACCGTCGAAGGCGCCAAAGTCGTTGTCTTGTGCGCCAAGATGGAAGCGGAAATTGTCCAGCTTCCGCCGGAGGAGCGTTTGAGTTATTATGAGGCCGCCGGTATTACAACGCCCGGGCTTAATACACTTGCCAAGGCGGGCCAAGAACTTTTGGGGTTAGCGTGTTTTTTTACCGCCGGGCCGACAGAAGCGCGCGCATGGCTTGTGCCTAAAGGCACAAAGGCTGTGAAAGCCGCCGGAAAAATCCACACCGATATTGAACGCGGCTTTATCCGCGCGGAAATTTATAAATATGAAGATTTATTCAAATTGGGAAGTTATCGCGCGCTCCAGGAAAAAGGGCTGGTTTCCCTCGAGGGGAAAGATTACGAAATCAAAGACGGGGATGTGGTGTATTTTAGATTTTCAGTTTAAGGAAAGGAAAATATTTTTATGGTGATTAACGCCTATGCCGCTTTTAAAGCCAAAGGAGAACTCAAGAAATTTTCTTATGAGCCACAGCCGTTGAAACCGTTCGATGTGCGCATTAAAGTTACTCACTGCGGGATTTGCCACAGTGATGTCCATTTGATTGATAATGATTGGAGCATTAGCGAATATCCTTTGGTTCCCGGCCATGAGGTTGTCGGCGCTGTTGCCGAAATGGGCAAAGATGTGGCGCATCTTAACAAAGGCGACCGTGTCGGCATCGGCTGGCGCTCGGGAAGCTGTATGGAATGTGAATGGTGTATGAAAGGCGATGACAACCTTTGCAGCCAGGGTGAAGCAACGTGTGTCGGCCATCACGGAGGATTTGCCGAATATACGCAAGTTGACAGCCGATTTACTTTTCCGATTCCCGAGGGGATTGAATCCGAAAACGCGGCGCCGCTTTTATGCGGGGGGATTACGGTTTTTTCTCCGCTTCGCCGGTTAGGCGTTCTGCCGACGATGAAAGTGGGCGTTATTGGTATCGGCGGTTTGGGGCATTTGGCCGTTCAATTTGCCTCCGCTTTTGGGTGCGAGGTAACGGCTTTTTCCTCAACGCCCGCGAAAGAAAAAGAGGCGAAGATTTTGGGGGCCCACAACTTTATTGCCACAAAAAGCGACGGGCCTCTTAAAAAGATTCAAGGCACGCTGGATTTTATTCTCTCAACGGTTAACGTTGATCTCAATTGGCAGGAATATATCCATTGTTTACGGCCCAACGGCAAGCTATGTTTCGTCGGCGTCCCTCCAAGGGAGCTGAACATTCCCATCTTTACCTTAATTGATAAACAAAAATCGATTGTGGGAAGTGTGATCGGCGGGCGCGTGCTCATTAAAGAAATGCTGGAGTTCGCTGCGCGCCACAAAATCAAAGCCCAAACAGAAGTCGTCCCGTTGTCTCAGGTCAATTCCGCTCTTCAAAAGGTACGCGAAAACAAAGCGCGCTACCGGATGGTTTTAAAATGCACGTAAGGACTTTTGCCCTTTGGGCAAAAGCCCGGTTGATGACAGCCAACGACATTTGGGTTTACAAACAGATTTTCGCGTGATAAGATTCGACACAACATAGCGGATACAAATTTTTCATGAAAATCCACGAATATCAAGCCAAAGAAATCTTCAAGAAATCCGGCATTCCCGCGCCCGACGGAAAAGTTGCCTTTGAATTAAATGAAGCGCGCGTCATCGCCCAAGACATCGGCTTTCCGCTCGTTTTAAAATCTCAAGTCCTCGTTGGCGGCCGTGGTAAAGCCGGCGGCATCAAAATTGTCAAAACTCCTCAGGAATTAGAAAAAGCCTTCCTCGATTTAAAAAATCTCAAAATCAAAGGTTATCCGGTTGAACGGATTCTTCTGGTTAAGGCCATCGAGATTAAGCAGGAATTTTACACGGCCATCACGATTGACAATGTCAAAAACGATGTCGTGGTAATCGCCAGTTCCGCCGGCGGCGTGGATATCGAAGAAACCGCGCAAAAAACTCCCGAAAAGATTCAAAAGTATTATATGGGAGGGAAAAAGGAAATTGACCCCGCGCGCTGGGCTGATTTTATCAAAAAAGTTTTTAATGATCCGGCCGCGCAGGAAAAAGGGACGGATATTTTCAAGAAACTCATTCAAGTTTTCTTTGCCAACGATTGTTCGCTTGCCGAAATCAATCCGTTGGTCATTGACGCTCAGGGTGTATGGTACCCGGCGGACGCCAAAATGATTTTTGATGACAACGCGCTTTCGCGCCATCCGGATATCCTCGCGCTTCGGGATTTAAAATATGAAGATGCCGATGAAATGGAGGCCAAGGCCCACGACTTAAGCTTTGTCAAGCTCGACGGCAATATCGGATGTATTGTTAACGGCGCGGGCCTCGCCATGGCCACAACGGATATCATCAAATACTTTGGCGGCAATCCGGCAAATTTTCTCGATGTGGGGGGGAGCTCAAACCCGGAAAAAGTTTTAAACGCTCTAAAAATTATTTTACGTAACGCAAACGTCAAAGCGATTTTGATTAACATCTTCGGCGGGATTACACGCTGTGATGATATCGCCAAAGGGATTTTAACCGCCAAATCGCAAATCAGTATTCCCGTGCCGTTAGTTGTGCGCCTAACGGGGACAAATGAGAAAGAAGCCAAAGAGCTTCTTTCAAAAGAAAAAATGACAATCTACACCTCGATGCGGGAAGCGGTTCAAGAGGTTGTGAGGGTTGTGGAGTTAGCAAAATAGCGTATAGCGTAGAGCAACGGATTTTCTAAACGCTATCCGCTAGACGCTAACCGCTGCGAAAAATATGAGTATTCTCATCAACCAAAATACTAAAGTCCTTGTCCAGGGCATCACCGGTCGCGACGGGTCTTTTCATACCCAGCAGATGCTTGCCTATGGAACAAAAGTTGCGGCGGGCGTGACGCCCGGCAAGGGTGGCCAGGATGTTTTTGGCGTTCCTGTTTTTAACAGCGTTGCAGAGGCCCGTGAAAAAACCGGCAGCAATACCGCCGTCATTTATGTCCCGGCTAAGTTTGCAAAAGACGCGATTTTGGAAGATATCAAAGCGGGAATTGAACTGATTATTTGTATTACAGAAGGCGTTCCCGTTTTAGATATGGTTGAGGTCATGGCCACCCTTGGCAAAAGCCGGGCAAAACTTATTGGCCCCAACTGTCCCGGCGTTATTTCACCGGGCAAGGCCAAAGTCGGCATTATGCCCGGGCATATCCATAAACCCGGAAACATCGGTGTCATCTCGCGAAGCGGCACGCTCACTTATGAGGTTGTCTATAATTTGACGCTCAACGATATCGGACAATCCAGCTGTGTTGGTTTAGGGGGCGACCCGATTGTCGGCATGCGGTTTGTTGATTTGCTGGACCTTTTTATGAAAGACGATGAAACCAAAGGCATTGTGATGGTCGGCGAAATCGGCGGCGAAGACGAACAGGCCGCCAGCGAATACATCAAGAAAAATGCCACCAAGCCCATCATTGGTTTTATCGCTGGAAAAACTGCCCCCAAAGAAAAACGCATGGGCCACGCGGGCGCCATCATTTCCTCCGGTACATCCACCGCCGAGGCAAAAATCGAGGCGCTTACCAAGGCCGGCGTTATTGTCGCCGATCTCCCCGATGAAATTCCCGCCCTTTTAAAGAAAAAATTAAAATAAACTCCCGTCTTAAAAAGTTATATAATAAACGCGCGTCGGGATTGTTGTCTTATTGAATAAAGAGTCTCTCATGAAAAAACCAAAAAGCGTTTTTCTCTCCGCTATTCACCAAAATACCGGCAAAACCACCATCGCCCTTGGCCTCTACAAAATCCTCAAAGACAAAAAATTAAAGGCCGCCTTCATGAAGCCCGTCGGCCAGCAGTTTGTCACAGTCAAACAGGGCAACATTGATAAAGATACCTACCTTATCGGCAAGGTCTATCATTGCTGGCAGAAATTCAAGGATATGTCGCCGATTACCCTCGCCCGCGGCTACACGGAACAATATATCTTTCATCCTGAAAAAGAAAAACTCGAAGGTCAGATTCTATCGGCCTTCAAGAATGTCAGCCATGGCAAAGATGTTGTGATTATTGAAGGCACCGGCCATTCGGGTGTGGGGGCGGTCATTGATTTTTCCAACGCGGATGTGGCCGGTCTTTTGGGATCCAAAGTCATCATCATCAGCGAAGGCGGTATCGGCAAAACCATCGATGAGATTATCCTCAATAAAGCGCTGTTTGATTTGAAGGGCGTTGCTGTATTGGGCGTCATTGTGAATAAGGTTTTACCGGAGAAATATAACAAGATCAAAAGAATCGTCGGGCAGGGATTGAAAAATAAAAATATCCGGCTTTTGGGCGTTATTCCTCAGGATAATATTTTAAGCTCTCCGACGGTGGAACAGGTGATGAATCAATTGGATCTTAAGCTTTTGTGCGGGAAAAAGAAACTCTCAAACCACGTCCTGCACACCATTGTCGCCGCCATGGAGCCGCACAACATGATTACGTATTTGCGCGACGGGACGCTTGTCATCACATCGGGAGACCGCGTGGACAATATTCTGGTCACCATCAGCTCTCATTTGATGGGGGCGGGCAAAAAACTTAAAATTGCCGGGATTATTTTAACAGGCGGGCTTTTACCCAACCCTACCATCGTGGACCTTTTAAAGAAAAGCCAGATTCCTATCTTGCTTTCGGGGAGCGATACTTACAGCGTCGCGGCCAAAATTGAAACATTCACCTGCAAAATCCAGAAAACGGACAAAGACAAGATTGAGGAAGCCACGCGGCTGGTGAAAAAGTATATCGATGTCAATACCATCCTGAAACATATGTGAGTTATGAAACCCTCACCCCACACGATGTATATTCTCGATATCGTCAGGACGCCCGTCGGCAGCGCGTTTAAAAGCCTGAAAGGTTTTACGGCTTCCCAATTGGGCGGCTTCTCTATTAAAGGGCTTTTGGAGCGCCATCCTAATATTTCTCAGGGAAAATTAATCAATCAGGTTATTTTAGGTAATACCGTTTCTGCCGGCACAGGGCAAAACCTTGCCAGGCAATCCGCTATTTTAGCCGGAATTCCGGCAGAGGTTCCCGCCTTTACGGTGAATAGCGTTTGCGGTTCGGGGTTGCAGTCGGTGATTTTAGCTTCTCAAGCGATTGCCTGCGGCGATGCGGAAGTGATCATTGCCGGCGGTAGCGAAAGCGCCTCACACTCGCCGTATCTTGTGCCAAAAAATGATAAGGAAAAAACGCGAGAAGATCTCACCGACAGCCTGATTCACGACGGATTGACATGCCAGCTATCTCATCAGCATATGGGAAGTTTGGCGGAAGCGATTGCCGAGAAATTTCATATCACGCGCCAGGCGCAGGATGAGTTTTCCCTTCGCAGCCATCAAAAGGCCTGTAGCGCCCAAGACAAAGGAAAATTTTTAGATGAAATTATTCCCATTGGGCTTGAAGGCGGAAAGATTTTTAAACAAGATGAGCGCCCGCGCAAAAATATTGATTTGGAAAAGTTAGCCAGTTTGCCGGCGGCGTTTAAGGTTGGGGGCACGGTAACGGCCGGAAATTCCTGTGTTCCCGGCGATGGAGCGGCGGTTATGGCGGTGGTATCAGCCCAGGCTGTCCAAAAGTACAAACTCAAACCCAAAGCGCGGATTTTAGGCTATGCCTCAATTGCTGTTGATCCAAAAATGGTTTTTACCGCCGGCATTCCCGCCATCAAGGAGTGCCTTAAGAAATCCAATTTACAGATGAAAGATATCGATCTCTTTGAAATCAGCGAAGCGTTTGCGGTTCAGGCGATTGTGACCCAGAAAGAACTCAAAATCCCGGAAGAAAAAATGAATATTTTCGGCGGCGATATCGCGCTTGGCCATCCGTTAGGTGCCGCCGGCGCGCGCATCCTCGCCACCCTTCTTTATGCCCTCCGCGATCAAAAAAAGAAAATCGGCCTTGCCGCGGTGTGCCTTGGCGGCGGCGGGGCGGTGGCGGTGGCGATTGAAAAAATCCTTTGAAACGCTTTTTCCGCCGGTATTTCTTCCATAGACAGATGTTTTGATTTAAATTGATAATGTTATTTGTAAAAGTTTAAATTTGTGTTAATTTATCTTCATTCAAATACAGCTGTTTAGATAATGAAAAATCCCACTGTTGAAACCGATATACTAATTATAGGCGGCGGGCCCGCGGGCTTGGCCGTCGCGATTCACTATGCTGACTTGGTGCGAAGGCACAATGAAGCTATTGACGCCGGGAAATCAACCGCGGCAAAAATCTCTCCTAAAATTCTTCTGCTTGAAAAAGCCAATGCGATAGGAAATCACAGCCTTTCAGGCGCGGTGATTAATCCTGCATCATTGCGCGAGCTTCTTCCTGATGTTGCCGAAAAAGATTTTCCTTTCGAATCTCCCGTTACCAAAGAAGACGTCCAGTTTTTCACGAAGAGAAAATCGTTTGCCATTCCTTTTCACCCGCCTTATATGGGGAACAAAGGTAATTATGTCGCCTCGCTGGGGCGGGTAGCTCGCTGGCTTGCCGAAATCGCGGAAAAAAAGGGTATCCAAATCTTCACCGGCTTTAGCGGCCATGAACTTATTTTTGAGAACGGAAAAGTTGTTGGCGTCAGGACCGGTGCCTCCGGCGTTGACAAACACGGGAAACCCATGGCCAATTATCAGGCCCCCACGGATGTGCGCGCCAAAATAACGATTATCGCGGAAGGAACTCGCGGGAGCTTGACGAAAGTTTTAGTTGAAAGACTTGGCCTTGCGCAAAACCGAAATCCGCAAATTTATTCGCTGGGAGTCAAAGAAATTTGGGAAGTCCCTGAAGGCACGCTTCCTGTTGGTTACGTTGCCCACACGCTGGGGTTTCCTTTGAAGTTTGACCAATTCGGCGGCGGTTTCATTTATGCCTTAAACAAAAATATTGTCGCCCTCGGCCTTGTCGTGGGTTTGGATTACGCGGACCCAACCTTTGACACACACCACGCTTTTCAAATTTACAAAAAACATCCCTTCGTTTCGCGCATTCTTAAAAACGGAAAAATCCTGCGTTATGGCGCCAAGACAATTCCTGAAGGCGGGCTTTTTGCGGTGCCGCAACTTTACCATGACAATGTGATGATTGTCGGAGATTCGGCAGGGCTTGTGGCCATGCCGAGCTTGAAAGGAATTCATCTGGCGGTTCACTCGGGCATGCTCGCGGCAAAAGCTGCTTTTGAATCGCTCAAAAGAAATGATACGTCCTGCGCCGCGCTCTCGCTTTACGAAAAACTCTTCAAGGAAAGCGCGGCTTATCAAGAACTTTACGCGGTGAGAAATTTCCGTCAGGCGTTTAAGAAGAATTTATTTTTAGGGGCGTTGCAGTTTGGGGCGCAGCTTGTGACCGGCGGGCGTGGTTTATCCTTGAGCGGCAAGCTTACGATGAAAGAAGATTATAAGCATTACCGGCCGATTAAAGAAGCCGCGGGCAAAACATTCTTGGAAGAACAGAAAAATGAATTGGTTTTTGACAAGGCGCTTACCTTTGATAAAGAAATGGATATTTTTTATTCGGGGACAAAACACGACGAAGAACAGCCAACGCACATTGTCGTTCCTAATGCCAATATTTGCCAAGAATGTATCGTTACGTATGGCGCTCCGTGCCAACGGTATTGCCCCGCGGATGTTTTTGAAATAGCCGCTGACTCAAAAACCGGTAAAAAAAGTTTAACGCTCCATCCGTCAAATTGTGTGCATTGCAAAACCTGCGACATCAAAGATCCGTATGAAAATGTCACCTGGCTCACGCCTTACGGCGGTGATGGGCCTGAATATGAAAGTATGTGAACCCCGACGTTTCGTCGGGGTTCATCCTGCCCGCCCTGGCAAGTCGGAACGGCGGGCCAGGGAAGCCTGAAAGGCTGAAGGATCTCCTTTAGAAGGTAATATCATGAGCCTAAAAGTTATTAGTTTAATGAAACAAGTTCCTTTGCCCACCGAAATGCGTATGGGTTCTGATGGGCTCATGGACCGCACCAAGGCAAAGTCCGTTATTAACGTGGACTGTTCTTTTGGCCTCGAGCAGGGGTTGCAAATCAAGCAACAGGTCCCCGACGCGGAATTGATTGTTGCCTCCATGGGGCCGCCGAGTTTTGAGCAGTCTTTGCGTAAGGCCATTTCGATGGGTTACGACCGGGCCGTTTTACTTTCCGATAGGCGCTTGGGCGGGTCGGATACGTTTGCTACAGGGCTTGCCATCGCGACACTTTTGAAAAGCATTCTTTTACCGAAAGATCTTAAGGAGCCGTTTATTATTTTTGCAGGCAGGCAGACAAGCGATGGCGATACAGCGCACGTTCCTTCACAGGTCGCGGAAAATATCGGTATTCCGCAGGCCACGTTTGTCGAGCACGTCGAGTACTGCGGCAGTTATTTGAAAGTCCGGCGCATGATTGAAGGCGGCTTTCAAACCCTCAAAGTTCCCATTCCCTGCATTATTTCTGTTGCGCCGACGGCTATTCACGCCAGACGCCCGTCTCTAGTGGGGACGATCAAATCAAAACAAATTCAGGTTGAAACCTATACCTTGGATCAAATAGGATTGGCCCCGGCGGCTGTTGGTTTGGCCGGTTCGCCGACGATTGTCTCAAAAGTTGTCAATATCGAACGCAGCCGCGGCTCTGTTACCATGATTGAAGGAAAGGATTTAAAAGAAAAAAGCGCGAATCTTATTCATATCTTTAGTGCGGCCGCAAAACCGCAATCTCTTGAGCCTCCAAAGAAACAGGAAGTTTCTGCCGACGCCGCGCCGGCGCAGGAAACCACTCAAGCGCAAAAACAAGATAAGCCGCCGCGTACGGATTTTCGAAACGGCGCTAGCGGAATTTTAACGTGGATTGAAGCCCCCGGAGGTGTGCCGGCGCGCTCATCTATCGAAATTTTAAATCCCGCGAGAAAACTGGCGGATGAATTAAAGACAACCGTAACCTCCGTTATTATCGGGGAAAACGTCGCGTCTTTCGCGCCGCAGATTATCGCGCAGGGGGCGGACGAAGTCATTGTCGTCAATCATCCGCGGCTCAAAGAATATTCCATTTTGCCGTTTGCCGCCGTTATTTCACAAATCGCCAAGGAACGCCGTCCGGAAATCGCGTTGTTTGGCGCGACAACATCCGGACGCGAGCTTGCTCCGCGTTTGGCAAGCCGTCTGCGGGCGGGCGTGACCGCTGATTGCACGATTTTAAGGATGGGTGAATTTGTCAACCGGCGCTTAAATGCGACGTTGTATCCTTGTCTGGAAGCCATTCGTCCAACATATGGAGAAAGTAAACTTGCCACGATCATTGGCTTTTGGTGCCCGCAAATGGCAACGGCGCGCCCGGGGACGTTTGAAGAATTAAAACCTGATTTAAATCGTAAGGGAAAAATTTCCGAATTTCAACCGCAGTTAACCGAATCAGATTTTGCCGTTGAAATCCTTTCCACGGAAAGAAAAGAAACCGGCGGCCAAAGTTTATTTAGCGCCGATATCATTGTCTCCGGCGGAAGGCCCTGTGGTGAGCTTGATGATTTTAAGCTGATTAAAGATCTTGTTTTAGCCCTGCAGGAAAAAGGAATCAAGGCTGATTGGGGTGCCAGCCGTCAGGCGGTTGACCACGGCTACGCTCCTTATAGCCGTCAAATTGGCCAGACGGGGAAAACGGTACGCCCGAAAGTATATATCGCCGTCGCTATTTCCGGCGCTATCCAGCACACCTGCGGGATCAAAGAATCAGGAAAAATTATCGCCATTAACCAGGACGCGAAGGCGAGTATTTTTAACGCGGCCGACTACGGGATTGTCGCGGATTACACGCAAGCCCTTCCCATCCTCATTGAAAAAGTCAAGGCCGGGTTTACGTTCGGACTCAAAACCATCGAAGAACAGCGCCCCGCGCTGGTTGAGTCCGGAAAATAGGCCCGCTTGTTTTTGAAATGGTGTATAATCCATTTCTCAAATACGCAATATAAGCGCGAAACATGCCTCCCTCAAAAAGTAAAAAACCTCAGCTGAATCAATCCGAAGAGCTCAAAATCCTGCGCAAGATTGTGGATATTACCAGTTCCGAGTTTGATTTGCACCGCGTTTTAAATGAAGTTGTGCGCATTGTTGCCGAGCTGGCCTGCGCCGATTCTGTTTTTATTTATCTTTTCGATATGAAAAGGCAAAATCTTATCCTCATGGCCTCGAAAATTTCCCATGACAAGATTTTAGGAAAGATTAACCTCAAGGCCGGCGAAGGTATCACCGGCTGGGTGGCCAAGGAGCATACGCCGGTTGCCATCAAAAAAAACGCCTACAAGGACCCGCGTTTTAAAAATTTTGATGTTTTGCCGGAGGACAAATATGAAGCTTTTTTATCTGTCCCGGTTATATATAAGGGAAAGGTAATAGGGGTTATCAACGCGCAGCATAAAAAACCCCACGATTATTCGGCCAACATGATTGGCCTTATTTCCACCATTGCCAAACAGGTTGGCGGCGTGATTGAAAATGCCCAACTTTTTGAAGAGACAAAAAAGAAGGCCTCCCAGTTTGACAGCCTTGCCAAAGTCAGCAAATCCATCACCTCCGAACATTATTTAGATGAAATCTTAAATCTGATTGTGGTTGTGACCGCGGAGATGCTCAATTCAAAAATCTGCTCCATTATGTTGTTGGATGAAAAAAAGGGCGAGCTCGCCATTAAGGCAACTCAGAGTTTGAGCGAGGAATACAAAAAGAAGCCCAATATCAAAGTCAACAACAGTTTAAGCGGGGAAGTTATTAAATCCAAAAAACCCATGTCGGTCTTTGATGTGCAAATCGAACAAAAATATGTTTACCGCGATTTGGCCGCCAAGGAGGATTTAACCTCCATGCTTTCGGTTCCCATGATTGTCAAAGATAAAGCGATCGGGATCATCAATGTTTATACGAAAGACCCGCATGATTTTATCCAGGATGAGATTGATGTTTTACAAATGGTTGCCAATCAAGCGGCCGTTGCCGTCGAGAACACAAAGCTCATGGAAGAGGCGCTTAAAGCCAAAGAGGCTTTAGAGGCGCGTAAGGTTGTTGAGCGCGCCAAAGGGATTTTGATGCGCATGAACAACTTGAGTGAAGAAGCCGCCCACCGGCTGATTCATAAAAAAAGCATGGACTCCTCGCGCTCTATGAAAGAAATCGCGGAATCTATTATTCTCATGGATGAATTTCGTGCCCGATAAGCACCATCCCTTAAGCTCGCAAAGATTCTTTCCCAAACAATCCAACAATATTCTCTTAGTTGCCGTATCAGCCAGATTTGTGCGCTTTTTTCGCGTGTGACTATCGTCACAGACAAAAAAGGACCCTTTTCTTACAATGAGGACGATGTTTCGGTAGGATAAAAGTGTTCCAGCCGGTTTGAACGAAAGGGTTTGTGCATATATGGCGGATGTTTCACAAATAGGTTGCCCTCCTCATTTCTGCGTTGTCGGTATTAACCACAAAAAATCTCCTTTAGAAATACGGGAACAATTTTATCTGCGGCCGGTTGAGAGAGAACTTCTTTTAAGCGAGCTTAAAAACAACCCCCAGGTTATTGCGGCCATTGTCCTTTCAACCTGCAACCGGACGGAAATCTACGCGCACATGCTGGACGCCCAGCCGGCCACGCTTTTAAACCATCTTTTTGCCGTAAAAAATTTATCCTTTGATCAAAAATGGAAACAGCATTTTTATATCTATACGCATGAAAAGATGGTTGAACATCTTTTCTGTGTTGCCAGCGGGCTTGATTCGATTATTTTGGGTGAAAAACAAATCATCGGCCAGGTCAAAGAGGCCATTGAATTGTCGCGAAAAAAAGGGATGTTATCCAAAGCCTTTAACATTTTGTCGCACCTGGCTGTTCGCGCCGGGAAAAAAGCGCAGCATGAAACCCAAATCAGCTATGGCGGATCGTCCGTTAGCTGGGCCGCGGTGACAATGGCTCAAAAACTCTTGGGAACGCTGCAACAGAAATCGGTGCTTCTTATCGGTGCTGGGAAAATGAGCAAGCTTGCCGCGAGCCATTTTACCAACCGGGGTATCAGCCGGCTTTTTGTGATGAACCGGACGCATGAAAAAGCGGCGTCCCTAGCTATCCAGTTTAATGGAACAGAAATATCGCCGTGGGATTTAAAAGAAACGCTTTTACGGGTCGACCTTTGTATCTGCGCTGCCGGCGCCCCGCATTATCTAATCGCGAAGGATTTAGTTGATGCTGTTATGGCCGGCCGTCAAAATCGCCCAATCGTTTTTTTGGATATTTCTATGCCGCGCAACATTGATCCGCAAGTAAGCCTGATTTCCGGTGTGCGCCTTGTGACGATTGACGATTTAGACGAGATTGCGCAAGAAAATATTCAAAAACGGCAAGCCGCCGTTGAGCAAGTTCAAGGGATTATTTCCGGAAAGATATCGGAATTTTACACGAAATGGCAAAAGAGCCAGGAGGCACAGTTGAGCGATGTTTGCGCCGCCAGTGGACTACCGAATTTGAAAAATTAACAAGGAGGGTGTATGGATAACAGGGAAAGTAGGGAAGGAAGGACAAAGCGTATCGGCAATAAAAAAGCTTTGTGGAGCCGATTTTGTGCAACCATTCTTTCATCGGTCGGCGTGATTTTTGTTTTAGGATTTTTTGCTTTTGCAAACGCGGCGGAAAGCCCGAGTGTAGCCATAAAAAACATAAAAGACGCCCAATACGTCGGGACAGAAACCTGCGCGACCTGCCATGAAAAGGAAAATAAAGAATTTGAACTTTCAACCCACGCGCGCATCAAAGTGAAAGGCGTGAAAGAAGAGGCGGAAGGCTGCGAAATGTGCCACGGGGCAGGGAGTATCCATGTGGACAACGGTGGCGGCCGCAACAAGCCGGGCCAAGAAACGATTATGAACCCCCGAAAAAATCCTGAGGTTTGTTTTACTTGCCACATTGAAAAGAAAATGGAATTTCGTCTTCATTAGCGTAATCCTGTTTTGGCACGAGAGATGAGCTGTGCCGATTGCCATAATTTACATGGCACCGACGCCAGGCCCTGGACATCTACCAGTATAGATGATACGAATGAAGTCTGTTTCAAATGCCATAAAGAGCAGCGCGGCCCGTTTGTATGGCAACATCAGGCGCTACGGGACGGATGCACAACTTGTCACAAAGTACACGGAGCCATCACGGATAAAATGCTCGTTACCCGCGATGCTAATTTATGTTTGCGTTGCCATATCACGACAAATTTTCCGACAATAGGAACTGTTAGCCACTCTACGAGAACTACCCAGGGAACATGCTGGAGTGCATCGTGTCATACAGCTCCGCATGGATCATATTTTGATAGGCATTTTCGTGAGTAATAAGGGGAATGAAAGGGAGGGGGATAGAAATGAAAAAACGTTATTTTAAAACAGCAGTTTTGCTGACCTTTGTTGCTTTTATATTAGGTTTTAACGGTGTGTCCAAAGAGGCCTTTGCCAATCAATTGTTGAGTGGCTGGGAAGCTTTTAATGTCATGCCGTTTCGTTACATTGCTGTCAAGGGGGACGCGGCTAAATTCCGCGCGCTCAATTGGATGAATGACGGCGCGACAGGCGGAATTAAAGACATGCTTTTTAGCAGCAAAATTGGAAAAGACGGGGAATTATCATTTGAAGGCCATGCCATACCCGGCGACAACGATTTCGGTACTATGTTGAAGCTGACCAATGGGAATGGCGGCTATATGACGATGGATTATGGCAATTTCCGTAAGTGGTACGACGTATACGGAGGTTATTTCTCTGACTTTACAGGAACCTCTATTAGCAAATTGACGATTGACCCCGCTCTGGATATTGGGCATTTCGATTTTGAAGTAGGCAGCAATCCCGAAGATGCTGCCGCTATCAGTTTGAATTATGAACGTGAAACCAAGGTTGGAACAAAAAGCAGGTTAGCATGGGGCTCGGTTACTGAGGGGGGGCGTACGCGTAAGATAAATCCGTCTTGGCAAAGCTTAGACGAAGTGAACGATTCCATCACTTTAAAGGGCAATGTTGGCGTTGCCGGGTTTAATGTGGAAGGAAAACAGATCGCGGAATTTTTGAATAGCCGAAGTTTACGCGAAGATAATGCCAGCACAACGTTGGTGCGCGAATCAAGTGAACCGCAGGCCAAAAGGCTTGTTTCATCGCTTAAAGCCGGCCGCTGGACTATTGATGAAAAAACCTACATGGCTTTTGCCTACCAATTTCAACATTTAACCAGTGATATAGTGACGAATATCCTTGCCTTCGATTCAACAACCGGTGCGCCCGCATCAGATTCGCACAATGGCCTTGTCAACGGGCAATCCAGCCGGGATTCCCATACCCTGGTCCAGCATTTCGTTTCGAATCTAACGCCAGATTTAAATTTTATTGTAAAACTCAAAGAGGAAGTTGCCGCTCAATTCGGCTCTGGCCAAAGAGAAGCGGGTTTGGGAGGCTCCCGCGTGGATGCTGAATCCGAGAATCAATCGACAACGACCGGCCAATCTTTTTCACTTCGTTATAGCGGGCTGCCCAAAACCAGCCTCTATACGGATTGGGATTTTAAACAGTGGCGTAACTGGCAGTCAAAATATCGATATACAACCAGTGCTGGTTATACCGAATATTTAGACAGCGGCCCCGAAACAACCGGGGTCATGGGGATTCGGTATGCTCCAAACGGTAAGTTCAACCTGACATCAAACCTCAGGCTAAAATCCGACCATAATACGTATAATATTTTTACGGATAACGACGGAGGTATAAATATTTCAAGGCTTCAAACTGAGGCTAATGAATGGAACAGCCGTTTTACCTGGAAGCCGGCCAAATGGTTTGAAAATTCTTTTCGTTTGCAGTTGGCGGACACCTCGTACCACATTCAAACAGTTCAGTTAACGCAAAACGATTGGATAAAAAGTAACGCCAATGCGCGCGTTTTTACCTATGATGTGACTCTGATGCCCTTGGATGAGTGGATGTTTAACTTTGGGGCATCGTTGAATCAATTCAAAGTTTCCACTCCGGCATCACAGGTGGCTGTCAGCGGCGGAGGAATCCCTGTTTTTGAAACGGATGTCTATACGCTGCTTTTTTCAACCAGCTATGCGCCAAAAGAAAACTTAAGCGTGTACAGCAGCGCTCAATATTCGAGGGCCGATAATTTTGACGCTAAAAGTTTTCTTGGGATACCCTATGGTGTCAACAACGAACGCTATGATATTAACTTAGGGGTGAAGTGGTCTCCTAAGAGTGATTTAACAGTAGAACCTCATTACGGATATTATGCATATCGGTCAAATCCGGATGATAATTATTCAATGGACTATGGCAATTACAGCGCTCACGCGCTTTGGCTTGATGCATCCGTGAAATGGTAATTTGAAAGTTGTTAGCTTTTTAAGGATTATGTTGGAAGGGAAACAGCGTCACCCGGAATACCCAGAAATTTTTCTGGGTATTCTTTTGGCGGGTATCGTTCAACAAGATCAGGATTGTGATTGATGAGAATTTTTATTAGTTTTTTTATTGTTATGGCGTCTTGTGTGGGTTTGAGTTGGGCGCAAACGCCCAATGAAAATTCCTGTGTTGTTTGCCATAATGACACATGGGATGAGGTAAAGTCCAGCGTCCACGCCCAAAACGAGATCCTTTGTCAGAAATGCCACGGCGGCGATCCGACGAAGCAAGACCAAGCGGCTGCCAAGGCCCCTGAAACGGGATACATCGGAATTCCTGATAAACAGAAAATCGCGTTAGTTTGCGGGGAATGTCACGCGGACGTGGAAACGATGAATTTCTACGGCACGCGCACAGATCAATTGGCCCGTTACAAAACAAGCATTCACGGAAAAAAACTTTTCTTAGAGAATAACAAGCATGTGGCGGTTTGCAGCGATTGTCATGGCTACCATGATGTCTTGCCGGCGACAGATCCCAACAGCCCTATTTATCCCGTCAATCTTCCCGTAACCTGCAATCGTTGCCACGGCAATGAAAAAATCATGAGCCAGTATAATCTCAAAACGGATATGTTTGAGGCTTACAAAAAAAGCGTGCACGGCGTTGCCCTTTTTGAGAAGAAAGATATTTCCGTCGCGCAGTGCGCCAGTTGTCACGGCAGCCACGGCGCTGTTCCCCCGGGCGTCAAAGACGTCGGCGCTACCTGCGGCAAATGCCATATTAATGAGAAGAAATATTTTCTGGAAAGTGTCCACGCGCCTTTGGCCGCGCAGGGGAAATTTTCCGAATGTATCTCCTGCCACGGTAATCACGGTGTCGAGCATCCCACGGAGGCGTTGTATCAACAAGCTTGTATGAAATGCCACGATACTAAAAGCGAAGCGATGAAGCAGGGGAATGTTATTTCAGATATGCTGAAAGTATCCAAAGAAGAGCTACAGAAGGCAGAAGATTTAGTTAAGCAATCTTCGATCGAGGGGATTTTTGTCGAGGAGGAACTGGCGCTGTTGGAAGAAGCCAAGACTAACGCGATTGCGATGATTCCGCTTCAACACACCTTGTCGCAGGAAAAGATTTCTCCGCTTTATCAAAAAATATTAACTGTGACTGCTGAGGTCAAAGAAAAAATCCATAAAAAATATCAGGATCTTAAATGGCGCAAGATAGCACTTATTCCCATTTGGATTTTTATTTTAGTTTTAATCAACGCCTTGTGGATTAAATACAAAAGGCTGAAACACGATTTGGAATAAAAGATAGGCTTAAAACTATGACTGAAGATAAAGCGGCAAGCGATTTACCGGCGGACAAAAAGGTTTCCCGCCGGGATTTTATCGACTGGATTATCAAAGGCGGATTGCTTGTGACGCTCTCCGGAATGGTTTTTCCGGCGTTGGAATATCTTTGGCCGGTGACACGGCGGGGCCCCGCCGCCGGGGCTCAAGAGGTGGGGCGCGTGGAGGATATTCCGTTGTGGGGGGCGAAAAAAGTTATTTTGGGCGGCGGGGCCCTTCTTCTTATCCGCACTCCCGAAAAAATTAAAGCCTTTTCGGCAAGCTGCACGCATTTAGGTTGTTTGGTGGAATGGGACAGCCAAAAAAAAGAAATCCTTTGCCCGTGCCACGCCGGGCTTTTTGATATGGAAGGCCGCGTTGTTTCCGGGCCGCCGCCAAGCCCGTTACCCAGCTATGAAGTGAAAGTCGTTGACGGGAAAATTTATGTGAAGGCGTAAGCCGCGGAATTTTGCTAGATTCATCGACGGAGAACAGAATGCTTAAAAAGCACATCCGAAATTGGTTCGACAAACGCTTTGAAATTGACAAAATAAAAGAGCCGATTCAGCATCAGCTCTCCAAACCGCTTCCCAAAAATATCAGCTGGTTTCACACCTTGGGGAGCATGTCGCTGTTTCTTTTTATTAGCCAAGTCTTAACGGGTATTTTGCTTTTGGTTTATTACCGGCCGACGGTCAATGAAGCCTTTGAAAGCGTGAAATTTATTACAACGACCGCGCACATGGGATGGCTTTACCGGCAGATTCACGCCTGGGGCGCTAATCTGATGGTCATCGTTGTTTTCCTGCACATGCTGCGGACATTTTTTACCGGATCCTACAAAATGCCGCGCGAAATCACATGGGTGATAGGGGCGTTTCTATTCATCCTGACGTTAATTTTTGGATTTACCGGATATCTGTTGCCTTGGAATCAACTGGCGTATTGGGCGACAACCGTCGGGACGGAGATTGCCGGGTCGCTGCCTTTCGTGGGAGAATTTTTAAAAACACTTTTGCGCGGAGGAGTTTCCGTCGGGGAAGAAACGATTTCCCGCTTTTTCGTCGTGCATGTCATCATCTTGCCGTGGGTTGTCTTTTTTCTGATTGCCATTCACCTTGTTTTGGTCCGGATGCAAAGCATCGCGACCATGGATCGCGTCGGGGAAGAGAAAAAGGTAACGGAAAAAAATGGCATTCCCTTTTTTCCCCACCACGCGCTCAAAGAGGGAATTGTCTTTTTTATTTTAATGGGAATCTTAATCACGCTATCAATTCTCATGCCCTTTGAATTGGGGGAAAAGGCCGACCCTTTAAAAACGCCTTACGCCATCAAACCCGAATGGTATTTTCTACCGATGTATCATGTGCTTAAATATTTTCCGAAGCTCACCGGAATTTTTATCGTCGCCTTGGCGCCGCTTTTTCTCTTTCTCTGGCCGTTTATTGACCGCACCAAGGAGCGTCATCCGTGGAAAAGGCCTATCTCGGTTGGGATTGGAATTCTGGTCGTCTTGTCTTTGCTTTACTTTGGCATGTTGGGGCATGTGGCGGAAACAAAACAGAAAATTTTTGGCAAGACCTATGAATTTGATGTCTTCGGAAATCCGCATGCCGTCTCACCATCACAAGAGGAAAAACATTCTCATTAAAAATCTTTGAAGAAAAGAAAAGGAGGAGGGTATGAAAAGTAAAGGTTTAAGGTTGGCGGGGGCGTTTTTGATTTTTAGCGGGGTGATTCTTTTTTATTGCTCTTTAGGAAGCGCCGAAACCCACGAATATATAGGGGCTCAAAAGTGTAAGATGTGCCACCAAAAGCCGGAGCAGGGCGAGCAATACCGGATTTGGCAGGAATCCAAACACTCAAAGGCATATGAAACTTTGGCAACACCAGAAGCAAAGGAAACAGCTGCGAAGATGGGAATTGATAATCCACAAACAAGTGGAAAATGTTTAAAATGCCACTCCACCGCTTATGAGTTCGGTGAAACAAAAGTAACGGAGGCCATTACCGTTGAAGAGGGAATATCCTGCGAATCCTGCCATGGCGCTGGGAAAGATTACATGAAGAAAAGCATTATGGAAGATAAAGCCCAAGCCATTGCCGCGGGGCTTGTCATTCCCGATGAAACAACATGCGTTAAATGTCACAATGCGGAAGGCCCCACGTTTAAGGGCTTTGACTTTAAAGAAAGATGGGAAAAGATTAAGCATCCAAAATCGTAATTTTCAAAGAGGATGCTCTAAGGCATAGGTATTTAAATTGAAATTTCCAAGGATCCCCCAACAAATCATCAGCTTGGGTATTCTTTTTTCCTTGGCCTTGACTGTCTTTACTGTTGCCCGCAGTTTTTTTGTCCCAGCGACGTTTGGGCAGTATGGGCATTACCGCGCCAAGGCAGTTGATGAAATCAGGGAAAAATCAACCAAGTATGCAGGATCTGAGGTTTGCACCGAATGTCACGATGAGATTTATAGCCTCAAAGCGAAGTCGTATCATAAAAACGTCGCTTGCGAAGTTTGTCATGGGCCTGCCGAACAGCATATCAATGATCCGACGGAATCTAAGCCGGAAATCCCCCGTGACCGCAATCAATGCGCTATCTGCCATAATTACAACCCGGCACGACCAACCGGGTTTCCTCAGATAATCGCCAGCCAACACAATCCCGGAAGATTCTGTACGCAGTGTCACCAGGCGCACAACCCGATGTTGCCGCATACTCCGGAAAACTGCAGCGCATGTCATCGTGAGATTGCAAATCAAAAAATGGTTTCCCATCACGCCTCGTTGGAATGCACGACATGTCATGAGGCCCCGCTTGAACATTTAACTAATCCCAGAGCTTTCGAAGTCAAAAAGCCGGAGAATAAAGAATTTTGCGGCCAATGCCATGCCCGCGGGGCAACCAGCCCCGAGGAAATTCCGAGAATCGACGTAGAGACTCATGGCGGACGTTATTTGTGTTGGGATTGTCATTACCCTCACCATCCGGAGGTTAAGCCATGACAAAAGAAATAGTTTCCTTAACGAGAAGGGAATTCTTCAGATATTCCGTTAAAGTTCTGACATTCTTTTCGCTTTTTTCTACGGTTGGAATAAAGGAACTTCTGAGTATGGGGAGCGAAAAATATGACCCGACTCAGCACAATTACGCGATGGGAATCGACATCAGTAAGTGTATTGGATGCGGGAAATGCGTTGTCGCCTGCAAGAAAGAAAATGACGTACCCAAAGAACCGCATTATTTTAGAACCTGGGTGGAACGGTATATCACACCCACTGAAGGAGAAACCAAAGTCGACAGTCCCAACGGAGGGATGGATGGTTTTCCGGATTTCGAAAGCGATCAAAGCATTTTGAAAGCGTTTTTTGTTCCTAAATTATGTAATCACTGTACAAATCCGCCTTGTGTTCAGGTGTGCCCCGTAGGGGCAACATTTAAAAGCCGAGACGGAGTCGTGCTGGTTGATGAAAAATATTGTGTTGGCTGCCGCTACTGTATTCAAGCCTGTCCTTATGGGGCGCGTTATATGCACCCCCAGAAACATGTCGCGGATAAATGTACCCTTTGCTATCATCGGATTGTCAAAGGAAAGCTCCCCGCCTGCGTGGAGGTTTGCCCCACGAAGGCACGGGTTTTCGGTGATTTGGGCCAGCAGAGCAGCCCCATTCGCCGGTTCCTCCGTTTTAACGACACAAGAACGTTAAAGGCGGAATTGAATACTAAACCAAAAGTGTTTTATACCGGCGGGGACGGAGACGTAAGGTAAAATATGCACCCCTCTTTCAGCGGATTTATCTATCCCAACGAGTATGAACTTCATTGGGGATTATTGATTGTCATATATCCTTATCTGACCGGGCTTGTGGCGGGAGCTTTTATTCTTGCCTCATTAAACAGGACCTTTAACGTCAAAGTCCTGGAACCGGTTTACCGATTGGCGCTTCTCACAGCCCTGTCGTTTCTCATCGTGGCCCCTTTGCCGCTTTTTTCCCACTTGGGGCATCCGGAACGATCTTTGGAAATGCTTTGGACTCCGCACATTGAGTCCGCCATGGCCATGTTTGGCTTTGTTTATGCGTGGTATTTGCTCGTCGTCTTATTGCTCGAAATCTGGTTTGATTACCGTAAAGATATTGTGGTCTGGTCGCGAGAAAAGAAGGGGATTGTAAAATACTTCTATTGTGCATTAACCCTGGGGGCAACCGATATCTCCGAGGAGGCCGTGCGTTTTGACGATCGGGCAGGAAAACTTATCACGATCATCGGAATCCCTTCAGCTTTTTTACTGCATGGATATGTCGGGTTTATTTTTGGCTCCGTTAAAGCGAATCCGTGGTGGAGCTCGGTTCTGATGCCCATCGTGTTTCTTTTTTCTGCCATTGTTTCCGGCATCGCGATGGTTTTTTTGTTGCACATGTTATCCAACATGTTTCGTTGGAAAACCCCGGATATGGCCTGTCTGAATAAATTGGCTGAATTCCTGCTTTACGCGATGCTCATCGATCTTTCGCTTGAGACCCTGGATTTTATCCACCGGCTCTACGAATCAGAAGAATCCATTCATATCCTTGGAGAATTAATCGAAAACCGACTTTTCCTGAGCTTAATCATCAGTCAGATTATCATCGGCAGCTTTGTTCCCATCGTCGGCATTATTATGGCAAGATTCGGCAGGTTGCCCGATGAATTGCGCAGGATGATCTATTTTTTGTCCGCACTTTTAGTTCAGGTCGGTATTTTCAGTACCCGCTGGAACGTGGTTGTCGGGGGGCAACTCTTTTCAAAAAGCTTAAGGGGATTAACCGTATATAAGGCACAGGTCTTCGGATTGGAAGGCTATTTGATGGGTATCTTCTTGCTCGTATTGCCTTTTGGTATCTTGTACGCTCTGACCAAAATTCTTCCACCCTGGATTGATTCAGAACCGAAAAAGATTTAAAAAAGGAGTTGATGGTATGAAAACGACGATTGCCTTTTTGATGGTTTTGACATTCCTTTTCTTCTCCGTTGCCGGTGGTAAGAGTGTTTTTGGACTCGATGAACCTTCAAAAAAAACCCAGGATTGCATCGCTTGCCATAAAGACTCAACGCCTGTCATTATTCAGCAGTGGGGGGCGAGCAAACATTTCCGCGCCAAGGTCGGGTGTTATGAATGTCATAAAGCTGAAGAGGGCGACACAGACGCCTTTGATCACTATGGAGACCGGATTGCAATTATTGTGTCTCCCAAAGATTGTGCGCGCTGTCATGGCAATGAAGTTAAGGAATTCAGCGCATCGCATCATTCCAAGGGCGCTCGTATTTTAGGGTCACTGGATAACCGTTTAGCCGACATTGTTGAAGGTAATCAAATGATGAAGACAGAGGGATTTCCCGAAGGGATATCGGCCGCTGTTGTCAACGGCTGTTGGCAATGCCATGGCTCCGAAGTGAAGGTATTAAAAAACGGCTCCCTGGATCCCGCTACTTGGCCGAACACCGGCATCGGGCGGATTAATCCTGACGGCTCCGAAGGTTCTTGTTCGGCGTGCCATTCCCGGCACAAGTTTTCCGTCGAGCAAGCCCGCAATCCGGAAAACTGCGGCAAATGCCACATGGGCCCGGATCACCCCCAGATTGAAATTTATGAAGAATCCAAACACGGGATTGCTTTCAATGCCAATAAGCACAAGATGAATTTAGACAATGAGAAATGGATTTTGGGGGAAGATTATAATGCGGCCCCGACCTGCGCGACATGCCACATGAGCGCCACCAGTGACCAGCCGGTGACGCATGATGTGGGAATGCGCATCAGTTGGAATAATCGCCCGGCCATTTCAGTCCGGCCGGAAATTTCCGACGCGAAAATGGGGCTTGCCGGAAAAGATATTTCTTGGGAGACTCGCCGAAAAAATATGAAAAATGTTTGCTCAAAATGCCATAGCGGACCTTACGTCGATAGCTTTTATTTGCAATATGACAGCCTCATTGAGCTCTATCATGAAAAATTTGCCAAGCCAGGCCAGGAATTGATGAACTTAGCCAAGCCGCTCCTGAAACCTGTCGAATTCGGCAACAAGATTGATTTTATTTGGTATGAGATTTGGCATCATGAGGGCAGGCGCGCCAGACACGGCGCCTCCATGATGGGCCCGGATTACACGCATTGGCATGGGACTTACGAAGTGGCCAAGAATTTTTATTCGGAATTTATTCCGGAATTAGAAGAGATTATCAAACAGAATATTACCTCCAGCGATCCCCAAAAGAAGGAACAGGCCAAAAAATTAAAAACGAAACTTGAAGAGGTTTTAGAATCCGAAGATCATCGGTGGTATATCAATAAGATGGACCCCAAGGAAGAGGGCAAGCGAAAAGAAGCCCAGAAGCAATTCCAAGAACGCTACAATAAGAATTAAAAAAAGCACTCCTTTTTTCCCGCCTTACGTTAAAATACACTTAAGGAAAAAGATTACTCAAATTTTAGAATGAATCAGACTGAAAAAAAGCAAAGCCTTCTCCAAAACTGGATGAGCGTCATTGGCGCCATCTCATCCATCATCTGGTTTACGGCAATTGTTGTTTTTTTTATCCTGGATTTTACGGGGAGACAGGACAATCCGTATCTCGGGATCATTACTTATTTTATTTTTCCGATATTTTTCCTGTTAAGCCTTGCGGCGACTCTTCTGGGGGCTTGGAAAGAACGTAAAAGAAGAATAAGGGGAGTTGCGAGCCGGCGATTTCCACAGATTGATTTTAATAATCCGGTGCATCAGCGCTGGGCTTATGTTATTTGGGCGGTCAGCACGGTGTTTTTTCTCTTAACGGTTATCGGCAGTTATAGGGCCTATGAATTTACGGAATCTGTTAAGTTCTGTGGACAGCTCTGCCATCAGGTGATGCAGCCGGAGTATATCGCTTATCAGAATTCTCCCCATGCAAGGGTTACCTGCGTCCAGTGTCATATCGGGCCGGGCGTCGACTGGTTTATCAAATCGAAAATTTCCGGAAGCTATCAGGTATATTCCGTTCTTGCGAAAAAATATCCGCGCCCCATCGAGACACCGGTAAAAAACTTACGCCCGGCCCAGGAAACCTGCGAACAATGCCATTGGCCGCAGCAGTTTTTCGGGGCCGTGGAGCAGGATCGCCAGTATTTCTCGACGGATGAGGAAAACAAAAAGTGGAAGACACGTATGCTCATGTTTGTCGGCGGCGGATTGCCCTCCTACGGCCGGCAGGAAGGCATTCATTGGCACATGAATATCAAAAGCAAAACCTATTACATCGCCACTGATAAAAAACGCCAGGTTATCCCTTGGATTAAAGTCGTTTCACCCGATGGCCAAGAGGAATTTTTTATCGATAAGGATTCCGGATTTTCTCCGGAAAATCCGCCGAAAGGCGAAATGCGCCTGATGGATTGCATGGATTGCCACAACCGCCCAAGCCATGTTTTTAGATCTCCGGTTGAAGCGGTCGATGAGGCCATGGCGATTGGAAACATCGACAGCGATCTCCCCTTTATCAAAAGGGAAGCCGTCAAGGCCTTATCGGGAAAATACACCTCCCACGAAGATGCCGTCAAGGCGATTGAGAAATCTCTACAAAAATTTTATCAAAATAAATATCCCGAAATCTGGGAGGCAAAAAAAGAACACGTTACAAAGGCCATCCAGTCCATTGCCCAAATCTATCAAACAAATTTCTTTCCAGAAATGAAAGTTTCGTGGAAGGAATACCCGGATAATATCGGCCATCTCATTTTTCCCGGGTGTTTCCGTTGCCACGATGATAAGCATGTGACAAAAGAAGGCAAGGCGATTTCGCGGGACTGCACGATTTGCCACAACATCATCGAGCAGGGTTCGTTGGATGCTTTGGAGAAGAATACCGACGGGCTTCCTTTCCGCCATCCGTTTGACGAAGACGAATCGTGGAAAGAAATGAATTGTTCCGATTGCCACACCGGTAACTAAGCGAAGATATTTTTTGTCGGCACAAAAAATTTACTTGACAAATAAAAAAGGGATTCTATACTTAGGGCGTTCGAAGTTTGCAGGGCAATGATGTCCTCTTGGAGCCGTCGAAGGTTTTGAGGGGATTTTTCTTTTAGGGCATTGAGGCCTGAACCGCTTTTAGGTTTTTTGTAAAAGCAGTTCGGGCTTTTTTGTTGATCCGTTTTTCGTAGAATTACTGTAGGGATGGTTTGGTCAAAGGAGTTTCTTAAACAACGGTGTATAGGAAACTCATTGAGCAAAGGCGCTCAAAAGCGGTGGAAACGTTGGAGAAGAGTACATTCAATTTATAAGGTAAGGTAGGGAAAGGAGAAAGCAATGGATATGATTAATTCGGGAGATACAGCGTGGGTGCTGATGTCATCGGCGCTAGTTATGCTGATGACACCAGGCCTCGCGTTTTTTTACGGCGGCATGGTGAGGCGTAAAAACGTTTTGAGCGTTTTAATGCAGTGCTTTATTGTTTTGTGTGTTTTGAGCCTTCAGTGGGTTCTGTGGGGCTACAGCTTGGCCTTTGCGCCGGGTTCGCCTTTTATCGGCGGCCTTCAATGGCTGGGTTTAAATGGTGTCGGATTAGAACCCTATGCTGATTACTCGGCGACAATTCCCCATCAGGCGTTTATGATTTTCCAAATGATGTTTGCCGTTATTACACCGGCTTTGATTCTCGGTGCTTTCGCGGAGAGGATGAAATTCTCTTCCTTTCTGGTTTTTATCGTTTTGTGGGCAACGTTTGTTTATGATCCTGTTTGTCATTGGGTCTGGGCCGTCGGTGGATGGTTACGTAATATGGGAGCCCTTGATTTCGCGGGAGGAACCGTCGTTCACATCAACGCAGGGATTGCCGCGCTTGCGACAGCTATGATTATTGGAAGGCGCAGAGGGTACGAAGATAAACCCGTTTCCCTGCATAACCTTCCCTTTACAGTTTTGGGGGCGGCCCTTTTGTGGTTTGGCTGGTTTGGTTTTAACGCCGGCAGCGCTTTAGGGGCAGGGGCTTTGGCGACCAATGCGTTTGTTGTGACTCATGTCGCGGCAGCCGCGGCGGGCCTTAGCTGGGCTTTTGTGGAATGGAAAATGAGCGGTAAGCCCACAATGTTTGGAACCGTGACAGGTGCCGTCGCCGGGTTAGTTGCGATTACGCCGGCTTCAGGCTACGTTAATGTCATGGGGGCTATCGCTATAGGATTGCTGGTCAGCGTATTTTGCTTTTTTGCCGTTGGTGTAATTAAGCCAAAATTCGGCTATGATGATTCCCTGGATGCGTTTGGTGTTCACTGCATTGGGGGGATCTGGGGGGCCTTGGCAACTGGGCTATTTGCTACAAAGACTGTTAATGCGGCAGGAGGAGACGGGTGGTTCTTTGGAAATCCGAAGCAGTTTATGACACAGCTCATAACGGTTGTGATCACGATCGCATACAGCTTTGTTGTGACATTCGCTCTCTACAAACTTGTTGATGTGTTTATGGGCGTCAGAGTCAATGATACGGAAGAGGCGATCGGCCTTGATTTGACACAACATCATGAAGCCGCTTATACGGTCTTAGAGTAATTTAAACGCAAAACAATGATTTCCGATATGAAAAGAACTCGGAAAAAGCAGGAGGACATATGAAACTGATTATCGCGATTATCCAGCCGCATAGACTGGAGGATGTAAAAAAGGAGCTTTACAAAATTGATGTTAACCTCATAACCGTTATGCCTGTTTTGGGCCATGGGCAACAAAAGGGCGTGACCGAATTTTATCGGGGCATTAGAGAAACAGGAAATCTTTTGCGAAAGGTTCAGGTCGAAATCGCGGTCAACGACAATTTTGTTGACCCAACCATCAAAGCCATTATTAAGGGCGCAAAGACAGGAAGTATTGGCGATGGGAAAATATTCGTGACGGATTTAGCGCGGTGTATTCGCATTCGGACCGAAGAAGAAGGCCCAAAAGCCATCGGCTAAAACGAATATTGACATAAAAAATAGAAATCGATAGAATAGCGCTCCAAAGGTATAGAAGGGCAGCCCCGCCCACCGTAATGCGGCGGGCTGGGCTGCCCCACTCGTCTAATTCAAAGGGTGCAGGAGTTGTACAAAAACTCTTAACAAAGGAAGGAAGCCATGGCAGAAGAAAACAAAAGGAGATCCCTTGCGGAATTGTGCAATGAAACTGTTTCAGATGATCAGCCGTGTTGCGGCTCATCAGGGAAGGGCGAAATGAAATCCATCACAGAAATTTATGGTCAGAATGTTTTTAATCTAAAAACAATGCGCGGTTGTTTATCAGAGAAAGCCTACAAATCCATCAGCGCGACAATCAAAGAAGGCGGACGCCTTGACCCCAGTATTGCCGATGAAGTTGCCGAGGCAATGAAGACATGGGCGATTTCCAAAGGGGCCACACATTTTACGCATTGGTTTCAACCTTTAACCGGGACAACGGCCGAGAAGCACGACGCATTTATTTCCCCGGATGGTGAGGGCGGAGTTCTTTTACAATTTTCCGGAAAAGAATTAATTCAAGGCGAGCCAGATGCCTCGAGTTTTCCTTCAGGCGGCCTGCGCGCGACATTTGAAGCCCGCGGCTATACAGGTTGGGACCCCACAAGCCCCGCCTTTATTAAGGAAGGGCCCGAAAGCACGACACTTTGTATTCCTACATTTTATATCGGTTATCACGGCGAGGCACTGGATAAAAAGACACCGCTGTTGCGTTCCATGTCCGCTCTTTCCAAACAGGTGTGCCGTTTGGCCAATTTGTTTGGCATTGACACCAAAGGCAAACGCGCTTATTGCACGCTTGGCCCTGAGCAGGAATATTTCCTGATTGACAAAAATCATTACGAAGCCCGTATTGATTTAGTGCAAACCGGCCGCACACTTTTTGGCCGTAAACCCGCCAAACATCAACAGCAGGAAGATCATTATTTTGGCGCGATCAAGCCGCGCGTAATGGCTTTCATGGAAGATTTGGACCGTACGCTTTGGGGATTGGGGATTCCATCCAAGACCCGCCATAATGAAGTGGCCCCTGCCCAATATGAACTTGCTCCTGTTTTTGAAGATTTGAACGTGGGCGTTGACCACAATATGATTGCGATGGAAGTAATGCGTCAATTAGCCGATAGGCAAGATTTGGTATGTTTGCTTCATGAAAAACCATTTGCCGGCATCAACGGTTCAGGTAAACACAATAACTGGTCCATTGTCGGGCCCGACGGAAAGAATTGGCTGTATCCCGGAAAAACCCCGCATGAAAACGCGAAATTCTTAACCATTTTGTGCGCGGTGATTAAAGCGGTGGATTCCTACGCTGATCTTTTGCGCGTGTCTGTAGCGACAGCCGGAAATGATCACCGTTTAGGTGCCAACGAAGCGCCTCCGGCGATTGTTTCCATTTTCTTAGGCGACCAATTGTATGATATTGTCGAGCAAATTGAAAAAGGCGGCGCCAAGACTTCCAAACAAGGTAGCGCGATTAATGTCGGCGTTGATTCTCTTCCGACACTCGCCAAAGATACAACCGATCGCAATCGCACATCGCCCTTTGCTTTTACTGGTGCTAAGTTTGAATTTCGCGCGGTTGGCTCCAACATGAACCCTTCAGCGGCGAATATGGTCTTGAATACAATCGTTGCTGAGGCTATCAGCGATATCTGCGACGAATTGGAAACGTCCAAGAAATCCGGCAAGGATTTTAATGCCGCTTTGCAGAAAGTTTTACAGGGTATTATCAAGAAACATAAGCGCGTGCTTTACAATGGGGATAACTATATTCCTGAATGGCATGCCGAAGCCAAAAAACGTGGACTGCCGAATTTCAAAACAACGCCGGAAGCCCTTGAGACGATTAAGCTCAAGAAAAACATTGACCTTTTTGTGAAGCACGGTGTTTTATCCGAAAAAGAGTTGGCATCGCGTTATGAAATCAATAAGCACGCTTATGAAACAGTAATTTCCTTGGAAGGTAATTGCGCTTTGACGATGGCGCGCACGCAACTGATTCCGGCGGCCATCAAATATCAAAGAGAATTGGCGGAGACGATTAAGGTTGTCTCCTCCGGCGGGAAAACTGTTTCGCAAAAAAAGAACCTTAAGACAATCTCCGGGCTTATTGACGAAGCCCTCGCGGCATGTGATGCACTTGAAACGGCTATCACTAAGCATGACGCAGCTAAAACAAATGCCGGGATGGTTAAGCTTCGCGAATCTGTCGATGAGTTGGAAGGTTACGTGCCTGCCAGTCTTTGGCCGGTGCCGTCTTATGCAGAGATGCTTTTGATGAACGCGTTATAAGGGCAGTAGTTTAAGTTTGTAAACAGGATGGGAAAGGGGGCACGCGTTGCGTGCCCCCTTTTTATAAATAGTATCTAAGAAGTGATACCGTTTTATGATTTTGATTATCAAGCATATCCCTAACGAAGGCGCGGGGACAATTGAAACGTTTTTCCGGAGCAAGGGTTTTGAAATAAAAGCCGTTGAATTATCCCGTGGGGAAAAACTTCCTAAAAGCCTTTCTGGTATCGATGCTGTTGTTTCCATGGGCGGGTCGATGAATGTTGATGAGGAGAAAAAATACCCGTTTTTAAGGGCCGAGAACGCGTTCTTGAAGGAAATTATTAGTAAAAAAATCCCTTTTTTTGGTGTATGCTTAGGTTCACAGCTTTTAGCAAAAGCCGCGGGAGCAAGGGTAAAAAAATCTCCCAAAGAAGAAATCGGGTGGTTTAAAGTCAGCCTCACGAACTCTGGAAAAAAAGATAAGATTTTTAAAAGTCTCGACGATGAATTTCACGTTTTCCAGTGGCATGGCGACACATTTGAAATTCCCAAAGACGCAAGACATTTAGTGAAGGCCGCTGATTGTTGTCATCAGGCGCTCAAAGTCGGTCCGTGCGCGTATGGTTTTCAGTTCCATATTGAAGTCACCAAAGAAATTATTATCGATTGGGTCAAAGGCCATTTCAAAGGCGCTGATGGACGGGTGGAAAAGAAAGGCCAAGAGATTATTGATGATTACGAGCAGCACAAGGACAGGTTTAATAAGCGCGCCAGAAAAATATATCAAAACTTTCTTCAAATAATTGAGAAAAATAATGACTCAAAGAACTTCTAACAAAGAATCCATAAGAATTGCCCTTGCGCAAATTAATTCCACCGTCGGAGATTTGGAAGGCAATACCCGGAAAATTGCCGATTATATTGAGCAGGCACGTTGCGCGCAGGCGGACATTGTGGCTTTTCCGGAACTCGCCGTTACTGGCTATCCGCCGGAAGATTTGCTTTTAAAGGAACATTTTGTGCGTGATAACCTCAAAGCCTTGGAATGGGTTCGCCGGGAAACTTTGGGGATAACGGCGATTATTGGATTCGTCGATTGTGATAAACAAAAAAATCTCTATAATGCCGCGGCCGTCATTCACGATGGGAAAATCAGAGGTGTTTACCATAAAATGGATCTTCCCAATTACGGCGTCTTTGATGAAAAAAGATATTTTACACCAGGGAAAGCGAATTGTGTTTTCGCCTTCGGAAAAATAGTTGTAGGCGTGAGCATTTGTGAAGACATTTGGAAAAAAGACGGATCTCCACTCTCGCAGGCAAAAGCCGGAGCGCAAATTTTGATCAATCTTTCCTCATCGCCGTATCACGCGGGAAAAAGAAAGGTGCGTGAGCAAATGTTACGTGAGCGCGCCCGTGACACAAAAGCGTTTGTTTGTTATCTTAATCTCGTCGGCGGGCAGGACGAATTGGTTTTTGATGGGGGGAGCCATATCTTTGACCCCAAGGGAAAAGAAATCGCGCTGGGGAAATCGTTTGAAGAAGATTTAATTGTCGCCGATATTGATGTGAAAGCTACAAGAAAGACAAGCAGTTTTGTCAAAAGTGTTAAGAAAATTATCATTACAAAAGAAAATTCCGCAAAGCCAAAGGCCGATTTTAAAAAACAAATAGCGCGCCGGCTTGGCGAGGATGAGGAAATTTATAACGCCCTTGTTTTAGGGACGCGCGATTATCTGCAAAAAAATGGCTTTAAAAAAGCCGTGATTGGTTTAAGTGGAGGGATTGATTCATCTATTGTCGCGGTGATTGCCTGTGATGCTCTGGGCTGTGAAAACGTCGTCGGTGTTTCTATGCCGTCACAATTTACTTCAAGCGCGACGCGATCAGATGCAAGAATTTTGGCGCAGAATTTAGGAATCCAGTTTCATGAAATCGCGATTGAACCAGTTGTTGAATCGTATTCAGGAGCGCTTAAAAGTTCGTTTTTAAATCAAAAACGCGATATCACGGAAGAAAATTTGCAGGCGCGCATCCGGGGAAATATCTTGATGGCGTTTTCGAATAAATTCGGGTGGCTTGTGCTGACAACAGGCAATAAGAGCGAAATTGCGACAGGTTATTGTACGCTTTATGGAGATATGGCGGGCGGTTTTGCCGTTATTAAAGATGTTCCAAAGACAAAGATTTATGATTTAGCGGCCTTTCGGAATAAAGTGGCGGCAAAACCGCCCATTCCTCAAAGCGTTTTCGACCGGCCTCCCACGGCGGAGCTTCGTGAAAATCAAAAAGATGAGGATTCACTTCCGCCTTACGCGGTCTTGGATCCGATTATTACGGATTATGTGGAATCAGATAAAAGTTTAGAGGCGTTATTGAAGGAACATAATCCAGAAGCCGTCAAAAAAACGATTCATTTGATTGACCAAAGCGAATACAAACGCCGTCAGGCGCCGCCGGGTGTAAAAATTACGCCCAAAGCTTTTGGGCGGGATCGACGATTGCCCATTACGAATAAATACAAGGAGTCTTAAACCGCTTCTACCGACGAAAAACCTTTTTCTTTTTAAGTTGAATATTTAGAAAAAGAGGATAGAATTTAGAAAAATAGTTAAAGAAAAAGTAAAAATTATTTTTAAGAATTTCGCGCGAGACGCAGAAAAGATATGAGCACAACATCCTACCCTAAAAAACAAGCCTGCCTGCCCGGTAGGCAGGGCCTTTACGATCCCGCCTTCGAGCACGACAGCTGCGGTGTGGGTTTTGTTACTCACATGAAAGGCAAAAAATCCCACGAGATTGTCCGAAACGCCATTCAAATGCTGGAGAATCTAAGCCACCGCGGCGCCTGTGGCTGTGACCCGGAAACAGGCGATGGGGCGGGCATTATGATTCAAATGCCGGATGCTTTTTTAAGAAGTGAATGTGCCAAAAAACATATTACCCTTCCCTCCGATGGAGATTACGGCGCGGGGATTGTTTTCTTGCCGCCCAGCTTGGAAGACCGTAATGTGATTGAAGAGTGGACAGAACATCTAATTCGCGAGGAAGGCCAGAATTTCTTGGGCTGGCGGGATGTTCCCCATGATGATTCCAAAATCGGCAGAGTCGCCCGATCGGTCAAGCCGGAATTCAAACAACTTTTTATCGGCCGCGGCAAAGATACCCCATCCGAAAAGTTTGAACAAAAACTCTACGTCATCCGCAAACGGCTTTACAACAAAGTCCAGGAATCAACACTCGCCCAGCGCAATTATTATTATTTTTGCAGCCTCTCAAGCAAAACGATGGTTTACAAGGGCCAGCTCATGAGCGAACAGCTCGACCGCTTTTTTCCGGATTTATCCCAAAGCACGTTTGTTTCTTCTATGGCAATGGTTCATTCACGTTACAGCACAAATACTTTTCCGTCGTGGGCTTTGGCACATCCTTATCGCGTCGTTGCTCACAACGGCGAAATCAATACCCTGCGCGGTAATATCAACTGGATCCATGCCCGCGAAATGCAATTTACCTCCGAAGTCTTTGGGAAAGATTTAAAAAAAGTTTTGTCGATTGTTGTTCCCCATGGAAGCGATACAGCCACCTTTGATAATGTTTTGGAAATGCTTGTCTTAAGCGGGCGCTCTTTGCCGCACGCGGTGATGATGATGATCCCCGAGGCGTGGAGCGGCCATGAAAGCATGCCGCAGGAAAAGAAAGATTTTTATGAATATCATTCTTGCCTTATGGAGCCGTGGGATGGGCCGGCCTCCATTACTTTTTGCGACGGCCGTTACATCGGCGCGGTTTTGGATAGAAATGGCTTGCGCCCTTCGCGATTTCTTGTCACCAAAGATGATATTGTGGTCATGTCTTCGGAAACAGGATCACTGCCTATTGCGCCCGAGAATGTTCTTAAAAAAGGGCGTTTGCAACCTGGGAAAATGTTTTTGATTGATACCAAAGAGGGGCGAATCATCGACGATGCGGAGCTCAAACATCATTATGCCGCGCGCCAGCCTTACGGGCAGTGGCTTAAGAAAAATATGGTTCGCCTTGAATCATTGCCGGAGCCAAAAAAAGTCCACGGCTTAAGTGAAAAAACTTTACTGCTTCGCCAAAAAGCCTTTGGCTACACGCTTGAAGACTTAAAAATTATTTTAGAACCCATGGCGGTCAACGGCGAAGAGGCCACCGGCTCCATGGGCGCGGACAATCCTTTAGCGGTTTTGTCTCGCCGGCCTCAGCTTTTGTTTAATTATTTCAAACAACTTTTCGCGCAGGTCACCAATCCGCCGGTTGATGCCATTCGCGAAGAAATCATCATGGCGGAGGATGTGCTGTTGGGGAGCGAGCAAAATCTTTTGGAGGAAACGCCGCTTCACTGTCATCGCCTTAAGCTCAATCATCCGATTGTCACAAATAAAGAACTTGAAAAAATTCGCCGTGTGCGCAAAGGAAATTTAAAATCCGCAACACTCAAAACACTTTTTAAAAAATCTTCCGGAACGCCTGGTTTGGCTGATGCGCTCGAAGGGCTTTTCAAAAAAGCTGACCAGGCGATGGCCAAAGGTTATACGATTCTTATTTTGTCCGATCGAGGCGTTAACAAGGGCAATGTCCCCATGCCGTCTTTGTTGGCGTGTTCGGCTCTTCACCATCATTTGATTCGGCAGGGAACGCGGACCAAGGTGAGCATCGTGGTTGAAACAGGTGAGGCGCGCGAGATGCATCATTTCGGGGTCCTTATTGGTTACGGTGCCAATGCGGTTAACCCGTACTTGGCTTTTGAAACCATTGAAAATGAAATCAACAAGGGGACTTTACCGTCGGATTTGACATACGAAAAGGCGGAGAAGAATTTTGTCAAATCCACGCGCAAAGGGCTTTTTAAAATTATCTCAAAGATGGGGATTTCCACCATTCAATCCTATTGCGGGGCGCAGATTTTTGAGGCGGTTGGTTTGGGTGAGGAATTGATTTCTAAATATTTTACGGCGACACCGTCGCGTATTGGTGGTATCGGTATCGAAATTCTGGCCGAAGAAATGTTTCGCCGTCACGAGCAGGCTTTTCCAAAATATCAGGAAGCGGAAAAAATTCTCGATGTCGGCGGCGATTATCTGTGGCGCCGCGAGGGAGAATTCCATCAGCTTAATCCGGAGACGATCGCCTTATTGCAGCACTCCACAAAAAGCGGAAATTATCAAATTTTTAAAAAGTATTCTAGCTTGGTGAATGAGAATTCCAAAAATATCGCCAATATCCGCGGGCTTTTGAAATTTAAGAAAGGTAACGCGATTCCGTTAAGCGAAGTTGAGCCGGCCTCTGAAATTGTCAAACGTTTCGCGACGGGGGCCATGTCGTATGGCTCCATTTCTAAAGAAACGCATGAGACGCTCGCGATTGCCATGAATCGCTTAGGGGGGTTTTCCAATACCGGCGAGGGCGGCGAGGATGCGGAGCGTTTTAAAAAAGACGCCAACGGCGATTGGCGAAGAAGCCGTATTAAACAAGTCGCGCAAGGCCGCTTTGGCGTCACCATTGAATACCTTGTCAACGCCGATCAGCTGCAAATCAAAATGGCGCAAGGAGCGAAGCCCGGCGAAGGCGGACAGCTCCCCGGGCATAAAGTCAGCAAGGAAATTGCGAAGACCCGTCATACAATGCCCGGCGTCCAACTTATTTCTCCGCCGCCGCATCACGATATTTATTCCATTGAAGATTTGGCGCAACTCATTCATGACTTAAAAAATTCTAATCCGCGCGCGGATGTCAGCGTCAAACTTGTTTCAGAGGTTGGCGTTGGCACAGTCGCCGCTGGCGTTGCCAAAGGAAAAGCGGATCATGTTCTCATTAGCGGTTACGAAGGCGGGACTGGAGCCTCGCCGCAAACTTCTATTAAACACGCCGGCCTTCCGATGGAATTAGGCATTGCCGAAACGCAGCAAGTTTTGGTTTTAAATGATTTACGCGGCCGTATCCGGGTCCAGACCGACGGGCAGTTAAAAACCGGGCGCGACGTTACGATTGCCGCGATGCTGGGCGCCGATGAATTTGGTTTTTCCACCTCTGCCCTTGTGACTTTAGGCTGCATCCTTCTTCGCAAATGCCATTTGAATACCTGTTCGGTGGGGATTGCCACCCAGGACCCTGAGCTTCGTAAAAAATTTGCCGGTAAACCCGAATACGTTGTCAATTATTTTACATTTATCGCCGAGGAATGCCGCGAGATTATGGCCGAACTTGGTTTTAGAAAATTTGAGGAGATGGTCGGCCGCGTGGATATGCTGGAAACAAAAGAGGCGATTGGCCACTGGAAAGCCAAAGGGCTTGATTTAACAAATATTTTACACAAACCCGACGCGCCGATGGATGTGGCTATTCATCATGTGGGCCGTCAGGATCATGGGCTTGAACGTGCGTTGGATAACAAAATTATTGAGTTATGCAAAGAAGCGATTGAAAACAAAAAAGTGGTCAAGCTTGAACTTCCCATTCAAAATACAAATCGCACGGTTGGAACAATGCTTAGCTGTGAAATTGCCCGCCGCTACGCGTTGGCAGGCCTTCCTGAGAATACAATTCAAATTAAATTTAAAGGATCAGCGGGCCAGAGTTTCGGCGCGTTTTTAGCTAATGGCGTAACCTTGACGCTGGAAGGCGATTCCAATGATTACGTCGGAAAAGGTTTGTCGGGTGGAAGAATTATTGTTTATCCGCCCAAAGAAGCGACGTATGTCGCGGAAGAAAATATTTTGGTAGGCAACGTTGTTTTGTATGGCGCGGTTTTGGGTGAAATGTTTTTGCGCGGGCTTGCCGGCGAACGTTTTGCGGTGAGAAATAGCGGCGCCAGCGCGGTTGTCGAAGGCGTGGGTGACCACGGCTGTGAATATATGACCGGCGGGCGCGTGGTTGTGATTGGCCCGACCGGGCGCAACTTTGCGGCCGGCATGAGCGGCGGCATTGCCTACGTGTGGGATAAAGATAAAACATTTGCCGGCCGCTGTAATACAAACATGGTCGATTTGGTCGCGCCAGAAGAAGCCGATTTCAAAGAAATTCGCGCCTTAATCGAAAAGCACGCTCTTTACACCGACAGCGCGGTTGCCAAAAACATTATCAAAGATTGGGATGCCGTCGCGCCTCAATTTGTCAAAGTTTATCCTAAAGATTACCGGCGGGTTTTGGAAGAGGCGAATAAGATTAAAAGCGAAGAGAAGGAAGTTGTGAGTAAGCAGTAAGCGATCAGAATGCTCAAAAACTTGAAATCACAAATTGTGATATCAAGTTGGGGTGGCGCGAGAAGCAATTAAAAGTTTTATGAAAAATAAAATGAGAATTTTAAAAGAATCGGAAAACTTGGTACCCGCGGAAATTATTCAAAACAAAATCTTTCTCATCCGAAGCCGAAAAGTTATGTTTGATAAAGACTTGGCCCAGCTTTACGGAGTATCAACCGGGAGGCTTAACGAACAGGTCAAAAGAAATATCAAAAGATTCCCTGCTGATTTTATGTTTCAGTTAACAAAGAATGAATTCCGGCGTTTGGTATCGCAATTTGCGATATCAAGTTGGGGCGGCCAGAGAAAGCTCCCTTACGTCTTTACAGAACAAGGCGTTGCGATGTTATCAAGCGTTCTTAACAGCGATAGGGCCATCGAAGTGAACATCCAAATTATGCGGGTTTTTGTGAGGTTAAAAGAATTAATGATGTCACACAAAGATTTAGCCCGCAAGATAGAAGCGCTTGAAGGTAAATTCAAGGACCACGATAAAAAATTTACTTTGGTCTTTGAAGCAATAAGACAATTACTGTCTCCGCCGGAGGCGCCAAAAGGAAAGATGGGGTTCCATCCATAAGCGTTAAAGGTGAAACCCGACAATGAGAAGGGAAAGTTTACACCCCACTGATTTGCCTGACGTTCGTCAGCCAAATCAAAGCGCTGAGGGTGAAACCTGATAATTAAAAGGGAAAGTTTGCCCCCTACTGATTTGCCCGACATTCGTCGGTCAAATCAAGGCGTTGGGGGTGATGCCAGCAAATGAAAAAGGGAAAGCATCATGGGTGATGTTAAAGGTTTCATGAAATATGACAGGCTCGATTTTAAAAAAGAGCCTGTGGAAGCGCGCAAAAAACATTGGAAAGAGTTTTCCATCACGCCACCCGATGAAGAATTACGCAAGCAAGGCGCGCGGTGCATGGATTGCGGCGTGCCTTTTTGTCAATCGGGTTGCCCCATTGGAAACATTATTCCTGACTGGAATGACTTGGTTTATCGCGATCGTTGGCGCGAGGCCATTGACCGTCTTCATAAAACAAATAATTTTCCCGAATTTACCGGCCGCGTTTGCCCCGCTCCTTGCGAAAACTCCTGTGTCTTGGGAATCAACGCGTCGCCCGTTACCATTAAAAATATCGAAGTTGCCATCATTGACCACGCCTATGAAAAAGGCTGGCTCAAACCCAAACCGCCCAAACACCGCAGCGGAAAAAAAGTTGCCGTTATCGGCTCCGGCCCGGCGGGCTTGGCGTGCGCGGATCAACTGAATAAGGCGGGCCATAAAGTTACCGTTTATGAAAAAAATGAAGCCATAGGCGGGCTTTTGCGGCTGGGGATTCCGGATTTTAAATTGGAAAAATATATTGTCGAACGGCGTGTTGAGCGGATGCGCGCGGAAGGTGTTGTTTTTAAAACCAACGCCCACGTCGGCGTCAATGTCAGCGCGAAAAAATTAAAGGAAAAATATGACGCCCTGGTTTTATCCGGCGGCGCTGAATCTGCCAGAGATTTACCTATTCCAGGGCGCGAATTAGAAGGCGTTTATCAGGCGATGCACTTTTTGCCACAACAAAATCGTATTAACAACGGTCAGAAAATTGATTCGGCTTTAAGAGTGACTGCCCAAGGGAAACGTGTTGTTGTTTTAGGCGGCGGCGACACCGGTTCCGATTGCGTGGGAACGGCCAACCGCCAGGGTGCACTTTCCGTTAAACAATTTGAACTTCTCCCCGAGCCGCCCAAAGAACGTTCGCTGGATAATCCGTGGCCGCAATGGGCCTTTATTAAAAGAAAATCTACATCGCATGAAGAAGGCGTTGAGCAGGATTATTGCATTATGACAAAGCGTTTAAGCGGTGAAAACAGCAAGCTTAAAAAACTTCACGCGGTGCGCTTAGAGTGGGGGCCCAAAGATCCCAAAACCGGACGCCAAGCGATGAAAGAAATTGCGGGTTCTGAATTTGAAGTAGAATGTGATTTACTTTTGCTGGCCATGGGATTTTTGGGGCCGGTCAAAAAAGGAATGCTCGAAGAGCTGGGCGTTGAACTTGATGAGCGCACCAACGTCAAAACCGATGAGAATAAAATGACGAGTGTTCCCGGAATCTTTGCCGCCGGAGATATGCGCCGCGGCCAGTCGCTTGTTGTCTGGGCTATCCAGGAAGGCCGCAGCGCCGCCGCATGTGTGGATCAATGGCTGGCGGTTCAAAAGAGTTGAAGGATAAACACATGACATTACTGAAGATTTTTATCATCCTTTTGGTTTCTGTTTTTCTTCTTAGTTTCTTGCCATTAGAAGCCTTTTGTCAGGACCACCATGATTCCCCTCAACAGGATTGCTGCCTTTCGATGTGCCAATGTAAATGCCTTTTAGATATCGCGCCTTCCCCTCGAAGCGGTATTTTATCTAACTTACTTTTATGGATTAGCCTTCCAAACCATCTCGCTTACGAAAACCCGCATCTTGATACTTTAGCTCGTCCGCCGGCTGTTCGCGCCTAATCACCTCAGCTATTTTTCGTTGTCCTCACTTTAATTTTAATCTATTTCTACGGGGTATTATTGTAATGTCTAAAAAATTTCTTAAGATATGCTGTATATTTCTTGTTTTATTTTTGTCGCGCCAGGCAGCATCTAACGCTGGTAGCGTCGATGGCGCGCTGACACTAAATCAACTTTTGAAAATAGCTTATGAAAAAAACCCGCAGATGATCGAGGCTAAAAAAATGCGGGAGGTTCAAAAAGGAAAGTCATTTCGAAAGAAGATGCTGGAAAACCCGCAGGCGGAAATATCCTATGGTGGATTAAAAAAAAATGAAGACGGGAAAAGAAAAACAAACATGGATTCCTTTGCTGTTAAGCAGCCGCTGGGCGCTTTTGGGACAAAATTCATCGACGGCCAGATTGCTTCCACGGAAATAACAATTGCTGATCATCATGTGGATTTGGTTTGGTCGCGGGTGTGCGCGGCAACAGCCCGTCTTTACGCGCGGATTCTTTCTTGGCAAAAAGCGGTTGAAATCACCCGCAACAATCTTGACACAACGAGGCAGTTTTTTACCCTTGTTGAGAATCGTTTTCATTCCGGGGATGCCCTCAAAAGTGAATTAACGAGGGCGCGTATAGAGGTTTTTCAGGCGGAAAACGATGTTTTAGTAAAACAAAAAGATCTAAACATCTTAAAGGGCGAATTAAATTTAGTGTTGGGGCGGGGCTTGGAAGAGCCGTTAACGCTGGATGACCCCACACGCGATGAAGAATTTTCCCAGAAATATGAGAGCCTGCTTGTGAAGGCTGTGAACAATCGCCCCGATGTTAAAATCGCGGAAGGTGAATTGAGGATAGCAGGGAAAAATGTCACGCATTCTTACTTGGAAACAATCTTTCCTGATATAACGGTTGGTTTTGAAAGGACGATGGAGGATTTTGAAAACGATTCTTCTATTCTTCTTGAATTTTCCTATCCCTTGTGGGGGTTTAATGCCGGCGAGGTCAAAGAGGCCAGGGCGCAAAAGGAAAAGCAAAGCGCGACACTTGATGCTCTCAAGCAAAAAGTGAGTTTGGATGTTTACACGGCATTTGCGCAAGCAGAAATAGCCGCTAAACAAATGGACATTCAGAGGAAGGCTATCGAGGAGGCCAATGAGCTTCTTAGCCAAATCACATCCAACTATCAGGCTGGGGAAATTTCTTTTAATGTATTTCTAGATCATTTGAAAATTGTTCAGCAAATACGGCTGGCTTATTGGGATGCCTTGAGCCAATACCGGGAAAAATTAGCCGAGCTTCAAATGGCCGCGGGGGAAACCGCACAACCGGAGGAAATACAATGATGCTAAGATTTCTTTTTTCATTGGTTTTTATTTTAGTTTTTCATTTAAGTCTTTCTTTCGCGGAGGAACTTAAAGGGCACGAAAACGAAAGGCGCGGCCATAACGAGGAGAATCACGGGCCGCGCCACAAAGAAGAATCTCACGACGAGCACGCCCAAGGAGTTCATTTAGGGCAAGAATCCCAACAGATGGTGGGGCTGGCGCTTGTCAAAGCGGTTAAGGCCCCGATGGTTTCTATCCTTGAAACTGTGGGAGAGATTGCCCAGGATACGGAAAATGTCGTTCATATTACTTGCAAGCATTCAGGCATTTTGGAATCAATCAAGGTTCGGCTGGGAGATACCGTAGAAAAAGGGATGCCGGTGTGCGTTGTCAAAGCCAAGGACGGCTCTCTAACTGAAATTGTTTCTCCCGCCCACGGTATTGTTTTAGCGCAATACCTTAAAGAGCAGGACAAGGTTGATGAGACAAGCTCTATTATGACGGTGGCTGATCCGGATGTCATGAAGGCAAGCTTTAATATTTATGAAAAAGATTTGGCAGGGATTGCCGTGGGGCAAAAAATGATTGTTAAAACAATGGCCTATCCCGGCCAAGAATTTCAAGGTGAGGTTGTTTATATCTCTCCCCAGGTTGATTCTAAAACACGGACAGTTAAGATACGAGGTAATATCGAAAACCAGGAGCATCTTTTAAAATTTGGCATGTATGTCACGGGACAAATTTTGATTCCGCTCTCCCAAGAAGCCATCGTTATTCCTGAAGAATCCCTGCAGGAGGTAGAAGGGAAAATAGTTGTTTTTATTCCGCAAGAAAAAGAAGAGTTTGCGATGAGGCCTGTTGTCATAGGACAATCCGCGGCCGGAAAAGTTGAGGTCATAGACGGGCTTAACGAAGGGGATGTGATCGTCGGCCAAGGAAGTTATTATTTGAAAGCGGAGCTTCTCAAAGGGGAATTGGAAGAAGGCCACGCACATTAATGACGGTATGGCTTATGAAGCCGTCAGGCGAACATAAGCCATTGCCGGAATTAATCCCGACCGAAGCGTCGGGATTGATAATTAACAGGAAAAAATAATATGATTGAAAAAATTATTGATTTTTCTTTAAAGCAAAGAGTGATTGTTGTTATCTTGAGCGTTTTGCTCATCGCGGTGGGGATTTGGTCGGCGCGGAAGATTTCCATTGATGCCGTCCCGGATGTGACCAATGTCCAGGTCCAAGTCAATACATCCGTGCCGGCCCTCGCGCCTGTTGAGGTAGAAAAATTTGTGACCTACCCCATTGAAGTTGCCATGAGCGGGCTGCCGGATGTTGAAGAGGTTCGTTCGCTTTCGCGTTATGGTTTATCGCAAATCACGGTTGTTTTCAAAGAACATGTCGATATCTATTTTGCCCGCCAGTTAATCTTAGAGCGGCTTCAGCAGGCAAAAGAAGAAATCCCCGAAGGGTTAGGAACCCCCATGATGGGCCCGATTACAACAGGCTTGGGAGAGATTTATTTTTACACCGTCGAGGGTGAAAAATTTTCTCCCCTTGAGCTTCGTACCATCCATGATTGGATTGTCAAGCCTCAGCTGCGGACGGTGGCCGGGGTTACAGAAATAAATTCCATCGGCGGCTTTGAGAAGCAGTATCAAGTTGTGCCGGATCCTAATCAATTGCTCGCCTACAACGTGACCATCAGAGATTTATTTGAGGCACTGACAAAGAATAATGCCAACGCGGGTGGCTCTTACATTGAAAAGAAAGAAGAGCAATATTTGATACGCGGCATCGGCATTGTACAAAGCACGGAAGATATAGGAAACATTGTCTTGGGGACAAGGGAAGGGGTTCCGTTTCATGTTCATGATGTTGCCCAAATAAAAATTGGCCCTGAAACAAGGACCGGATCCGCAACGCGCGATGGAAAAGAAACGGTACTCGGTACCGCCATTATGCTTAAAGGTGAAAATAGCCGCATTGTTTCAACAAAGGTGCGCGAGAAAATAAAAGATATCCAAAAAACGCTGCCGCAAGGCGCGCGAATTGAAACCGTTTATGACCGGACGGACTTGGTGGATAAAACCATCCGCACGGTGAAAATGAACCTCTTTGAGGGGGGAGTTTTAGTTATCGCTGTTTTGTTTTTTTTATTGGGAAATTTTAGGGCCGGGCTTATTGTCGCTATAGCGATTCCTTTGTCCATGCTTTTTGCCATGATGGGGATGGCCACGACAAAAATATCCGGCAATCTGATGAGTTTAGGGGCGATTGATTTTGGTTTGATTGTCGATGGGGCGGTTGTTATGGTTGAAAATATTATCCGCAGGCTTTCCATGCGTAAGGCATCTCAAGAAACGCCTATCACATCAGAAACTTATCGCAAAGAAATACTGGAGGCCGCCAAGGAAGTTGGCAAGCCGGTCGTGTTTGCTGTTTCGATTATCACCATTGTTTATCTTCCGATCTTGACGCTGCAGGGAATTGAGGGAAAGATGTTTCGCCCTATGGCGCTCACCGTTGTTATGGCGCTCATCGGGTCACTTTTTTTTACACTGACGCTCATTCCCGTTTTGTGTTCATATTTTTTAGGCAGGCACGTTGAAGAAAAAGAAAACCGCGCCCTTAAATTTCTTAAACAGGCGTATCAAACGGCTTTGACGTGGGCGATGGGACATCCCAAAAGGTTAATACTATCGACGGCTATTTTTGTCGCCGGGACATTTTTTCTTTTTCCGTTTCTGGGCTCAGAATTTATCCCAAGGCTGGATGAGGAATCGATTTCCATTCAATCTGTCAAGCCGGGCGGGATTTCTTTGTCTGAATCCACCAAGCTATCGGGATTATTGGAAAAAACAGTTTTAGGCTTTCCAAATGTAAAAACCGCTTTTAGCCGCACGGGGACAGCTGAAATAGCCACTGACCCTATGGGGCCGAATGTCACGGATACCTACATTATGCTCAAAGGTAAAGTAAAGAATAAGGAAAAACTCATCGAAGAAATGGAAAAGAAAGTTTCTCTCATCCCTGGGATGGGTTTTGGGTTTTCACAGCCTATTGAGCTTCGGGTTAATGAGCTGATTTCAGGAGTTCGTTCGGATGTGGCGATTAAGCTGTTTGGAGAAGATTTAGGCATGCTCGAACAAAAAGCGGATGACATGGTGCGTGTTGTCTCGCGTATTCGAGGGGCAAAGGATGTGAGGGCGGAACAGATTGCGGGATTGCCGATTCTCCAGATAGAAATTGACCGTTCCAAAATCGCTCGGTACGGAATGAATGCCTCGGATGTTTTAGATGTCATCGAAATGGCTGTCGCCGGAAAAAAGGCCGGAGAAGTATTTGAGGGTATGAAGCGTTTTGATTTAACTTTGCGGTATCCGGAAAATTATCGCAGCAGCCCGGAGTTGATCGGCAATATGATTGTCACCAGTTCCGATGGGAAAAAGATTCCTTTGGCCCAGTTGGTTAAAAAGATAGCGATTGAAGAGGGCCCTGCTCAAATAAGCCACGAACACTCGCAGAGGCGGGTTGTTATTGAGGCGAATGTCCGCGGCCGCGACATAGGGAGTTTTGTGGCGGAGGCGCAAAAAGCCATTGATGAAAAAGTGAAGCTCCCGCCAGGTTATTCGATTGAATGGGGCGGGCAGTTTAAAAATCTTGAAGAGGCCAGAACAAGGTTGATAATTGTGGTGCCCATTTCTTTATTTTTGATTTTCTTCCTGTTGTTTTTAATGTTTAATTCTGTTAAGCAGGCTGTGCTGGTTTTTACCGGAATTCCGCTGGCGATTACCGGAGGGATATTGGCGCTTTTCTCGCGGGGTATTTCCTTTAGTATTTCCGCGGGGGTTGGTTTTATCGCGTTATTTGGCGTGGCGATGCTTAATGGCGTTGTGATGGTTTCATTTATTAATCAATTGCGCCAGCAGGGAATGAGTTTAAAAGAGGCTGTTGTCAAAGGGGCACAAACACGATTGCGGCCGGTTCTTATGACGGCGCTGGTTGCCAGTTTGGGGTTTGTTCCCATGGCCTTATCGCAAGGGGCGGGGGCGGAGGTTCAAAAACCTTTGGCGACGGTTGTCATCGGTGGCTTGATTTCCTCAACGCTTCTGACGCTTGTTCTTTTGCCGGTTCTTTATCTTTTATTTGAAAGACAGCCTCAAATAAGGGACAATTAACATAAATTATGCCAAAGAAATATATTTTAACAGTTACGCTTAATCCCGCTGTTGATAAAACACTTCAAGTTCCAAATTTTCACGTTGGAAAAGATTTCCGTGAGGAAAAAATTTCTCTAAGCGCCGGCGGAAAAGGAGTTAATGTCTCGCGCGCTCTGAATATTTTGGGAAAGAGGACGCTGGCGGCAGGATTCTTGGGTGGGGAGAAGGGCGATTTTTTCCGCAAAGAATTGGGAAGAGAAAAAATCGCCCATGACTTTTTATCCGTCAAAGGCGAAACGCGCACTAATCTGACAATTCTTGATTCGAAGACGAAAAAAATCACGCGTGTTTTGGAGCGGGGGCCTTTGATTGCGGCTCAAGAAGCAAAAGCGTTTAAAAAGAAATTCAAACGTCTTTTAAGAAATTGCGAGTTTGTTGTTTTTTCAGGAAGCAATGCCAATGGTTTGCCGGCGCCTTTTTACGCTGAACTTATACGATTGGCAAAAAATAGCAATGTCAGGACGGCGCTTGATACCAGCGCCGATGCCCTCCGG
>ORJL010919172.1_pt1 | contig 55982 bp, 50 predicted proteins | sample 1779941 | NCBI WGS metagenome assembly ORJL01 (sample SAMEA104232317, study PRJEB22302) | groundwater metagenome | biome: forest; feature: aquifer; material: groundwater | place: USA | collected 2011-08-07 | depth 5.8 m | reverse complement strand
TTTTAACACGGTGTCTGTTAGTAAAATAAACCGTGTGCAACATCTACTGAACGGAAGACCAAGGAAGGTTTTAAATTGGGCTACACCCTATGAAGCTTTTCAAAATCTCACGGGTGTTGCGTTAAAAAGCTGAGACTACCTTACTCAGACAACGGAAAAACGTCTTCAAGCAATGATGAGTTTACTTCATCGCGGATTATTTTTAGTCCTCGGCCGACGTCGGGCGAGATCTCTCTACCAGAGTTCATTCACGGTGAAGTCGGTAACGACCCCAATCGGTTGTCCACACCCTTTTATGACAGCGCATTGAAATATGCCGAATTCAAGTCTGTGTCGGGGTTGGTGTCGGACCTTCCGGCTCACGGAGATCACGACAGGGGTTTGTCTACTCAAATAAAATCCGATAAGTTCCTGGGCGGTTACTGGGGAGACAAGATGTTTATCGAGACGGACGAGTTTGGGGAGGTGTGGGGAGGCCTCAGTCTCGAATATTTGGGCAAATCGGGTGATTTCATGTCACATAAGTTAAAGTTCAAATTGGTGCTATCTGAAGAGAATGCCGAGCGCGTACAAGACGGCGCAGTCAAATACGATTTCTCGAAGCTCATCGTGGGCCTCCTGACCGGCAATGAGCGCCTGGCACTTTCTTCTTCCAAAATGAACCGCCTGAAGAACTATCTGCTGTCCAGCATCGTTTCCATGGTAAACTCTGCATATTTGGGAGCGGAGTTGCCGATCAAGAAACTGATCGAGCAATTCAACGAATTGGTGGCCCCGAAGCTCGACACGATCCTGCATTACCAGCTTCATGCAATTCCCGTCTTATCGCATCATAGGGCCACGGACAAAAAAACGCTCGGACAGAGGATGTTGGACGCTAACATTATGGCCGCCACATACAGCATGAATCAACTTCCATTAACGATGACCCGTCAGTATGTCGCAGGCGTCATTCGAAATGTCACGAATCTTTTTGGTTAAAAAATTAGGCCCCCGTTTAAAGCAGACTCTCGTTGTCTTCCTCGCTATTTTTTCCGTTTCTGCTTGCAACGATTGCTATGCGGCCAACGTCAAGGGCCGATTCGTTTTTAATTCCATGAGAACTGTGGAAAGCGTCAAAGACCATCAAATCCGTGATTGGGCCTATCTTTGGGAAGACGGGAAGATCCGGTTACTTAGGAAGAACCTTATGGGCCCGGTATTGTCCCCGAATGGAAAAATGATTGCAGGAACGACGATGCTAAACGGGAGAGATGAGCGCGAGAGGCGAATCGAGATCATCGATTTAGAAGGCAACTTAATTAAAACGCTTTCATTCCGCGAGCAAGTCGGCCGTATTAAATGGTCCCCGGACGGCATGAGGATCATTTATTGGATGGCGTCCGATGAAGAAGGAATCAGCAGCACGTTGAATGAATACGATTTGTCTACGGGCGAAAGCAGACTTTTGCTTCACCCCAAGCCCGCTTCGGGCATTGGGGAATTCAATTTCTTTCCGGATGGGAAGAGGATGGCAGTGGAAATCAACAGCCAAAAGGAATTGAACATCTATATCCTGGATTTGAAAAGCGGCGAAAAAACAAAAATACCCAATACTCTTTATCATGGACTTTCCGGGGTCTTCCCCAATAATCGTCACATCGCTGCCTACGATTACAATGACGGAACCTTCAAAAACCCGGGCCGATGGATCTATTACAAAATTGATGCGCTTACGGGAGAAAGAGAAGAGATCGGCAGCAGGTCCAGCGGTTTCTCCTTGTCCGGAGCCAGGCTTTCCAATGATGGAAATTATTTTTATCGGGACGAACCCGTCCGAAAAAAAGTTCGAATCATCGCGGTGAGGCCTCTGAGCGACCCCTCGAAAATGATCCCAGTCACCCAAGCCATCAAGATTAAGGGACGTTTGTATTCTTTTGACTCCAATCCGGACTGGTGGCAGGCGGAATGATGAGGACAGTTGTTTCAACACTATTCATTTTCTGCGCCACTCTCTTTTCCGCATCTGAATGCCGCGCCGATATCTACGCCGAATACGACTGCCGCACGACGCAAAAAACTTCTTTAAGGACGGGATTGATGACCGTTGGCGGTCAAGATGCGGCTTTGACGTACGTCCAATTCGTTTATTTCAAAAAGGATTTCATGGCGGTGCAGGTGGTCGTGGACGGCATTGTACTGAAAGAATACGGTTTTGATCTGGCCGCCGGGATCTATTACGAGGCCGATCCCGCCAAGAACGAGTACCGCAAATTTACGATCGGCAAGATCAAGCAGGATTTTGCGAGCTTGAAAATGAGCACTCTGTCGGAATCCGGCGGGTTGAATTTATTTGATGCGATGAGCGCATCCGGCTCGCGGTATGTCGATTATGAAATGCATCCTAAAAAAGCGTGGTTCGGCGGTAAGAAAGTGCTGGGATTAAAATGTGATCTCTATAACGATAAGGTCGCGCTGGGGTCGGCCGGGCTTTTCTCCGGGACCGTCCAAAAAAACCGCCAGATCCAAGCGACGGATCAAATACCCTCGTATCAGGAGTATGCGGAGTTTGCCAGAAAACTGAAAGCAGAGGCGGCTTTTTACAAAGCCAAACAGAACGAAATTTCGGAATATATCCTTGCGATGATCTCGGTTCCGGCGTTTCCTGCCCAGATCGAGTCGAAGCAGGGAAGCGTGGGCGGCTTTGCGGGGATGTCGAAAGACTTCGACGCGACTCTTGCGGTTGTGTCCACCAGACCCATCAGCAATACGAGCCTCCTTTATTATAAAGACGATATCCGGTTTACGACCAATTTGGCATTGGAGCAGGAGGATGCGGATTCGTCTCTTCAGGCATTGGCGGCGAGCGCCTCTTTACCGCAGAAGAATCGATATGACCGTTCTTCCGGCAATGGATCCGCAAGAAGCGGGGTTGCTTCCGTAATAAATGCTATCGAGGTGTTTTATACGGTCGCCATATTCGGACTGTTCATGTTTGGCTTATTTTGGCGATGGTACAACCGTGACATTATCGGCAACCCTTTTTGGGTAGGTGGATTCGACCTTACGGGCTATTTCGTTATAATTGTAGTTCTTTTTTCGATTCAGATGATGCACGCATTCACACCCGTTCCTTTTCTTCATTCCATGTTTGCCGAAACGACCCTTCTGATCATTGTCGGCGGCGGGGTGATCTGGGGAAGACGCTTTCTCAGAATAGCCGGTAATCGCGCCGCGGCCGCAAGGGGCGAGGGCCGGCTTTGCTCGCGATGCAACGAACTCGTGGAGATCATTTGCGCGGTTTGCCCTGCTTGTAAACAGCGATTGAGGTAGTTAACGGACCCCGTCCGTAAACGCTGGAAATCAAACGAAATGGGGACGCGTTAGTGCGGTAACGTGTCCCCATTTCTATCTTTCGGACGGGGTCCGGTAATGATACAATTAAAGACTTATGAGCGAACCCCTTAATTCAAGCGAACTGTTGAAAGAGCGCTTCAAGAAGTACGAGGCCGCCAAGGCGCTTGGCGTTGATCCTTTTGGAGGCCGTTTCGAGAAAGAGGCGCTTCTGGCCGAGACCGTCGCGGGTTTTGAGGACGGGAAGGCCGTCCGCACGGCGGGCCGTATGAGCGCCGTCCGTGTGATGGGAAAGACCACGTTCGCCGATCTGCGCGACGAAAGCGGCCGCCTGCAGCTTTTTATCAAGTCCTCCGAACTCGGTGAAGAACAACACAAACTTTTCGATACGCTCGACATCGGCGATATCATCGGTGTCGAGGGCACACTTTTCAAGACGAAGACAGGTGAGATCTCCATCCGCGTCGCCTCGCTCGTTCTTCTCGCCAAGAGTCTCCGGCCGATGCCCGAAAAATGGCACGGCTTGAAGGATGTCGAGACGCGTTACCGCCACCGCTCCCTCGACCTTATTTCCAACGAAGAAACCAAAGACATTTTCCGGAAGCGCTCGCTCATCGTGCGTTCCATCCGCCGCACGCTCGACGATAAGGGCTATCTCGAAGTCGAGACGCCCATGATGCATCCTATCCCGGGCGGTGCCGCCGGCAAGCCTTTCAAAACGCACCACGAGGCGCTCGATATGGGGCTCTATCTGCGCGTGGCGCCCGAGCTTTACCTCAAGCGCCTCATCGTCGGCGGCTACGACAAAGTGTACGAGGTGAATAAGTCATTCCGCAACGAAGGTATTTCCACGCGCCACAACCCTGAATTCACGATGCTCGAGGTCTATACGGCTTACCATGACGTGAACGACGTGATGGACCTCTGCGAAACGCTGATCAAAAATGCGGCGCAGGCTGCGCTCGGCTCGCTCCAGGTCCCGGCCGGGGACCGGACGCTCGATCTTTCGACATGGAAACGGATCTCCTTCGCAGGTCTCATGAGGGACAACTTCGGCATCGTGCCCGAGGATCCGCTCGAGAAATGGATCGATAAGCTCCGCGCGAAGGGCATCGACATCAAGGGCAACGATGTGTCGCGCACGCAGCTCATCAATATCGTCGCCGACATGCTCGACGTGTCCGGCCCCGCCACTGGAGCGTCGGCGGGCGGGGGCACTATTCAACCCGTGTTCGTGAGCGAATACTTTTCAGAGATCTCGCCGCTAGCCCGTAAAAGCAAAAAGAATCCGCACCTCGCCGATCGTTTCGAGCTTTACGTGGGAGGCATGGAAGTGGCCAACGGTTACTCGGAGCAGAACGACCCCATCGAGCAGCGCGCCCGTTTTGTGGAAGAGCTCGAGGAAAAGGGGAAGATCGCCGACGGCGGCGCGGTCGACGAAGACTATCTGTACGCGCTCGAACACGGCATGCCTCCCGCAGGCGGTCTCGGCATCGGGATCGACCGCCTCGTCATGCTTCTCACCAACCAGCCCTCGATACGGGAAGTCATTCTTTTCCCGCAGATGAAGCCCGACAAGAATTTCTGATGCGCGCCGAGTGGCTGGTCGCCAAGCGATACCTCTGGTCGCGGCGCCGTCATCCGTTCGTCGGCATCGTCGGCACGATCTCTGTTCTCGGCATCACCGTCGGCGTCGCCGCACTCATTGTGACGCTCGCCGTTATGAACGGTTTTGACCGCGAACTCAAAGACCGCATTATTGGCATGCGCGCGCATCTAGTGATCGAGAAGGAAGTATCGTTCACCGGGCACGCGGCCCTCGAATCCGCGCTCCGCAAAGTCCCGCAGGTCACCGGCGCGGCGCCGTATGTCGAAGGCCAGGCGCTGCTTCAGAAGGAAGAGTGGGGCACTGGTGTCCTCGTGCGCGGCATCGACCTCGAGAAGGAAAAAACCGTCTCGCGTTTTCCGGAGTACCTTACGCGCGGATCGCTCATGCCCGAAGGCGAAGGCGTCGTCGTCGGAGTCGAGCTTGCGCGCCGCGGCGGTTTCACGATCGGGTCGACGGTGCAGCTTCTGACGCAAGTTTCCGATAAACCCACGAAACATATCGTCACGGGCATTTTCTCGTCAGGCATGTACGAATACGACGCGAACCTTGTTTTTCTGAATCTGGCCGCTTCACAGAAGATCTTTGGAATGGAAAACGGCGTGAGCGGGGTTTCTGTCGCGCTCAAGGACGCCGAGGCCGCGCCGCACGTCAAGGAGGCGCTCGCGTCCAGGCTCGGCCCCGGATACCGTGTCCGCACGTGGATCGAGACCAACAGAACGCTTTTTGCGGCTTTGAAACTCGAGAAGCTCGTGATGTTTCTTATCCTTGCGCTCATTATTCTCGTGGCGTGCCTCAACATCGCCGGCAGCCTCACGATCCTCGTGATGGACAAAACGAAGGACATCGGTGTCTTGAAGGCGATCGGCGCGACGCCGGGCGCCCTCATGCGTATTTTCGCGCTCGACGGCCTCTTGATCGGCCTGGCGGGCGCGGGCTCCGGATTTGTGATCGGGGCGGGGCTCTGCGCGGCGTTGAAACGCTGGCCCCTGGTCGAACTTCCCCGCGAGATCTATTACGTGGACCGGCTTCCGGTGGCCCTCGACCCCAAAGACGCGCTCGTGGTCGTTTTGACCGCGGTCGTATTAAGTCTCATTTCAGCTTTTTATCCGGCCGTCATGGCCGGGCGCCTGGATCCCGTGAAAGCGTTGCGCTATGAATGAAATAAGTGTTGAAGCTGCAGGGCTTTACAAAGTATACTGGGACGGAGGAAGGAAGCTCGAAATCCTCAGGAATATCTCTTTTTCTGTCAAGAAGGGCGATGGCGTAGCTATATGGGGCCCATCGGGTTCCGGCAAAACGACGCTGCTCAATCTTCTGTCGGGGCTTGATCGGCCCGACGGCGGGTGCGTGAAACTGGGCGGTACGGATATTCATTCGCTCAAGGAAGCTGAGAAAGCGGAGTTTCGCAACCGCAAGATCGGCTTCATTTTTCAGTTTTACCACCTGCTGCCTGAGTTTACGGCGCTGGAGAATGTCATGCTGCCGGCTTTGATCGGCGGCGAGACGGACGCGCAAGCGCGGGACAGATCCGAAGCGCTTCTGGCGCGTGTGGGACTTAAGGAGCGTGCCGGGCATTTTCCGAGCATGTTGTCCGGCGGCGAGCAGCAGCGCGTGGCCATTGCGCGGGCGCTTGTGAACGAGCCGGAGTTTCTGTTCTGCGACGAGCCGACCGGAAACCTCGACATCAAGATGGGGCTCGAGATCGCGTCGCTTCTCCGGGACGTGTTCCGCGAGAAGGGCAAGACCGTGGTCATGGTGACCCACGACGAAAGGATCGCTAACATGGCTGACCACACCTGGAACCTGGTATCCGGGAGGGGGGAGCGCTAACAATCTGCTCAAAAAGCCTCAGATGCTAGGCGCGGACCGAGGGACCGCGGAGACGTACCGGAAGGTACGTCGCACAAGGGCATGAGGACCGCAACGACGCAGATGAGGTTTTTTCAGCGGATTGTAAAGGGGGAGACGATGGGGCTCAAGATTTTTTTTGACGGCAAGCTGGTGAACAAAGAAGAGGCGGTGGTGAGCGTATTCGACCACGGTCTTCTTTACGGCGATGGCGTGTTCGAGGGCATCCGTTCTTACGGCAGCCTCGTCTTCAAACTTTCGGAACACATCGACCGTCTTTTCGAGTCGGCACACACGCTGATGCTTAAGATCCCGATGACCAAGGTCGAGATGTCCAAGGCCGTCATTGAGACGCTTCAGGCCAATAACCTTTCGGACGCGTACATCCGTTTAGTCGTCACGCGCGGCGTGGGCGACCTCGGCCTGGACCCGCGCAAGTGCAAGGTGGCGACTGTATTCATCATCGCCGACAAGATCGCGCTTTATCCCAAGGAATATTACGAGCGCGGGCTGACCCTGGCGACGGTGCCGACGGTGCGCAATCACCCGGAAGCGCTCAATCCCCAGCTCAAGACGCTCAACTATCTCAATAACATCCTTGCCAAGATCGAGGCGACCAACGCCGGCGTCGACGAGGCGATCCTCCTCAACACGCAGGGCTATGTCACCGAGTGCACGGGCGAAAATATTTTCTTTGTGAAGGGCCGCGCGCTCGTCACGCCGCCGCCGTACGTCGGGATCCTTAAAGGCATCACGCGTGACGCTGTCATGAAGCTCGGCGCCGAGGCCGGACTGCACGTGCGCGAGGACGTCTTTACGCGCCACGACTTGTACACCGCCGATGAAGTGTTCCTTACGGGCACGGCTGCCGAGATCGTGCCGATCGCGAAGATCGACAACCGCGTGATCGGCGAGGGGAAGCCGGGCCGTACGACGCTCCGGCTCATGAAGGCGTTCCGTACGATCACCACCATGGAGGGAACGCGTTACGACCTTCCGGCCGTAACCCGCAGCGGAAAATGATGTGCGATGAGTGCGGCAAGAACAAAGCGACGGTCCACCTGACGGAGATCGTCAACGAGCAGATCACGAAGCTCAATCTCTGCGAGAGCTGCGCGAAGCTGAAGGGCAACGACGTCGAGCAGCATTTCGGCATCGCGGACCTTCTGGCTGCGCTCTCTGATGTCGAGGCGGAAGCTCCGGCGACGTCGAGCGGGGCGCCGGCGCCCAAGAACAAGTGCCCGCAGTGCGGCCTGACGTATGAGGATTTCAAGAAGATCGGCCGGCTCGGCTGCGGGGACTGCTACCAGGCGTTCAAGGCGAGTCTTGCGCCGCTCTTAAAAAGGATCCACGGCTCGAATCAGCATATGGGCAAGTCGCCGAGCCCGGTCTCGATCAAAGAACTTAAAGTCTCGACGAAATTCCACGAGGACCTTGAGGCGGCCAAGCAGGAGCTTCTCAAGGCTGTGAGGAAAGAAGAGTTCGAGGAGGCGGCGACGCTCCGCGACAAGATCAAATTCCTTGAAAAGAAGATGAAAGAAAACAAAGCGTGAATCCTTTAGGCAAAGTCGACCATCTCCTGAAACAGACGTGCGAATGGCTGCGCGGCACCGGGCCCAACTCGGACATCGTCATGAGTTCCCGCGTCCGCCTGGCGCGCAATCTCGACAAGCTGCCGTATTCGCACTGGGCGACGAAGAAACAGGAAAAAGAGTCCCTCGAGTGTCTTGAGGAGGCCGTGCTCAACACCGACCTCATGCGGTCGAGCCTTTACGTGCGCATGTCGGACATCGACGACGTGGACAAACAGTTTTTACTCGAGAGGCACCTGATCAGCCGTGAGCATATCGTCCACCCCGAATTTAAGTCGGTGGTCGTCGGCGACAAGGAAGTCGCCAACATCATGGTCAACGAGGAAGACCATCTCCGCATCCAGGTGATGCAGTCGGGGTTCAACCTTCAGGAGTGCTGGCGGATCGCCAACCGCCTGGATGACGCCCTGCACAAACGGGTCAAATTTGCATTCAGTCAGGAGTGGGGCTATCTGACCGCGTGTCCTACGAACACCGGCACGGGTCTCCGGGCGTCGGTGATGCTGCACCTGCCGTCGCTGGTCATGACCAAACAGATCAGCCGTGTGCTTCAGGCTATCACGAAGCTCGGGATGACGGCGCGGGGTCTGTACGGCGAGGGAACCGAGGCCGAGGGCAACTTTTTCCAGATCTCGAATCAGATCACGCTGGGGTCAGCCGAGGAAGACATCATCGACAACCTTGAGCGCATCATCCGGCAGGTGATCGGGCACGAAGAGAACGCGCGCAAGACCATCATGAAACAGAACCGTGAGATGCTTCAGGATAAGATCTTCCGCTCCAGCGGGACGCTGAAGAGCGCGCATATCATCAACACGAAAGAGACCATGGGGCTTCTGTCTATGGTCCGGCTCGGCGTCGACATGGGGATCTTGACCGACATGGACCGCCGCGCCGTGAATGAACTCTTTATTTTGACGCAGCCGGCGCACCTCCAGAAGATCGAGGGGCGCGCGCTCAGTTCGGCTCAGCGTGACGTGAAACGGGCCAATTTGATCCGCAGGAGACTCGAGGGAAAGTAAGCTTTTATCAGTCGTTCATACGGGGGATTCATAAATGTTCAACAAATTCACCGAGCGGGCGCGTAAAGTCATTCTGCTAGCCAAGCAGGAAGCCAAGCGTTTCAACCACGATTACATCGGCACTGAGCACATCCTGCTCGGTCTTTTGCGTGAAGGCGAAGGCGTGGCCGCCGCCGTGCTTCAGAGCCTCGGCATGAATCTCAACAATATCCGTCTCGAGGTGGAAAAGCTCGTCCAGCTTGGGCCCACGACCGTCGTTTCCGGCGATCTGCCGTTCACGCCGAAAGCAAAGAAGGTCATGGAACTTGCCATGGAAGAGGCCCGCACCCTCGGCCACAACTACATCGGCACCGAACATCTGCTTCTGGGGCTCATCCGCGAAGGCGAAGGAGGGGCGAGCCAGGTGTTCATGAACATGGGCCTCGATCTCGAGAAAGTGCGCGAGGAAGTCATCAAGCTCCTCGGTTCAACGACCCCCGGTTCTCAGTTTGCGCCCGGAACCTCCAGCCCGGCCAGCACGGGCCCGGCTTCAAAGACCAAGACTCCCGCGCTCGACGCGTTCGGCCGCGATCTCACGAAACTCGCCAAAGAGGGCAAGCTCGACCCCGTCATCGGCCGCGATGAGGAGATAGACCGCGTCATGCAGACGCTCTCCCGCCGCCGCAAGAACAACCCCGTGCTGCTGGGTGAAGCGGGGGTGGGCAAGTCGGCGATCGTCGAAGGGCTCGCTTCAAAGATCGTCTCCGGTGACATTCCTGATATTCTGAAAAATAGACGGGTCATCACGCTTGATCTGGCGCTGATGGTCGCCGGCACAAAATACCGCGGCCAGTTCGAAGAGCGCATCAAGGCGGTGATGGATGAGATCAGGCGTTCTGAAAATATCATCCTTTTTATCGACGAGCTGCACACGCTCGTGGGAGCAGGAGGGGCCGAGGGCGCGATCGACGCTTCCAACATCCTGAAACCCGCGCTCGCGCGCGGCGAGATCCAGTGCATCGGCGCGACGACGCTCGACGAATACCGGAAATACATCGAGAAGGACTCCGCGCTCGAACGCCGTTTCCAGACGATCATGGTGGAGCCTCCGTCCGTCGAAGAGACGATCCTCATCCTTCGCGGGCTGCGCGACCGGTACGAAAACCACCACAAGATCAAGATCCTCGACTCTGCGCTTGAAGCGGCTGCGAAGCTGTCCGACCGCTACATCGCCGGGCGCTTTTTACCCGACAAGGCGATCGATGTCATCGACGAGGCCGGCGCGCACGCGCGCTTGTCCACCCACACCTCGCCGCCTGAAGTCAAAGAGCTCGAGAAGAAACTCGAAAACTTGAAGCGCGAAAAGGAAGACACGATCAAGGAGCAGGATTTCGAGAAAGCCGCGGCCCTTCGCGACCAGGAGCGGGAACTCCGCCGCGCGCTCGACAAGGCGAAGAAAGACTGGGTGGAGACGCGTTCCAAGGTGGAGCTTGAGATCGGCGAGGAGGACATCGCCAAGATCATCGCCAAGTCCACCGGCATCCCGATCTCGCGTTTGGAGGAAAAGGAAACTTCGCGCCTGCTTCGTATGGAGGAGGAGCTCCGCAAGCACGTGATCGGTCAGGAAGAAGCGGTTTCGGCGATCTCGCATGCCGTGCGCCGCACGCGCGCTGGTCTCAAGGATCCCCGCCGCCCGATCGGTTCATTTGTGTTTCTCGGGCCCACCGGTGTCGGCAAGACGCTGCTTGCGCGCGCGCTCGCGGAATTCATGTTCGGCGACGAGAACGCGCTGCTGACGTTCGACATGTCTGAGTACATGGAAAAGTTCAACGTTTCGCGCCTCGTGGGCGCCCCTCCCGGATACGTGGGTTATGAGGAGGGCGGTCAACTCACGGAACGCGTTCGCCGCAGGCCGTATTGCATCGTGCTCCTGGACGAGATCGAAAAAGCGCACCCTGACGTATTCAATATGCTGCTCCAGGTGCTCGAAGAGGGCCGTCTGACGGACTCGCTCGGCCGAAAGGTCGATTTCCGCAACGTCCTGCTCATCATGACGTCGAACATCGGCGCGGAGCTCTTGCGCAAGCAGGGAAGCATCGGTTTTAAGTCCGCTGCCCCCGCCGTCGACTCGGTCGTGGACTACAAGGACATGAAAGTGCGTCTTCTTGAAGAAACCAAGCGTGCTTTCAAGCCCGAGTTCCTCAATCGCATCGACGATGTGATCGTGTTCCAGAAGCTTACGCGCGAAAATCTCGAAAAGATCATCGAGCTCGAGATCGACAACCTGCGCAAGCGTCTTTCGGAACGCGACATCGAGATCCAATTGGATGCTAAGGCGAAGGAGTTCCTGATCAACAAGGGCTTCGACCTGATGTACGGCGCCCGTCCGCTCAAGCGCACGATCCAGCACTATGTCGAAGATCCGCTTGCCGAGGAGATCATTTCCAAGCGGGTCCGTCCGAACGAGATGATCGTGATCACGGTCAAGGACGACGAGCACCTGTTGTTCCAGCAGCACGGAGCGGGCGTTTCGCATTGAACCCCGATCTTCTTGAGATCATGGACTCCGTCGATCGCGAAGGAAGGGCCGGGTGAAAAAGGCGGCTGTGGGTAAGAAGCGCCGGTGGCTGTTCGTCCGTCTTGCTCTCGTGGTGGCTACGGCCGGAAGCCTGTTCGTGTTCCTGGTCCATAAAAAGGAGCGCATGCTGAAGGAATGTACGCGTTTTTTAGAGACATCCCTGTCCAGCCGGACGGATCTGCGCATCCGTGTGGACAGGATCGGCGGGAATTTCTGGGGGCTCGTCCGGATCGAAGGCCTCCGGGTCGAAAAGCCGCTGCCCACCGGCAACCGCACTATTTTCAGTGCGCGCCAGATCCGTGTCCGGTACCGTTTCCTCGATTTCCTCTCCAAGACGCCTCAGGGCGGGCTTGACATTTTTCTCGACCACCCCGAGCTTCACTGGGCTCCGGGCATGCATCTGCGCCGCCCGGATTTTCCGTTCCTGGTGTGGATGCGTGATTCGCTGGCGATGGGCCGCAAGAGTCTTGTTGTCCAAGCGAAGGACATGGACTTTTTTTTCGGCGAGGACGGTCGAAAGATCAGCGGCGTGCAGGCTCGTTATGAGCGCGACACGCTGCACCTGCTCGTACCGTTCTCTCACATGACCTATGAAAATATTGATTTCTCATCCAACGTCGAGATCGACGGACGCTTTGTGAAGGGACTCGACGCATCGCGCGACGAGATCCTGGGCACCGTGCGCACCGGCGGGACGGTGATCAACTGGAAACCCGTTTCGCACGAATCTTCGATGGATTTCGTGTTTTCGCGGGAAGGTCTCGACATCACCTCGTCAGACATCATCGGTATCGAAGTATTCGGCGGGATCGATTTCACCCGCGACTACGATATCGATATTTCGGCGAAGACGACCAATTATCCTCTTTCCACGATCAGCGATCTGTTTACGCTCGGCCACGGCTTTGCCATGCCTGGGGTGGCCGAAGCGGAAGTGCGTCTCGAGGGCTCTCCGTGGGCGCCCAATATGGAAGGGTGGTTCCGCATCCATGACGGCGGAGCGGGCAGACGCACGTTCCGGACTCTTGACCTTCATGTGCAGGGCGTCTATCCGACGGTGCGCGTGACGGATTCGCACATCCTGATGCAGGACGGCACCGCAATGCGATTTGCGGATACGACGCTTGAGCTCGGCGACATCCTGAAGGACAAAACGCTCGAGCGGCTCATCGCCGATGCGCAGCAGGACACGGTCGTGTGGGGCGACTGGGAGCTTTCGCGCGAAGAGAGCCGCAACGAGCGCTCTTCTGATCTAGTCATGGAACGTTCGCTCGGGGAACATGCGCGCGTGCATTTCCGGAGATACAACGATGAAGAGGAATACCCCAACCGGCGTGACTCCACAAGCAACGAACCGCGGCAGATGGAGGTCGGATTCGAATATCAACTGCGTTCCAAGGATTCCGTGAAGGTCGAGATGCGCGACGGCGATGAAGTCGTCCTGGTCGAGCGGAAGGTGAAGTTTTGATATGAACGAATTCATTCAGGGCCTCGGCCGGAGATTGTTCAGCACGATCAACTACGCGGGCGGCACCATGACCCTGTTTTTTAGGACCCTCTTCTGGATCGCGGTCCCGCCCTTCCGCGGCCGGCAGATCGCCGAGCAGATGGTCAAGGTGGGTGTCGATTCATTCGCGATCTCCACGCTGACGAGTTTTTTCATCGGAGTCGTGCTCGCCTTCCAGAGCGCGTATCAAATGGCCAAGGTCGGCGCCGAAATGTATATCCCGAGCCTGGTCTCGATATCCATGACGCGCGAGATCGGTCCGATCCTGACGGCGCTGGTCGTCGCGGGCCGCGTCGGCGCATCGATCGCAGCGGAACTCGGCAGCATGAAGGTGACCGAGCAGATCGATGCGCTTGAGACGCTCGCCACAAATCCGGTCAAGTATCTGGTGACGCCGCGTTTTATCGCGCTCTTTACGATGCTTCCGGTGTTGACGATCTATGCGGATTTCGTGGGTATGTGCGGCGGTTATATCGTTTCGGTCTACAAGCTCGGGCTCACGCCGGTGATGTATATCAAAATGTCGTTCGAGCCGCTAGTGCTGAAGGACATTTTTACGGGTCTTTTCAAGACGCTTGTGTTCGCGATGGTGATCTGCACCGTTTCCTGCTACGAGGGGATGCACGTCGAGGGCGGCGCTGAGGGAGTGGGCGCGGCGACGACGCGCGCGGTCGTCACGTCTTTCATCCTGATCATCGCGTCGGACGCCCTTTTCACCATCATTTTCTATTTCATCACATGATCCAAGCGCGGAAAGTTTCAAAGGCGTTCAGAGACAAGGCCGTATTGAACGAGCTGGACCTGAACGTCGAGAAGGGAGAGACGCTCGTGATCATCGGGCGATCGGGCTGCGGCAAGAGCGTGCTGCTCAAACATTTTATAGGGCTTCTCCTACCGGACCGGGGAGAGGTTTTGGTGGACGGGATCAGCACGGCGGCCCTTTCGGGAAAGCAGATGAGCCGGATGCGCATGCGCTTCGGGATGCTGTTCCAGGCTTCGGCGCTCTTTGACTCGATGACCGTGGACGAGAATGTCGGCTTCGGGCTCTATGAACACACGACACTTTCCGAGCGGGCGGTCCGCCAACGCGTGGAGGAATCCCTGGAGCTTGTGGGGCTTAAGGGGATCCAGGAGCTCAAACCATCGGAGCTTTCGGGCGGGATGAAAAAGCGCGTTGCGCTGGCCCGCGCCATTTGCATGCGTCCGGAATTCCTGCTGTACGACGAACCCACGACGGGGCTCGATCCGATCATGGCCGACGCCATCAACGAGCTCATCATTTCGCTCCACGACAAACTCAAGATCACGGCGGTCGCTGTGACCCACGACATGGTGAGCGCCTACAAGATCGGCACGCGCATTGCGATGATGTACCAGGGCAAGATCATCAAGATCGGCACGCCGGATGAGTTTCGCAACACGCAGGATGCCGTGGTGCACCAGTTCATCACAGGCTCGGCCTCGGGGCCGATCACGGATATCCAATTCAAGAGTTTGGAAGGAACGAGCCGTGCGTAATACCCGCCCCCGCCTGCCGGCAGGCAGGGATCGGCGGTTGTCATCATAACAGCATAAGAAAGGACATCCCGCATGAGGAAGTCCAACCTTGAATTCAAGGTAGGTGTTTTTGTTTTGATCGCGATGGCGGTCTTGTCTTGGCTTGTATTCAAAGCGGGCGATTTTAGTTTCAAGCCCGGCTACACCGTGCGCTTCATTTTTACCTCGGTGAGCGGCGTCGAAACCGGATCCCCGGTACGACTGGCGGGCGTGCCGATCGGCCAGGTGAAAAGCATTCAGGTCATGCGTAACCGGGGCGAGACCCAGGTCGAGATCGCGGCATGGATCGAACAGGGCGCTTTTATCGAAGAAGATGCGGAGGTCCAGATCAACACGCTGGGCCTGCTCGGCGAAAAATACGTCGAGATCACGCCGGGCACGGGCGGCGCCAAGACGCTCGGCGACGGGGGGATGATCGCCGGACGCACGCCGGCTACGTTCGAAAAGATAACCGAATCCGGCACCCGGCTCATCCAGAAGATAGAACATACGGTGGATAACATCAACAGCGTCGTAGCAGACCCGGAATTCAAAGCCGGTTTGAAGGGGACGTTCGTCAATGCGAACGAGGTGGCCGCAAATCTTAAAGAGGCCAGCGAAGACATCCGGGACGCCGCAAAATCGGCGCGGATTGTCCTGGGCCGCTTGCGCGACGGCGAAGGCACCGTCGGGATACTGCTCAAAGACGACAAGATCGCCAAGGATATGGAGGCTTTCGTCGCAGATTTGAAAGCCCACCCTTGGAAGCTTTTAAAGCGAGGTTAACGTCATGACCTTCGGATTTATTCGTACGTTGTTCGTCCTGCTTTCTGCGGTAGTGGGTTACCAGCTCGGCGCGGCCTTCCAGTCTCCCAGCACCTATTGGGGTATCATCGGGTGCGGTGTGGGGACAAGCATCGCTTTCTTCGTCATTCTTGTCGAGCACACTGCCGGAAAAGTCTCGCTGCGCGGTCTGTCGGCCGCAGTATTCGGATTGATCCTTGCGTTCATTGTGTCGAGGTTCGTTTCCGGAGCGATCGACCTGGTTCCGGAACTTGACGTGGCGATCGCTTCCTCGATCAAGCTGGTGCTCGTGTTGATCCTTTCCTATTTTGGAATGATCTTTTCGATGCGCGGCCGCGATGAATTCAACCTCATCATCCCGTATGTGAAGTTTGACCGGCAGGACCAGAAAGATACCCTGCTGATCCTCGACACGAGCGTCATCATCGACGGCCGCGTGCTCGACATTTGCCAGACGAAGTTCCTTGAGGGACGTTTTGTGGTGCCCCGATTTGTGTTGAAAGAATTGCAGCAGGTCGCCGATTCTCAAGATCCGCTCAAGCGTACCCGCGGGCGCCGCGGTCTGGACATCCTTAATAAACTGCGCAAAACTCCGCAGCTTGTTGTGAAGATCCACGAAGACGACTTCCCGGAGATCACGACGGTTGACGAGAAGCTGGTGAAGCTAGCCAAGATCCTCGGCGGAAAAGTTCTTACGAATGATTTCAACCTGAACAAAGTCGCCGAATTCCAGGGCGTGGCCATCCTCAACATCAATGAGCTCGCCAACGCCCTTCGGCCGGTCGTGCTGCCGGGCGAGATGATGGAAGTGCGCCTGGTGAAGGAAGGCAAGGAACATAATCAGGCGATCGGCTACCTCGACGACGGCACGATGGTCGTTGTGGACAACGCGAAGCGCCACATGGGGTCCGTTCAGCAGGTCCTCGTGACCTCTGTGCTGCAAACGGCCGCCGGGCGGATGATCTTCGCGAAGCTTGAAGCCGACAAGCCGAAGCTGCCCTGACGTGTTGCACCGCGTCAGCGCGATCGTCCCGGCCGCAGGGCAGGGGACGCGTCTTGGCCGCTCGCTTCCAAAAGCTTTCGTTTTAGTGGCCGGCAAGCCGTTGCTTGAACATACGCTCGCGGGACTTTCGGGTGCGTTTCGGTTCGACGAGATCCTCGTCGCTGTGGGCGCCGAGCATGTCGGCCGAGCGGTAAAGCTTGCCGCGCACGCGGGTTTTCGTAATGTCCGCGTCATCGCGGGAGGCCGCACGCGCGCCGAGTCTGTCGGGAATGCTCTCCGCGAGGTCCGGGAGTCGTCCACGATCGTGGCGGTGCATGACGCCGCGCGGCCGCTCGTGTCCAAGCGGATGATCCGGGCGCTCATCACGGCTGCCGCCGAATGCGGGGCCGCGATCGCAGCGCTTCCCGCGACGGCGACCGTAAAGCGCGTCCGGAAAGGCTTTGTGGTCGCCACCGAAGACCGTGAAACGCTCGCGCTCGCGCAGACGCCGCAGGTTTTTCGTAAAAAACTTTTGGTCGATCGATACAGGCGCCTGGGACTTAAAGCGTTTAAGGCTACGGACGAGGCGGCGCTATTCGATGGTTCCGGGCAGGACGTCCGCGTGGTGCCTGGTGAAGTGAAAAATATAAAAGTGACGACGCCCGAGGACCTCGAGCTCCTCGCGCATTACCTCAAGGCCAGGAGATAGCCATGCCCGTCGGTATCGGTTATGATATTCACGCCCTCAAGAACGGGCGCAAGCTTATTCTGGGAGGGGTCGCAGTGCCTTTCCCGAAGGGGCTCGTGGGCCATTCAGACGGCGACGCATTGTTCCATGCGCTGACCGATGCGATCCTGGGCGCGATCGGGGAAGGGGACATCGGCGACCATTTTCCTCCCGGTGAGGCGCGCACCAAAGGAGCGGACAGCCGCATTTTCCTGAGAAAGGCCGTCCAAATTGCCGCCAAAAAAGGATACGCCGTGGCCAATGTGGATGTCGTCATCCTGGCCGAAGCGCCCAAAATGAGCGGGTATAAACTTAAAATGAGACAGAATATCGCCGGGTTGCTGGGTATTCCGGTTTCCCGCGTGGGGCTCAAGGCCAAAACTAACGAAGGTTTCGACGCCGTGGGCGAGGGCCGCGCCATCGCCTGCCAGGCTGTCGCGAACGTGGTGCCGATGAAAAGGAGGGGCCGGTGATCAAGGAATTTACGTTCATGATCGCAGGAATATTTGTAGCCCTGTTCGCGCTTAAAATATTCGTCTATCGCGTGTTCTTTTGGGATGAGATCAAGGCGACGCTTGAGCGCGATCCCGCCGCGACGGGGCCCTTGGCCATCATTCTCAGTTACCCGGGTCTGCACGTCCTTTTTTATCACCGTATCGGGCATATTTTGTACGGATGGAAACTTTTTTTTCCGGCGCGTTTTGTTTCACAGATCGGGCGCTGGCTGACCGGTATCGAGATCCATCCAGGAGCGACGATCGGCAAGAGGCTTTTTATTGACCATGGGATGGGTGTTGTGGTTGGCGAGACGTCGGTCATCGGTGACAACGTCACGATCTTTCAGGGTGTCACGCTTGGTGGGACCGGCAAGGAAAAGGGCAAACGCCACCCGACGATCGGCGACAACGTGGTCATCGGCGCCGGCGCGAAAGTGCTCGGCAATATCCGCATCGGCGACAACGTCAGCATCGGCGCTAACGCGGTGGTCCTCGAGGATGTTCCCGCCAATTGCACGGTCGTCGGCGTGCCCGGGCGCATCGCGCGCCGTGAAGGAAAACGACTCATCGGGGCCAATCTCGATTACACCAATCTTCCGGACCCGCTCACTCAGGCGATCGAGAAGCTTCAGCAGGAGATCGACAAGATCGAGAAGGACTTAAAAGAGAAATAGCCCCGGCCGCGGTCCCGCTCATGATGAAAATCCACAATTCCCTCACGCAGAAAAAAGAGGATTTCCAGCCCCTGAAAAAAGGGGAGGTCTCCATGTATGTCTGCGGCCCGACTGTCTATGACGAGCCGCATATCGGGCATCTGCGCTCGGCGTACGTCTTTGAGGTCGTCCGCAATTATTTCAAATACACCGGCCATAAGGTGCGCTTTGCGCGGAATGTGACCGATGTGGACGACAAGATCATAGAAAAGGCCCGTTCTCTCGGCACGCCCGATCTCAATTCCGCGGTATCCGAAATATCCGTCAAATATTTCGACCTTTATAAAAGGGATCTGAAGCGCCTGGGCATTCAGGAGCCCGATTTCGAGCCGAAGGCCACCGAGTTCATTCCGCAGATGGTCGCGCTTATCGAGAAACTGATCGCCTCCGGTCACGCATACGCGGCGCCCTCCTGCCCGGCGGGCAGGGGCGGAAATGTTTATTTCAAAGTCGGCTCGTTCGCGGATTACGGCGAGTTGTCGCATCAGCGCATGGATCAGATGCTGGAAGAGGCGCGCGTGGAAGCTAATCCGGACAAGCTGACGCCGCTGGATTTTGCGCTCTGGAAAAAAGCGAAGGAGGGGGAGCCTTCCTGGGACAGCCCATGGGGCAAGGGCCGCCCCGGCTGGCATATCGAATGCTCGGCGATGAGTCTTTCTTATTTCGGAGGGGTCTTTGACATTCATGGCGGCGGCCGCGACCTTATTTTCCCGCACCACGAGAATGAGAACGCCCAGTCCCGCTGCGCGACGGGTCACCCCTTTGTGAATCTGTGGATGCATCACGGCCTCATCACCGTGAGCGGTAAAAAAATGTCGAAATCGCTCAAGAATTTCATCACGCTTGATGAGATCATGAAAGAGGATCCCGCTTTCGGCGATGAAGTCCTGAAGCTTACTTTTCTGGGGACGCATTACAGCGCGCCGCTGGATTTCGCTCCGGAACGGGTGAAAATGGACCACCAGGTGTGGAGGCGGTTCCTTGAATTTTTTCAGAATGCTCGCTCGGCCGAGAAGAACGGCGCCCGTGTCAGCGAGAAGCGGATCCCGGAGATCAACCAGTCTTTCCGTGAAGCCATGGACAATGATTTCAATACGTCCGAAGTGCTTGCGCGCATGCACGCGCTCGTCCACGAGACCTACAAAGCCGGTGATCCGATCGCGCTTGTCAGCGCGGCCGCTTCCATCCGGAATTTCGGGTCCGAGGTGTTCGGGATCGTGTTTGACCAGAGCGACGAGTCGAATACCTTCAAGCCGGAGATCGAAAAGGCCATCGCCGACCGGGCTGCGGCGCGGAAGGCGAAGGATTTCAAAAGCGCGGACGAGATCCGAAACCGTTTGTTATCCGAGAGGGGGATCGAGCTTCGCGATCTCTCGGACGGCCGCACGACCTGGAGGGTCCGGCTGTGAAGAAAGGGGTGTTCATTACGCTTGAGGGCAACGAGGGATGCGGCAAGTCCACGCAGATCAAGCTGCTTTGCGCCCGGCTTGAGAATGAACGGAAGAAAGTCTTTTTGACCCGCGAACCCGGAGGCACACGTGCCGGTGATGAGATCCGCAAGATCCTTCTGGACAACCGGAACACGCGCCTTTCCGGGATCACGGAGACACTTCTTTATATGGCGAGCCGCGCTCAGCTGGTCAAGGAAGTGATCGCGCCAAAACTCGCTTCGAAGCACATCGTTCTTTGCGACCGTTGGCTGGATGCGACCGTCGCGTACCAAGGCTATGGGGCGGGGGTGGACGCGCGCTGGATCGCGGAACTGGGCCAAAAAGTCACAGCCGGAGCCCTGCCCGACCTTACGATCTTCATCGATCTTCCTCTCGAGGTCGGGCTCGACCGGGCGATGAGCCACAAAAAAGCCGATCGTATGGAGCTTAAGCCCCTTTCGTTCCACAAGAAAGTCCGCGCGGGATACCTGGCCATCGCACGGCGCGAGCCAAGGCGTTTCAAGCGTCTGACGGTCCGTCCTGAGGAATCTCAGGCCCACGTGCACGAACGCGTGATGGAGCTCGTGAACCGTGTCCTTTAGAGCCGTCCGCTCCCAGGATAAGGCTATCGCGACGCTGCTCGCCTCGCTGCGGAAGGGCCGTATGCCGCACGGGCTGCTATTTTTGGGGCCCGTCGGCGCTGACCCGCGCGACACCGCCTATGATCTGGCGAAGGCGCTTTTTTGCGAGAAACCTAAGAACGGAGATGCGTGCGACGATTGTACGCAGTGCCGCCAGGTCGAGCGGGGCTCACATCCGGATCTTACGGTCATCGAGCCCGAAGAGGGAACACGCTCCATCAAGATCGAAGATATCCGCAGCCTGATCGCGCGCGCCAACCTGCGGCCGTTCCAGGCGCGCTCAAAGATGTTCCTCATCGACCGCGCTGAATGCATGGGCGACGCGGCGCAGAACGCGCTTTTGAAAACTCTTGAGGAGCCCGAGGGGCACACCACGATCGTGCTGATCTCATCGAGCCCCGAGTCGCTTTTGGCGACGGTGCGTTCGCGTCTGCAGACCGTCCACTTTGCGCCCCCCGCCGAGGCGCTTATCGCGGACCCCGAGACGGAGCGCCGCAAGCGCGAAACGTTGACGTTTTTGTTTAAAAGGCTGTCCGGCGTCGCTTCCGACCCGCCTGATTTCGGGAAGATCGAGCGCGAGGAGGTGCTCGCGTTTTTCGACGCGATGGTCGCGTTTTTTCGGGCGGCGCTTCTGGTGCGTGCCGGCGCAGGCCAACTGGCCGGGTATGACGATGCGCTCGACCGCGACAAGGCCGCGCGGCTTTTGGATGAACTCGCTTTGGCGGACGCGGTAGAAATTTTTGCAGATATGAAAGAAAAGGTCGCCGATTCGGTGAACCTCAAACTGGCATTCTCGTCCCTATGGGACCGTCTTGAAGGAGCATATGCCGGGTAAATATTTTCTCACGACGCCGCTTTATTACGTGAACTCGCGGCCGCACCTGGGCCATGCGTACACCGAGATCGCTGCGGACACGCTCGCCCGTTGGCACAAGCTCCGCGGCGACACCGTTTTTTTTCTGACCGGCACTGACGAACACGGCCAGAAGATCTCCCGTGCCGCGCAGGCGGCCGGGATGGAACCGCAGGCGTTTGCCGACCAGTACTCCAACACATTCCGCGATCTTTGGGGCAAGCTCGACGTCCGGTACGACGACTTCATCCGCACGACCGAACCGCGCCACAGGGAAGCCGTCAGGAAAGTCTGGATCGAGCTCGAGAAAAAAGGAGAGCTCTACACCAGCGCCTATAAGGGTTTTTACTGCACGCCTTGCGAGACGTTTCTCACCGAAGAATACGTCCGCCAGGTCAAATCCGAGGGCAAGCCCGTGAATTGCCCCGACTGCAGCCGTCCCGCCGAAGAGATCGAAGAAACAAATTATTTCTTCAAGCTTTCCAAGTACCAGGAATGGCTGACGAAGACGGTCGAAGACGGCCAAGACGAGAAGGGGAATCCGCTCGTCATTCTTCCCGAAACGCGTAAAAATGAAGTCCTCGGTTTTCTCCGTAATAACAAGCTCGAAGACCTCTGCGTTTCGCGCCCGAAGAACCGTCTCGCGTGGGGCATCCCCGTGCCGATCTCGGACCAGCACGTCACGTACGTGTGGTTCGACGCGCTCGTGAATTATATTTCCGCGGTCGGGTACGGCTCTGACGAGGAGAAGCTCGCGAAGTGGTGGCCGGCCGACGTGCATTTGATCGGAAAAGACATCCTGCGCCATCATGCGATCTATTGGACGATCATCCTGAAAGCGCTGGACCTGGCGCCGCCCAAAATGATATTCGCCCACGGATGGTGGGTGGTCGACGGCAAGAAGATGTCGAAGTCGCTGGGGAATGCGATGGATCCGGTCGAAATTACCGGCCGTTTTGGCGTGGATACGCTTCGGTACTTCATTTTGGCGGAAACACCTTTTGGATCAGACGGGACGTTCAGCGAGGATGCGCTGGTCCTTCGCTATAATACGAACCTCGCGAATGACTTGGGCAACCTGCTGAACCGCTCGTTAACGATGTGTGAAAAGTATTTTTCAGGGATCGTGCCTGCGCTCTCACAGATGAACGAGGGACCTATTTTCTCTGAGTCTAGACGGGTGCTTGTAGCTGCGTCACTCTTATTCGATAGCGTTCCAAAAAAAATGGAAGTCCTTGCATTCTCTGAGGCCTTATCGGAAATATGGGGTGTCATTGGTAAGGCTAACAAGTTTATTGAAATATCGGCTCCTTGGACCTTGGCAAAAGAAGGTAAGACGGCCGATCTTCAATGTGTCATTCTTACTCTGGCTGAAACGTTAAAGATAGTAGCTCAATTCATCTGGCCGTTTATGCCTCAAAAAGCAGAGGTTTTATGGAAACAGCTTGGAGTGAAAGAGGAGATCATAAAGTTTCAGAAGCAGCCTCTAATTCTAAAATATGATGCGCAGACTTCGAAGCTATTGATCGACTGGGAATATTCGATGTCCGATATTGCTTGGAGCATGCCAGATACCGCCATTTTCAAAGATGCGCCGCTTTTCCCGCGTATCGAATCTGAGGAAGAAAAGGCCAAGAAAGCCGCTAGTCCCAAACAGCCTAAAAAAGGGTAGAATAGCACCGGTGTGATTTGTGGGGCCGCGGGTCCTGCCGCTGCGGACTCCATTCAATCCTCGGCAGTCCCAGGGGCTGCCTGCGGCTGAATGGAGGCCTCCCTTCGCGTCACCCGCGGCTATTTTGAATTCTTTGGATCAAATTTTGCGCCGGGTGGCACGGAGCGATCCGTATAAAGAAACCGGCGCATCAGTCCGCGGGCAAGGTTTAAGAGGTCGCCCTCGGCTGAGGGTCTTTATGAATTGCAGTCAGCCTCAAAGCGTGAAACGCTTTGGGGACTGATCCGGCCTATCTTGCATGGGCCGGAGACAGGCCCTGGCGCCCCAACGTACGACGTATGGATAAATATATGGAAGCATACCTAGATTACAACGCCAGCACCCCTTTAGATCCGCGTGTTTTTGACACGATGATCCCGTATTTCCGTGAGTCTTTCGGAAACGCTTCTTCCATCCACAAGGCCGGCCAGAAGGCCCGCCATGCGATCGAAACGGCCCGCGAGGAGATCGCTGACTGCCTGGGCGTCGAGCCCGGGGACATCATTTTTACATCCGGCGGCACCGAGGCCGACAATATTGCATTCAAAGGTAGCGTTGAGGCGGCTGATCCCAAGCGGCGGCATCTGGTCGTGTCGACGATAGAGCATTCGGCGGTTCTTCACCCTGCGCGTTATCTCGCGAGCAAGGGATACAAGGTCACGTTCGTGTCTGTCGGCGCGGACGGCCTTGTCGATCCGGCTGAAGTCAAAAATGCCGTGACCGACGAGACCGCGCTTGTCAGCGTTATGCACGTCAACAACGAAGTCGGCACGGTCCAGCCCATACGCGAGATCGCGGCGATCGCAAAAAAGCATGGCGCTCTTTTCCACACGGACGCCGTCCAGTCGTTCGGGAAGCTCTTGCTCGATCCGGAGGTCGACGGGATCGACCTTTTGTCTATGTCCGCCCACAAGATCTGCGGTCCGAAGGGCTGCGGCGCGGTGTATATCCGCAAAGGGGTCAAGGTGAAGTCCGTCACGCATGGCGGCCACCAGGAAAAAAATATACGCCCCGGCACCGAAAATGTCGCCGCGATCGCCGGCTTTGGCCGCGCGGCCCGCTTTGCGCTCCAGGAACGTGCCGCGGAGACCAAGCGCGTGCATGCGCTTCGCGAGAAGCTTTTTCAGGGACTCCAGGACTCGGTCCCCGACATACGATTGAACGGCCATCCCGACCGGCGGATCTACAACACGCTCAGCCTTTCGTTTGCCGGTCTTGAAGGAGAAACGCTGCTCATGAACCTTGATCTTAAGGGCATTTTCGTTTCGACGGGCTCGGCTTGCACGGCCGGCTCCGTAGAACCCTCGCACGTCCTTATTGCCATGGGTCTTCCGGACCGGCTGGCCCGTTCGACCGTGCGCATATCGCTCGGGCGGTTCACGACGTCCAAAGAGATCGATCATGCGATCCTCGAAATACCGCCGATCGTCGAGCGTTTGCGCAAGGCGTCGACCTCGCACAAGCCTTATCCGCCGCATCCAAAAGAACCCTGAGGCGCGCAATGCTGGTCGACTCCCACTGTCATCTGCATTTCGACGCTTTCGATCCTGACCGCGAGGACGTGATCAAGCGCGCTCGCGAGTTCGGCGTGAATTATCTCGTCAATGTAGGCACGGACCCCTTGACCAACAAGGCCGCACTGGCGCTGGCGGAGAAACACGACTTCATTTTTCACACGGCGGGCCTTCACCCGCATTCTTCGAATCATGTCGATGAACATGGGGTGCAGGAGCTGGAGCGTTTCGTCGCCGAGAAAAAACCTTACGCGATCGGGGAGATCGGCCTTGATTATTTCAAAAGTGAAGCGGACCCCGGCACCCAGAAGCGCATGTTCACGCGCATGCTTCGCCTGGCGCTTAAAGGATCACTTCCCGTGATCGTTCATTCGCGGAACGCGTTCAGGGATACTTTCGACATTCTCAAGGCGGAGGGCGGGGGAAAGCTGCGCGGCGTGATGCACTGCTTTTCTTACGGCACCGCGGAACTCGAAGAGCTCCTCAAGATCGGCTTTCTCGCGTCGTTCACGTGCAACCTCACGTTCAAGAACGCAGGCACGCTGGTGGATGTTGCCTGCGCCGCCCCGCTCGACAGGATCATGCTCGAGACGGATGCGCCGTATCTTGCGCCGCAGGTCTACCGCGGCAAGCGTAACGAACCCGCATGCCTGACGCACCTGGCCGATTTTTTGTCTGAACGCCGCGGCATCACGCGCGAGGTTCTTGAACGGACGACGACCGATACGGCCATCCGTTTTTTCGGTCTTCCGGTGCCAAATGACTGATCTTCGCCGGTTCGTGAAGGAGAATCGCTGGCCGCTCGCCATGTTCATTTTTACGGCCGCTTTTTACGTCGTCATGATGCTGCCGGATTGGCGAACGAAGCTGGAGCCTCCTACGGCTAAGGAGACGCCCGCTGCGACCCAAACGCGGCTGTCCAAGGAAGACATCAGTCTACGCGAAGAGAAGTTCCGGAAGAACCTCGAGACCCGCCCGCGTCTTTTCGGGCTTGTTGCGCTTGCGTTGGGAGGCGCGCTCTTTGCGGGGCTCCTCACGGACGGGATCGTCGCGGTCAAATGTTACCGCCGCGTGCCGCTGATCACGCACGGCAGGCCCCAGGAAGGGGTGCCATGGGGTCTTGCTGCTGTATTGCGCGTGTTTCTCGTGCTTTTTTTTCTGGAGGCTCTCATTTTATCGATCGAGATGGTGGCCAGCCTTGTCGTGGACATGCGCACTTTGAACCGCGATCTTCTTCTGATGATCAACAGCCTTCTGCGCAACGTGATCGTTGCCGCGGTCATCGTCGTACTGGTGGCAAGGCATTATCGCACGCCGCTCGAGCGCATCGGGCTCACGACACGCGACTGGGTGCGTAACGTCCGCACGGGTCTCATCGGATACGCCGCGGTGGTGCCGCCGCTTTTGGCCGTACTCTTCGTCATGGCGGTCATCGCGCAATCGTTGAGTTATGAGCCGCCGCCGCAACCGGTCGTAGAGATGTATATCCGTGAGTCCGCGCCGAAAGCGCTTATTTTTTTCACGGTCTTCGTGGCTGTGCTGGGGCCCGTCATGGAAGAGCTTTTTTTTCGCGGATTTGCATACAAGGCGATCCGCACGCGCTTCGGGGTGAGTATCGCGATGACGGCAACGGCGTTTTTATTCGCGCTGCTCCATATGAGTGTGCTCGCATTCGTGCCTATTTTTTTTCTGGGTTTGTTCCTGAGTTATCTCTACGAAAAGACGGGTTCGCTGGTGCCCTGCATGGCCGCGCACATGACGCATAATCTCATCATGATCGGCTGCACGTTGGCTTTCAAGGCGCTTTCGGGATGACCCCACCACTTGCTCGTAACGATCGCTTCGCGATCGGCCGCATACGCGGCCGAGCAGGTGGTGGGGTGAAAACGCTTGCCGATGTCGGGGAATTCGGCTGGATTGAACGCCTGCGCCGGCGCACGGCGCCCGGAAAGGGTGTGCGCGTGGGGATCGGCGACGACACCGCAGTGCTTGCAGGCGGCGCCAAAGACATTCTTTTTACGACGGACATGTTGATCGAGGGACGGCACTTCCGGCTTTCCGAGGCGACTCCGGCCGAGATCGGCCGAAAAGCGCTTGCCGTGAATCTGAGCGACATCGCGGCGATGGGCGGGACTCCGACCCATGCGGTCGTGTCGGTCGGTTTGCCGCCGCGCGCACCGCTGAGCCTTGCCGAAGGAATTTCTAAGGGGATGCGCGCGCTTGCGCGTCGGTATGGCGTGAATATCGTCGGCGGCGATACCAATGGTTCCGACCGCGTCGTGATATCGGTGGCGCTCCTTGGGGAAGCGCCGAAGGGCGGCAGCGTCCTCCGCTCGGGCGCACGTCCGGGCGATGTCGTCTTTGTGACGGGTTCCCTCGGCGGTTCGTACGCATCGGGACGGCATCTTACATTTGAACCGCGTCTGGCGGAGGCTCATTTTTTGATGAAGTATTTCCGTCCGACGGCCATGATGGATGTTTCCGACGGCCTGGCCTCCGACGCGCACCGTCTTGCGAAGGCGAGCGGGGTTGATATTCTTCTGGTCGAAGCGTGCATTCCTATGGCATCTTCGGTGAAGAACGTTTCCCGCGCGCTCTCCGACGGGGAAGATTTCGAACTTCTGTTCACGCTTTCGCCGCAAGCCTCGGCGCGGCTGATGCTCAGGTGTTCCAAAGGCCTTGCGCCATTTACGCCGGTGGGCAAAGTGCTCCGCGGCAGGGGCGGCGTGCGTCTTTTGCGTTCGCACGGACGGGCAGTGTCGATCCGCGAAACCGGTTTCGACCATTTCCGATGATCCTTGAGAGCGCATCGGCCGCCGAAACGTCGTCTTTCGGCGAAAAATTGGGAAAGCTCCTCAAGGCCGGCGATCTGGTCGCGCTCGATGGTGAACTTGGCGCGGGCAAGACGACGCTGGTGAAAGGGATCGCGCGAGGCCTGGGGATCAAGCCGGAGACTGTCCTGAGCCCCACGTTCGTCCTTATCAACGAATACGAGGGCCGGGAAAAGGTGTTTCATCTGGACTGGTATCGTCTGGACCGCGTGGAAGGCGCCGATGCGCGTCTGGCGTCCGAGTGCTTCGACGCGCAGGCTGTGTCGCTCGTCGAGTGGGCTTCGCGCGGAGCCGAATGGCTGCCGGCTGAACGTATAAACGTGGCGATCCGTCATAAAGGCGCTGACCGGCGTTCTATTTCCGTCTCGGCGCGCGGCGCGCGGCCCTCCGTCATTGTCGGGTCATTGAAAAAAAAGAATCTTAAATGAAGCTGCTGGCATTCGACACTTCAAGCGAAGTTTTGAGCGTCGCTCTCTTTGACGGCGAAAAGCTCCTCGGCGAATCGCAGTCGGGATCGTTTACGCGTCATTCCGCCTCGCTCACGCCGGCGCTGGAGGCGCTGCTCAAGGCGCACCGCGTGAAACCCGCGATGCTTGGCGCCGTGGCAGTGGGGCTGGGCCCCGGTTCGTTCACCGGACTCCGCGTCGGTGTCACCACGGCACAGGTTTTTGCGTATGCTCTCGGCTGCCGGCTCGCCGGTGTGCAGAGCCCCGCCGCGGTTGCGGCGTCGGTCACGGGGTTTGGAGGGGATATCGTCGTCATGCAGGACGCAAAGCGGGAAAAACTTTATATAGCGGTCTACCGGAACCAAGCGCAGGGGATAAGCGAAGTCCGCGCCCCCTTTATCGGCACGCTGGATGAGGCCCTTGCCGCCGCAGGGCGTCCGGCATTTTTCACAGGCGATGCGGCGCCTTTGCACCGCGAGGCGATCGAGCGTGCCGGCGGCCGGACCGAGACCGACCGCGAAAAAACGTTCCCTCAAGCTGTGTCCGTGGGCCGTCTTGCCATGAAAGAGTTTGCGCGCAAAAAGGGGAGCGCGCGGCCGATCTTGATGCCCCTGTATCTTTACCCTAAGGATTGTAATGTCACGCTCCCTAAAAAGCGCGCCTAACGCTGCGAAGACGCCGCTGGTCTGGGCCGAAGTCCGCCTTGCAGACCTAGCTTGGAATCTCAAGGCCATCCGCGCTTCGCTGGCCCGCCGGGACGTCGATGTTCTGGCCATCGTGAAAGCGGACGCGTACGGTCACGGCATGAAAGCCGGGGCGGGCGAGCTTTGGCGGCGCGGCGTGCGTTTTTTCGGTGTGGCGAACATCGATGAAGCCGTCGAGCTTCGCAGGCTTTTGCCTGCCGCGGCGATCCTCGTTCTGGGAAGTTTTCATAAGACGCAGGTACCCGCGTATATAAAACAGCGAATTATTCCGACCGTGTGTTCGCTTGACGACGTTAAAGTTTTGCGCGCCTGTCTGCCGGCACCTGCCCGTCCGGCAGGCGGGGGCAGGCGTTTTCCGGTGCACCTCAAAGTGGATACCGGGATGGGGCGTCTGGGTGTGTGGCACAAGGACGCCGATGCGCTTTTCGCCGCGCTCGCGAAAGACGACCGTCTTTTTGTAGATGGGCTTTACACGCACTTCTCAAGCGCCGACTGCGATCGCCGCTGCACCGAGGAACAGTTCAAGCATTTCGAGCGCGCCATTGCCGGGGCTGCGGCCGCCGGGCTCAAACCTAACTATTTCCATGCAGCCAACAGCATGGGACTCATGCGTTTCAAACGGACGCATCTCAACCTTGTGCGTCCCGGTATTGTTCTTTATGGCATCAATCCTTCCGGCGCCGCGCTCTCTCGGAAATTGCGGCCTATTCTGAGCCTTAAGGCACGGATTTCTTTCATAAAGGATGTCGCGAAGGGGAGGACGATCAGTTACGGTGCCACTTATGTGACGCGCCGTCTGACGCGTGTGGCGACGCTGCCTATCGGTTACAGCCATGGTTACCGGGTTGCGTTCTCCGGAAGATCATTCGTGCTCGTGCGGGGCCGCCGCTGCCCTGTGATCGGACGCGTCACGATGGACCAAACGCTCGCCGATGTGGGCGCGCTTCCGCGCGCCGCACGTTGGGATGAGGTCACCCTGATCGGCCGCGCCGGCCGCTCCATTGTCACCGCCGAAGAGCTCGCAAAGCTTGCCGGCACCATTCCTTACGAGATCCTCTGTTCCATCCATCCACGTATCCCACGATATTACCGCTAGATACGGCGATCCGGCCCCGGCCTGCCTGCCGGCAGGCAGGCACTTTTCTTTGGACAGTCCTTTGTTCCATGTTATAATCTTTCTTTTAGAAAAAAATAGCTGACTTTTGCTGTTAAGAATTCAACGCTATATAAGGAAGAGACGAAAGGAAGGGTTTACGCAATGCCGAAGATGACCGGCGCACAGGCGGTGGTGGAAGCTTTTACGCGCGAAAAGGTGGAGTATGTGTTTGGGCTCCCGGGCGGAGCCTGCCTGCCTCTTTTTGACGCACTTTATGACGCGCAGTTCAAAGTCATCCTTGTACGCCACGAACAGGGCGCTGTTCACATGGCCGAAGGTTACGCGCGCTCGACCGGTAAGCCCGGCGTTGTCGTCGTGACATCCGGACCCGGCGCGACCAACACCGTGACCGGCATCGCCGACGCGTTCATGGACTCTATTCCGCTGGTCGTCATCACGGGACAGGTCAAGACGCACGTCATCGGCTCCGACGCGTTTCAGGAAGCGGATATCACCGGCATCACGCGTCCGATCACGAAATACAACTACCTTGTCAAAGACGTGAAAGAGCTTCCGCGCGTCATCAAAGAGGCTTTCTGGCTCGCGATGCACGGCCGCCCGGGTCCTGTGCTCATTGATTTTCCGTCCGACGTGAGCTTGGCGGAGCTGGATTTCGTTTACCCTGAGACCGTCAACATCCGCGGCTTCAAACCGGTGACGGAGGGCCATTCCGGCCAGATCAAAAAGGCCGCCAAGATGATCATGGAGTCCAAGAAGCCTGTTATTTACACGGGCGGCGGCGTGATCATTTCAGGTGCGGCGAACGAATTGAAGGAGTTTGTCGAAAAGACCGGCGCTCCTTGCACCAACACCTTGATGGGTCTCGGCGGTGTCTCCGGTTCGCACCCGCTTTTTCTCGGCATGCTGGGCATGCACGGAACCGTCGCAGCGAACAAAGCGGTCAATTATTCCGACCTGCTTATCGCGGTCGGTGCGCGTTTCGACGACCGTGTGACAGGAGATCTCAAGAAGTTTTGCCCGTTCGCGAAGATCATCCATATTGATGTCGATCCGTCCGCGATCGCCAAGAACGTGAAGGTCGACTGCCCCATCGTCGGCGATGTCAAAGGCGTGCTTCAGGAGCTCAACAAGCTCGTGGGCCCGGTCGACTGCAAAGAATGGTGGAAGGAAGTCCATCAGTGGCAGACGGAGAGCCCGCTCCGCTACGCCGACGACCCTGTCGCGGTTCGCCCGCAGTATGCGATCCAGCGTCTCTGCGAGATCTACGGCGGCGATGCGATCGTGTCGACCGACGTCGGCCAGCATCAGATGTGGGCTGCGCAGTACTACAAATTGAACGGGCCGAATCAGTTCCTGACCTCAGGCGGCCTCGGCACGATGGGCTACGGTTTTCCGGCGGCGATCGGCGCGCAGTTCGCATTCCCGAACCGGACCGTTTGCTGCATCACCGGAGACGGCTCGTTCCAGATGAATATCCAGGAGATGGCGACCGCGGTGATCCATAAGCTGCCGGTCAAGATCGCGATCATGAACAACCAGCATCTGGGCATGGTGCGTCAGTGGCAGGAAATGTTCTACAAGCACCGTTACTCGAGTTCCGTATTGGGCGGCAACCCCGACTTCGTCGCAGTCGCGAAGGCCTATGGCGCCACCGGACGGCTTATCGTCAAGAAAGACGAAGTGGATGAGGCGATCAAGTGGTCGCTCACCGTCACCGACCGGCCGGTTGTGCTGGATTTCACCGTCACTGAAGAAGAAAACGTTTTCCCCATGATCCCATCGGGCAAGTCGCTCGAGCAGCTCATGGACATGGCATAAGGAGAATAGTATGGCTGTTCATGAACAGACGCCCATCCAACAGAGGATCCTGTCCGTGCTCGTCGAGAACCGCGCCGGTGTGCTCTCGCAGGTCGTCGGCCTCTTTTCGGCGCGCGGGTACAACATCGACTCGCTTGCAGTGGGCGAGACCGAGGATCCTACGATGTCGCGCATCACGCTCGTCGCTAAAGGCGACGAAAAGACGATCGAGCAGATCAAGAAACAGCTCAACAAGCTGATCGACGTTATCAAGGTGCAGGATCTGTCTGAAGAAGGCTGTATCGACCGTGAACTCATGCTGGTGAAGCTCCGGAGCATCCCGCAGACAAAGCGGGATCTGCAGGGTCTTTTGGCAGATTATCGCATCAAGGTCGTCGAAGAGAACCCGAAGATCACGACGCTCGAGTGCACCGAGTCGCGTGAGAACACGAAGAAGCTTTTCGAAATTTTCAAGACAATGGGGATCGTGGAGATCGCGCAAACGGGAGCGGTCGCACTCTCCGTGAAGCCGCCGAAAGACTGAGCGCGCAGCTTGCAGCCCGCAGCCTGCAACTGAAGATAACCAATAAATAATTTTCTGCAGGCTGTAAGCTGTCGGCTGCAGGCTAAAAGGATTAAAAGGGGGTTTTTAAATGGCGAAGATCTATTACGATAAGGACGCGGATTTAAAGTACATCAAGAACCTCGTGGTGGGCGTGATCGGCTACGGCATCCAGGGCCGCGGCCAGGCGCTCAACCTCCGCGACAGCGGCGTCAAGGTGCTGGTTTCTCAGCGCCCCGGCGGTCCCAACTATGATCAGGCGAAGAAGGACGGCTTTAGTCCCATCGACGCCGCTTCTCTCGCTCAGCAGTCCGACGTCATTATCATTCTGGCCCAGGATCCGCTTCAGGCCGAGATCTACAGGAATTCGGTCGCGCCGTACCTCACTAAGGGCAAGGCGCTCGCGTTCTCGCATGGCTTCAATATCCATTTCAAGCAGATCGTAGCGCCCAAGAATGTCGACGTGTTCATGGTCGCGCCGAAGGGTCCCGGAAGCTTGGTCCGCCGCCTGTACGAAGAGGGCAAGGGCGTTCCTGCGCTGAGCGCCGTCCATCAGAACGCCACCGGCGAGGCCAAGAAGCGGGCGCTGGCGTATGCGAAGGCGCTCGGCGCCACGCGCGCAGGCGTGCTCGAGACAACGTTCCGCGAAGAGACCGAGACGGATCTTTTTGGCGAACAGTCCGTTCTCTGCGGCGGCACTGCGGCGCTGGTCAAAGCGGGTTTTGAAACGCTGGTCAAGGCCGGCTACCAGCCTGAGATCGCGTATTTCGAATGTTTGCACGAGCTCAAGCTCATCACGGACTTGATCTATTCGGGCGGCATCCAGGGCATGCGCAAGCGCGTGTCCGATACCGCCGAATACGGCGACGTCACGCGCGGCCCCCGCGTCGTCAACGACAGGACCCGCCAGGAGATGAAGAAGATCCTCGGCGAGATCCAATCGGGCAAGTTTGCCAAAGAATTCCTGGACGACTACAAGAAGGGCAAGAAGAATTTCAACAGACTCCGTCATGCCGATGACAACCACCAGATCGAAAAGGTGGGCACCAAGCTGCGCAGCATGATGAAGTGGATGTAAATTTGATCGGAGCCTTTTGAATCAAATTTACGTGGATAACATATGATGCTGATCCCGAAAGTCCTAACGCTTCTTAGCCGCCTGCCGCGGAACGCCGCGCGCCGTGCCTAGAGTCGCACGCCGCCCGGTCCGCAGGCAGGCCATCGGCCGCCTCCGGGCGGAACCGTGAAGGACTCTATTCACCGGAATCAGGAGGACAGGAAAATGGACGATAAGAACCGAGTATTGATCTTCGACACAACGCTGCGTGACGGCGAACAGTGTCCGGGCGCGAGCATGGACGAGAAGTCCAAGCTCGAGGTAGCCCGGCAGCTCGCGGAATTGCGCGTCGACATCATCGAAGCGGGTTTCCCCATCACGTCTCCGGGCGACGCCGCGGCGGTGAAGACCATCGCTCAAGAGATCAAGGGCCCCGTCATCTGCGCGCTCGCGCGGGCCATCCAGAAAGATATGGACGTGGCGCTCGAATCGCTGAAGCCTGCGAAGCGGAGCCGTCTCCATATCTTCATCGCGACGTCGGCCATCCACCGCCAGTACAAGCTCAACAAAGCCAAGGAAGAGATCGTCCGCATCGCCGTTGAATCCGTGAAATACGCGCGGAACCGCATCGGCGAGATCGAATTCTCTCCCGAGGACGCTTCGCGCACGGAGCCGGACTTTTTGTACCACGTGCTCGAGCATGTGATCGATGCGGGCGCCACGGTGCTCAACATTCCCGACACGGTCGGTTACACCACGCCGTTCGAGTTTGCGGCGCTCATCAAGGGCATCCGCGAGAACGTCCCCAACATCGATAAGGCGATCATCAGCGTGCATTGTCACAACGACCTGGGCCTCGCCGTCGCCAACTCGCTCGCCGCCGTCAAAAACGGCGCGCGCCAGGTGGAGTGCACGGTCAACGGCATCGGCGAACGCGCCGGCAACGCCGCGATGGAGGAGATCGTCATGGCGCTCGATACGCGCAAGGATATTTTTGACGGCAAGTATACGAATATCCGCAAGGATCAGATCTGCAAAGCCAGCCGTCTGGTCTCGAATTTGACCGGTCTCATCGTGCAGCCCAACAAAGCCGTCGTCGGCAAAAATGCCTTCACGCACGAGTCGGGCATCCACCAGGACGGACTCCTTAAAATGCGCAAAACGTACGAGATCATGCGTCCCGAGGATGTTGGTTTCGGTGAGACACAGCTTGTTTTGGGCAAGCACTCCGGCCGCCATGCGCTCCAGAGCCGCCTTCAGAAGCTTGGTTACAAGCTGAATGACGAAGAGCTCACGCGCGTGTTCACGGATTTTAAGGAGCTCGCCGACAAAAAGAAGGAAGTGTTCGACGATGACCTGGCCGCCATGGTGGATCAGGAGATCGCTACGACGCCCAAGTTCTACGACCTGGTTCATCTGAGCCTTGTGACGGAGACCGGTAAGGGGCCGAAAGTCGCGCTCAAGATCAAGGCCAAGGGCAAAGTCGTGAGCGGGTCGGGTACCGGCAGCGGACCCGTCGATGCGGCCTACAAAGTCGTCGACAAGCTGATCAAGCGCAAGACGAAGCTCATTGATTACCAGATCCGTTCGGTCACCGTCGGCAAGGACGCGCAGGGCGAAGTGACCGTGAAGATACAGGGCGAAGGGGACCAGGTGCTCGTGGGCCGCGGGCTTTCGACCGATGTCATCGAGGCGAGTATTCACGCGTACCTCGATGCGATCAACCGGGGCGAGGAACATAGGGCCGCAAAAAAAGGCCGGGCCGCGTACGGCGTATGAAGCACGCTTCTCCGGACGCCGGGACGCGCTTATACGGCCTTTTCGGCGATCCGGTGGAACATTCGCTGTCGCCGCTGCTTCACAATACGCTGTTTCGCGAGAAGGGCATCAATGCCGCCTATCTCGCGTTTCGGGTCAAGAGTGACTGGCTTGGCCTCGCGTTCGAGTCGATGCGCGCCATCGGCATTGCGGGCGTTAACCTTACGATCCCTCACAAGGAAGACGCGATCGAGTTCGTCGACGATATTCCCGAGGATGTCGACCGGGCTGTCGGCGCGCTCAACACGGTCGTCAACCGCGACGGACAGCTTTTGGGCTACAACACCGATGTGCCCGGTTTTTTAATGGCGCTCCGTGAAGAGCTGGACTTCGACGCCGGCGGCAAATCCATTGTCGTGACGGGCGCAGGCGGCGCCGCGCGGTCGGTCGTGTTCGCGCTGGCGCGCACCGGCGCGGAACGTATTTATATCGTGAACCGTACGGCTGAGCGGGCCGAAGGGCTCGCGGAATACGCGTCGAGCTTTTTTCCGAAGACCCAGATCGAGCCTGCTGCGCCTCAGGGACCCGATCTTAAGAAAATATCGCTCGTGGTCAACGCGACGTCGCTCGGGATGCACGCGGGCGACGCGCTGCCAGTGGACCTGGCGGAATTCGGCGCTCATACGCGCGTATACGATGTGGTGTACTCGGCCGAGACGCCGCTTCTGAAGGCGGCCAAGAGCGCAAAAATGCGTCACGCGGACGGTCTGGGGATGCTCGTGAATCAGGCCGCGATCGCGTTCGAACTCTGGACCGGGGAACGCAAAGGCGTGCGCGAATCGATGATGGAGACGATCAAAAAATGTCGTTCCTGATCCTGGCGTTTGCGTTCGGTTGCGGCGCCATGATCGGCAGTTTTCTGAATGTTTGCATCGTACGCCTGCCGAAAGACAAGTCGATCGCGTTTCCGGCCTCGCACTGTTGTTCGTGTAAGGCGCCGATCGCATGGCACGACAACGTGCCGGTGCTTAGCTGGTTCTTGCTTGGCGGCCGATGCCGCCGGTGCAAGGCCAAGTTTTCGGCCAGATACCCGGCGATCGAGTTTTTGACGGGATGTCTGTTCATTCTTTTCTTTGTCGTGTTCGGGTGGACGCCCAAGAGCGGTGTTTATCTTGTTTTTTCGCTCGCGCTGCTTGTCCAGACGATGATCGATCTTGAGCACGAGATCATCCCCGATGCGATCACATTGCCGGGGATCGCGCTCGGTGTTGCGGCGTCTTTGGCGCTGCCGGAGCTTCAAGGCGAGTCTTCGCGTCTGGCCGCGCTCGGGCAATCGGCGCTCGGCGTGCTCGCGGGCGGCGGCAGTCTGTGGCTTGCCGGCACGATCGCCGAGCGCATCCTGAAAAAGGAAGCGATGGGCGGCGGAGATGTGAAGCTTCTGGCGATGGTCGGCGCGCTCCTTGGATGGCCGGGTGTTTTGTGGACCATTTTTGTTTCGTCGCTCTTCGGCTCGGTGGTCGGCCTCTATTTACGCGTGACCGCGGGGCGGGAGCGGATCCCGTTCGGACCGTACCTGGGCCTGGCGGCGTTTCTATATCTTTTTTTCGGTGTTCGCGCGATGGAATGGTATTTTCGCTATTTAACATTGGCGTAAGGAGGCAGGTATGCTGAGATTTTTAACGAGCGGGGAATCTCACGGGAAGTGTCTCGTCGCGATCCTCGAGGGGATGGTGGCGGGGTTGACCGTCGACGGCGCCGAGATCAACCGCGAGCTGGCGCGCCGCCAGGAAGGTTATGGCCGGGGCGGACGCATGACCATCGAGAAGGACACGGCCGAGATCCTCTCGGGAGTACGGGTGGACCGTTCTCTCGGCGGCCCCATCGCGCTCATGATCCCCAACCGGGATTTCAAGATCAACGAGCTTCCTGTCGTCAAAAAGCCGCGTCCGGGTCACGCGGACCTGGTCGGCATCATGAAATACGGCCAGAAAGACGTCCGCGATGTCCTTGAACGCGCCAGCGCCCGCGAGACCACGGCGCGTGTGGCGGTCGGGGCCGTTTGCAAATTATTCCTTAAAGAATTCGGCGTCGACATCTTGAGCCATGTCATTTCCATCGGGGGCGTCACATTCGATCCCGCGGGCCTCACCTTCGATCAGATCAAAGAACGTTCCAAGGCTTCTCCGATGCACTGCGCCGATCCCGATGCGACCAAGCGCATGATGGCGCGCGTCGACGAGGCCAAAACGACCCGAGACACGATCGGCGGTATCTTCGAGGTCATCGTCAAAGGCGTTCCGGTCGGTCTGGGCAGCTTCGTTCACTACGACCGCAGACTTTCGGCGAGGCTCTGCGGGGTGATCATGTCCATCCAGTCCATCAAGGGAGTCGAGATCGGGTTGGGCTTCGGGGTGTCCGAAGACCTCGGCAAAGACGTGCAGGATGAAATTTTTTACGACGAAAAAAGAGGTTTCTACCGCAAGACCAACCGCGCCGGCGGTTTTGAGGGCGGTGTGACCAACGGCGAGGACCTCGTTTTGCGCGCAGCCGCCAAGCCGCTGGCAACGCTCATGAACCCGCTCCAATCGGTCAACATCGAAACCAAAAAACCGGATGTGGCGACGGTCGAGCGTTCGGACGTCACGGCTGTGCCCGCTTGCGGCGTCGTGGGCGAGGCTATGGTCGCGTTCGAGCTTGCCGATGCGTTCCTCGAAAAGTTCGGCGGTGATTCGATGCGCGAGACCAAACGCAATTACGACGCGTATTTGAAGCAGATCAGGGAATTCTAACCGTCTTATGCCGAAGAACCTCGTGCTCACCGGTTTCATGGGCACCGGCAAGTCGAGCACCGGGAAAGTGCTTGGCCGCAAGCTCTCGCGCCCGGTGATCGACGTCGATCATATGATCGAGAGGCGTGAGAACCGCACGATCGAGGCTATTTTTGAGACAGACGGCGAGGCGGCGTTTCGCCGGCTCGAAAAAAAAGCGATCGCGGAAGCCGCGGCGCATGACGGGGTCATCATCACGACCGGGGGCGGTGCGGTGCTGGATCCGGAGAATCTCCGGGCGCTTCGCGCCAACGGGTTGATCCTCACTCTCACGGCGACACCCGAAACGATCTACCGCCGTGTGAAGGATACGAAGCGCCGGCCGCTCTTGAAGCACGCGGACGTGCTGGGAGAGATCGGGCGGCTCCTGGAGGCGCGCAAGACACTGTATGATGACGCGGACTACCGGTTTGAGACCGATGGGCGCAGCCCCTCGCAGGTGGCCCGCATGATATTGGATAAGCTAAAGGGAAATCTTTGACACAGAAGAGCGATAGACTGAAGGGGTGGGTGGCGTTGGCGCTTTCGGGTGTTGCGGGCGCCACGTTTCGAAAGATCGCTCAAGGCGGCGGCCCCGAAGCTGCGTTTGCGTCCGCCCGTGAGGGATTTCCGGGCACCAAGGGCGTGCGGCGTTCGCTCGCCGGAAAGCTCGTCTCTGACGGTCTTTTTGAAGCGGCCGAAGCCGAGATCGGCCGTGCCGCCAAGGCCGGCGTGGACATCATCCCATTCGACGATCCCCGCTATCCCGAAGCGCTCCGTGAAATCCATTCGCCGCCGCTGGTCCTGTACGTCAAAGGCAAGCTCCCCCGTCCTGACAAGCCCTGGATCGCCGTGGTCGGATCGCGCCTGGCGTCTATTTACGGTGCGCGTGTGGCGGGTGTTCTGGGCCGCGATTTCGCAGCGTCCGGCGCCGTGGTGGTCAGCGGCATGGCGCGCGGCATCGATGCCGCGGCGCACGAAGGTGCGCTCGCCGCTGACGGACTCACGGTGGCCGTCCTTGCGTGCGGCCTGTCGCATGTTTACCCGGTGGAAAACGTCAAACTGGCCGCCCGTATCGCCAGGCGCGGCGCACTCGTCTCCGAATATCCCATGGGCATGAAGCCGCGCCGCGAATATTTTCCGGCTCGCAACCGGATCGTGAGCGGACTTTCGCGGGCCGTCGTGGTCGTGGAAGCGGGCGAGAAGAGCGGCGCCCTCATCACGGCGGATGCGGCGCTCGAACAGGGCCGCGACGTGTACGCGGTGCCGGGGAACGTGGACTCCGCGGTCTCGCGCGGTACGAACCGTCTCATCAAGCAGGGCGCCAAACCCGTGACCTCCGCCGAAGACGTGCTTGAGGAATGTCCCGCATCCGCCAAAAGAAAAGACGACGCCCCTGCGCTGAGTGCGGAAGAAAAAGAAATTGTCACGGCCCTGAGAAAAGAAACGCTGTCCATCGACAGCCTGATCGACCGCACGGGCCTGGCGGCCCCGCGTGCGCTGCGCACGCTCTCAGCGCTGCGCCTGAAGGGGCTTGTCAGTGAGCTTCCCGGAAAGCAATTTTGCAGTGTCCGCTAAACTGACCGTCAAACTCAACGGACAACCCAAGAGCCTCGACAAAGCGCTGACCCTCGCCGAGCTCCTCGCTGAACTTTCGGTCGAGCCGCAGCGTGTCGTCGTGGAACATAATCTTACGATCGTCCCCAAGGACAGGCTCTCCGAGACGCGTTTGAAGGACGGCGACGAGATTGAGATCGTTCACTTCGTCGGGGGCGGCGCGGCCGCGCGCAAGCTCGTCATCGTGGAGTCGCCGGCCAAGTGCAAAACGATCAACAAGTATCTCGGTCCCGACTATGAAGTGGCCGCGTCCATGGGCCATGTGATCGATCTGCCGAAAAGCAAGATGGGCATCGATATCGAGCATGATTTTGCGCCGCAGTACATCGTGGTCAAGGACCGCAAAAAGACGCTGGCGGATCTTAAAAAGAGAGCCAAGGACAAAAAAGAAATTTTTCTGGCGTGCGACCCCGACCGCGAAGGAGAGGCCATCAGCTGGCATCTTATGAACCAGCTGGGCAAGGGGAAGAAAGTCTCCCGCGTCGTGTTCAACGAAATTACGAAAGAAGCCGTCTGCGAAGCGTTCAAACATCCGTCCGAGATCAACATGAGCCTCGTTTCGGCCCAGCAGGCGCGCCGCGTGCTTGACCGGCTTGTGGGCTATAGTTTGAGCCCGCTTTTGTGGCAGAAAGTCGGCCGCGGTCTGTCTGCGGGGCGCGTGCAGTCGGTGGCCCTCAGGCTGATCGTGGAGCGTGAGCGCGATATCCGCGCGTTCAAGCCCGAGGAATACTGGTCGATCGAGGCGGACCTGAAGAAGCAGTCCGGTGATCTGACGGTGTTCACCGCGAAGCTGGACAGAATAGGCGACAAAAAGGCCGATATCGGCGACCGAGCGTCAGCCGAGGCCGCTTACTCGGCCGTCGCTTCCAGGCCATTCAAGGTCCGCGAGGTCAAGGAACAGAAGAAAAAGCGCAACCCGGGGGCGCCGTTCACCACCTCGAAGCTCCAGCAGGCCGCTTACAACCAGCTGCGTTTCCCCGCGTCCAAGACCATGAAGGTGGCCCAGACACTTTACGAGGGCGTCGATATCGGCGAAGAAGGCCCGACAGGCCTCATCACGTACATGAGGACGGATTCTGTGCGTATTTCGGACGGCGCCATGAAGGATGTTCGTCAGCTCATCCAAAAAGAATACGGCAAAGACTACCTTCCCGCCACGCCGAACGTCTACAAGGCGAAGAAGGCGGCGCAGGAGGCGCACGAGGCGATCCGTCCCACCGCGGCTGCGCGGCATCCCAGGGACGTCGAGAAATACCTGACACCCGACCAGGTGAAACTCTACACGCTCATATGGGAACAGGCCATCGCGAGCCAGATGACCCCTGCGATCATCGCCCAGGTGACCGCGGACATTGAGGCGGGCGAATATATTTTCCGTGCGACCGGAAGCCGTATCGAATTCGCGGGGTGTCTGGTTCTTCAGGACCGCGACGAAGAGAAAGACAATCCGCTTCCGTTGCTTCTGGCCGCTGAAGCGCTCGATCTTGTGAAGCTCGACAAAAACCAGCATTTCACGAAGCCCCCGCCGCGTTTCACGGACGCATCGCTTGTCAAAGCGCTCGAAGAGCGGGGGATCGGCCGGCCGTCGACGTACGCACCCATCATTTTCACGCTGACGGGCCGTGATTACATCCGCCGGGATGGCGGCAGTCTCGTGCCGACGGAGCTGGGGATGCTTGTCATCGACCTTCTGCTCCAGTATTTTTCGCACGTGCTGGATTTCGAGTTCACCGCCAACCTCGAGGATAAGCTGGATCTGATCGAAGAAGGCGAGGCCGAGTGGGTGAGCGTGATCCGTGATTTCTACAGGATCTTTGTCGGCCAGCTCGACAGTGCAAAGGCGGGCATGCAGACCGTCAAACGCGAGGCCGAGCCCACGGATGAGATCTGCGACAAGGTCGACCCGGTCACGGGCAATGTGTGCGGCAAGCCGATGGTGATCAAGTGGGGCCGCCGGGGCCGCTTCATGAGCTGCTCCGCGTGGCCTGAGTGCAAGAATGCTAAATCGATCTCGACGGCCGTGGTTTGTCCCATGTGCGTTCAGGCGGGCCGCATTCCGCCGGGCAAGCTCGTGGCGCGCCGCGCGAAGTCAGGCCGCGGCCGGCCGTTCTTCGGATGCACGAGTTACCCGGCATGCAACCACATCGTCAACAAGCTTCCAGCCCAACCGGGTGACCTGCCTGCCGCTCCGGAAGGCGCCTAAGTGAATATGGACAAACTGGCCGATAAGTTCCTCACGTATCTCAAGACGGAAAAAAATTACTCGCCCCACACGCTGAAAAGCTACACGCATGATCTTCAGCGTTTTTATGAGTTTTTAGGGGAGAGTCCGGTTTCCGGCGCCGATACGGCCCAGTTCCGCCGCTATCTGGCGGGCCTTAAGGAAAAGGGTCTTTCGAAGCGCACGATGGCGCATCGCTTGGCGGTGCTGCGCACGTTTTTCCGTTTTCTGAAGAGGCAGGGGCATCTTCCGCAAAACCCGCTCACCGCCATTTCGAGCCCCAAGCTCGACCGCCGGCTTCCGATGGTCCTGGATGAGGACGAAGTGGCGCGCTTGCTGGAATCCCCCGAAGACGATCTGTCCGGCCGCCGCGACAAAGCGGTGCTCGAGACGCTCTATTCGACGGGCATGCGCGTGTCGGAGCTGGTGGGTCTTGACCGGGAGAAGATCGATTTTATCGGCGGCAGCTGCCGCGTGATGGGTAAGGGCTCGAAGGAACGGCTTTGTCCGATCGGCGACCGGGCGCTGCGCAGTATCCGCAGCTACCTCGAGGTCCGGGATAAAGACCTCAAGACCCGCACCGCGCGGGCGCTTTTTCTCAACTATTCCCCAAATGGTAAAGGTTCGCGTCTCACCGATCGCAGTGTCCGCCGCATCGTTGCAAAATACATCGACCTTGTCGGCCACCGGGACGGCGTGTCCCCGCACACGCTGCGCCATTCGTTCGCGACGCATCTATTGAACCGGGGCGCCGACCTGCGTTCGGTGCAAGAGCTGCTCGGCCACGAGAACCTTTCCACGACGCAGATCTACACGCACGTTTCCATGGAACGGCTCAAAGACGCGTACAAGAAAGCGCATCCCCGTGCGTGACGGGGCGGCGAGAGTGATCTATGACGTTCTATTTTTTATTTTTTCGCTGGTTTATCTACCGCTCTTTCTGCTGAAGGGAAAGCACAAGGCCGGTTTTGCGGAGCGTTTCGGTTTCGTGCCGGCGGCCACGAGGGCGGCATTAAGGGGGAAGAAAACGATCTGGGTGCACGGCGTGTCTGTCGGCGAGGTCGCGCTGGCTCTGCGCCTGATGGAGGATCTGCGCGGCCGCTTTGGCATCGAGAAATTCGTCCTGACGACGACGACCGTCGCGGGCCGCGAAGTGGCGGCCAAGGGCAAGCGCGCCGAAGACGAACTGCTTTATTTTCCGGCGGATTTCCGCGGCGCCGTGCGGCGTTTTACGGATGCGGTGCGTCCGGCCACGGTGGTGATCCTCGAAACCGAGATCTGGCCGAATCTGATCTCGGAGCTTTCGTCGAAAAAGATCCCGGTTTATCTTCTTAACGGCCGCATTTCCGACCGCGCTATCCGGAAGTACCGTCTCATCCGCGGTTTTCTCTCGGGAGTCCTTTCGAAGGTGGACGGGATCGGAGTACAGGATGAGGTCATGCGTGACCGTTTCATAGAGGTCGGTGCGCCGTCCGGCCGCGTGCACGTGACGGGGAATATCAAATTTGACTGGCAGCCCGCCGGGCAGGCCGAGGAAGCCGCCCGGGTCGTCGGCCGCCGGATCCGCCGCGAGGGTGCGGTGCTCTGCGTGGCTGGCAGCACGCATGAGGGTGAAGAGGAAATGATCTTCAGTGCGTACAAGAAGATTGTCGAGCGTGATCCGCGTTTCGGCTTGGTCGTCGCCCCGCGGCACATGAACCGGATTGGATCTGTCGAAGCGGCCGCCGCGCGCGCACGCGTGCCCATCGAGAGACTTTCCGTGCCGTCGAAGGGCGGGATCGAAGCGCCTGTTTATATACTCGATCGAATGGGTGTGCTCGCGTCGCTGTATCGCCACGCGGACATTGTTTTGATGGGCGGCAGTCTCGTGCCGGTCGGCGGGCACAACCTCGTCGAACCCGCGTATTACGAGAAGCCCATCGTGTTCGGGCCCTATATGCACAATTTTAAGGAAATGGCGGCCGAATTCAAGAAGGCCGGCGCCGCCGTCGAAGTGCGCACTGAAAGCGAGCTCGTAGACGCGCTTGCCGCGCTGGCTTCGGACGCCCCAAGGCGTTTGGAGCTGGGCGCGGCGGCGAAGCGTCTCGTGCAGCGCCACCAGGGCGCGACCCGACGGAATATCGAGCGGTTCCTGTCTTCGCTTGAGCCGGTGCCGGTATCTCATTAACGGAGGAATGAAGTGAAAAAAATCGTCGCAGGGTTTTTGTCATCGTTTTATCATGCGGGGTTGGTCTTATCCCAGGCGAGTTATCGCCTGGTTCCGTTCCGTATCCGGAAAGTACCCGCGCGCGTGATCAGTATCGGGAATCTCACGTGGGGAGGCACCGGTAAAACGCCGCTCACCGCAAAGCTCGCGCAGGATCTGGCCGATATGGGTAAAAAGGTCGCTGTGCTGACGCGTGGTTACGGCGAGGATGAAGTGGCTGAGCTCAGAAAAAAGCTTCCCGGCATACCCGTGATCGTCGGGCGCGACCGTGTGAAGAGCGCGCGCGAGGCGATCGCGAAGCACGGCGCCGACACGCTGATCCTGGATGACGGCTTCCAGCACATCCGCCTGCATCGCGACGTCGACGTCGTGAATATCAATTCGCTCGAACCGTTCGGCCCCGGCGGTCTCATCCCGCTCGGAACGCTGCGCGAACCGGTGTCGCATCTTTCACGCGCCCACGTATTCGTGCTTTCCAAGAGCGATCTCGGCAAGAAGAACCTCGGGTCGATCCGGCAGAAGCTCCTCGCCGTGAAGCCGGACGCGGTCATTTTTGAAGCCGTGCACAGGCCCATCCAGTTCACCGATGCGCTTCGCAGCCGCACGGTGCCGCTGGCGGAGCTCAAAGGGCACAAGATCGCGACGATCTGCGCGATCGGGGACCCGTTTTCATTCGAAAAAACCGTCGAGAATGTCGGCGCGGAGATCGTTTTCGCCGCCCGGTTCGATGACCACCATCCGTACACTCAAAAGGAGCTTCTCGATTTCGTCCGCAGTGCCCGCCAGATCGGGGCCCGGGAAGTCGTCACGACGGAAAAAGATTTTTTCCGGATCGAGCCGCTTCTGAAGACGGACCCTGAACTCACGAACCTGAACTTTCTTGTCCTGGAGATCGAACTCGAGCTGAATGATGAAGAGGATTTCGTTAGAAGATGCCTTAATCCTTAACGCCGTGAAGCTGGCGCGTGCGCTCGTCCGGTCTTTGCCGGAACGCGCGGCGCTGGCTCTCGGCCGGGGATTGGGTTCTTTCGCATATTCCATGTCCAAACGCCGGGTGATCGCCTACCGCAATCTGCGGGCGGCGTTCGCGTCCGAAAAAACACCGGCGGAGCTGCGCCATATCGCTAAGCGTTCTGTCCAGACGATGGGCATGACGCTCGTCGACATGCTGCGTTTCCCCGAATATGACCGCGCCTGGGTGGATTCCCACATCACCCACCAAGGCGAAGAAACACTCAAGGCGGCTATGGCGCAGGGGAAGGGCGTCATCATGCTGACCGGCCATTTCGGCAACTGGGAACTGGTGAACATCGTAGCCGGTATTCTTGGTTATCCGGTCACCGCCCTTGCCAGACCTCAGAAACACCCCCGCTCCGATGCTTATCTGAACGGCCTGCGGGAGTGCAAGGGCTCTAAGGTCATCATGAAGGGCATCACGGTGCGTGAGATCCTAAAATCGCTCAAGCAGGGCGGCATCGTGGCTATCCTCAATGATCAGGACGGCGGCAAAAACGGCACGTTCGTCGAATTTTTCAACCGTCTGTCTTCCACCGCCAGCGGTGTCGTGACGTTCGCCGCCCGCACGGGCGCCCCGATCCTGCCGGTTTTTATCGCCCGGGGAAGCGGGGCCACGCATTCCATCGAGGTTAAAGATCCGCTGATTATGCCGGATGCTTCCGCTTCGCCGGAAGAGGCTGAGCGTTTTGTCCTGCAGCAATTTGCAAACGAGCTCGAAAAAATGATCCGCCGGTATCCGGAGCAGTGGCTGTGGGCGCACCGCCGCTGGAAGTCGACCCCCAACCGTTCGGCGCTGATCCTGAGCGACGGGAAGACCGGTCATTTGAACCAGTCACTGGCCGTGCTCGACGCCCTGCGCGAAGAGCGTCTTTTGCAGGGTGCGCCGGAGGCGAGCCTGCGTTCGACTATCTTGGAAGCGAAGTACAAAAGCGACGCGTGGCGCCGCGCGGTGTCGCTGATCTATGGTCTCTCCGGCGGCCGTCCGCCGTTTCAGGCGGCGCTCATGCGCGCCGCGCTCGATCCGTCGACGCACACGGCGCTCGAAAAAAGTTTCGCCGACATCGTGATCTCATGCGGTTCGTCGATCTTGCCAGTGAATTTATTCACCAAAGCTATCAATGCGGCCCGCTCCGTCGTCGTCATGAAACCCGGTCTTCCGCTCAAACGCTTTGACGCCGTGATCGTCCCCCGACATGATAAAATAAAGGCCGGGCCAAACGTGTTTGTCACTGAGCGTGCGTTGTCCGCAGTCACCGGCGAGACCTTAAGACGGGAAGCCGCGCGTCTGGCGGGAGAATTCCCCGACGGGACCGGGCGGCCTAAGATCGGTCTTTTGATCGGGGGCGATACGACGGCGATGCATTTTGATCGCGAGCGTCTCGACAAAACCCTCGCGGGGCTGTTGCGCTACGCCGGTGAAGAAAATGCGTTCGTTTTTGCGACGTCTTCCCGCCGCACGCCGAAGTGGGCGGATGAGGCTCTCAAGAAAGCGCTCGGGGATCGTTCACGGTGTCCGCTTCTGGTCATCGCCAACGAATCGAATCGTCCCGGTATTGTCGGCGGGATCCTGGGGCATTGCGATGCCGTTGTGGTTTCAGGGGAATCCGTGTCGATGGTTTCCGAAGCCGTATCCTCCGGAAAACCGGTGGTCGTCTTCATGCCGTCCGAGGCCGTCAAAATGAAAACCAAGTACCGTGAGTTCCTCAAGCGCATGGTTGAGGGCGGCTTGATCGCACAGGCGGGACCTGCGGAGATCGCGGACGTTCTGCGCCGCGAAATGCACAAGGGGAACCAGGCAAGGACCGCGTTTTTGGCCACTGACCGCGAAACGCTCAGACGCGCCGCCAAGCGTGTCGCCTAAGATCCTATGAATATTCTCCAGATCCTTCCCGAATTGAACTCCGGCGGTGTCGAGCGCGGCACGGTCGACCTCGCCAAATACCTCGTTAAGCACGGCCATAAGTCGGTGGTGGTGTCGGCCGGCGGCGTCATGGTGAAGGATCTGACCGCGGCCGGTGTGACGCATTACCGGTTGCCGGTACACCGGAAATCGCCCCTTTCGGTGTTCCGCTCCGTAAAGACGCTCACGAAGATCGTCCGGCTTGAACAGATCGACGTGATCCATGCGCGCAGCCGCGTGCCGGCTTTGATCGCGTTTCTCGTGAGCCGCCGCACGCAGGTGCCTTTTATCACGACCTGCCATGGTTTCTACAGCCGCCACGCATTAAGCCGTATGATGGGTTGGGGAAAGCTCGTGATCGTCGCAAGCCACATCATCGGCAGGCGTATGCGCGACGACTTCGGCGTCTCCCACCAGAAGATCCGTTTCATCGCACGCGGCGTCGACTTAAATGAATTCAAGCCCAAGGCGCCGTCGGCGGACGCTCCGAAGGACATCGTCGTGGGTATCGTGGGCCGTCTGACGCCGATCAAAGGCCACTCTCTTTTTCTCAAAGCCATGGCGCGGGTGACCCGCGTGTTCCCCGAGCTTAAAGTCCAGATCATCGGTGATTCGCCGAAACCTCAGTACAAAGAGGAGCTCCTGGCTCTCACGCGCCATCTGGGCCTTGCGGATTCGGTTCAATTTCTGGGCACGCGCTACGATATTCCTGAGCTTCTGTCAAAAATGAGTGTTCTGGTTGTGCCGTCCGTGGGAGAAGAAGCCTTTGGCCGCGTGGCGATCGAGGCGGGCGCCTGCGGCGTGCCCGTCGTGGCCACCCGTATGGGCGGGCTGGTTGACATCATCGACGATGGAAAAGACGGGCTGCTCGTTCCGTCCGACGACCCGCGGCTCCTGGCCGATGCGGTGCTCCGCCTCCTCAAAGAACCCGTGTTCGCCCGCGCGTTGTCTGCGTCGCTCCGGCGCAAAGTCGAGAAAGAATTCAGTCTCGAACAGATGTTTGAAAAGACGCTTGCCGTTTACAAGGAGGCGGTCTCTGCCCAGCGTATCCTCGTCATCAAACTCTCTGCTCTCGGGGACGTGATCTTGAGTATTCCGTCCCTGCGCGCGCTTCGCAAGCGTTATCCGGCCGCGTGGATCACCGTTTTGACCGGCCGCAGGTCCCGCAAGATCCTGCGCAACTGCCCCTATATCAACGACGTGATGATCCATGAGCCGGCCCGCCCCAAAGAGCGGGTGTTTTCGCTTCTGGAGACCGCACGTCTGCTCGCCAAAGAAGATTTTGATATCGTGGTGGATCTTCAGAACAACCGCACGAGCCATCTGTTGTCGTATCTTTGCGGCGCGCGTGTCCGTGCGGGGCATCCCAACCGCAAGTGGTCGTTCTTACTGAATCGTCCTTCGACGGGTTCCGAGGGACCCATGCCTCCGCTCGAACATCAATTCAAGGTCTTGAAAGCGCTCGGGGTCGAGGATTTCGACAAGCGCCTTGAGCTTTGGACCGACGCGGAAGAAGACCGTGCTGTCGACGCGTTTTTGGAAGAGGGATGGGTCTCGTCGAGCCAGACGCTCGTGGGAATCAATCCCGGATCGTCTCTGCGCTGGCCCACCAAGCAATGGCCTGTCGAAAATTTTGCGAAACTCTGCGACGAGCTCGCCAAGCGCAACATCCGCGTCGTCCTGACGGGATCGCCCGAGGATGCGCCGCTTGCCGAGGAGCTGATGGGCCAGACCCGCAACAAGCCCATCAACGCGGTCGGCCGGACGTCCGTCACGGAGCTCATCGCGCTCGTCAAGCGCTGCCACGTTTTCATCAGTTCCGATTCCGCCCCGATGCACGTGGCGTCCGCCGTGGATGTGCCGCTTCTGGCCATCTTCGGACCCACCGATCCCAAGCGGCATCTGGTCGCGCCCTCGCGCCATCAGGTTTTTTGGAAGGAAGTGCACTGCAGCCCCTGTTACCTGCGCAGCTGTCCCATCGGCCATATCTGCATGAATAAGATCACGGTCCAGGAGATCCTGGACGCCGTTCTGCATTACGTGAGCGAGCGGCGACCGTCGAGTGCGCGCGAAGAGGTGCGCGCGGGGCTTTGAACAGACTCCTCCGCAAGCGCGTTCTGGGCACCGCGTTCCTGGTTTCGATGCTTTTGGTGGGGGCCGATTCGGCGCGCGAGGTCCCGATCTTGATGTACCACCGCGTGGATATCGACGGGGGAGACTCGGGTCTTGTTGTCACGCCTGAGACGTTTGAACGGCAAATGGAATTTTTGAAGATCCACAATTATAAAGTGGTGCCTCTGGCTGATCTGGTCCGGGACCTGAAGGCCGGGCTTCACATCCCGCAGCAGACCATCGCCATCACCTTCGACGACGGCAGCGCCGATAATTTCAAAAACGCATTTCCGGTCCTCCGAAAGCTCGATTTCCCTGCGACGATCTTCATGATCACCGGTAATATCGGCCGCGACGGCTGGCTCACCGAAGAAGATCTGCGCATTCTCGACCAGTCCGGCATCACGATCGGCAGTCATACAGTGAACCACGCGTTTCTTCCGGATGTGACGAGCCAAGAGGCTCTGATCCGTGAGACCGGCGAATCCAAGCGCCATCTTGAGGATCTGCTCGGCCACCCCGTCACCCTTTTCAGTTATCCGGCGGGCGGTTTCACCGAGCGCTCGAGGCGTTGTGTGATCGAGCAAGGATATGAGGGCGCGGTGACGACCAATCATGGCCATGGCCGGCACGATCCCTATGCGCTGCATCGAATCAAGGTGAAGGATGCGGGCGGCAACTTATTCTCGTTTTGGATCCGCACGACCGGCCTTTATCAGATCGGCAAGAAGCGGGTGACCGCGAAAGACAAGCTGCTGCCGAATGAACTCACCGCGAAGGCCGCATGACCCCACCACTCGATCGTAACGATCGCTCCGCGATCGACCGCAATAGCGGCCGATCGGATGGTGGGGTGAAGCGCATCCTGATCGTGAATGCCAACTGGCTCGGAGACGTTCTTTTTTCGACACCAGCCATCCGTGCAATCCGCAAGGCCCGTCCGAAAGCTCATCTGGCGTGTCTTGTCCCGGCGCGCTGCCGCGCGGCGCTTGCGAACAATCCGAATATCGATCAGGTGATCGTCGCGGACGACGACACGTCGTTTGCCGCATGGCCCGCCGCATGGGCGCTCGCCCGGCGTCTTCGGAAGGAAAAGTTCGATACGGCGATCTTTTTTCACCGTTCGAAGACAAAGGGTTACGTTGCTTGTCTGGCCGGCATTCCCGAGCGTCTCGGGTACGACGTGAGCGGTCTTCGCCGCGGCCTTACGCGGTCGTGCCAGCCGCCCGTGCCGCCGTTTCACCGCATCGATTATTTTCTTGATCTGGTCCGCGCGCTGGGGTTTGGGTCCGATGGCCGTGTGCCTGAATTTTTTCCGAACCAGGAGGCGGCGGCGGAATTGGACACGCTCTTTCGCCTGGAGGGACTCGAGCGCACGGAGCCTTACGTCGTCGTGCATGCGGGCGGCAACTGGGACCTGAAACGCTGGCCCGCCGGTCACTTCTCGGCGTGGATCCGTCTTTTCCGCGCCCGTTTTCCCTGGAAGGTCGTTCTTTGCGGCACCGCGGGAGAGGTCGCCCTGGCAGAAAAAATTCGCGCGGGCTTCACGGATGAAGAGGTCGTGTCTCTGTGCGGCCACACGTCGTTCGACGCGCTGGCGCTTCTCTTGAAGGACGCCAGACTGCTTCTTTCCAACGATTCCGGCCCGATCCACCTGGCGGCGACCCAGAAAACGCCGGTCCTCGGCATTTTCGGCCCGACTTCCCCGGCCGAAACCGGGCCTGTATCCGGGGGGCCCGTCCGGATCGTCACCAAGGACGTCGGGTGTGAAGTGCCGTGCTATTTCCGCGCGTGCGACCGGCGTGTCTGCATGGAATGGGTCACGCCCGAACAGGTTTTTGCCTCTACCGAGGAGATGCTTGCATGACCCCACCACTCGATCGCAACGATCGCTCGGCGATCGACCGCAATAGCGGCCGATCGGGTGGTGGGGTGAAGATCCTTGTCGTCACGCTTTCGAATCTCGGCGACGCTGTGCTCACGCTGCCCGTGTTCGAGGCGCTCTCCAAGACTTATCCGGGCGCGGAGTTTCATGCGATCGCGGGTTCCGGCGCCGCAATGGTCTTTGAGGGCGATCCGCGCATCGCAAAAGTGACCCTGTTCAATAAAAAGAGCTCTTTCGGAGAGAAACTCCGTTTCCTGGCCGGCGTCCGCCGTGAACATTATGATGTGATCGTGGATCTGCGCTACTCGCTGATCGGGCTCCTGGGCGGTGCGCGCCGGAGAAACCGTTATTTCCGAATGCCGGCCCGCATTCGCCATCGCGCGTTGAAACATTTATCCGCGCTCGAAGGGCTTGCGGACACGACTTTGGGGGCATCGTCGTTCCTGGCTGGACGGTTTGCGCCCGAGAGCGACACCGAAGACAGCCGGCTGGTCGTCGCGGCCGTCGGCTCGAAAAGTGACTTGAAGAAATGGCCGGCCGCGTCTTACGCGCGGCTTTTGGACCGGCTCGCCCTGGAGAACGGCTGCCGTATCGCACTGGCGGGCGATAAGAACGACGCCGCCGATGCCTCCAAGGTGGCCGCGCTCATGAAGACAAGACCCTTTGATCTGGCCGGCCGGACTGATTACGCCGGTCTGTGTTCGCTGATCGCGGGCGCGTCGCTTGTGGTGACCAACGACAGCGCGCCGCTCCACATTGCCGATGCGCTTGGGATCCCGTCTGTCGCGATCTTTGGTCCGACGGATCCGCGCAAATACGGGCCGCGTCTGGACCGCAGCGTCGTGGCCCGCCGCCCGCTTTTTTGTTCGCCTTGTGAAAAGGCTCAGTGCCGTTACGGCACGCATGATTGCATGCGGGAGCTCGGCGTCGATGAAGTTTATTTCAAGGCGCGTAAGGCGCTCGATGACGAGTTTTGTCCGCACAACCTGAAGATCCTTATTTCACGGCTGGACCGGATCGGCGACGTCGTGCTGTCGCTGCCCGCTGTTTCGGCGGTCCGCAAACGTTTTCCGAACGCCACGATCTCACTCGTCGTGCGTCCGTCCGTGGCGCCCCTGGTCGAAGGCCATCCGGATATCGACGAGGTGATCCCTTACCACTATGAAAAAAATGGCCGCCACGCGGGCCTAAGGGGCGGCTGGCATTTTTTGCAGGAGATCGTGATGCGTCACTTCGACGCGGCCCTCATTTTGCATCCGTCCACGCGCGCGATACTGGTGCCGTTCCTGGCGGGCATTCCGTATCGCGTTGGCCTCGACTCGGGGCCCTCTTTTCTTCTGACTTCCCGGACGCCCGATCGCAGGCACGAAGGCTTGAAACACGAGTCCGAATATGCGCTGGATATCGTGCGCGCATTCGACGCCGAGCCCCGGGAGCGCGTGTTTCCGTCTCTGCCGGTGCATGCCGACGAGGCCGCTGATGTCGTGGAGCTTCTCGCGGCGGAAGGGGTGTCTGAGCGTGAAAAAATAATCGCCGTTCATCCGGGAGCAAGCTGCCCCTCCAAACGGTGGCCTGTCGAACGCTTCGCCGAGCTCTCACAGCGCATCATCGGCTTGACCGGTTGCCGGCTCGTCGTCATCGGCGGCCGCGAAGAAAAGGAGCTTGGACGAAAGCTTGCCGGTCTGATCGGTCCTCCGGCTGTCGATCTGACCGATCGCTTGGACCTGCGCCGTTTGGCCGCGTTTCTCAAGCGCTGCGACGCGCTTGTCTCCAATGATTCCGGGCCCGTGCATGTGGCGGCAGCGGTGGGGACTCGCGTGCTTACGATCTTCGGCCGCTCACAGCCGGGGCTCGGGATGCGGAGATGGAGACCGCTCGGAGAGGGGCATGTCGCACTCCGTAAGGATGTGGGCTGCGTGGTCTGTCTCGCTCACGAGTGCCCCATAGAATTTGAGTGTTTGAAGGCAGTCACCGTCGACGCCGTTTTTGAGGCATTTAAGGGAATGGTTTCCGAGGAGGTCGCCAAGTGAATTTTCGAGCCGCTTTTTTTGCCGCACTTTTTCTTCTTGCGGCATCGACCGTCATGGCCGCACAAAACAATTTTTCAAAGAAGGGCAGTGAGTCTCTCGCGCCCTTGGCCCAGCCTCTAAAGACGTATGCTCTGGGAGAGAAGCTTGCGTTTGATGTCCATTGGATGGGACTTCACGTGGGTTTCGGCACGATCGAGGTGATGGAAATGGTCGAGGTCAACGGCCGCAAAGCTTTCCATGTCGTTGCGGTCGCCCAAACGAACGAAGTGCTCTCAAAAATCTATCCCGTACGCGACGAGATCCACAGCTGGATCGACGCCGAGAATTTTCATTCGCTCAAATTCCGCAAGGTCTTGAGCGAGGGCCGTTATCACGCTGACGAGCAGATCGTTTTTGACTACGAAAAGAAGAAGGGTTTGTACGAATCCCTCCTGAACAAGACCCAAAAAGAAGTCGATATTCCGGGACCGGTGCATGACATCGTCAGCGCGTTCTACTGGTTCCGGCTCCAACAGGTGGAACCCGGGAAAAGTCTGCACGTGGTCGCCAATAGCGAGGAAAAAAACCAGGACATCGAGATCCAGGTCCTCAAGCGTGAGAACAAAGAGCTCCGCGGCCGGGGAGTCATCGACTCGCTGCTTGTCGAACCCAAAACTACCATCCAGGGTGTTCTTTATAGCCGCGGCCGGGCGTGGGTCTATTTCACCGCAGACCAGCGCCGAATACCCTTTTGGATACTTCTCAAGACCCCGTACGGCCCAGTCGTGGGCATTTTGCGCCGAGAGTCGTTGACACCTCCCTCTGCCGGGGTGTAAAATTACGGCTTATTTTGGTTTAGGGAAACGCTTAAAAAATCCTATGAAGCATCTTAATTTCACCCGTTTTAAAAACGTGATCTCCGGTTTTCACCGGTCCAAGATCCTGGTCGTGGGGGACCTTATCCTCGACGAGTTTATTTGGGGCAAGGTGACCCGGATCTCTCCCGAAGCTCCGGTTCCCGTGGTCTGGGTCGACTCCGAAAGCTTCATGCCCGGAGGCGCCTCCAACGTGGCCAACAACATCCGCGCCCTCGGCGGCCAGGTGTATCTGGCGGGTGTTGTCGGCGACGATAACCGGGGCAGTATCCTTCGGTCCGTTCTCAGTGAGAAGGGCGTCCATTGCGAAGGCATCATTTCGGACGCCGGCCGCCCCACCACGCAGAAGACGCGCGTCATTGCTCACCACCAGCAGGTCGTTCGTATCGACCGTGAAGAGGTGAAGCCTGTTTCCGACGCGGTCTTGAACCATATTCTCGGCACCATCGAGTCCACGATCTCCAAGGTGGATGCGCTGATCCTCGAGGATTACGGCAAAGGCGTCGTTGTCCCGAAACTGGTCCGCGAGGCCGTCCGGATGGCGCGTAAGCACAAGAAGGTCGTCACCGTCGACCCGAAAGAAACCCACATTTCGTATTACCGCGGTACCACCACGATCACGCCCAACCACCATGAGGCCGGCGCGGCCGTCGGGTTCAAGGTCAAGGACGAGGCGACGCTCCTCAAAGCGGGGAAGCTGCTTTTGGCGAAGCTCAACTGCGAGAGCGTTCTCATCACGCGCGGCGAAAACGGCATGGCGCTTTTTCAAAAGGGCAAGCCGATGGTCAATATTCCGACGGTTGCGCAGGAGGTGTTCGACGTTTCCGGCGCCGGCGATACCGTCATCAGCGCTTACACGCTGGCACGCGCAGGCGGCGCGAGCGCGCTCGACGCGGCCCATATTTCCAACTGCGCGGCCGGCATCGTCGTCGGTAAGGTGGGCGTCGCCGTGACGTCGCAGGAAGAGCTTTTGGAGCGGATCCACAAGGAGATCGCCCAATGATGGAAGCCGTCGGCGTCATCCCCGCTCGTTGGGGGTCCACCCGTTTCGAAGGCAAAGTCCTCAAGGATCTTTGCGGAAAGCCGGTCATCCAGCACGTCTACGAGCGCGCCAAGAAGGCGAAGACGCTCGATGATCTGATCATCGCCGTTGACGATGCCCGCGTCATGAGGGCGGTCGAGGGTTTTGGCGGCAAGGCGGTGCTCACGTCGAAGTCGCACACGACCGGCACCGACCGTCTGGCCGAAGTCGTCAACGCCATGGACGTGAAGATCATCGTCAACATTCAGGGCGACGAGCCGCTCATCAATCCTCTGGTGATCGACGAGCTCGTGCGTGCCCTGCAGAACGATCCGACCGTCTCCATGGCCACCGTTGTGAAGAAGAGCTATTCGGAAGATGAGTTCAAGAGCCGCGACGTCGTGAAGGCGGTGCTCGACTCTAAAAATTACGCGCTTTATTTTTCCCGTTCGCCGATCCCGTCGCAGCTGTCTCCCCGCATGCCCGACCATTTTTTCTACAAGCATCTGGGGATCTACGCGTACACGAAAGATTTTCTTTTCACCTTCAAAAAACAGCCGCTGTCGTATCTCGAAGCCCATGAAAAGCTTGAGCAGCTCCGCGCGGTCGAAAACGGTTACCGCATCAAAGCGATCGAGACAAAATTCGAGACCGTCGGCGTCGATACGCCGGCCGACCTCGAGCTCGCGCGCGTGCTGATGCAGAAAGAAAAAAATGCCTAAACACATCTTTATCACGGGCGGCGTTGTTTCGAGTCTTGGCAAGGGGATCGTGTCTTCGTCCGTCGGGAAGCTTCTTGAGGCGCGGGGTCTTCGCGTCATCATCATGAAATGCGACCCGTATCTCAATGTCGACCCCGGCACGATGAGTCCGTATCAGCACGGCGAAGTGTACGTGACGGAAGACGGCGCCGAGACGGACCTCGATCTGGGCCACTACGAGCGGTTCACGAACGTCGAGATCACCAAGCTCAACAACATCACCACCGGCAAGATCTATTTCTCTGTCATCAACAAAGAGCGCCACGGCGATTATCTCGGCGCGACGGTGCAGGTCGTCCCGCACATCACCGATGAGATCAAATCGGCGATCAGGAACGTGTCCAAGGACAAGTCCGTCGACGTCGTCATCTGCGAGATCGGCGGCACCGTCGGCGATATCGAG